>Ga0207416_1002571_pt1 | contig 19413 bp, 13 predicted proteins | sample PaiPotPPM11metaG_FD_184107 | JGI IMG/M metagenome (GOLD analysis project Ga0207416, IMG submission 184107) | Iron sulfur acid spring bacterial and archeal communities from Banff, Canada, to study Microbial Dark Matter (Phase II) - Paint Pots PPM... ...
AGGCTTTTCTGGCTTTCTTTCTATTGGCGGATTGCTTTTGCTTTTGAGAGAGGCTTCTCTGGAGACGTTTGAGTCGTTTCTCAGCTTTACGGTAGTGTCTGGGATTGGCTACGGTGTTCCCTTCGGAGTCGGTCAAGAAGGATTTAAGCCCGACGTCAATACCGATCTCTTTGCCAGATGGAACATGCTCAACCTTGCGTTCTGTCTTGACCCCGAACTGGCAATAGTAGCCATCTGCCCGTTTGACAAAAGGAATGCCCATTGATCCCCCTCTTGAAAGATGGGGGATCAATGGGCTGTTCACTGTAATAATCACTTTTGGCAGTGGCTTTAGTGTCTTAGGCAACGCAGGCAATACCATCACAAAGAAGCCATTGACTCTTGCGAACAAACTATTTGTTACGGCCTGATTGTAGAAATCATGCCACTCCCGGAACGTTCCGGGTGTGATATTTACTTTGGCAGTGGCTTTAGTATCTTAGGCAACGCAGGCAATGTCGCCACAAAGAAGCCATTGACTCTTGCGAACAAACTATTTGTTACGGCCTGATTGTAGAAATCATGCCACTCCCGGAACGTTCCGGGTGTGATATTTAAACCTTTCAAATTTATCCCTTGAAAGAGCATCGAACCAGTCACAAACCCACTCTGTATTGCACCTAGGAATGATCCCAGAGCAAACAATAGCAGCAACCAGAGCAACCATGCCTCTACAAAGCCAAGTACGCCACCCAGCAATGAGTCTAGCGGACCAAGCAGCGGGATATATTTCACTCCTTTACGTACAATGCTTCCAACAATATGTACTATCAGCACAGTACCTAGGAAGAGCACCGCATATGCAATAAGTGGTGTAGCAGCTATACCATTAGCAGCTAATATCACTACAAGTCGAGGTCCAAAGATATACGCAACAACAAAGGCAACAGGAATCGATACTATGTGAATAAGACTAAAAAGTGCTCCGTTACGCAGACCATTGAGAACTAGAAGCACAGCCGTTACGACAAAGAGGATATCAACCCAGGGCAAGTTGTTCATAATTTCACTCCTTACAAATGGATCGAAATGTATGGTTATATAGGATGAGGCTATTATCTATTATGTAGAGACGAGAAGGAAGGGACCACCGTAACAGACGGCGTGTGAAGTACTTCACACGCCAGGGATATACAGGATCAACTCTTTGCGGAATGCTTCCCCTAGATTCTACACGTCGCATGGTGTGCATCTACAATCAGCTCATTGATCTGGATGATCCAGGCCATTGGGTTCTTCTCCATTCGGAGAACTTTCTTTCAAGATGTCTGATTACCCCCTATCCAGCATTCCCATGCACGGACATCGTTGTAACCGCCATGGCCATCATTATCAGCCAAGCGATCTATTACGCCCGAGGAAGACGAAGCCTGATATTGCCATTGACAGGCATACAACATTGAGAAGGGTATCTGGCGGCTGTAGAATGAATCTTGTACTTGCTGGAATGGACTCTGACTCGTTGTTCCATTACTTCTGACACATGCAAAACCATAGGCATTATTACCCTGCAACTGCATATCTGTAAAGCCTTTCGATTGACAGTAACCAGGGAGATTATAAATTCCATGGTCAGTAACTCCTGCAAGATGAGCATTACCAAAACATTCCCACGAATTAGGATCGCGGTAATTCAGTAAGCGATCTTCCGCGCTTGAATCGCTGTTTATGGTTTGACAGGCATCTTCCATATTGATGTTATCTACACTCTGACTATCACTCGATACACACTTCCAACTGTAGGCATTCTTATTATTACCCGTTACCCGTGCACTGGTATAGTCTCCTCGTGATGCACAGTAGTTAGCTAGCTGCGTTTGAGTTAGGATACCGTATATCTTAATTTGGCCCATGTTGTAGTTACTGTTGTTTCTGCTTTTGAGGTTGATATTGCTACCACCCTGATTGCCCCAGCATTCCCATGATCTAGGATCCATGTAACCATGGTGGCCATCATCTTGAGCCAAGCGATCTATGACATAAGCATACTCCGGATATTGCAATTGACAGGCCGCAAGCCAAGTATCAAATCTTCCAGTATTCTGCATCCCATTATCCGTGCAGCGAAAGTCGTAGGCAGTAGGACCATCGTGTACGTAATTCTGATAGCCGAGAGATTGGCAGTACTGAGTGAGGTCAATGCTACCTAGCAATGTAGCATTGGTGAAGCATTCCCACGCACTAGTCGTATCAGTCATGGTGTCAGTACTCGAGGTAGGATATTGAGGATGGGTATTCCAATAGTTCAATAAGCGATCTTCTGCACTATTGTCATTGAACACCCACTGACAGGCTGCCTTCATTGAGATGCGAGTACCAGAAGCATCACTGCCAGGAGTACCAGTCCAATACCTGTGACACTTCCAAGCATAGGCATTATTACCATCTCTCTGTGCACCGCCAGTTGTAATTGGGTTTGCAGTTGAAGCTCCTAGTATGCCTCTTTGTTGACAGTATTGATCCAGATCGTCTTTGGTTAGCAAACCTAGTATGGTAATTGGAGATTGGTTGGTGCCAAATGAAATGTTGGAGGTACAAGGATTCGGCAGTGAAGCAGTGCCACTATAAACATCTGAACCGTTCGGCTCGCCGTAGTTATTGTAGTTCCTATTACCATTGTAACCTGCTGTCCCTTGTATGCAGGTAGCGCTATTGTTGTGTGCAGCGGCTCCGGCAGTAAGCGGTTGTCCCGCGAAGACTGTTAGCCCAACAATAAACAGGGCAAGAAATGGGTATATCCATCCCACTAATTTCGGTATTCGTATCCTCTTCAGTGATTCTGATATCTGTATCCTCTTTAGTCGTTGAGATATACATATTATTCTTATAGTATATTTCTTCATTCTTATATCCTTATATATTGATAGATATGCTATATTATCACCGATAGCACATTGACAACGGAATAGTGTTTCAATGGGTCTCAATCAGAAAAGTTTAGTAGTATTTGATCAATCCAGTTCATTTGGGCAATATAATCAGGCAGATTGCAAGCGAAGTCCTGATAGGGATGTCGCCCTCTATAGCCTCATACTATAAGCATAGCCGAAAGAAAAGCTTTTGGCAAGGACATTTGAGCGACAACTCGAAGACATCATAGCGGCACCTGTCAGGAATGCAGATATTGCATCCTTCTCTGAAAAGGTGCCGCTTTTAGTGACCTAGAAAGGACATTTTGAGGACATCTTGACCAAGGTGGCATTGAATATCTACCACCACCACAAGAGCGTTCCACAATATTCTAAAAAGCCTCGTGCCAAACTGCGGAATGTGGGTCACATTATAGCAGCAACTATTTTACTACACAGAGAGTGAGGCCACTCCTCTCACATTGTTCAGTTTGTGCGTGAAGAGAAAAAATGTTATAGTAGGGCCATCGGGATCTACAATACAAAGAGGAGGCATCTCCTCTGCAAAAGAGGATCAACAGGATGTCAATTAATCAATCAGAGAGCCAGGAAGCTCTTCAGCCAACTGGTTGTGAGCCATTGTCTTGCGCCTCTTTGCCGCAAGCTTCTACTCAGGGAATTCATCTTCAGACAGAATCGATCAGCCATTTGCTGCTACACATTGCTCAGCGGCTCAACTCCACGTTTGAGGTCGATACGCTCTTGGATAGACTCATCCAAGATGCCAAGTCCCTGATAGGTGCGGAGTCGGGCTGTGCAGGCTTATACACGCCTCAAGGCATGGTCTGTCACCGCTATTTTCAGGGAGATCATGTCTTGCCACTTGAATACTGCTGGTCCCCCAATCATGGGCTACCTGGTTGGCTGATCGTGCATAAAGTTCCTTACCTTACTAATGATACTCTCTCCGATCAGCAGATTGTGCAGGAACTGTGCCTCCAATTTGGCATTCGCTCCGCCCTTTCTACCCCCATTCTGGATGCACAGGGCGATCTCCTTGGCTTCTTCGAACTACATAATAAACAAGATAATACCGATTTTACCCCATCTGATCAGGAAACGTTACTTGCCCTCTCACATCTCGCTTCTATTGCTCTCAGCAATGCCCTAGGCTTCCAGAATCTCCACGAAGCCAACCGCTTGCTTCATGCTGAGGCTGCCGAGCGCCAGAAGGCTCTGCTTCACATGGCCGCTATTGTTGAGTCTTCTGATGACGCTATTCTTAGCAAAGATCTGGAGGGAATCATCACCAGTTGGAATGCGGCGGCAGAGCGTATGTATGGGTACACTGCTCAGGAAATCGTGGGCCAGCCAGTCACTCTTCTCTTCATGCCAGATCGGCAAAATGAGTTTATGCAGATCATGACACGCATCCAGCAAGGAGAGCGTATTGATCACTACCAGACGATACGCGTGCGTAAGGATGGTACCTCCCTAAACGTCTCCGTCACCATTTCTCCGATCAAGGATAGCACTGGTACCGTCATTGGGGCATCTGCCATTGCCCGTGATATCACTGAGCATAGACAGTTAGAATCCAAATTTCGGCAGTTATTTGACTCCAATCTCATCGGCATATTTGTCTCGGATTTTACTGGTACCTTTCTGGATGCCAATAACGCCTTTCTCGATTTACTCGGCTACACACGAGCAGAATTGGTTATAGGAGCCATGAAGCGCGATGCACTCACCCCACCTGAGCTTCACCACTTGAGCCAAAATGCGCTCAAAGCGATGCAAGAAGTAGGCTCGTCAGATCCATATGAAAAAGAATACCTGCATAAAAGTGGGAAACGGATACCTGTCCTAGTTGCTGTGGCACGCATTGAGCAGACCGAGATCTGCATTGGCTTTGTCTTAGATATCAGCGAGCGCAAAGAACTGGATAAACGCAAAGATGAATTTATCAGTATGGCGAGTCACGAGCTCAAAACGCCTGTGACCAGTCTCAAAGGCTTCCTCAGCCTCTTGGAACGGCGCTTGACCACACAAGGAAATCAACAAGAGCTTTATTTCCTTACCCGCATCAATGCCCAAGTAAATAAGCTAACTAAATTGATTAACGATCTACTCGATCTTTCCAAGATGCAGACAGGCCAACTTGCCTATCGAGAAGAACGCTTTGAGATGGATGCTCTGGTGCAAGAAATCGCAGAAAATGTCCAGGCAACGACACAGACGCATCATTTGCAACTTGAAGGACAAACACAGGCTGAGGTGTTTGGAGATCGGGACCGTATCGGGCAAGTGTTGATTAACCTTTTGAACAATGCGATCAAGTACTCTCCTGAAGCAGACACAGTGCTGATATGTGTCACAAAAGACCAGAACAAGATTCTGGTAAGTGTCCAAGATTTTGGGATTGGAATTGCCAAAGAGCATCAACAAAAGATTTTTGACCGGTTCTACCAAGTCACTGATCCCGAAGAAAAAACCTATCCTGGGCTGGGCATTGGCCTCTACATCTCCTGTGAGATTGTCAAGCGACATGGTGGACAGATGTGGGTGGAGAGTAAGAAAGGCCAAGGCACAACATTTCATTTTACTTTGCCTCTTGCGCCAAAAGAGGAGAAATGAGAGAGTGGGCGTTCTTGTTTTGCAGAGATGTGAAGCGAGCAATATGAGCGTATTGCGTCCGCCTCTCCAGCATTCCCCCTCTTGAACTCCCCTGACGGCTCCACGCAAAACAAGGACGCCCACCCGAGATGAGATGAGGAAGTTGTTCTCCAAAACCCTACACACACCGACATCAAAGGGTTATCAGGCCACGGCGTACTCCGCGACTCACCGCATCGGTGCGGCTTGTTGCTCCAAGTTTTGCATAAATTGAGGAGACATGAAACTTGACCGTATGTTCACTGATCTGAAGTTTACGGGCAATTAGCTTATTTGATAATCCCTGGCCTAATAGCTCCAAAACTTCGCGTTCGCGCGTTGTCAGCGCTTCACCTGGTAAGACAGGATCGATATCGCTGAACTCGATGGCTCTCTGCTGTTCAAGCATGTGTTCTGCTTGCATCGTGGAAAGGACGATCAGGCCTTGGGCAACCGCCGACACGGCCGCTTGGAGTTGTGCCGTGGAAGCATCCGGCGGCACAACTCCCCAGCCGTGAGGTGAGAGTGTGTTCATTAGTGAGAGCAGACGATGGCTGTCGCTAGAGAGGACTACGAGAGCTGGCATCTCTCTCTCTGCAACTGCTGGTTGCAATTCTTGCAGCCATTCTTCGTCTGCCACAACGACGACATCGATTTCAGCTAGCCCGCTAGTGAGTTCGACAGGCATTGATGCCTCGCCAACCACTTGTATCTCACTAGTTGTGAGTACCGTGCGTAGGCCTACGCGCATCGTCGGTGCCGACGCTATAATGAACACACCAATCATGCAGCCTGCTCCCGTACTGTTACGGCTACGTCGATCTCCTGAACCACTCCACCGCGTAATATATGCAGGCGTACATTCTCCTGGGTACTATTTTGCGCTAACATTGCACGCAGTATTACCATGTCATGCAAGGGCTTGTTTGCGATGTCAAGGAGAACATCACCGACAAACAGGCCTGCCTGCTCTGCAAGTCCACCTGAGATGATACCCACTACGAGCAATCCCAGGGCTTGCCGATTCGCTAAGCGCTGGCGTACAGTGGCTGGCAATTCCGTTGGCTGTACCAGCACTCCCAGGGTGATGCGGGCCAGAGGTAACTGTGTAGCCCATTTACTCAAGACATTACTTGGGATTGCTATGGAAAGGGCACCTCTCGTGATCATCGAGTTGACTCCTACCACGTAGCCCTGCGCATCAAGCAGAGGACCACCTGAGTTCCCAGGAGCGAGTTGCACATCAGACTTAATATACTCCAACTGCTCGTCACCGTTATATAATCTTTCTTTGCTCAAGGCATTTACTATGCCAGCAGTTACTACTCCACGCTGCCCCCAAGGATGGCCTATTGCAAAGACCAGATCACCAACACGCAGTTTCGACGAATCACCAATCGGCAAAGCAGGCAGTTTGTCTGCCGGAATGTTCAGCAGTGCCAAATCCAAGTTCGGATCGCTGTCAACCACATCGGCTTCTAACACGCGCCCATCTCGCAGCTCTACTTCGAGTCTCGCACGGGCATTAGCAACCACGTGATAGTTCGTGACGATAGCACCTTTCTCATGCCACACAAATCCAGCACCCGCTCCACGACCTTCACTCCGCACCTGCACTACACTCGCCCGCGCTTTTTCGAGGATCTCTTTCAGACTATATGAAAAGCCATCAGGGAATGGCGACGACGGTGTTGTGGAAGGGAATATTTCTTGTGTCATCGTATCTTATCCTCCGTTAGCTTCGCTGGCCGACTGTTACCTGCAAGGTCTGGAGAGCGCCACCACGAATGACTTCAATTGGGATGGCTTTCCCAACGCGATCACCCGTGAGTGATGAGCGCAGGTCCTCTGTATCCTTGAGTGGATGTCCATCGATAGCTATCAAGATATCACCGAGCAAAAGTCCACCCTTTTGGGCCGGGCTTTTTTCATCGACCTGCACGATGAGTAAGCCGTGCTCTTGGTTTCTACCAGCCCGTTGAGCCTGGGGTAGTTGTACCAACTGGCTACTGATGCCCAGGTAACCTCGCTTGATGAAGCCCTGCTTTGCTAGTGCTTCTGCGATGCCCCAGGCGATAGTTGCCGGGATTGCCAGAGTTGTGCTGTTCACCAGGCCTGTTGTCATAATTCCCAGCACCGCTCCCTGGGTATCAATGAGTGCACCGCCGGAGATGCCACGATAGGGTATGGCATCGGTACGAATATATCGTTCAACCATCACTCCCCGTGCCGTACGCAGGGGACCACCAACAGCACCTACTATACCACCACTCGCTATTGGTCCATCACTCGCAGACCGACCCACTGCTAGCACAAGTTGACCAACTCGCTCCTGCTCGGTCGAGGTGACAGCAGGAGCGATGCCAAGGTTTGCTACACGCAGTACCGCCAGATCAGTTGCCAGATCACGGCCTGCAAACTGTGCTGGGAGCGTGCGTTCATCGTGCGTAACAATAGTTAGATCTTCCTCACGCTCAAGCACATGATCCGCGGTTAAAACCAGATCTTGTGCATAGACGATGCCACTCCCCGGGCGCCAGGGACGACCGTTGACCAGTACTAAAGCAGGGCTAATGCGCTCAACTGCATCAGCCATTTGACTTGAAAGTGTACGTAAAAGGTTGGTTTCAGGAGATGTTTGGTCCATAGTGCCTTCTCTCTTCTTTAGAATTACCTCAATGTTAGGGTGAAGCCCTTGTAAATACTATAGACCAAAACGGGTCAGCTGGCATCGCCGATTTGGCTAGGACATATCCTGGAAAAATGAGCAGGGGAAGAGGAAAAAATTTCTATAGCCGTGGGTCAACTGGCTCGCTTTCCAGCGCCAGCACACCAAAGACGCATTCATGCACGCTACGCAGCGGCTCGCCATGCACAAAGCGCTCCAGTGCTTCGACACCCAAAGCGAATTCGCGCATGGCAAGCGAGCGCTTCATGTGCAAGCCACGCCTACGCAATCTTTCGAGATTTTCAGGCACATCATATTCGGGACCATAGATGATACGCAGGTACTCGGGTCCACGACATTTGACCGCAGGCTGAACGGGACCATGTTGGCCCTCCGCGATAAACTCCAGGGGCTTGACCACCATGCCTTCACCACCACGCCCGGTCAGCTGCTCCCACCAGCTCACACCCTCTTGGACACTGATCGGATCGGTGACATTAACGGCCAGATGCGGCGTGGCAAGCAGCAGTTGCTGATCGGCCTGACAGATCTCTGCTAAGATCTGCATATGCCAGGTGTGATTGCGATCAAAGTAGGTATGTCCCTGGGTTGCGAGCAAATGGAAAGGTGCCAGCTTCAGATCATTGATAGAGTGTACAGGCCAACAATAGCGGCGATAGGCATCGACGTAGCGCTGTGCGAGGACCTGACGGCGCTGATAGGTATCAAAGAGGCTGCTCGTATCCAGACCACATGTGGTAGCCTGTTGTAGCAAGGTCATCGCTTCGGTCAAGGTACTGCGCGAAGCTGCACCCACGGCAGCATACTGGCGCAGCAGCAGCGACTGGGCCTTGACCGACCAGGGCATCAATTCGCAGTCCAGACAGACCCATCCGGTCTCAAAGCGTTGCCAGAAGGAGCAGGCATCTAGGGCAGCATGCACGCGAGCTAGGAACTCAGCTTCAAGCTTGCTATCATCGAAGAAGCGGCGCCCAGTGCGTGTATAGCAGATGCCCATGCCCTCGTTGAGCATACCAAAATGCTGACGTGCAGCCTCTTCATCTCGGCAGACGATTACCACCGCACGCGAACCCATGTGCTTCTCTTCGCAGACGACGCGTGCGCAGCCTTCGTCGCGGTAGTAATCAAAGGCTTGAGTTGGATGTTCCAGCAGGCCCGGTTCTTTACTCGTCTCGCTAGGTGACATGGTAGGCGGTAGATAGATCAGCCAACGAGGATTGGCAGCGAAGCGGCTCATAACCTCTAGAGCGGCGATAGCATTCTCTTCGCGAATAATGATCTGGCGTTGCAGACGTGTCGAGATGATGCGCTTGCCCGACACATCCTCGATATCGAGAATATCATCGTGCTGTTGCTGAGCTGTGAGCACGCTGACCTGCGCTTCAGGCGGTTGGAGAGGACGCACTGGCTCGCTATAGGTAGCAGCGGCTGACACTGAAATGAGTTCTTTTTCTGGATAGCGCAGTGCGGTGAGCTGGCCGCCGAAGACACAGCCAGTATCAATATTGATGGTATGATTGAGCCATTCCAGCTTAGGTACGGGAGTATGACCATAAACAACCATGGCTTGGCCACGATACTCTGCCGCCCAGTTGTAGCGTATGGGCAGACCAAATTCATCGGTTTCGCCAGTTGTCTCGCCATAGAGGGCAAACTCGCGTACAGCACGCGAGGCTCGACCCTGCATGGTTTCTTTCATGCCAGCATGCGCAACCACTAGTTTACCATCGTCCAGCACATAATGGCTGATGAGACTCTCTAGAAAGGTTTTGATACGCTCCACAAATGCAGATGGCTGCAATGCCAGTTGTGCCATCGTCTCCGCGAGGCCATGTGTTAAACGCACATTGCGGCCATTGAGTTTACGCAGTAACTTGGTGTCATGATTGCCAGGTACGCAGAACGCAACGTTGCTCGCTACCATATCCATGACCAAACGCAGCACTTCAGGTACCTTTGGGCCGCGATCCACCAGATCGCCCAAGAAGACAACTCGGCGTCCCTCGGGATGCGTGATCTGATAGGATGGCATACTATCTTCAGACAGCGTAATCTGGTAGCCAAGCCTCTGTAAGAGTTCATGCAGTTCGTCGAAGCAGCCATGCACGTCACCAATGATGTCAAAGGGGCCATGTTCATGCCTGAGATTGGTCCAGAGGCGCGTGCGCTCAATCTCAACGGCCGCAACCTGCTCAGGTGTGTTCAGGATGAAGACGTTGTGGAAGCCCTCATCTTTCAGACCGCGCAGGGATTTACGGAGCTGCATAGCCTGATTGCGCACGACATGCGGACCAAAGTTGCGATTGGGACGCAGGCGATTGCGCTCATGACAGATGCTGTTAGGCAGATTAAAGACAATTGCTATCGCCAGACAATGATACTCGCGTGCAAGTTTGAGCAGAGACTTACGTGATTCAGGCTGGACGTTCGTCGCATCGATAACGATCAGTTTGCCACGAGCGAGTCGCTTAGCAGCGACGTAGTGCAGGACCTGGAAGGCATCTTCAGTAGCAGCCTGATCGTTTTCATCGTCAGAGACGAGGCCGCGACAGAAATCTGATGAGATAACTTCGGTCGGTCGGAAGTGCTCACGGGCAAAGCTGGATTTGCCCGCTCCCGAGGGACCAACTAACACTACGAGGGAAAATTCAGGAATAGTGATATTCATACTACGCTTCCATACATAAAGATGGCAACCACTGAGGTACCAATCTAGCTAATTAATGCGACTTATCGCGCCCATCCAGCAATTTATTGCCCGAGTATAGGGACTCCAGTATTACTATCAATACTTCGCGTCCGCTGTATCCTGCATCAGGACTGACGCGAGAAGATGCCCATTTGCGAGAGTGCACCCACCTCTTCGTCCTGAGGTCCCACAGGCTGGCAGCGGACAGCGTAGCCATAGCGCCCGGCAACCCGCATAGCCCAGTCCTGGAACTGCTGACGTGTCCATTCAAAGCGGTGATCCTCGTGGCGGAACTGTCTGGCATGCGACGAGGTGAATTTGATGTTATATTCAGCGTTGGGCGTGGTAATGACGATGGTGGCTGGCCGGGCAAACTCAAAGAGCACACGCTCGAAAGCCGCAAGGCGTGGCTCGTCAAGATGCTCGATGACCTCAACTACAGTAGCGGCATCGTAGCCCTCCAGACGTTTGTCGCGGTATGTCAGTGAGCCATGCAGCAGAGTAACACGCTTACGCTGACTGGCAGGTAGGCGCTCCAAGTGCAAGTGTCTCTTGGCGTGCTCAAGCGCACGATAGGAGACATCCAGGCCGAGAATACGCTCGAAAGCTGGCTTTCCTAGCAGCAATTTGAGCAATTTGCCCTCACCACAGCCCAGATCGAGCACACTATGCGCATTGCTCTGCTCCAATATCTCTATGACGGCTGCGTGGCGCTGCTCATGGGGATTGCCATGTGGCTCCTGTGGCTCTTGTGTGGATAAGCTCTTTTCCTCCTCTGGCTCCTCTTCCTGTGACTCCTGTGACTCCTGTGTGGATAGGCTCTTTTCCTCCTCTGGCTCCTCTTCCTGGTCAACAGCTTCCTCGGGAAGGAGGCGTGCGAGGGCACTACGCACCAGACTACTACGATTGCGTAGGTAGCGCCGAGCGATCAGACTGCGCCGTGGGTGCTTTTCCAGCCAGCCCTGACCACGTTTGAGCAACTTCTCCACCTCGTCATCACCAATCCAGTAGTGTTTGGCATTATCCAGCACAGGGATCAGCACATAGATGTGCGAGAGGAGATCGCTCAAGCGGCAGGTAGCCTCAAGGGTCACACTATAATACGGGCTCGTGCCCCATTCAGGATACTGTTCGTCGAGTGCGTGAGACTCTACGGTGACGGTATAACCTAGAGGCTTGAAGAGCCTTTTAAGTGTCTTCACACCACCACGACAAGGAACGACAGCTAGATGGGCCCTGAGCGGTAGCGCAGTATTGACCAGTTCTGGTCGGGCCTTGCAGTGCCCATTGAGCGCAGTGCCAAAGACCTCAGAGAGCGCCACGCTAAGAAAAGAAGAGGCAACGTAAGGACGATCATTGACATACTGCTCAAGCGCAATGGACTTATCACGGCCACGTACGAGATGGACAGAATCGATGTCGAGCAGCAGAGCAGCGGTGCAACACTGCTCTGAAGCCTCAGGGTAGAAGACATGGACCTGCCCAAAGTTTAGAGCAAAGGTCTGCACACGCTCAGGATGCTTATGCAGTAGATAGCCAAGATCAGTTGCAGGTTGATGGGTTGTGGTGATAGTTAGCAGCATTAAGCTTTACACAGCTCCTACATTTTTCGCGCTTAGAAACGCTCTCTTTTTTGAGGTACGAAACACCCCTTAGATCGACAAGGGAATATCTTACCAAGTAAGTATAGCATGAGGTTGCGAGAGTTGAATAGGATGTATTTTCGCAGCCAATGACTGCCTCTTCATCTGCATCTTTGAGCTGATCATACTGCAGGGATATTACGTATTCAAGGCTCGATTGCCTTGTGAGTCGATTATAACAAAATGAGGAGGCTATCTGCTATAAACTTCATGGGCAATATGTGACGTGTTATTGACGTCCCCTTGCTTGAGCAATTCAGCATAACACTTTTGCATTGCGTTAAGCTCATTACTCATCCAACTTTTTTTGATTATCTGTCCACGCCTTCGCTGCTCCAATCAGCTTACTACTTGGTGGTGGTGGATTCTCTAGTAGTTCCAATACCAGCAATGTATCACGTTCAGGCATGCCATTGATATCCCCTTGCTTGAGCAATTCAGCAAAATACTTTTGCATTGCATCATGAGTAATGACTTTATGTGAAGCCTTATCGGGTTCTAATCCATCACGAGCAATTACCCATGGACCGTCATCACGTGTCATCTGCTCTAACTCATATGCTGTTTTTGGAAAGTAAACTTCTATAATGTCATCAAGCAGTTCTTGTTGCTCATTACCAAACTGTTGCTTAATTTCTTCTAAGTTAAGGTTATGTTTTATGATAGGTGTCCATTTAAAGTGCTTATAGGTATCATATACAGCTGGCAATACGGGACCATGTACCCATACCTCTATTTCTTCTTCAAACATAGGCTCTTTAAACAATGCCAAATGCCAAGCTTGCGTGTAGTACACTAATTTGTTGAGCTTCAGGTTTGTGATAAGCTCTTCACATTCATTAGCAAAGGCAAGGAAGTAATCAGCAACAGTATTGGCAGTGATCATACGTAGCACCTCCTAGGGTATTCTACTTTGTTGGAGATAGTGTTTGCAAGATAAGGTGATGTAAATTCTTGTGAGTATAGTATAGTATAGTATAGTATAGTATAGCAGAACGAAAGTTCAAAATCAACTAGTGAATTTGCTGCTTTATTAGTGAGGAGCAACAATTATTTTTATATACATCTCATTTGTTGAATTACTCAAATCTCTCTCGAATCCTTTGGGATTATTAATATATCCATCAGGGTCATATACAAAAGCAATAAAATTCCTGCAATGAGGATGTATTCGATAGATCTCTTTATCAATGATAAGTTGGTCTCGAAGCTCCCTTGTTTTGAGCGTAGGTCGGGTCTTTTTTATTTCAATTACGATCTGCTCCGCCTTAATCAGAAAGTCAATTCGACCGTGACCTCCTGCATAACTAGGTGTAACCTCTTCAGGACGGATATCATCAAAGAAGGGAGCCAGCATTGCATAAAATAAGTCTTGAACGTCATATTCATCTCCTATCTCAATCGAAGGACGGTGATTATATCGCTGGCTCAGTCTTCTTACCACCAAATGAAAGCCTCGGGCTAATTGCTCTATTATCTCAATAGCACGAGGGACAATATGCTCGCTTTCATTGCTATTAAACTTGAAGGCCTTATAGATCGGCTTCCCAGATAGGTAGGAGGCGATTTTGAATACATATCCATCCGGTCTTAACGCTTCATTAAAGTGAGAAAGCAATTCTGCAACATCCTTCTTGTCTGTCAGGACGAGCGGGTGAATACATGATGCCAGGAAGGTTGTAAATATCTCATCATCGCATTCTAATATCTCCAGGCAATGATAGAGAAGGAAGTCATATTCCCAATCGGGAAAAGTTATCATATGGCGATATATATCAGCTGTAAGTGATGCCCTCGATTGGGGTGAAGCCATAGAGCCTAGATCAGGCCATGTCATTTCTAGAAATTCGATCAAATCGAGCCTTCCTTCAATTGTCCCTTTGCATAGGTAGTCAATGATATCCCTTCGAGTGAGAACTGTAATATTTCTCTTAGGTTGTTCCAGTTGCTCTTTGCTATTATCAGGACTGCTCGATGGAACGGTTTCTTGTTTATTTGTAGGGAGTGCAATTGTATCGCCTTCAATACGAAATCCGGCTTTGCTGTACATCTGACGGAGCTTGTCCTTGTAGCCTTGAGGAACATATTCTTGGACTAGCGCAAAACTAATAACATCTAGAAATCGCTGAGCATCTGCTTCCTTCGTCCAGTCAAGCGAAGCATAATATTGCTCAACCCGTGTTCGCCGCTCGCCACTTACAATCAAACCAGATGGTAAATTTCCTGGCTGGATATCACAACTCTGGAATATATTATCGATTAACCGAAGATAAATTGTACTACAAAACTCTCGAAAGTTATGTCGAAGTGCTTTTGAAACAAGTTCCATTATTACATTCACCTTATTCAACTATTTGCTTCTGCAATCATGCCACCTACCAGCTTGATTATCTAGATCACCCAAGACCGAAAACCTTGAGCCATTCATTATTTAGAACATCGAACCAGATCTCTGAAAGGTCTGTGTTTTTAGAAGGCGTACGACGTACTCTCTTTATATGACGAGGCGCATCACTTAATAGCTTAGCAATGAGGCATCTCACCAGCATATCGTCTGACATCTTAGGCTCCCCTGTGGTTTCTTCTGAGAAAGGATCAAAATTGAGACTCTCCGGATATGGGTCCGTACCAGAATGTACAAAATCTGATCGGAGTTTATATACGCGATCTATTGCAGAGGTGCATTCATTGATGCTATATCCAGGGTATTTTGCCAAGCGAGGTAATAAAACTGACAGTCTCAAACGTTTTTCATAGTTGTTATTGAGTAAGATACCTTCAGCAGCTATCATAAGGTAGAGGAGAGTAATGCCCATACCTTCAAACTCTTCCTGACTTTGGCTGATTGATATTGCTCTTCCAAAGAAACGCAGGGATCTGTAAAAAAGGAAAGTTAGCTTATCTTGAATGGATATATTAATCACAGAAGTAAAAAGAGCCGTGAAGCGTCTTTGATGAACAGGATTTTTTAGCCAGTCCAGATTGAAATAACAGTGAGGGCTAGAGTAAAATGGTTTATGACCATACCGCCAGTCATCCTTCGCATAGATGCAAAGATGTCTGCACACTTTTTCTCCTTCCCCGGCATGTCTGAATCGACTTCTTCGATTGCCAGGATAGATATATCCCCAATATAGAGCTTGGAGCGCACATAAACACCAAAGAGCATATCTCTTAGCAAGACCTTCTACAGTATTTGTTTGATGTTTGATCCGAATAGCTAAAAGCGGATACTCAAAAAAGCCTGGTGATCGTGTAACTTCGGTATGGTTCGCACGTGACAATGCTTCTTCAAGGGAGATTCGACATAGCCTATGTAATGCGTCTATCTTCTCATCTCGTGTTCCTCCAATAAATGCAAAATTTCCAAAACGGATGGTTGTCTGTAATTCCGCATCTCGAAGAGGAACAATTATCCAGTGATCTGCAGCATTTATCTCGATGTTTTGGGCAAGCCTTGTTAACAGTTGCTCAGCATCAACATCGGTAAACGATGTTTTTGCCTGCCAACTAGACTCTGCCAATTGATACATCAACATATCGTATGCTAGATATGGGTTGAAATAACGCGCATAGTCTGGTTGGTTTCCTAAAAAATCCAATAGATTGCCAAGAGGCTTGTTTGAATAATCGGGTTGCCAATCTCCCGTATTTCTACAATAATGTAAAAGGTCTAGTGCTAGCCTTTTCCCGTTTATCTTTGCCAAAGCGCTTCTCCCTAAAAAATAATTTTAATAGATTGGTATGCTACATTTCATTTTTAGAAAGGAGGCGATCGACATAGGGTTGGATGTGAAGCCAGTAACCTACTCGTTGCTCAGTGTCCCAAAGCACAAAAATAACGGGGAACTGGCTGCGGTGCCATTGGAGTAAACTCACGAGATCAACTACATAGCTGAAGCTTCCTGTCTTGAGCGTATACTGTTGTGTGTTGCCAGTTCCTTTTAGTTGTACAAAGAAGATCTTTCCGGTAGATACTCCATTTTCAAAAATTCGTACAAAGAGGTCTTCTCCATAATCTTTTCCAAATCGATCCACGTCCCATGAAGAGGGAAGGAAAGTTTAGAGCAGATGGAAGAGAAAAGCTATACAAAGCTTTTGTCATCAGAAGAGACAAAAACAAATTTAATGATTGCTGCTGTGTATCTGACTGCTTACGAACTAGTAATGTCGGCTATTATAGAGCAGCTCAGAAATTTCTACTCTAATGGGAGTACAACACTGGAGCAAAGATATCAAAAAGATGTCCTCTCTCTGGATAAAAACAAAATTCTTGCTTCCTGCCGTTGGCTAGAACAGATGGGAGCAATTACAAAAGAGGATATTGAAGAGGTAGCAAAGATACGAGAGCACCGCAACAAAGTAGCTCATGAGCTGCCAGAATTTCTTGTTGACGATGCTGTGAATATAAACACAGCGTATATTTATAAAATGTATGAGCTATTAACAAAAATAGATGTATGGTGGTTCATGCAAGCTGAACTTCCCACTAACCCCGAATTATCTGCTCACACTGATGAAATAATTAGCGTAAAATCAGGGCCAATACTCATACTAGAACTTTTGTTCTCCCTTGTTCCCTTAGATCACAAGCCTTTTGAGGAAAAGCAATAAAAGTTGTTTCTGTTGCACAAAAGAGCGTAGGGAAATAGCCATCAGGGGCCTCAATCCACAGGGATGTCTGATTGAAGTAGAGGAGCTTGTCATTGACTGCTCTCAACAAATCCTCTTCTGCAACAGTTGCTACTTCAAGTCTTTGTCTTCAAATGTCTTAAACGAACGGGCTAATGGGTAAAGCGGCGGAAGGCCTCTCCTGATAGTTTCATATTTTCCTGACTATCCATCAACCCAAAATTCGGACCCATCGTGTCAACCCAGGCATACCAGATAACAACTGGCACTTGTAACCGCTGCAAAACTGTAAAACTGCGTGTGAGATACTTCGCCTGCCAAGCTCGATCGCTACTTCCCGTACCGATTTCCGTCACCCAGACAGGCTTACCTGCAGTCGTCCGGTAATTTGTTACCTTTGTTGCCAAATCACCGGTAGTTAGGTTATTCCCTCCACACCCGCTTGCACACCAGCCATCAGGAGACGCACCATAGGGATGCAACCCAACCGCATCTATCTTGCTAAATCCAGTCAGGTTCGCCTGCTTGACATTCTGCAAATACTGGATTTGCCCTGCCGCCATTCCTCCCATAATGACTTTTATTCTATGATTTATTGCTTTAATAGTTGTTGCTGCCTGATCAAGTAGATATGCATATTCCTGAGGTGGCACATATGGACAAAAACCAGGATGGCAAATATCTTCTTCATTCCATACTTCAATTGCAACAATCGAAGGACTCTCCTGAAGAATATGCTTGATTTTGGGAACATAGACCGTATCAACATACGTCTTCCATGTGGAAAATGGTTCGTTTTGCCCTGGATTCTGGCTATTTGTCGTCTCATTATTGACAAGAACGATTGATTTCACACTTGTAGGCCAACTCGGAGCAAACGTTATGCTGTTATAATCCCCCCGTATCCATGCTGGCTTCAATTGCTGCAGCTGCGTGAGATGGGGAATCTTGTTAGCATAATGTGTGTCAATCTGCATGCCAAATTTTGTATCTCCCGTCGCATAGACGGGAGCCTTATTGCCATACTGATTCAAACCGCAAAAAACCAGAATACCGATAATACTAATGAGAAGTAAGCGGCACAAAAATATTCTTCTCACTATGAAATATGTATACTTTCGAGACATATTTTCATTTTAACAATTACTTGCTAAAAACAAATACAATAATATGTATATAATGCAAGAGACAAAAGTGCATTGAATGATTGCAGCTGCGTATCTGACCGCCTACGAACTAATGATGCCTCCGATGGCCGAGAGATGGTCAGATTTACGCAGATCTATAACAGATAAATTTGTCAGCTCTTCTAGCGCCCCGACAGAGCAAAAAGTCCCATTTGGGCTTGTCGCATGACTGCTCCTAGCATCGGATCATCTTCAATTGCGGGTGGGCCAACAGTCGGTTCCAGTTGTGAAGGTGACACAGACATGCTAGGAGCATCTATTAATGCCGTTAGAGGAGCTGCAAGTGGGAGTATTTGTCCGTTGTTGTCTGATCCTCCAGCTTCGGTTAGTTGGAGGGGCCGATTGGGAGAATCCATTAGCAGTGACTGTAAGCCACTATTCTGTGGATAACTGACTGCATTTTTCGAGGGCATTGTGAGCATTGGTCGCGGAAAAGCAGTCATCATCGTGCGAGAATCGCTGGATGTATATGCCAGTTGTGGAGATGGCATCGATTGAGTGCTACCCAGCATAGGCAATACTTCACCCCCTCCAGACGCTCCAGTCCCTCCATATGCTCCAGATACTGCTGGAGCGAAGACCGCAGATGATGCATACTGAGATACTTCGAGATTAGACTGTATTTCGCGGCTACTGATCCATCGAGGAGCCTGAGCATTGCGAGATATTCCCTGCAGTACTGGCTCGTGCTGGTTCTTTTGCCTCTTCCACAGAAACCAGATCATTGCTCCACTGAGCAGGAATATAAGAGTACCAACACCCAGAGACAGTACAAGCATGTTGAAGCCTGTATCTCCTGCATCTTGCGATTGCTGATTGGCGGGTGTGGCATCTGTTCTTGCTGTCGCCGTCTGATTCGGAGTAACAGTAACTGGGGTGGCAGTTGCGCTCGCTGGAGTGCTTGTTGGTGTCGCAGCAGTAGGTGTCCCCGCCATTATCGTCGAGACAGGGGTCACAACCTTTGTTGGATTTGGTTGTACCAGTGGGGGTGGCGTAGCTTTTGGCGGTTGTGTAGGTGTAGGTGTAGGAG
>Ga0207416_1002573_pt1 | contig 19394 bp, 24 predicted proteins | sample PaiPotPPM11metaG_FD_184107 | JGI IMG/M metagenome (GOLD analysis project Ga0207416, IMG submission 184107) | Iron sulfur acid spring bacterial and archeal communities from Banff, Canada, to study Microbial Dark Matter (Phase II) - Paint Pots PPM... ...
GTAGTATGTATATAGTATGTATAATATGTCTTCTTTCTTTTCTTTTGAAATATTTATTGGCTGCTGTTGTAGCTGAATAAACTGAATTATTTTCTTCTTGTCAGCTGGAAATTCCAAGTCTTTAAGCAGTTGCGCTATGGCTGCGGTCTTTACATAATCACCTACATTAACTTCCTTTCTCTGACCTTCGACCCCACCCTGCTCACTGACAGCCTTCTGTACTTCTCCTATACTCTCTTCCTTAGGAATTTGTTCAATGTTTTCTCTTTTACTTGTCTTACTATTAGCGGACATTTTTAATCGTCTAAACATGCGCAACATATGTTTTTATTGTTATAGTATTTTAGTGTCAACCAGTCGAGGTGTAAATGTAGAGACTCAAATTCGCAGTAACTATTTTAGCTCTCATCTCTACTATTTTTCCTATTTTCGGTATTACTTCACATTCTTCCTTGCCTGCATACAGATCTCCAAATTTATCTCGCTGCTCCAATGTAAAGACATAACCGGTGGGAGTTCATTCAACCTTAAAACCACTTTTTTTACACGATCTGTATCTTCCTGTATCATCTCCATCGCTTTCTGTTAGCTAAAGAATTATTTAACGGTGTCAGAAATATTTCTTAACTGATTTATATTTCACGCAGTAATTATTTGACAGTTTAGAACGTACATGACCTGTACGAATGCAAAACCCCCTCGTTGATACAACGTTGTTGCTTTACTTGTTATTTTCTACATGAAATTCCTCAAGCATTGCTGATGGCTCGGTCTGATTAAATAGTAATTCAGAAATTTCAATCAACGACACGTTCAATTACAAGGAGACCTCCTATTAAATCCAAGTCCGCAAGAAGGGAGTAAAAATTGATTTTGGGCGACAGCAATGTTAATGCAATTGGTATATGGTGCCTTTGACACCATCAAGATGAAAACGGCTCAAGAAAGATTATTTCCTTTGGGCCGTAGGCCGGATATGTTCTTAATACACTCGATGACTCAAATGTAACAAAATGCTACATTCCCCGAGTTTCATAAATGTCTACTTCATTTGGATGAAAGAATCAGATCAAATTCCTAAGTCAACTTTGAGGTAAATCTTACTGAGTCTATCGTTGTTCCGTTACCAGTAGTTCCATTAGCAGGAGCTGGAGTAGATAATGGTGTTGTGACACTTCCAGCCATTGCATTGCTAGATTTGATATTATTTATCAAAATTGTAATAGGGCCGGTATAATTACCATTGAACGAGATTGTCTCAGCGGCTTTTCCACCGGTTACGGCTTGATTTGTCTTGTTCCACAGAATCTTACCGTTGTCGGAATAAATGGTCATATCAAAACTATCCACCGGTACTAACCGTTGTATGATATTTGGTTGGCTGGCCGGCATACCCAGACTTGACTCACCTCTGATAGCTGATTCCTTTTGTGGAATTGTTTTACTAGTTGGTGCTGGAGCAGTTGCATTTAAGAAATCTATTTCCATCTGAAATCCGCTTTTAGGAAGAAGGTTAGGAGATTGCATAGGTAACGTTGAGATATAAGTTAGTTGCACTTGATAGATCCCTTTCTGAGAAATCTTCGTAGCAATTGGTGGTTGTGAATTTGTGCTTGCAGATTTTATTCGCATCTGCGAATTATTATCGGCAGTGTTAGCCGAAGAATTGGTATTGTTCGTTGTGCCGTTTTGTATATTCGAAGTGCTTGTAGTTTGTCCAAAAGCAACGATAGACGGAAATAGTAATACTAGCGTAATAAAGAAAAACAAAAATGATCCTGCTGAAACAGAAAATAATGCACGCTGTTCTGGGTGAACTTTTGCCGCGAGAAGAACACTGGAATCGTGAGTCCATAAATCAGTTACCTTGTTTTTAGTTTTCTTAGACGTTAGGTCCTGGACTCTAGTTGTGAATTTATTGACCACATATGTTATATCACAACATGCTTTTTTAGAGTTAGTAATACAACGAGATACTAATACTAGTGAGATACTAATACTAGCAACTCCGGGGTGCGTATTTATCTTCTTCGAGCACAAGGGAATTTGATGCAATCTGTTTACTTCTTCTGAAACGCTGATTGAACGTAGTATACTGTCGCGTACTATTAGTGCTATTCCTATTCGAGCGCAATGGAAGTCATGTTCAAACTAGCCATCTTCTGCGTCTCAAGACTCTGGTTTGCCCGTATAATTTATGAAGCCGGTGCCCTGTGACTGTGTCTTTTCAATTTCGTAGACATTGTTATCCTCAATGTTATAATCGAGTCTTAAAATACCATCTCTATCGGTGTTACTTCTTCCCTCGCTTTGCAAGATGTTTCGATTTGCTTTTGTCATGTCAGTATGGTGTTCTACCCTGGTTTGAACCTTGATTTTGGTCAGCACCTTGGATTATCTTACATACCAGCGCTATGCAAGTATGAACCGCTTGATTTTATCTCTGATCTTGTTGTTGCGTTTGCGTGAGTTTGATCTGTTGCATCCGAGTCTGATCAGTAGGTCCTGCTTTATTACTATTAGCTGTCATAGCGATATGTTACTATATTAGTAAAAACATGTATCTCAACGATTACGTTGCTATGTTGTAAAACCTCTGTTTGAGCTTGCTGTCTTTGCATCCATTCTAAGGTCAAAATACGATAACTGACAAATTGCATGATGTAAAACTACAATCAGGATGGAAGATGGCCGATATTATATCATGGGATAAAATAATTGATAAAAAAGTAAAATCAAGTGATAATAAAGACTTGTAGCTATGCCATGGGATAAAATTTGACAGGAAAGTTAAATCAAGCGGCAACGAAAATTATGTCTCAAACAAAGAAGGAGATGGAAACGGAATATCAGACATACAGAAATACACAGCTGGGATGCGGTGCCGCTTAAACACTAGAGAATATGACACGTTATTTACATCATGCAATTTCGACTATAATAGGATTCGCCCTTAGTATTCGGACTGGAATGAAATGTATATCTAGTTTAGTGTTCCATTCAGAATCGAAATGACAAAAACATCAAGTCAAACGATACCACAGGAAGCAACGAAGTTGCAGAAATTAACAAAGGTGACTGCTAGATATATGGAAATGGATCAGTTTAGTGATTCTGATCATCATACGGGCTATTTCTGTTATAACTGCATATACTTTATGAAACCACACCATTGTGCTATTGTTACTGATGAAGGAGAAGACGTGAACGGTCGGAGTTCAGGTGTTGTTGCCCCACATGGAATATGTGCGCTATGGGAACCTAATGAAAAAGAGATTCGGTAGTACTGTACCGTAGTTTAATCGGAACTATGCCATCTGAAGTCAGCTTCAACTGACCACGGATCAGTTGGTACAACGTAATTCTCAAGTGCATGTGTTGCACTTGATCAACACACTTTTAAGTCTATAAATACCTGTTAAGTTAATTTAACTAGACCTCGTCTCCTAGACGTTCACAGCCTGTGATCTAGTATTGTCAACAAGGGCGCCATCTATACGGAATTGGCTAAAAAGATGGTTCAAGATGGTTCAAGATCGGAACAGAGGAGTAGAGCAAATTATGGTTGAATTTAATATCAGAAGCTGTTACCGGTATTCGGCTCAGATTTGATTAAAGGTTGGTTGATGCAATTATTGTCATCGTTTACCTCAATCATTTACAAGTGATTAGATTACTTAATGCTGATTGCAACTAAAATTATCTTGGTTTTAATCTCATTCAGAGAAGAGCTAAAAACCATGACATAATAAAGTTTTAGTACCATCTAAAGATACTGAGCTAGTCAATGGAGTCGAAACTTAGGATAATTATTGTTGATGAGAACAGAGACATTACCTCTATTTTAGCAGGTACGTTTGGACTTAAAGGATATGAAGTATATAAGACATACAGTGCTGATTAGTCTGTAGCTTAATTCCATATTGATACTATAGATACCTTTTCAATGTAGATATTATCGTTATTCTACAGATTCATAACTGGTTGTAAAGCATGACTTTTAATCCAGCTTCTACTTTCTGTGCAGAGAACCTCTTCGAAAGCAGGTCTTCACCTAGTACTCTTTTAATTGAAGAAAATACTATTTCAGCTATCCATCTTCTACCCGTATCCTTTAGCTGTTTCCATCCTTCATATCCAAGTTTCTTAACAAGGAAAACCTCGTCTCTTCTTAATGGACATCCTTTGGACCTGGTAGAAGCATTCTTTCTAATACTAATAGCTGGTTCAGCATTCATATCATCCAGTATATTGAAGTTCTTTCTGTTGTCATATGCTTTGTCTCCATACACCTTATCTATGTCATGTCTATTAGCTGATTCTTTTACGAGAGGACCAAACTTTTTTGTATCATGTACATTTCCTTTCGTTATTCTAAATGATACCACCTTTTTGGACTTTTCATCTACAGCAATGTGCAATTTGACAAATTCCTTCTTTTCACGTGTCCATTTTTCCTCGATGTAGTCACCTTTCTTGGATATAGTTAAACCTGATGCATCGACTATCAATGTTATTGGCTTATCATCATCTTCTTCTCCTTCAAAACCTAGATTTCTAACTGATGGTTTAAACTTTAGAATACTTCTCCTGATATGTGTAAAATGCATTTCTTCAATCCTAAGGTATTCAGACAAGCCACGTCCTATTCCTTGTACTGTACGACATGGAATCTTAAAACCTCAAGAAAATTGGATACTGTTCAGCACAGCTTCACAAAGGTTAGAAAGAGAATATCAATTCTCCATATTCAATCCCGTACAAAAAGGAAACTGAAAGCGCATGATGGATAAAAGAATATCAAGTAGTAATAAGTAACGCATAATATGAACTCGGATTCACATTCGGATTCAGAAATAAAAAAATTCTATGAGTTGAAAAATATTGCAGTAGTAGGCATGTCAAAAAGTGAAGAAAAGCCAGCTCATTTTGTGCCCAAATATCTTATTGAACATGGATACAATGTTATTCCGGTAAATCCAGCAATAACGACAGAAGTTCTTGGAAGGAAATCATATCCAAGTATTGCAGATGTTCCCGAAACGATAGATATTGTTGATGTATTTAGAAGATCAGAAGAATTACCGTCAGTAATAGATGACGCAATCAAGAAAAAAGATGGAATCAAAGTAATTTGGATGCAAGCTGGTATTTACAATGAAGAAGCAGAAAAGAAAGCAAAACAAAACGGTATTGATGTTGTTTACAATATATGCATGATGGCAGAACACAGGCGTCTCTTCGGATGAAAATATAAGATATACCCTCCATACTTTGAAAAAGATCGTTGAGCCTATGGATTGCTAACTAGAAATAACCATATAACAGCCTAGTCACTTCCTTTTCTTAATCTCTATGATAAAATCCTTGAAAGAATTTAATTATGTTTTTTTCATTCAGCTTTGAATTAAAATATTCTAAATGCCTGTTGGAATGACTGATGACAAAGCGCAGCCAAAAAAAGAGATGCAATCTCCTCTTTGTTTGGCCATATTTACTGACACAAAAGTTGGTCTATAAACCCATTGTTTACTTCTTAGGGGTGGTCGAATTTGCAGCTCCTGATATTTTCGTCTTCCCTGCAGTTACGTTGGTCATGTTACTACTACCACCGGTCGTATTGTTTTGACTAGTGCCACCAGCTGCTCCTTTTATTGGTCCTTTAGTTGGGTTAGATGGGAGTCCATTAGCAGGTGTACCTGAGCCGACTTTCTCTTGACTAGACGCAGCTTTTCCCGCATTAGGATTGCCTATGCTCGTATTATTTGCGATTATTTTGCTGTTATTACCTAGGGCTTTAGATAACTGTTGGACATTTCCGATAGGCGGGGTAGCAGTTGTCGCAGTGGCGTTCTTCGTCTTATTGGTGTTCTGCTTCTGAGCAAATGCGATTGTACTATATTCCAAAGACACTAGCACGGCTGCAGAGAAAATTGATATTCCCATTATCGCTACTGCTAGTGCGCTCTTAGTCTGGTTAGTTCGTTTGAGATTCATTACCCCTGAACAAGTCAATATGTAACTTAAAGGTTATAGTGAGTGGGACATCTCCGTTTATGACTTCGAGAGCGCCTTTGGGTTTGGAGACTTGTACCGCACGCATATTCTATCAACGAATTATTCCTATTTAGAATGTTCCGGTTCCATTTGTTAATTGGGAATCAAAAAAAGAAGAGAGGCTCCGGTCACTTGGCACCAGGACAGAATCCGGAATCTTCACCACGATGCTCATGGTGGTTTGGATCATGTGGATTTCCATTCCCGGGATTGCCAAATTCCGCATCGTGTGGATTTCCATTAGGACCAGAACCAAAATCATGTGGATTTCCTGAACATGCATTCGCTGCGTGTGTGCTTGAGTTGCGAGGCATGTTGTAGATATTTTCACCATCAGAGAGAAAGATGCATCTATCATAACAATACAGCACAACGTCGTTTCAATCACTATTGTCGGATTAAACCATAAGACAAAATATTTATTATTTGTACAAATTCTATATGTCGGAGATGGACTTGTTCATTCTGCGCCACGGCGGGGCTGGCAAAAGACTCTCTTCTGGTAGCAGCGACTTTGACAGACCACTCACAATTACTGGTAAAAGAGAAGTTACAGATATAGCAAAATCGCTTCAGGAGTTAGGTCTCAAGTTTAATTTCATAATAACAAGCCCTCTAACGAGAGCACATCAAACTGCTTCCCTCGTGGCAATGGCCTTTAAAAGCGAGAACAACATGGAGAGCTGGGAAGAGTTAAAACCCGAAGGTAACAGAAAATAGCTTTATCGTAAATTGTACCAAAAATTCAAACAAGATTCATCAGTATTGATTGTAGGACATGAACCCTATCTTAGTTCCCTGATAAGTGAGGCTATATTTGAGGGAAATCCTGTAGGTACTGCAGGTGGACGAATAGTTCTGAAGAAAGCTGGACTAGCAAAGGTTAGAATAACTTCCTTCTTCATTCATTGCTTCTCCTGAACCAACACCAAGAGATATGCGTCCGGGATGCAACACATCAAGAGAAGCAAAAGCCTGTGCAATTATACCCGGATTGTAACGATATGCAGCATCCGTAACTCCTGTTACAAACTGCATCCTCTTTGTCCGTTCAGCAGCGATTGCTAACCAAACCCATGTAAAATTACCATATCCACCATCATGCCACCAGGGATGAAAATGGTCACTTGTCATTGTAGTAATAATCCCTCCTTTTTCAGCTTCTTTCACGAATTCAATTAATTGTTGCATAGAATATTGCTCTTGAGAAGCCCAATATCCGATAGATGCTTTGCCAACATGTTTTATATTCATTAGTCATTTAGGACACAGATCCGTATGACCATGAAGACAGCAATAGCAAGGACAATTATAAGATACAGGTTTCTTAGGTGGTGCTTTGCAATCGCAGTCATGACAATACTTGTTAACCATTTCTTGTTCTCCTCTCTTTCTTAACTCCTTTTCAAGTTTAAGATAAGTCTTTGAACGTTCTTCAGATTTAGTTGTAGTCATCTCACAAGGATTCCATTTTCAGCTAGTTCGGGGAGTGTATGAGTTTCATAACATATCGTGCACCATTACATACTGTGAGATAACTATAAAAATATCCATGCGCACAATTTACAAAATCTGTGTTGTTCTGGTACTGGCATTTGTCGATTGCGTTAAATCCAACTTTCGAGTCTTGTATAGCACGATTGAAACCATATTGCATCGGAGTTAGCGGATGTGGTAACAATGGTGGCCTAACAATACCAACTAACAAACGTAGGCTTATCATTTACTGTATCCCTCTTAATGCAAGATATTGCTTCGCCAAGTCGATAATCGTTTGATTTTTACCCAAATCATGATTTGCAATATTTCCTGCTATCGTTTGGTCACAAGCTGAAACGCTACATCTACTTGCCTTTGCGACATTCGGCGTTATGGTTGGGGCCAAAATCATAGCCAAGACACTAGCCATAGAAATGGCTGTAGCCATCAACAGAGTTACCTTAATCATATACGCTACAGCACACAGCCATGTATTAAAGCATAATGTGATTTTCACTCTCTATAAAGGAGAAACAAAAGAAACTTCAGCTCAGAAAACTATGATCGGAAAAATCAAAGAACTGGATAAACTGATGGGTGTCTAAAGGTAGCTTCACGCAGCGTGGGAAGTCTATCGGCAACTATGAATAAATTTAGCTTAGCGTTAGGAGCTATTATCGCAATAACAGCGATAATTGCAATTGCAACCACAAACTACAATGTTGTAAAGGCATATAGCTGTAACAGTAGTTCGTCAAACGCGCATACACCTAGTTCTTCTACAGGCGTCAGCGGCGCAAAAGGCGGCTGCTCTACAAGTTCAAGCAGCTCATCAGCACAACGACTGGTTGTGGAGCAGCTAACGGACCGAATGCTTCAGTTGAAACAACAGGGAATAACCCAGGTATCATCGGCTCATCAAGCTCGGGTGGCTCTCAGTCAAGTTGCTCCAGTAGCTCAGCAAGTCAGCAGGCTACCATCGTGACTAGCCAATCGAAACCAGGTAGTTGCCCCTAACTTTTTCTTTCTTTTAACAACGAAACTATATTTTGAGTAGCTGCGTTCTCGTATTTGTTTCTCATATTCACTGCTTGGTATCGTAGACAGACCGCGCTGCAGGTATAGAATATGTAATGGGTGCCACAGAGTGGGAAGGCAAATCAAAATACAGAGTATAGAGGATTGCTTCGGGGGAAGTTCCATTTCACCCTATTTAGCCTGGTGAGGTAAGTATGACCTATGGCTTTGGATAATAGTTTTGATCGGTGGCTTGTTCGTTTTTACTCTGATACCATGGCATACGGGTAGTTAATAGATTGATAAGATCGCATTGTTATGAGCTAAAAAGTCTTGAAACTACAACAATTGCAAGCTAACATTTCTGTCGACTTCGATCTGCGCTGGTCTCTCACTCTGCTTTTGTTACGTCTACACTATCAATTGCAGACTCTATTAGTATAAGTATGTACTATGTAGGTGTCAGGTTAGTACTATGCTGAGTTCTGTATTTCTTACATAAATCCAAGAGATTATTGTATCTATTATCGTCTAACATAAGTTTGATTTCATGTTGATTTTGTTCCATTTTTTTCTCTCGCCAATCATAGAACCAATCCACCCTTTCGTATATATGTGTGAGTTCGCGCTTTTCGAATTAATTCCTTACCACACGCGTGATTAGCAAAAACATTGTGCAAGAAAAAACGTTAGAAACTACTTATGGAAGCACTCCTGAGACTTTGATAAAATATGATCAATATCTAGCGTTTACAAACGAGGATATGACACACGAGATTTTAGCAAATGCTGAACCATTGGAACAAACAATAAAAATTTTTCAAACATAGTCAAGTCCTCTTATTGAAGGTAGAAATGCTGGTTGGCCTTTATGGATGTACGCTACAATAATATTATCAATTATCTTGAACGTTCCTTTCATTTTCTTTGAACGAAGATTATCGACATCTTAATTCAATGCAAAGTTATAGAGAGCAAACTGAAAGGAAAATATGAGATATAAAATACCAGACCCTAAACGATATTATACCAAATATTATCCATACGAATCCAGCTTTCTTGCCCGAATTATTAATGATTCCAGCAAGGTACACAACATCTCCTTATCCAACTGAAGCTCCTGGTCACGATAAGCCTCTCATACGATAATGATGCTGTGAAATACTAATTTTTGGCTTCGTATTCTGATTTTTCTCCTGTCCACATTTGTTTAATTGCCACCTTATATTGCAGGAACGCATCTCATATCCCAGTCACGTTTACACTATTAAACTTCGTCAGATTAGTAGGAGTTGCAACACAAGAGATTTTAGCAGTTATTTTGTTTTGTCCGTGCTTCATAGCAGCATAGTTAGGAGTAATAGCATATCGCCAGCTAGAATAGTCAGTTGTTCCACCATGCCCGGTTGCTACCGCCTTTTGATACGGTTTCAAACCATTTAGTGAAACTGAAACTGTACAACCAGCATTAGTCTTGTCTGCTGCTGGCGGTGAGGCTATTCCTGATACTATGATATTTCCACTAACTGGAAGCTGCTGACCTTTGTGAGGAGAGATAATTTTTACAGTAGGTACATTTTTTGCTGGTAAGGACGACGATAATACCGCATATGAAACCCCAGTGAACAAGCATGACGTCAAAAGCGATATAGCCGTCATTCCAGCAAATGTGAGCAATCGTACTAAGTGGCCGGAATTCTTTATTTTTTGATATTTTTTCATTTTCTAAGCTTGTATCACATGACATTTAAATGATGTTAAAATACAACATTAGATAATCTAGTAATATTATTATGACATCATGGCGTATAGGGGCTGGAATTCTGGTGGCTTGGTACATGCTTATATCAATATAGAAGATTAATTTGCTATATGCTCGTACGTTCGAAATATGATATTGGATCACCGGCTTAGTAGAAACCAGCCTTTTTTCTGATAATCCCGTCAAAGCTTTGTAAGACCGTAATACAATATACTTATTGAGAGTCAAGGTATGTTAGATTAGCAAATACCATGCTGCGTGTTTTAAGAAATGCGAGAATACCGTTATTTCTATGCAGAATAATAATTTAAATACACATGCACTAGTAGCCTTCATATAGTAGCGGACTCAAATTATTAAAAATACTCTGATATTATTTCAGTATGCTCTGTTAAATGGATCACCCCCATCATTTGCTAGCCAAGACAAATCAGGGCAGATAATCATGAAACCCCATCTGGCCAGATGTTTACATATTCCGCTCATTTGTCTAAAATCCTCAGTTATATCTGTATTAGATCCATTACATACTGGAGTTCCTAGATTTCGTCTTGCATGACCAAATACGACCAGAGCAAAACGGTCCATCGGTTCTTGCCGGTGGAACATCTTGTCCATCTATTTTAGAAGGATAATAAATGATTGCTTTATTCTTTGTGGGAAGGGGCACTATACCAATACCGTGTGAAATCGGTATGTCCGTTACAATGCTGAAACCTACATTATGTGGTCCATCTCCTAGTGGCCAATCTCTAGGACCTACGGGTTCCACTGAATCCATTATATGTATTGTAACCTTATCCTCGGGATCTGCCATTCCTGCTCCTATAGAAATATTATTTTGTGCGGATATCCTCAAAGCTGCATTTATTGTTTGGCCACTTAGAACACTGACTGTGATCGGATCAAGCGATAATCCATTGTAATTTAGAGAATATCTAACATCGGTATCAGGTCCATCATATGTTCTACAATTACTCTGCTTACTATTGGAATAGCCATCACAATGCAAGAACATTAGATTAGCAAATCCATCGTCTGCGAATTGATAGTATTTGGATATCTCATTTATCACAGGTGGATTATTCCAAACATCCCCATATTTTGCTGCAAAGATATTGAAGATGATATCGAGGAAGAAGGGATATCAAAGAAGAGTGTTGGTGGTAAGAAAGGTGCCAAAACAACAACAACTGAATAGTTCACACCCTCCCACTCGCTGTAAGTAGCTCCCATACTTTTAGCGGTCGAATCTTTCCTTACAATTCCATATGGCTTGTAGAAATCTATGTGAGAGGCTCTATTCCAAAATCGTTTTTGGCAAGAGCCATTATGAAGGTGGTAAGAAATACTGTAGAAGGTGTGAGGTTTATTATTACCACAATGGTGTGTTCTGTCTTTGTTGCGGTATGGCATTACGATTGTCACCAACTAGCAAGAAGGATAAAGAAAGGCTGAGGCAATCACGACTAAGAAAAGAAGAAGAACAAGATAGATTAATCAGGATTATAAAAGGAACAAAGAAGTACCAGAGATAATTCAGGGAATATGGCAAATCGTTTATGACCCCATATCATAGTATCAGAACTAGGAAAGTGAGCCATCAAGAGAACCAGGAATGCCAATGCATAAACTCTACAAGGAAAGGCTAGATACAAGTCTATGAGCAGCAGAAGTAACAAACCTTCTCGTGGACAGTCAACTCATATATAGCAACAGAAAATCGATACGGCATTAATAACTAGGTAGATAGACTATGTTAAAACTCAAATCGTTAAAGGAACCACCTTCAAGAGCTGATGGTCTTAGGATTATGATAGCACGTTATGGGATTCGAGGCCAGAAAAAAGAATATCGGCAATGGGACCAATGGAAAGAAGAAGGATGGAAAGAGTTGGCTCCTTCACCTGCTCTACTCAGAGAATATGTCAAACAGAAAAAGATAAGCTGGGATGAATACGTAGTAAAGTATACACTTGAAATCAAAAGCAATCCCAAAGCGTTAGAGGCATTGAGCAGATTAAAGTCGCTTATTGCCACTAGGACTGTCACAATCTTATGCCATTGTAAACATGAGAAACATTGTCATAGGTCTATAATAAAACAGATGATTGAAGACGAGGATTCAAAACGGTGATTGTAAATGCCAACAGGTAACCACGCGCCATAATTACAAAAATCGAGAGGTTTGCTTGAAAAGTGATTCTAAAAATGTTTCGTTCCGTTATATAGGGTAGTACAGTGAGCAAAATACTAATTCCTTTTCTAGTAAACATACTAAGCATAAACATGAGGTCATCTAGGTAAATATAAGGTGTGACATTACAGAAACAATCCTAGTTATCTCTGCTTGGCATATTAATAATCCTGAAACTGTTTTTATCAATAGTGTACATCAACATTGCATATGGATCAAACTTATCGTTGCAATCAATGTAACATAGATTTTCCGGACAAACAAATAGCGACAGAGCATAGAAATGGTACAGGTCACATATTGACCGTGACAACTAACGAGAAATAAAAGTGCGGCCTATCGATCCACACAGCATAAAATGCAGTTTACTTCTATTTAGAGCGAGCAATAACAAACAATTACAATACTAATGGAGATAGACACATGAGCAGCGGCGACAACAAGAGTGAGAACAAGGAACAAGACCGATACACAAAACTAAAAACAGCAGAGATAGTCGCCGAGACATTACTCGATTGGGGAGTCGATACCATATTTGGTTTACCAGGCGATGGAATAAACGGATTTATCGAAGCATTGAGAACAAGACAAGACAGAATAAAATTCGTGCTAGTCAAACATGAAGAGTCAGCTGCTTTTATGGCGTGCGCCTATGCAAAATATACAGGCAAGTTAGGAGTGTGTGTTTCAACCTCAGGCCCAGGAGCCATCCATCTTTTAAACGGCCTATATGATGCTAAACTAGATAATGCTCCAGTGGTCGCGATTACTGGGAGAACGTATTCTGATCTAATGGGTTCTGGATATCAACAAGATGTAAACCAGTCTCAACTATTTTCAGATGTCGCAGTTTACAACAACATGATACTTGCACCTGAACAAGCCGAAATGGTGGTAGATATGGCATGTAGGACAGCTCTTTCTCAAAAAGGCGTAAGCCACTTTACAATTCCGGTAGACATTCAGGAAAAAACCCTTGAAGGTAAATACTCAAAACACAAAGTACCCGGGCATACTTCTGATAGGTTAATTAGCTTTCAGGTTATTCCTGCAGATAAAAAAACAATGGAAGAAGCTGCGGAGATTCTAAATGCGGGTAAGAGGGTTGTTATCCTTGTTGGTCAGGGAGCATTAGATGCTGAAAATGAAGTAATTTCTGTTGCAGAAAAATTGAATGCTCCAGTAGTAAAAGCACTCTTAGGAAAGGCAGCTGTCCCAGATAATAGCCAATATAATCTTGGTGTATTGGGAATGTTGGGAACAGAGCCTGCAACTGACGCTATGAATGAAGCAGATACACTACTCATGGTGGGTACCTCATTTCCGTATATAGAATATCTCCCAAAGCCAGGTCAGGCAAGAGGAATTCAGATTGATATAAAGCCTGAGAAGATAGGATTAAGATATCCGGTGGAGCTTGGGTTATTAGGAGACTCTAAAACAGTCCTCTCAGTATTACTTCCTTTGCTAAATAAAAAACAGGATGACTTATTTTTAAAGGAAAAGCAGAAAGCAATGGACATGTGGATAAATAAATTACGGCAGTTCAGAATCAGCAATAAGACAGGGAGTGACATTGCAGAAAAAGCTGATGGTAGTACTACTGATATTGGCAAACATGATATCAAACCACAGATTATTGCATCCGCCGTTTCTGAGGAATTAGAAGACAATGCGATTATTTCTGTTGACACTGGAACTAATACATTTTGGGCCGCACGCTACATCAATATTAAAAATGGAATGAAATTTTCAGTATCTGGTACTCTTGCTTCTATGGCGTGTGGTTTACCGTATGCCATTGCTGCCCAAATAGCGTATCCTGAAAGACAATGCGTTGCATTTGTCGGTGACGGCGGATTCATGATGTTGATGGCGGAATTTTCTACGGCAGTGCAGTATAAGCTTCCCATAAAAGTGATTGTTTTAAAGAATAATACACTTGGAATGATTAGATGGGAACAAATGGGTTTTCTTGGTAACCCAGAGTACGGCGTCGAGTTTACACCTATCGATTTTGCAGGATTTGCGAAAAATTGTGGAGGCAAAGGATATTCAATAAAGAAACTAGATGAAGTGCAGCAAGTTATGAGAACGGCAATGCACGATAAGGAGAAAAAACCAACATTAATTGAGGCTTATGTAGATCCATTTGAGCCAATAATGCCACCTAAAGCAAAGCCTGAATTTCTCGAAAAAATGTCAAAGGCATTTGAAAGTGGACAACCATATGCTCAAAGGATAAGTCTGACATTATACAGAAACAAATTTGAAGTAAAGTAAAGTGAGCATAAATGTTGCGTTGCCGCAACGGTCATGTCACCCATTTATTTACCGATCAACAGCGGGTGAGATTGAAAGATGTAGTTCGCACACGCATCTACGTAAAGAATATTGATGAATGGGAAAAAATCGGAAAGGCACATGCAGAGATATTCTCAGATATTCGTCCGGAGTGCACAATTGTGGAAGTAAGCCGCCTAATTGCACCTCACAAGTCGTTGAGTCATGCTATTAGCGATTAATAGGTTGAGGTCGTATCCACTACGGATCATTTTGTCCTTCTATCATGCGGGATATCATTCAAACATAGATCGAGGGGGCATTTATCTACTCATACGATCGCGAAGCTCACAAGCAAGCTAGCTAACAGCATTTCGTGAATATTTTATTTTTAATAATAACAATATTAGGTTCAAGGATACGCCTACGGAATTTCCTCCTGTTATTATAATGTCGCCTTTAGCTATTCCGTAAACAACCCACAAAGATAGTCCCGCGATCAAAGCCAAGATTAACCAGACTGAAACATCGTCCATTTTTTTACTCTTCATTCCTTTAATTATTTGAGGCACTGTACTTGAAACGGCAAATATGGTTGCAAAGATACCGATGAGCGGTATTAGAAAATTAAACATGACTGGCACCTTCTGCAAAATTAAATTTACTCAATATAAACAATACTTGGATCTGTTGTACGATTAGGGCGCATCTACTATAGTGTTTCCATAAATAGGCTGACGAAGAGGTTGGGGTGAAGGTCTCTTCTACCATATGGGCTACAATGTACAGACCCAACCGGCAGAACAACTGGGCTGCCAGCTTGATGAAGGTTTTATTAAAATAAATAATAACCAGCAAACTACAGTTGCAAACGTTTACGCAGCGGGAGACGTGGATACTGATAGGCATTACGTAGTGTTAGCTGTAGCTAACGGGGCTTTAGCAGCTATATCAATCTATGAGGATATTCTAAAGACGGCATTGAGAGTAGAGATATAACTTGGGTCATCCCACATCGTAATTTTTATGCCTCTCACAATGTCTGCTTTGTTCAATAGCTTTGAACGCCCGGTCACAGCAAATGCCATCGTACCGAACAAATCCAAGATTTGGATAAATAATGGTGATAAATGCAGCAAAAGGTCTACCAATCGGTTAAGCATACGACTATCTAATATTAAACTCCGGTTGATGGTATCATCTATTCAAGTTGATACGAACAGGTACTCAGACCAGACAAAATACCAGTAAAGGCTTATCTCTATAATAGCTCGAACGGAGGTTCGAACTATAACATTCCTAATTGAACTTTTGTAAAAATAAATCAATTGGTCTTGTGGTGGAATAATAAATAATAAGGGCCATTCCAATAATAATATATCATAATCTTGTGACATATCCTGATATAACTTTTAGTAAAGACGCTGCCGAAACGGTAAATCTATTTGGTCTAGAAATGAAATATCTACATGATAATGGATTCAGAGTATTGACGATGGCTAATCTGGGATATGATACAAGTACTAATTCATTATACGTTCATGGAAACGCGTAGATGCAATTGGATATGATACGGTCACACGATCTCTCGAATGCCTTCTAATCTACAACCCGAACTCTCCTGCCATTCATTTCAGATCTCAATCGCGCTTCTGATAGTTGGTTTTGATATCTGGTAATGTAAGTCAATAGTCAATATACCAATATACCAGGTAACCCTACATAACATTGTTTACTACAAAAAAACAGATTGCTGGTTCACCCCTAGCGTCTAGTTTTATGATCCTATGCCATGGTTCGTTTCTGGTCATTTCTCTAGAATTATAATTGATATCCTTTCACATGAGCTTTGGAAGGAGCTGAAGATTATTCCAAGTACAATAATAACTCGTAGAATTATTTTTTTGTCTTTCGTCTAGTTGTCTTCGATTTCGTCTTTGACTTCTTTCTTCCTGTTCTTGGTTCTATGCCTTGCTTACGTTCCACTGATGCAACATAGGCATTCGCTCTATCTTTTGATATACCCTTCTTTTTCTGTATTGCTGCAGACGCATCTGAAAATTTTTCGTATTTCTTTTTTCCTAACTTTACTGGCATGCTACTAACTTTTGCTTGTCCAACTATAAGCTTTTCTTTTGCTGGACTAAAAAGTCACATTTTTGATCTATAATTAGAATTTTGTATACACCTTATGAAATTTGATCGAATCTTACTTTTTGTAAGATGTGCTACCAGTATTTTTCCAAACGATTGGAGCTTTGATATTTTGAAAATATTTTTCGCCCCCAATGCCTTAAGGCTACTCATTCTAAAATGATAAATCAATTACCATGATGGAAGTTCCTGTATCCTATTGACTATACCAAGATAACTAACACTTGAAAAAAGAAAAACCATTCTATCGTTGATCCTCTTTCAACCCATTGATTATCTCATCCTTGCTAGAAGAAGAGATTCCTTGAGCATCAGCCGCTCCTTCAGAACCTTTTGGCATAGATTTACATCTGTTCCCCATCTCCAGGTACCTAGGTAAATCGTATTTCTCGAGCTGCTATATTTATTTTCAGTTTTCAAAACTCGGATCATTATGGAAAAGGGTAACCAGACCCCTTGGGAAACTTAAAGGAATTGACTCTATGAATCACATATTCAATTGAAAACACAATTAGATATATTAGAAATATTGCTAGCACTTCCGACTATAGAAAAGAAAGATTTTGAGAATTGGTAATCCCATCCATATTATAAGGGCTTTATAGAAGTAGCAGATATTGTCCGAAGACGAGCGGGAGGAACAGATGGCAGCATTACGGCTACAAGCGATGATGGCAACCGACCCACGTGAAGGCATCAAAGCGGTCGAAGCGCTAGGAGCATATGGAAATGATGCTCTTCCTAAATTGGTCTCGATAGGTGACGCTGCGAGCCTTGCCGATAAGTATGTGAGACAAGCAGCTAATTCTGAAATAGAAAAAATCAAAAAAGGGCTTAAACCGTGAATGTTACCAGCATGCTCTCAAACTGTGATAGGTAACCAGTGCTACTACGGCTAACAAACAGGTTTACAGACTCTTATATTTTGTAAAATGGAATCCAGCTCCAAATCTACGGGCTTAAAATCTGTTGCAGAATAATCAATTTTGTAAAATGGAATCCAGCTCCAAATCTACGGGCTTAAAATCTGTTAGTAGAATACGGAAACATAAAAAAAGAGTACGCAGCAAATAAAAAAGTAAAAAAAGTTTTCAGTTGTTCTTTTATTGTCCGGCTAGCTCTTTTTGCTATCCAATATCTCACTTCTTAAACGGGTTAAGCTTTTGAAGTGCACCTCCTATTTGACCTAATACTCCACCGCCACCAGGCTTGGTCTGATTAGTCCCAGCTGTAACGTTGGCTCCAGAGATACTTGCGGATTTTACACCTGCGCCTGTCAGATCGGCTCCTGTCACAGTAGCTCCAGTTATGTTACCGCCCTTTACTTGACCACCACTAACTTGACCAGTAGTCATATTCCCTGCTGTTATCTGACCCGCTGTTATCTTACCTTGTTTTAGTTGACTAACTGTAGCGTTACCAGCCGTACTTTTTGCCATTGCTGATTTTGATTTAGGAGCTTGCTTTACCATTGTTATATCAGCTTTCATTATAGTAGCCCCTGTTATGTTAGCTGATTTCAGTTCAGCATTCGTTATTGTTTGATTTTTGATACTGCCAGAAGTCATATTAGCACTGCTAATGTCACCCTTAACTATTGAACCAGCAGTTATTTGACCTGATGATGCTAATACTAGATGTTGTTGTGCTGCCGTAGATGTAGACGCTAAAAGAAGAACTGCAGATAATATTACTATTGCAGTCGCGGTATGGAGTGTTTTTACCATTTGTGTATTTAGAGCAACAAACATTTTAACTCTTTCATATCCTAAGACTGAAAATAGCGGGCAATTAATACATCAAATTTTAAAAGCTTGTATAAATTGGAGTGCAACAGATTTGGATGGGTGTCCTGTAACTCAATGATGCATAATAACGTTCACAGGAGTTTTACTTGCATAGAGTCCCCATATGATAGGCGACGGTGTCATCTTAGGATCGAAGTAGTCATATGGGGACGGTGATAGTTAGATCAACTTTGCTAATATGGATTATAAACAAGACAGCATTACGTATCGGCACGTGACTTTAATTTATCTAACAAGAGGTTCAAAAATAGATATAGTATTGGTTGATACATTACATCATACGTGCACTATACACGCGCCTTAATTGAAAAAATGTAATTACTTCGATCTTTCTCGAGTATAAAAATTCCGATGACGAGGTGTAGATTTGTATTTTTAGATAAAACTAACTCCTAGCAAAACAAATCTGAGAACGTACAAATTGACTTGCGTTGTGGTAGACAGTTTTTAGATTTCTACATTTTTCCAAACTTGATATCTTTTTACATCATATATCTACCAAACCATAGCCGTGTATGTCCATTATGCGTACTCATTTGAACCAATTCCATGCCTGTAGTCCTCCTAATTTTCTCTAATGCTTTAGAATCTGCAAAGAAATCATTTGTATTGAATATAAGAAACTCTTTATTTCTAT
>Ga0207416_1002575_pt1 | contig 19390 bp, 21 predicted proteins | sample PaiPotPPM11metaG_FD_184107 | JGI IMG/M metagenome (GOLD analysis project Ga0207416, IMG submission 184107) | Iron sulfur acid spring bacterial and archeal communities from Banff, Canada, to study Microbial Dark Matter (Phase II) - Paint Pots PPM... ...
GGCGCGCTGACCGTCAACGACCCCAACCCCCAATCCCTAGCCCCCAACGCCGCGAGCACAGCGAGCCCGGACGTGCTCGACCTGCTGACGCGGCTGGTGGACAAGTCGCTGGTTGTCGCCGAGGAGGGCGCGGGGGGTGAGGAGCGCTACCGGCTGCTGGAGACGCTGCGGCAATACGGGCGGGAGAAGTTGCTGGCGAGCGGCGAGGCGGAGGCGGTCCACGAGCGGCATGCGCAGTACTACCTGGCGCTGGCCCAAGCGGCCGCGCGAACGATCTGGCCGGAGGGCGCCGAGCGCAGCGCTGCCTACCTCAACGAGCTGGTGATTCCCGGCCTCGAGGAGGCAAGGGCCGGCTTGGCCCGGTTGGAGCGGGAGCAGGACAACATCACCGCCGCGCTGCGCTGGTTGATCGAGGAGCGGGATGCCGAGCGCGCGGTGCGGCTGGCCCAGCCGCTCATGGACTTCTGGCGCTTCCGCGGCGACGGGGAAGCGGCCTCGCGGTACCTGACCGACCTGCTCGCCCTCTGCCGGGCGGTGGCCGTTCCTAAGCCTGTCCTCGCCGGAGCGGTTGGTGTGGCATCACAGCTGGCAGACCATCACGGTGACCACACCACGGCGCGGGCGTTGCTCGAGGAGTACCGCCAACTGACGGTAGGAGCGTCGGGAGTGACTGTCGAGCAGGAAGCGGCCTGGTTGAGCGAATTGGCCCTGGCTGCTCGCAACGGCGGGGAGTTAGGCGACGCCCAGGCGTTGCTGGAGCAGAGTCTGGCCATCTACCAGCAGCTCGGCAATACTGATGGCATCGCTATGCAATACGATCGCCTGGGTGGGGTTGCCCACCTGCGCGGGGAGTACGCCCTGGCCCGCCGCCACTACCAGGCGGCGCTCCGTATCCAGCGCACGAGCACGCAGAGGCAGGGCCTGCTGGCCTTTGTGTTGCAGAATCTGGGCTGCCTGGCGCTGGATGAGGCGGACCCTGCCGCCGCCCGTCCGCTGCTCGAGGAGAGCTTGCGCCTCCGGCGGACATTGGAGGTCCGGCCGTTCGTCATGCTCTCGCTGGCGACCTTCGCCGCGCTGCTGGCGGCGGAGGGACGGCCGGAGCCGGCGTCGCGGCTGGCCGGCGCGGCGGAGACGCTCGCGGCGGGGATGGGGTATAGACTGCTGGCGGTGGAAGCGCCCGCTACGGGGATACGGTATGGTGTGCTGGCGATGGAACGGCGGACGCTGGCGCGCTGGACGGAGGTCGCGCGCCAGGCGCTGGGCGAAGGCGCCGCCGAGGCCGCCATCGCCGCCGGCCGCGCGCTCAGTCTGGAGGAGGCGCTCGCCCTGGCGCTGGCCAAACACAGCTAACCTCACTCCGGTTTGAATAAGGCGACGACCGCGGCGACAACAGGCTACAACCGGGGTGGCGGGGGATGCCCGGGCCGCGATGGATCGGCGGCCAAGCGACCGGGGGACCGCGGTCCCCATCATTCCGAGTGGTCCATCCTCGAGACGGGGGATGCCGTGGTGAGCCCGAGAACGTGGCATGACACCCTCGCCCCACAAGTCCGATGTCGTCGTAGTTGACAGCGAATGGACATCACGATAGCCTCATCTCTGCAAGCCAAAGTGTGGAGGGATGGTGGCAGTGCGCCACCGGTGTGCTAGCTTTCACCGTTCCCGTGCTGGGAGAGCGCCCCCTGCCTGAACTGCCGACCGGTACCGTGACCTTCCTGTTCACCGACGTGGAAGGCAGCACGCGGCTGTGGGAGCGGTATCCGGAGGCTTCGCGACAGTGCCTCGTGCGCCACGACGCCCTTATTGAGACCGCGGTGGACCGGCACGCCGGCGCGGTGGTGCGACCGCGCGGCGAGGGCGACAGCCGCTTCGCCGTGTTTGCCCGCGCGACCGATGCCGTGGCCGCGGCGGCGGCCATCCAACTGGCGCTTCAGGCAGAGGTCTGGCCACTGCCTGCCCCGCTACGGGTGCGGATGGCCTTGCACACGGGTGAGGCGGACCTGCGGGCGGGCGACTACTACGGCGTGGCCGTTAATCGCTGCGCCCGGCTGCGGACGATTGCCCACGGCGGGCAGGTCCTGCTCACTCTGGCCACGGAAGAGTTGGCTCGTGATGCGCTCCCTGAAGGCGCGAGTCGGCGCGACCTGGGCGAGCAGCGGCTCACGGATCATCGCCTATGCGCTCCGTGGTTTGGCGGCGCTGTCGGTTGCTGGCGGCGACTATGGGACGGCTCAGCGGCAATAGGAGGAGAGCCTGGCGCTGTTCCGAGCTGTGGACGACCGCTGGGGGATCTCCTACTCGCTCTACCGACGTGGGCTGGTGGCGTTCGCGCAAGGCGAGTAGGCACGGGCACGCCCAATACCATTGCCTCCATCCCGCGTTTGGGCGCCGCGATTCTTCCCATCGTCACGCTATCTGAGCGCCGTCTCCAGAGCTCCGGCCATGGCCGCGGCCGAGGTGAAGCGGTCGGCCGGTCGCTTTTGCAGCGCTCGCTCCACAATGGCCCGCGCCGCCACAAGGACGGTGTTTGGAAGCGGCGGCGGAGACTCCTCGACGTGCGCCTGGAGTGTCTGCATGGGCTCGCGGCCAGCAAAGGGAACATGACCGGCGAGCATCTCGTAGAGGACAACGCCGAGGGAATACACGTCGGCGCGACCGTCCACCGGCAACCCCGCGACCTGCTCCGGCGAGAGATAGTCGGCGGTGCCAACGATGACGTTCTCGGCGGTCAGGCGCTGTTGCTGCCCCGTCTCGACCAGGGCCGTGGCCAGGCCGAAGTCGGTGAGCACCGGCGTCCCGTCCGAACGGAGCAGGATGTTGGAGGGTTTGACGTCGCGGTGGACGATGCCGGCGGCGTGAACGGCGGCCAGCCCGTCCGCGACACGCCGGGCCAGCAGCAGGGCTGTGGCCAGCGGCAGCGGCTCAGGGAACCGCGCCCGCAGCACGCGGTCGAGGGCGTGGGGGAGCCACTCCATGACCAGATAGCAGCCGCCGCCCAGCCGCGCCTCCACCTCCCCGATTTCCAGTAGCTTGATCACGTGCGGGTGCGCGATGCCCTGGAGGATGGCGGCTTCGCGAGTGAGCCGCTCTCGGAGCTCGGGCGCGGCGCCCCAGGCCGCCGGCAACACCTTGACCGCCACCGCGGTCTCGGTGTCCTCGTGGGCGGCGCTGTAGACGGCCGCCATCCCGCCCACGCCGAGCTGCGCCGTCACGCGATAGGGGCCGAAGCGCAGGCCGCCGAGATCATCCCCGACGCTGCCTGCCAGGTCCTCCAGTTGCCGGGTCACCACGGCGACACGATCGGCCAGCGCGCGGTTGAGCGCGAGGAGCAGCGGCGCGCTCCTGGTGAGGAGTGTCTCGAAGTGGGCGCGGTCGAGCGCCCAGAGCACGGCGTCCTCCACCACGACCACGTCCGCCGACCGCGGCTGGCCGGTGAGCAGCGCCAGCTCCCCCACGAAGTCCCCGGGCAAACGACGGCGCACGACCATACCTGTTCGCCTTGTCCCTAGGCGGACCTCCAGCGCCCCCTCCTTGATGGCATAGAAGCGGTCGCCGGGGTCGCCCTGGCGGAAGAGGACCGTGCCGGCCGGCACACGCAGTTCGGTCAGGCGATCCCAGACGGCGACGAGGTCGGCGGCGGGGATCTCCCGGAACAGGGGCACGCTGCGCAGCGCGTGCGCCAGTTGCGCCTTGCGGGCCCCGCCAAGGGTTGGGAAGAGCCGTGGCATTCCCCCTCGCCTTCGATCGCTCAGTCGCTCTCGCTGGAGTCGGCACCGAGTACCGGAAAAGGCCCGGCCCAACCGCGGCGCTCGATCATGCCAGCGGCGCTCCCCGTGCCTCGTCGCCGTCCCACTGCTCCGGCGGAGCTGGAGCGGCAGGGTGGATGGGAGGCCCGAGTGGCACGGTTGGAGCGCCGTCCGGCACCTTGTACTCGACGACATGGGCATCTAGGAAGTCCTGGCCGAGCTTGCGCGCCATCGCCACGCGGTGATGGCCGTCCACGACATAGTACTCGCTGACCTGCTGGGTTTGCTCGCCCTGCCGGCGGCGCAGCTTCACCTTATACAGCTCCAGCGGCGGCAGCGCGACGCCACGCTCCATGGCCCGGCCGATGCGCAGGAAGCGCTCGGTCACGGCCTGGCCGGAGCGGTAGAAGAAGTCGCTGCGCAAGTTGCGCGCGCGCCCGACGCTGCCCACCACCTTCTGGGTCGGCACAATCTTGACGCCCGCGTCATAGCGGCCGGCCAGACCGCCGGCCGCCTCCAACTCCTGATCGAAGCTCTTGACCGGACCGTGCTTGCGGGGCAAGAGCCTGGTCAGGAGACCCCACGCGTTCACCCGTCCCATCGCCATGCCATCCTTCCGTGATGCGCAGCTCCGGCCGGTTCTGGAGGGGACGCTCATGCCCCGCCAAGCCGCCGAAGCGACCAACGCCGGCGGGCCAAGTGGGACTCTGGGTAGGATAGCGCGGCGAAGGATTGTGTCAACCAATTCACCGGGACAGCGAGAGGTCAGTACACCGAGCGTAGCACGCGCCATCAACCAGGTGGTGTAGCCGCGCTGCCATCTAGTCACTCTCAAGCGTTGCGCACGGCCGAGCCGCCCCACCGCTGCGCCAGCAGCCGGACCAGCCGCTGGAGCGGGTGCATCCCAGCCGAGCCGTGACGCCGGTCCCGCGGCCCCTCAATGGCGACACCGCGGGCGGCGCGTTGTGCCTCCTTGACGCGGTCCTCGTGGAATTGCTGGGCAAGAATCGGGACGTGGTACATTCGTGGCCCTCACTTCCTTCTGACGCGTTCGATCCTGTACAGCCTGATCGCCTGCGCGCATCCCGATGGGCCGATCCACGGCCACCGGGGCGCGGCCGAGTCTCACCCCTGGCGCAGCGCGACCGCCGCCCGGCGGGTCAGGACGCGGAACCAGGCTGGGACCCAGCCGGCCGAACGCCGGGGCGTGGTCGCCCGCTGGGATCGCCGGAGGGCCTGATAGCGGCGCTCCTCCTCCGCCTCCTGGAGCCGCTCCTGGTAGAGTTGCTGGGGCAGTCGCTCGTCGAAGAACATCGCGCACCTCTTTCGCTCCCGGTCGAACGGTCCCGTTCGACCTACCGCCATGCTCGCGGATTTCGCCGCCCGGTTCTGTAAAGCGGTTCACAGAAGCACTGTGAACCATTGCACACAGAGCGAGGTGGGCGCGTGCTCCTTCTGGCGACTCGTCAGACCGCTAAACGCGCGCACCGGTCGCTTTGGGGCGCCTGGGCGTTGTCGGTGGTGTCTTGTTACGACGTTGGTGATGCGGAGGCGGGGACGGCTGTGGAAGCAGGAAATGACCAGGGTGGCAGCGCCGCCGGGGATGTGCTGGACCTCCTGGCGCGGCTGGCTAGCGCGGTCGAGACGTTCTGTGCCGGAACCGGCCAGGCGTTGAACACGAGCGAGCGGCGGACGCTTGATCGGTGTTTGACGCCGGTAAAGCGGGCGCTGGATAAGGCGACGCTCGCACGGGCCCAGCGGGCAGGGATGGCGCTCAGCCTGGAGCAGGCGGTGGAGGCGGCGCTGGAGGCGCTGCGCTGAGGCGACGCCTCATGAAGTGAGGAGGGGGAGGCGCTCGACGACCAGTCCGAGCAGAGCCGGCCCCCTGGTCGCTGGTGCCAGTTCACCCGCCCGTCAGCGTAGCGGTAGGCGAATCCTGTACCATAGCCTCGCCGGCCGATCACCCTGCGCTAAAGCGTAGGGCTAACACAACCAAGCCTGCTAAAGCAGGCTGGACCAGAGCAGCCCTCGGCAGTGTACCGTCCCCAGCCTGCTATAGCAGGCTTGGTTGTGTTAGCCTGACCGTTCACGGTCAGGTGAGCCGACGGTTCGGCCGACGGACTGGATTCGACAATCGGCCCGACACAGGCCGGCGATGACTGCAATGGAGGCCGGAGACTGCTGTCTCTCGCCAGGTCGGGTGCAGTGGACCGGCGCCCTAGTCCGTGCCTAAACCCTGCTCGTCGAGTTCACGCAGTACGTCGGCCATGCGCAGCACAAAGCCGGGCAGCACCGTGCCGCCGTCCAGCGTCTCCTCCGGCGACACGCGCCGGATGGCCTGTCCCTCGTACACCGTGGTCACCCCCGTCTGGGGGTTCACGTACCACAGGAGCTGCACGCCCGCCCGCAGCCAGTCGGCGATCTTCGCCTCCACCATCGTCGCTCGGTCGGAAGGGGAGAGGACTTCGATGACCAGGTCCGGCGGCGTGGTCGTGGCCGGAGCGCGCCGGTCGCTGGGGATGCGGGCAGCGCGATAGAAGGTGACATCGCCGCCCCGGGCGTCGTAGTCGCTGTTCTGCACCTTGACCAGGGCATCGCAAATGACCACCCGGCCCAGTTGTCGCTCTCGCGCAAACTGCCCGATCAGCAAGCTGAGTAGCGCCGCCAGACTGCCGTGCTCGAAGTTCGTCACATCCCACTCCACGACCTGGCCGTCCACGAGCTCACGCAGCTTGCCGTCGTCAGGAAACAGCTCCAGGTCCGCCACCGTGAAGCGCCTGGTCGCAACCGCTGGTGCTATTGCCATGCGTCTCCTTCTCCTTCCGCCGCGGGAGTAGCCGGCTCCAGTGTAGTATCCCCCAACCGGAGAAGCCAGCAAGCGCCTGACCTTCCCGCCGTGCGTTCCAGGGTGGAGGTCAAGCGGAGCGTTCACCGTGGCGGCTCGTACGGCAGCACAGCGGCCGGTAGCAATGCACAACGGTACGGCGCCCGCTTCTTCTGCAAGCCGCCGAGACCTTTGCCCATCTCCACGGCCCCGCCTATCATGCGGCAGACCATTCGCCATCCGGCGCCGCGGGAGGAATTCCATGGCCGAGCTGCCCACCGGCACCGTGACGTTCCTGTTCACCGACGTCGAGGGCAGCACTCGGCTGTGGGAGCAGCAGCCCGAGGCGATGCAGCAGGCCCTGGTGCGCCACGACGCCATCATCGAGACCGAAGTCGCGCGGCACGGCGGCGTGGTGGTGCGGCCACGCGGCGAGGGGGATAGCCGCTTCGCCGTCTTCGCGCGAGCCACCGACGCGGTCACGGCCGCGGCGGCCATCCAGGCAGCCCTGCACGCGGAACCCTGGCCCGTCGAGACGCCGCTGCAGGTGCGCATGGCGCTGCACACCGGCGAAGCCGACCTGCGCGACGGCGACTACTACGGCAGCGCGGTCAACCGCTGCGCCCGGCTCCGCGGCGTCGCCCACGGCGGACAGGTGTTGCTCTCCCAGGTCACGGCGGGGCTGGCAGGCGATACCCTCCCGGAGGGAGTGGGCCTGCGGGACCTGGGCGAGCACCGCCTGCGCGACCTGGAACGGGCGGAACACGTCTTCCAGCTCCTCCACCCGGCCCTGCCCGACGACTTCCCACCGCTCCGCTCGCTGGCCGCCGCCCGCCACAATCTGCCGCTCCAGTTGACCAGCTTCGTCGGCCGGGAGCAGGAGCTGGCTCAGATCAAGCAAGAGCTGGAGCGCAGCCGGCTGCTCACCCTCACCGGCACCGGCGGCTGCGGCAAGACGCGCCTCGCGCTCCGGGTCGCCGCCGAGCTGCTGGATCGCTACCCCGACGGCGTCTGGCTGGTGGACCTGGCGGCGCTGGCGGATCCCTCCCTCGTACCCAACGCGGTGGTAATGGCGCTCGGTCTGCGCGAGGCGCCGGGCCAATCTGTGGTGGGGACGCTACTCGAGGCGCTGCGGGACAGGCGCCTCCTGCTGTTGCTGGACAACTGCGAGCACGTGCTCGACGCCGGCGCCCGGCTGGCCAGCGCCCTGCTGCGCGGCTGCCCTCAGGTCAGCATCCTGGCGACCAGCCGGGAGGCGCTGGGAATCGCCGGGGAGGTTAGCCGTCGGGTACTCTCGCTGCCCGACGCCCAGCGCCTGCCACCGGTCGAGCAGCTCGTCCAGTGCGAGGCGGTGCAGCTCTTTGTCGAGCGCGTGACCGCCGTGCGGCCCGAGTTCGCCGTGACGGGGCGCAACGCCGCCGCCCTCGCCCAGCTCTGCGCCCGGCTGGACGGCATCCCCCTGGCCATCGAGCTGGCGGCGGCGCGGGTGCGCTCGCTGTCGGTCGAGCAGGTGGCGGCACGGCTGGACCAGCGCTTCCGCCTGCTGACCGGAGGCAGCCGGACGGCGTTGCCGCGCCAGCAGACGCTGCGCGCCGCCATCGACTGGAGCTACGACCTGCTCAGCGTGCAGGAGCGCCGGCTCTTCGCGCGCCTGTCCGTGTTCGCGGGCGGCTGGACGCTGGAGGCGGCCGAGGCGGTCTGCGCGGGCGAGGGCATCGCCCGCGACGAGGCGCTGGACCTCCTGGCGCGGCTGGTCGAGCAGTCGCTGGCGCTGGCGGAGGACCAGCCCGATGGCGCGGAACGCTACCGGCTGCTGGAGTCGCTGCGCCAGTACGCCCGCGAGCGGCTGGCGACCGGCGGCGAGGCCGAGACACTACACCGGCGCCACGCACACTACTGCCTGGCGCTGGCCGAGCAGGCCGAGCCGGCCCTGCTCGGCCCGGAGCAGGCGGCCTGGCTGGATCGGCTGGGGGTCGAGCACGACAATCTGCGGGCCGCGCTGACGTGGTATCTGGATGATAGAGAAGGAACGCCGGGCGGCGACGCGGAGGCCGGGGAAGCGGCGCTCCGTCTGGGGTGGGCCCTGACGCGGTTCTGGTTCCTGCGTGTGTACCGGCGGGAGGGGCTGGCCTGGCTCGAGCGGGCACTGGCGCGCGGCGGGGCGGCGCCCGCTCGCGTGCGGGCGAACGCGCTGCTGGGAGCCGCCACGTTGGCGTTCGGTCTGGACGACGCCAGCCCCGAACGCTGGCAGCCGCTGGCGGAGGCGAGCCTCGCCGAGTACCGCCGCGCCGGCGACCGGCGCGGCGTTGCCTTCGCGCTCAGTACCTGGGGGTTGTTCCTGCGACGGTGGGACCATGCACGTGGAACGGCGCTGGCGGAACAGGGCCTTGCCCAGGCTCGAGAAGTGGGCGAGCCCTGGCTCATCGCCTGCTCGTTGGTGGGTTTCGCCTACAATGCGGACCTGCAGCGGGCGGACAAGCGGGCGCGAGCACGGGCGGCAGGAGAGGAAGCCCTGGCGCTCTTCCGCCGGGTGGGGGATGTCATGAACATCGCGGTCACGCAGCGCGCCCTCGGCTGGGTGGCGCTGCGCGAGGGAGCGTACAACCGGGCCGAGGCGGCCTTCGCCGAGGACCTGGCCGGGGCGCGGGCGCTTCGGGATCCCGCAGGCAGTGGCCTCGCCCTGCAGAACTTGGGCGACGCCTGCCTTGGGCAGGGCGATTTAGACCGGGCCAGATCCTACTTTGAGCAGGCAGTGGCACTGTGGCGCGATCTGGGCGCCTACCGTGATTCCCTGGCCCGAGCTGTCGCCGGTCTCGGCCGCGCCGCAAGAGAGCTCGGGGAGGCGGCGCTTGCTCAAGAGAGCTTCCGGGAGAGCCTGCACCTGTGGCAGGAGCTGGGCGACAAACAAGGGATTGCCGAGGCGTTCGAGGGCCTCGGGTGTCTCGCGGCTGCGCGCGGCCAGCCAGAGCACGCCGTACGCCTGATCGGGTCGGCGGCGGCGCTCCGAGATGCGACCGACAACCCGCTCATGCCGGACGACCAAGCGAAGCTGGATCGGAACCTGGAGCCGGCTAGGGCGGCCCTCGGCGATGACCGGCGCGCGGCGGCCTGGGCCGAGGGGCGGGCGATGTCGCTGAAACAGGCCATCGCCGACGCGCTGACCGAGGGTACCGGGTGAGCAAGCGGCGCCTCCGGCCGTTGCCGCGCCCGAGGCGCCCTATTCCGCGGAGATTCCGGTCGAACCGGAGTTAGAGCGGCAGGCGGGTGAGCACGTCACGCCACTCCACGTGCGTGCTGAGCGCCCGGATTTCCAGAACGGCGGTGACGGACCGGACGATCGCTCGGGTAGGCGGCCGCAACATGAGGGCAAGGCTGCATCGCCGGCTCTCGTGGTGGCTGGTCCGGCCAATCCTCACCGCGCTCCGCCCGATCAGTTGCGCACCGGCCTTGACATCCACGTCGGGCGTGATGTGCGGAGCACGGTTGAGGCGCCGTGGACTGAGATACGTTCGCGCGCGCGGGCCGAGTCGCGAGTCGGTACCATCGTAACGTGGCGACCAAAGGACATGGAGCAACGAGAGATCGCGTGCCATGAATGCTGAGGAGATGCAGCGCTACCTGCGCATGCTCGGTGAGGAGTTGCAGCGGCGCGGAGTCACGGGCGAGATCATGCCCGCCGGAGGCGCCGTTATGCTGTTGGTGATCGGGAACCGGCCGACGACAAGGGACATCGACGCCTATAGCCTGTTCAAGTAGCCTGAGGGAGCGCCGCATGCGTACTCGCCACTCCTTCGACTGGCATCCGGGAACCGGAGCACCCATGGGTAGCGATCGGCGACTTCCTGGACGGTTGGCGCCGCGCCGCGCAGGAGGACCGCCCGGCATTGGTGGAGGCGGCCATCGCCGCGCCGGAAGGAGCCTTGGGGCAGCGGCGTTGGGCGGCCTCCTGCGCGGCGACGGTCGAGTGGCTGTGCCGCCAGGATCAGCTCCCCAGCCCGGCCCGGACCGGTAACGACGCCTACCGGCTCGACCGGCCCTGGTTCCTTTATCCGGGCCACCTGCTGCGCGCCTGGCAACTGGCGACGCCGCCGGCGCCGTTCAAGCAGCGAAACATCTTCGGGGGAGATCGCATGCTGGATCGGGTCTAGCCGGCGTCGGGACGGAGGGGCCGACCGGTCGAGCTGGCGGCAGGGATCGCTACTCGAGCGCCGTGGCCGGCAGACGGCTCTGCCGGGTCGCCAGGCGCCTGATCCAGCGCAGCGCCAGGCTTCCGCCAGGGCGGGGTCGCGGCGCCCGCGACACATCGGTCACGACGCCGTGCTGGAACTCGCGCGCCACGGCGTTCAGGCGCTCCTCGCAGCGTTTATGTGCCATCAGGTGCAGTTGCAGCATCTCGGCTCCCCTGTTCTTCTCTCTACGTCAAATGGGACCTTCGCGTACTGGACAGCCGCCGGGCGAGTGGCGCGGCCATCGGGCCGTGGCCCCGCTCACCCTTGGCGCGGCGCGGTCGCCGCCGTCGACCACGTACACCCGATTGGTCCCGGGATTCATGGTCACGGCCATCGGTACACTCGGCAAGGAGACGGCGTTGGTAACCGCCAGCGCGGGCCACGGCAGCGCGCCCAGACCGGTGACGCTCAGCAGCACGAGGGCGCCGCCCAGCAAGCATGGACCGTCGACAGCGGAAGACCAGCAGGAGCAGGAAGCGTGCTCGACTGTCGGCGAGGGATACCATGATTCACTCCCTGTCCTCCTGACTGGTCCGGTCGGGCCGCGGTAGCGTCGGCCCGACCGGTCGGTAGTGCTGCTCAGGCGTTGCGCACGGCCGAGCTGCTCCACCGCTGGGCCAGCAGCCGGACCAGCCGCTGGAGCGGATGCATCCCAGCCGAGCCGTGACGCCGGTCCCGCGACCCTTCGATGGCGACACCGCGGGCGGCGCGTTGCGCCTCCTTGATGCGGTCCTCGTGGAGTTGCTGGGCAAGAATCGGGACGTGGTACATTCCGAGCCCTCACTTCCTTCTGACGCGTTCGAGCCTGTGTCGCCTGATCGGCGTGTACAAGCTCCGGTGGGCCGGCCCGCTGCCGTCAGAGCGCGGCCGGTGCTCACCCCTGGCGCGGCGCGGCCGCCGTCGCCCGGCGGCGCAGGACGCGGAACCAGGCTGGGACCCAGCCGGCCGAACGCCGGGGCGTGGTCGCCCGCTGGGATCGCCGGAGGGCCTGATAGCGGCGCTCTTCCTCCGCCTCCTGGAGCCGCTGCTGGTACAACTGTTGGGGCAGTCGCTCATCGAAGAACATCGCGCGCCTCCTTCGTTCCTGGTCGAACGGTCTCGTCCGACCTGTCGCCATGCTGCGCCATTGCGCCGTCCGGTTCTGTCAAGGGGTTCACAGAAGCACCGTGAACCATTGCACACAACACGCCGGCCTCCTGGCGAATGGACTAACAGATGAACGCGCGGGCAGGGCGATTTGGGTCTCCCGCTCACCGGTTGGGCGTGCTCCGGGTACGTAAGGCTGGGCATCGCTCGGGGTAGCTGGTGTAGTACAATGGCTACAGACCAGGAGGCGAGAAGAGAGCCATGGCGAACAATCCGGTCAGCCTGCGCATTCCAGCGGAGACCCGCGCTGCCATTGACGACACGGTCCGTCGCACCGGACGGGACCTCTCCAGCGTCGTGAACGAGATGCTGGGCGAGGCGGTGAAGCTGCGCCGCATCCCCGGCGTCGCCTTTGCCGATGGCGCAAACGGGCGCGTCGCCGTCATCGCCGGAACGGGGCTGGAGGTCTGGGAAGTTATCGACCAGTTCCGCGCGATGGGCGAGGACTGGGATGGCCTCAAGGCGGGCTTTGACTGGCTGTCCGACTTCCAGCTTCGCGCCGCCCTGGCCTACGCCGAGGCCTACCCGGAAGAGATCAAGGTCCAGGTGAACGACAATGCTTCGTGGACGCCGGATCGAGTCTGGTCCAGGTACCCTTTCATGAAGCCGCCGGCTCGCTAGTGCGTTTCTACCTCGACGAGGATCTTCCAGCGCGGGTTGCCGCGCTCGCCCGCGCCCAGGGGCTCGACGTGATCAGCTCGCACGAATGTGGTCGAGACCGCCTGCCGGACGACGAGCAGCTTCGCCTGGCGGGGCAGGACGGCCGCTGCCTGGTCACGCGCAACGCCCGCGACTTCGTGCCGCTCACACGCGACTTCACCGAGCGCCAGTGGCCGCACGCCGGGGTTCTGATCGTGTCGCGCTCGCTCCCGAACCACGCCTTCGCTCGCATCGCGCGGGCGCTCGTGGCCTTCGCCCATAGGCAGGACGACAACCTCCTCGCCTACACCGTGCAGTTCCTCAGCGCGGACGCCAGCGACTGAGCCCGGCGCCTTTGCAGCACTCGTTCCTTCACGGCTTCGCCCTGCGCTACAGTGGCGCCAGCATTGCGTCCCGGTCCGCTGTGCTGCTACAGACTAGGCGCAGCGGCGCTGTTTGGCCTCTTCCGCCGGCAAGAGCGCGGCCGGGTCGGCGCGGAGGATGACGCGAGCCGTGGGCGGCCCCCAGCGATGTTCCTGGAGCGTCCAGACGGTGTGGTCGCCGCCGTCCACCACGTAGACCCGATTGGTCGCCGCGTTGACTGCGATCGCTTGTGGCTCCCGTCCCACCGGCACGGTCGTCAGCAGGCGGTTGCTCCCGCCGTCCAGCACGGCCAGGCCGCCCTCGGCGTTGGCTGCGTAGACCCAATCCGTCGTCTCGTTGACGCCGATCTCGTCCGGTATCCCCCCGACCACCACGGTGGCCAGGAGTGCGTTGCTCGCCCCGTCCAGCACGGAGACGGTGTGGCCGGCTCGATTGCTCACGTAGACGCGATTGGTCCGTGCGTTGACGGCGACGTGACTGGGGAACGGCCCGACTTGGCCGGTGGCGAGCACCGCGTTGGTCCCTCCATCCAGCACCGACACCGTGCCGTCGAGGCCGTTGGCCACATAGATGCGATTGGTCAGGGAGTTTGCGGCCACGCCCAGCGGCCCCTCCCAATCTGGACCTGGGTCAACACGGTGTCGCGCTCGCCGTCCAGCACCACGACCGTGCCGGCAGGCCGTCCGTCACCGCGATCGCTCGTCACATAGACGCGGTTGGTCCAGGGATTGACGGCCATGCCGTGGGCAATCGCGCTGATAACGACGCTGGTGAGCTCGGTGTTGGACGCCCCGGCGAGGACGCTCACGCGGCCCGACACATCGGCGACGTAGACGTGCTCGGTCACCGCAGTCACGGCCAGGGCGCCCAGGAAGCCGCCGCCGAGCGTGACGCTGCGCAGGGCGCCCGTGCCGGAGCCGTCCAGCGACCACACCGCGATGGATGGATTGTTAGTCGTAAGGTAGAGGCGATTGGTCGCCGGATTGATGGCGACGGCCATCGGTGTGCCCGGCAACGAGACGGAGTTGGCAACAGCCGGCGCGGACCATAGCAGCGCGGTCAGGCCGGTGACGCTCAGCAGCATGAGGGCGCCGCCCAGCAGGGACAGTCGAAAGCGGAAGACCGGCAGGAGCAGGAAGGGCGCTCGACTGCCGGCGAGGAATATCACGGTTCACCCCCTGTCCTCCTGACGGTTCGGGTCGGGCCGACGCTGCCGCGGCCCGACCCGACGGTAGTGCTCCTCACGCGTTCCGCATGGCCGAGCCGCTCCACCGCTGGGCCAGCATGCGGACCAGCCGCTGGAGCGGGTGCATCCCCGCCGAGCGGCGACGCCGGTCCCGCGGCGCCTCGATGGCGACACCGCGGGCGGCACGCTGCGCATCCTTGATGCGGTCCTCGTGGAATTGTTGAGCGAGCATTGGGACGTGGTACATGCGTGGCCCTCACTTCCTGCTGACGCGTTCGATCCTGAGTAGCCTGATCGCCGTGTACAAGCTCCGGTGGGTCCGCCCGCGGCCGCCAGAGCGCGGCCGATCCTCACCCTTGCCACGGCGCGCTCGCCGCCGCCCGGCGGCTGAGGACGCGGAACCAGGCAGGAATCCACCCGGCCGCATGCTGGGCCTTGGCCGCCTGCCGCGACCGGCGGAGCGCCCGGTACTGGCGCTCTTCCTCCGCCTCCTGGAGCCGCTCCTGGCAAAGCTGCTGGGGTAGTCGCTCATCGAAGAACATCGCGCACCTCTTCTTCCTGGTCCCGCGGTCGCACTGGACCTATCGCCATGTTGCGCCATTGCGCCGCCCGGGTCTGTAAAGGAGTTCACATTGCTTCCGTGAACTGCTGCACATTGGACGGAGCGAATCCATCCGCCGCTTAGCGAGCCGTCTGACAGCTAAACGCCAGCGTGGGGCGATTTGGGGCGCCTGGGTGTCGTCGATAGGTACGCCGTACCTTCCGCTGCACCACCTGCCCATGCGGTGTCGGGTCGCCGTCTGTCCGCTCCCTTGACGCTGCGCCCGCTGGGCAGTAGGCTGCTGTGTAGCCACACGTCCGCGCCGCTGCCACGGCAAGCCCCGTGTGGCGGGAGGTCGCGCATGCCCGATCTGCCGACCGGCACGGTCACCTTCCTGTACACCGACATCGAGGGCAGCACGCGGCTGTGGGAGCGGCACCCCGACGCGATGCGCCGCGCCGTGGACGGGCACCTGGCCCTGCTGCGCGACGCCGTCGTGGCCCGGGGCGGGGTGGTCTTCCGCACGGTGGGCGACGGCCTCTGCGCCGCCTTCGCGGTCGCCCCGCAGGCCGTCGCGGCGGCGCTGGCGGCCCAGCAGGCGCTGCTGGCCGAGCCGTGGGAGGAGACGGGGCTGCTGCGCGTGCGGATGGCCCTGCACACCGGGGCGGCAGCGGTGCAGGGCGGCGACTACGTGGGGGCCTGCCTCAACCGGCTGGGGCGCCTGCTGGCGGCGGGGCACGGCGGGCAGGCGCTGCTCTCCCAGGCGACGGCGGAGCTGGTCCGCGAGGCCCTGCCAGAGGGGGCTGGCCTGCGGGATCTGGGCGAGCAGCGCCTGCGCGACCTGGAGCGGGCGGAACACGTCTACCAACTCGTCCATCCCTCCCTGCCCGCCGACTTCTCACCGCTCCAGTCGCTCGACGCCGCCCGCCACAACCTGCCGCTCCAACTCACCAGCTTCGTCGGCCGGGAGCAGGAGCTCGGCCAGATCAAGCAGGAGCTGGAGCGCGCCCGGCTGCTCACCCTCACCGGCGTCGGCGGCTGCGGCAAGACGCGCCTGGCGCTCCAGGTCGCCGCCGAGCTGCTGGAGCGCTACCCCGACGGCGTCTGGCTGGTGGAGCTGGCGCCGCTGGCCGATCCGGCGCTCCTGCCCGGCGCCATCGCCGCGGCGCTGGGCGTGCGGGAGGCGCCGGGGCAAACCATCCTGGAGACGCTGCTCGGCGTGTTGCGGGACAAGCGCTTACTGTTGGTGCTCGACAACTGCGAGCACCTGCTGGATGCCTGCGCCCACGTCGCCGACGCCCTCCTGCGGCGATGCCCCGGGGTCCAGTTGCTCGCGACCAGCCGTGAGGCGCTCGGCATCGCGGGCGAGGTGAGCTGGCGCGTGCCCTCCCTTGCCATCCCCACGGCGGACGCCGCCGTGTCCCTGGACGCGCTGCTGCGCTGCGACGCCGTGCGGCTGTTCATCGACCGCGCCCTGGCGGTGCAGCCGGCGTTCCAGTTGACCAACCAGAACGCGCCGGCCGTCGCCCAGATTTGCGCCCGACTGGATGGCATCCCGCTGGCCATCGAGCTCGCTGGTGCTCGGGTGCGCATGCTGCCACCGGAGCAGTTGCTGGCGCGGCTGGAGGATCGCTTCCGGCTGCTCACGGGTGGCAGCCGCACCGCGTTGGAACGGCACCAGACGCTCCAGGCAGCGGTGGACTGGAGTTACGCCCTGCTCACCGAGCCGGAGCGACTGCTGCTCAACCGGCTCTCGGTGTTCGCGGGTGGCTGGACGCTCGAGGCCGCGGAAGCCGTCTGCGCCGGTGACGGGATCGAGTCGTGGGACGTGCTCGACGTGCTGACGCGCCTGGCGGACAAGTCGCTCGCGGTCGTCGGGGAACAGCGAGACAGCACCGCCCGCTATGGGCTGTTGGAGACGCTGCGCCAGTACACCAGGCAGCACCTGAGCACCAGCGGAGAGGCTGAGGCGATGCACGAGCGTCACGCCGCCTACTTTATTGCGCTCGCCAATCAAGTGGGTGGGCCGCACGTCGAGGTCCCCGCGTCTTGGCTGGACGTGATGGACCGAGAGGTCGACAATGTTCGCGCCGCCCTGCGATGGCTCGTGGAGCACGGCCCGCACGACGCCGCCCTGCGCCTCGCCTACCAGGCAGCACGGCTGTGGGGCTACCGCGGCAACCTGGCCGAGGGGTTGGCCAGACTTCGGGAAGTGCTGGCGCTCCCCGCCACGGCATCGCCGACCTCCGACCGCGCCTTTGCGCTCTTTTGGGCAAGCATATTTGCGCGCTACAGTGGCGACCGGGCGGCGGCCCATGCCTTCGGGAAGGAGAGCCTGGCCTGCTCACAAGCCATCGGCGACCAACGCGGCGCCGCGTACGCCACGGGCTATGTCGGCCTGGTGTTCCAAGAGGAAGGCGACTACCAGGCGGCGCTGTCCTGGCACGAGCGGGCCCTGGCGCTGCACCGTGAAGTGAGCGACGAGGCAGGCGCCGCTAGCGAGCTTGACCGCATTGCACAGGCTGTCAACGCGTTGGGCGACGCTAGGGAGGCCCGCCGCCTGCACGAGCAGGCGCTGACCATCCGCCGGCGACTGGGTACCGTGTTCGGCCTGGGCTGGTCATTGGCGCACGTCGGCGACTTGGCGGCGGACCGGGACGACTACGACCTGGCTCGCTCGCTCTATGCCGAAAGCCTGACCGTCGTTCGCCGGGTCGCGTACCAGCCCATTGTCGCCAAAGCGCTGGAAGGACTTGCCGCCGTCGCTGCTGCCAATGCGAATGGCGAGCGTGCGCTGCGGCTCTTGGGTGCGGCCACGGTGCTTCACGAGACCGCCGGCGCCCGGATGCCACCAGCGGACCAGGCGCGCGTCCAGCGCGTCACCGCGCGTGCCCGCGCCTGCGCCAGGCCCGCCGCAGCCGACGCCGCCTGGAGTGCCGGCCGCGCGATGCCTCGCGAGGAGGCGATCGCCTACGCCCTCGAAGACGCTCCTGAAGGGACCGAGCAGACCTCTAGGCCGGCCTGACCAAGCTCACCCACTGCTGTTCACCGGCTCCCACATTGCCGGCTATCGTGGTGGCTGGTCCGGCCAATCCTCACCGCGCTCCGCTCGATGCGCGGCGAGCCGTGCCCGCATGCCGGTAAAGAACGCCGGACGCTGGGCCTCGACGGTGGCCTGGTGGGTCGCGAGCAGCTCGTGCGTCGCGCGGAAGCCCGCGTCAAACTCCCCCTGATGCTCGAGATAGTAGGTGATGGCGCCGTAGATCGCGACGAGCGGGAGGCTGGGGAAAGACTCCCGGATGCGCCCGGGCACGGCGCCCCGCTGCCAGCTCGCGATGACGCTGTGAAGGGTGACGCGGCTGTCAGCGACGAAGAGCTCGCCCTCGCGCCGTTGGACGTACGACGCGACCGCGCTCCTGCCGGCGCCTCCCCGATGGCGCTCGCCCAGGCGCCGGCAGGATGGTCCGCCGGGCAGAGTGCGGCAACTGCCCGTAGTGTAGCACACGGGCGGCCTCCCACTCCTGAGCGGCCCGCGTCGGGCGCCCTCACGCCTGCGGGGGCAGATAGGCGTGCGCGACCAGGATGGCCGTCTCGTCGTCGCGGAACAGCTCGAGCGGGATAAGGTTATTGCGCAGCGCGTCGGCGGTCATCAGCGTCGCAACGCGCCCGAGGCGCCGCGCCAGGTCGGCGATGGGGAGGCGGCGGGCGGTGACGATGCCCCAGTGGGCCCGGCCATCGTGCTGATAGCGCCCGTGCAAGGTGGTGAAGTGGTCGATGTTGTGAGTCAGGAGCGCCCGCTGCTCACGCGCCGCGAACGCCAGTTGCTCCTCGTCACCTCTCCCCCGCATCCCCGCGTCTCGCACCGACAGGAGGTCGGCTCCCACCAGCACCGCGGCGCGCACCAGACCGACCTCGACGTCCTCATCTAAATAGAATCGCGGTCCGATCGGCCCGCTCATGAGGGTGGGCCGGCCGGACTACCACCATGCTGACTCATCACCGACGCCGGGCACGCGGAACCAGCTCGCGCGCTCACTCGCTAGCGGGTGGTGGTCGCCAGCCATCGCGGCGTGCCGTTCGCACCCGCGCGATCATCCGCTCGGCGTCGGCCGCGGTGGCGCCGCGGCCGAGTATCAGCCAGTTGGCCTTCTCCTCGTTGCGGGTGATCCAGCCCTCCACCTCCTCCTGGTGGTCGTGGTAGTAGGAGAGGGCGTCGTAGATCTGGCCGAGGGAAAGGTCGGGCAACGCCTCGCCCACCCGAACCGGGTCGGCATAGAGGCGCATCAACTCCACGATCGCGCGGACGGAGATGCCGGCGCCCGCTACCACAGGCTCGCCGCGGCTCGCAGCACTGCGGACTATGTGCGGGTGCTCCGTTGGGACAACGCTCATAATCTTTCCATTGTACCAATTGACACCGGGCAGCGGAGCGCGTAGTCTCTCCCAGTCTCCGCCGCGACGTCGCCGTTCGGCCGCGACAACACGCCGTTTCCCGTCCTTGCCCCATACAAGGAATCTGCACATGGCAAATCTCCCTACCGGCACGGTCACGTTCCTCTATACCGATCTCGAGGGCAGCACGCGGCTGTGGGAGCGGCACCCCGACGCGATGCGCCGCGCCGTGGACGGGCACCTGGCCCTGCTGCGCGACGCCGTCGTGGCCCGGGGCGGGGTGGTCTTCCGCACGGTGGGCGA
>Ga0207416_1002576_pt1 | contig 19380 bp, 17 predicted proteins | sample PaiPotPPM11metaG_FD_184107 | JGI IMG/M metagenome (GOLD analysis project Ga0207416, IMG submission 184107) | Iron sulfur acid spring bacterial and archeal communities from Banff, Canada, to study Microbial Dark Matter (Phase II) - Paint Pots PPM... ...
CCGATCGACTCCGGCGGCCAGTCCCGCCCCGGCGACCGCCGCCCCGGTCAACAGTCCGCGCCGCGTGATCCGCGTCACTGCGTCCCCTTTGCCCCCATCCTGAGCCACGGCCAGCCCTCCTCGTTTGTCACGGCGCGGGCGACCCTGTCTGCGCCGCGCCCCCCTATAAGGGTCCCCTCGTCTTTGTCACGGCGGCCCGTTCTCCCTCCGGCGCCCGGCCCGGGTATAACTTCGGTGTGGCCATCCTCCAAGTCTTGATCGGACTCGCGCTGCGGTCGCTGGGACGCGTCGGCAACACGGCGCTCGGATGGGCCACGGTGCTGCTGTTCGGGCGGATCCCGCAGCAGCGCCAGATCATCGTCACCATCATGGCGCTCGGATCGGTCGTGTGGCTCGTCGCGATCATCGGCATCGTGTGGCCGGCGTTCGCGGCGTTCCTGCTCGCGTTTGTGACGCTGCCGCCCTGGGTGAACCAGGCGTGGATCCGCGTGGCGATGCTCGCCGCCGCCGCGGCGATCCCGCTGGTCGTCGGGGCCGCCGCGCTGCTGCTGATCGATCCGCCGTCCCGGCCGCGCGGCGCGGCCAACATTGCGCGGGCGCTGCTTCCGGGCTACCGGTACACGTTCGGCATGGCCGTCACGCTGATCGTCACCGCCTTCATCGCCCCGGTCACCCGGGTGCGGACGCTGCTGCACCGCTGGACCGCGCGGCACATGCCGGTGGTCATTCACGCCGCGCACTACGACGCGGTGGTCCGGGAGATCGAGGGCATCCTGGCCGGCGGCGGCATCGGCGTGCACCGGGTGCCGACGAGTCCGCTCATCAGCGGACCCACCCGCATGCTGGTGCTCTTGATCGGCGGGACGGTCGCCGGCATGGTGACGCACGACCTGGCGACCTTCGCGGGCGCCGACCTCGAGGTGACGGTTCACCCGTTCGATATCGTCATCACCGGGCACGTCCGGCACGTCACCGCCGTCCAGGCCCTGCTGACGGAGATGCTGCCCTTCACCCCGGCCTACCTGACCTGGACGCGGGACGCCAACGACATCGAGGACCGGCTTCGCGAGGCGTGGCGCACCCACAGCGAGAAGGAGGCCGCTGAGCGGCCGGCAGGTGCGGTCACCCTGCCGGCGCTCGACGACATCGAACACACAATCCGCCACACCGGCGTCGCGTTCGATGAATGGGAAGTGCTGTTTCGCGAGTTCTTGCTCGTGGAGCGGCGGATGCGGCTCGCGACGCGTCGGGGCAAGGACGTCCCGGAGATCCGCCCTGCCGGCTGACTCGCCGAGGCTGCTGTTGGTCTAGAACACGTCGATCCGGGCCACCTGCGGCGTGGTCGTATCGACCCAAAAGCGGATGCCGCCGTACTGCATCTTCCGCATGCCGGCTTCACCAAGCGTGACGGCGCCCGGCGACCCTATCGCCAGCTGCACGCCGAGCAGCGTGGACCCGCGGACGCCCCCGGGCCCGGACGTGTGCAGGTTCTTCTCGGTGGCGTACGCGGGAACGTAGCGCCGCCAGATATCGAATCGGAACTACCTCGCGCGCGCGAACTTCTGCAGGCTGCGCAGTTCTCGGGGCGGGGTCAATCCCTTGCCGCGGATCGTGTACGAGACTTTTCCGACGTAGACGTCGCCCCGCGAGTCAACGGCCACGGTGTGCGGGGCGACGAACTCGCCCGGGCCGCTTCCCGGCAGCGGCGCGCCGATCCGCGCGATCCGCTCGCCGGACGGCGCGAAGATCTGGAGGCGCGCGCCGAGGTTCTGAATCCCCTCGCTGACCCCGATGCTCGAGCACAACTCCCCGACGTAGATGCGGTCCTGATCGCCCTGGCGGTCGACGTACAGGCCGCACGGACGGTAGAGGTTGTTCCACTGGCCGATGAAGCGGCCGCCCGCGTCGAAGATCTGGACCCGGAAGTTCTCGCGGTCCGCGACGTAGACGCGGCCCTGCCGGTCCACCCCGACGTTGTGGGGCAGGTTGAACTGGCCGGGGTCGGTGCCCGGCTCGCCCCACGACCCGAGATGCCTGCCGTCCGCGGTGAACCGGTGCACGCGCGTGTTCCCGTAGCCGTCGGTGATGTAGAGCGAGCCGTCCGAGGCCAGCGCGACGTGGGTCGGCCGGTTGAAGGGCGTGCCGCTCCACTTCGGCGCCGGCTGGTTGGGGGTGCCGATCGTCAGCAGCACCTTGCCGTCGAGGGTACAGCGGCGGATCGTGTGGTCGCCGTCGTCGACGAGCCAGAGCGTATCGTCCGGCGCCATCGTCGCGGCGTGGGGCCGCGTGAACACTCCCTCGCCCCACGAGCCGAGGAATTTGCCGTCGCGGTCGAGCACGATCAACGGATGCTTGCCGCGGTTGAACACGTAGGCGCGGTCCTGCCGGTCCACCGCCACGCCCGAGACCTCGAGATACGACCAGCCGTCCGGCAGCCTGCCCCAGTTGTCCTGGACTTCGTAGGTGTACTCGCCCGCCCCGACCCGCATCTCAGCCTCCCCCGTTGGCCGACCGTGACGACGTGTTCGGGTCGTCCCGATCGTCCCCTGCCGCGGTGCTAGGGCGTGGTGATTTGCACGAGCCCTCCCGCGATGCAGAGGCCCGGGTCGCTGCAGCGGCCCGCGTGCGGGATCGTCAGAAAACGGTCCCGGCGGAGGTCGATCGTCACGAACCCGAACTGGTCGCCAGGGCCGCGGCCGAGGGCGTCGACCGGCTTCAGGTAGCTGTCGGTCGTGACAAAATTCATCTTGATGCGCGCGCTCGATCCGAGCGAGAGGCCGAGGTCTGAAAGCGCGACGCGGGCCGTCAGCATCCGACCGCCCCGCGCCACCGTGCCGTAGAGAAACGGCTGCGGCGGCCGGATGGTCAGGAACTGAAACGGCCGGAACGGCGCCGCGGGGACCATGCCGAAGAAGAACCGGCCTTCGCGATACAGCACGTAGTGCGTCCAGTTCGTGCTGTCGCTCTGCGGGCCGAGCAGCAGGCTGTCGCTGACCGTAAACGCGATGAAATAGGCGGACCCGGCCGTGTCCGCCGGCCCGGCCAGGTTCATCGTGATGAGCATTTGCGGCCCCACCTGGGCCCGCGCCGGGCCGGTCCCCGCCGCGCCGGCGAGGCACGCCGCGGCGGCCGCGGCCGCGATCACACGCTTCCATCTCAGCATCTCGGTTCACTCCTCATCGGGTCGGTTCGATAAAGGGAATCGGCTGGTTGAACAGCAGATCGTTGCGGTCCCCGACGCCCACGTGGCCGCGCGCCCACGGGATCGCGGTCAGCCAGCTCTCCAGCCAGAACTCGTTGTTCTGCGCGAGGTAGGAGAGGCTCACGGCCAGGCAGTCGCAGAACACGCGCGTGACGGTGATCTGATCGTTCACGATGCTCTGCGTGACGTTGTCGTAGTGCGCGGCGTACTGCAGCCACCACTCCGGGCTCAGCCTCACGTCCACGTTCATCTCAACGCGGTCGAGGCCGCCGATGTTCGGGTTGTAGTCCGCGGCGAGCCCGATCGCCCAGTTGGGCTTCGGGGCGTAGATCGCCTGGGTGATCACGTCCTGGTACTGCTGCGCGCCGAAGTCGTAGGCCACCGTGGTCCGGATCTGGAGCGGCCCCGCCCGGTAGGTCAGCTCGCCGTCGACGAGGTTCAGCGGGTTGGTGATCTGGTCGAACTGAAACGGGCTGCCGCCCAGGAGGCCCTGTCCCGTGTAGCCGACCCGCCCGTCCAGCCCCGCGGCGAGCGGCGCGGCGTACTCGACGCGGCCGCCGTAGAACAGCCGCCGGTCGCCCGTCGTGTAGGTGGTCCCGCGGGCGAAGGCCTGCACCCCCACGATCCCGCGGCCGGCCGGCACCGCGCCCGTCACGTTCACGGCCGCGTCGGCGCGCCCCGCGTTCACCGGAACCGCGTCGGCCTCCTGGTACCAGCCGGCCCCGCCGTCGAGCGACCAGAAAAACGGCGTGCCGCCGACGGCGGCCGGAGCCGTGCTGACCGTGAATTCGGGCAGCCGGTCGAGAAACGGCTGCACCTCGGCGACGAAGCCCGCGGTGTACCCGGCGCCGAGGTACTGCAGCGTCATCCTGGGGTACAGCTGATCCGCCGTGCCGCCGGCCCCGCTGTTCTCCAGGAAGTTGAGCGACATCTCACCGGAGAGCCGCGGCGACCACGTCTCGTCGTGGACGAACAGCGACGTGATCGCGGACGACGGACCCGCCGACGTGCTGCTGAAGGTACTGTACCAGTACGTCCGCGAGCGCGCCGTCGCCTGGCTGAGATCGAGCACGCCGAAGAGGCTGTTGAGATCGGGCTGCCCGAGCGACGTCTGCCGGAGATCCTCGAAATACACCCGCGCCTGGATGTCGGGCCCGATCCGCTGGTAGTGATTGAGAATCGCCTGGAAATCGACGCCCTGGGTCTGGGCGTCGGTAAGCCGGTAGAGCAAGATCGACCCCGTGCCGCCGTCGACGCCGTAGATGTGCTCGATCCCGTTGCCGACGCCGAACCGCTGCATCCAATCGTTCAGCAGAAACCCGTAGTTGTTGGAGTCGAAGTAGTAGCTGTACGACGTCTTGAGATAGTAGCCGTCGACGTCGTCGTACCCCGCCACCGGCGTCAGCCGGCTCTCCCGGCGCTCCCGCAGGAAGATGATGAAGTACGGCAGCGTGAACAGTTTCCGGCCGCCGACCCAGACGGACACGTCGTGCCCCACGATCTTGTCGCCGGCAAAAATCGTCAAAGCGCGGCCGGTGACGTAGAAGACCGGATTTGGCTCGTCGCAGGTCGTCGCGAAGGCGTTCGCCGCCGTGCCGGTCTGGTACGGCACGCCCTCGAGCCGCTCGGCGCGCAGGTGCACGGCGCCGATCACCAGCGGCCCCGTGTAGTCCGTCGCCGCGCCGGTCAGCACCCCGCGCTCGGTGTTGAAATTGTACGCCAGGGTCTGCGACGCGACGGATTGGCCGTGGGTCTCCAGCCGCACGCCGCCGCTCGCCGCAAGATCGCCGGTGAAGGTGTTCGCGGTAAGGGTATCCGCCCGAATGAGCACGGCGCCGGCGCGAAAGACGACGTGCCCCGTGGCCACGAGCACGCCCGTGGTCCGGTCGTAGCGAAAAAAGTCGGCGTTGACGCTGACCGGGATCTCTTCCTGCGTCCGCGCCGCCGACGGCGCGGCGAGCGAGGCGGCCGCGAAGGCCGCCGTCAAGACGAACCCGAGGGCGCGGCGCAACTACGGCGCGGGCGGAGCGCCGGTGTGTCCGGCCGGCTGGCCGGTCCGTTTGACCCGAAACTCGGTCTCGACGTGACCGCTGCCCTCGAACGCGTCGTCCGCCAGGGAAATCGTCACCTGGTCCGCGCGGAGCCGGCTGCCGTCGCCGTCCACCATGCGGGCGTTGCCGGTCACGACCATGCGGTGGTCCCGTTCCGTGTACACCGCGCGGTCGCCGGTGGCGGACCGCGTGCCGCGGCTGACCGTCACGCCGCCGTCCGCCTGCATGTCGCGCTCCGCCAGCCGGATCGTCAGCCGGTCGCAGGCGAGCGTCACGGGCGGCGGCGTCTTGCCCGCGGCGGGGTCGGCCGACTGCGTGACGGCGACGTGGCCGTCCAGTTCGGCGCGGTCCGCGATCTCCGCATAGACGAGGCGCTCGGCGCGCGCCACCCGGCCGCGCTGCGTCAGGGTGATGCCGCCGTCCGCCTGCGCCTCACGGGTGTCGGACCGGAACCGAATACGCGGCGCGGCAATCACGGTGGGGGTATCGCCGCCCCGCGTGAGCGCCGCGCCGCCGGAGACCTCTACCTCGTGCGTGCGCAGATTGGCCTGCATCGCGTCGCCGGTCAGGGTCCCGCCGGCCTGCGCCAGCCGGACGCCGCCCGCGGCGTCCATCGTGTCCGCGCCGAGGTCGAAGCCGGCGCTGGGGGCCTCAATGACCGTTTGGCCGCGCGTCACCACCACCGTCCCCGCGGCCTGGACCCGCTGCGCGGCCGGCGCGTAGGTCAGGTGGTCGGCGTGGATCTGGGTCTCCCCGACGGTCAGGATCACGTTCCCGTCGGCCGCGAGCGCGCGGGTCTTCACGTCGTAGCGGACGTGGTCGGCGTGCAGCCGGCCTTCCGAGGCGGGCGGGGACGCCGGCGACGGCGGGTCGGGCGGCACGAGCGGCACCTGGGCCGACGCGGCGGTCGCCAGGCACAGCGCCAGCACGCCGATGCCTAACGCCTTCACGGGCGCACCCCCAGAATTGGAAACGTGACCGTCACATCACCGGCCAGGTCCAGGACGCGAAGGTCGGCGCGCGCCGTGGCGCGCCCGGCAACGAGCGTACTGCCCCGGGCCGCCAGGCGAAGCCCGCCCGGAAACGACAGCTGCTTCGTCCGCCCGTCCCATCGCGCTTCGGGCGCGGCGGCGCGGTCGCCGTTGCCGGAGACCGCTTCCATCTGCCCCCGCATGATCAGGTCGTTCGTCTCCCGATCGATCACCATCTCGTCGCAGCGGACGCGGAGCGACACGCGGCCGTCCTCGTACACCTCGCCCTCGACCCGCGGCGACAGCACCGCGTACCGCATGTCGGGACTGACGGAGACGCGGTCCGCCCGCACCGAGGCCACGCGCCGCCCCTCGTGGCGCAGCACGATCTCGGCGCGGCGGAGGCCGACGGCCGGCTGGAACGCCGCCGGCCCCGATCCGGCCGGTCTCGCGGCGGCCCCACCTACAGCATCCGGTCCGCCGGTCGAGCCACCGTGGACCGGCGCGGGCGCGTGGTGGAGGAAGCGCGCGGCGGCGCCGTCCGGCGGGCCGGCGAAGGCGCAGCAGCCCAGGACGAGCGCGGCGGCCCCGATCCTACGAAGCATGGGCCCCCTGCCGCCACGGGGAGACGAAAAGCCGCCGCCACCACCGCTCGCCGCGCACCACGAGCACCGCGGCGCCGAGCACGAAGAGCGCGTTCGGTCCCCACGCGCCGGCCATCGGGCTCAGCACGCCGATCCCGGCGAGGGCGCGCGCCATCGCCGCGGCGGCGTAGTAGACGAACAGCAGCGCGACGCTGAGGCCGACGCTGACGAACTGCTGGCCCTGCGTCGCGCGGACGCCGAGCACCGCCGCCAGCAGCGCGAACGCGACGCTGGCGAACGGCACGGCGAACTTCCGGTAGTACTCGAGGGCCATCGCCCCGCCCGCCGCGCTCGACCGGAAGAGGGTCAGGTAGCGGTGCAGTTCCTGCGCGGTCATCTCTTCCGGCGTTCGCTGCCCGGTGAACAGGGTTTCTTCGCCGGCGCCGGCCGCGATGTCCATCGTCGCGAACCGGGCCTCATCGCGCGTAAACCCGTTGCCGTCGAACTCCCGGATCACCCCGTCGTGCAGCGACCACGCCGTCGCGTTCCACGTCGCGGTCCGGGCGGTGATCAGGCGCGGCAGCGCCCCGCCGAACTCGAAGATCATCGGGTTCCACAGCAGGTGGCGCCCGTCGTCCACCTTGTCCGCGTAGATCACGCGGTTGCCGGGACCGTGGAAGAACACCTGCTCCTGGATCTGCGGGACGTCCCCGCCCTGCGCGGCCCGCCGCACGAGCGTATCCGCCCGGTGATTGGCCCACGGCGCCACGCCCTCGTCGACCGCAAACGTCACCCCCGCCGTCGCGAGGCCGAAGGCGAGCGCCGGCAGCATGATCCGCGCCAGGCTCATGCCGGCGAGGCGCATCGCCAGGATCTCCTGATCCCGGGACATCCGGCCGAGCCCCAGCAGCGTGCCGAGCAGGGTCGCCACCGGCAGGGTGACGACGAACACCGCCGGCAGCTTGTACAGCAGCACCCGCAGCACGAGTCCCGCCGGCATGGCGCCCCGCGCGATCAACTCCGCCGACGCGTAGAAGACGTCGCCGAGCAGAATGGTCACCGACGCGCCGACGCCGAGCACAAACGGCGCGAGCATCGTTTTCAGGAGATACCGGTCGGCGATCAGAGCCGCACGCTCAGTGTGTCCGCTTGACCGTGAGGACGTTTTGCGTGGTCATCGCGGTGCCCGAGTACGTCTTCACGACCACGGCCACGTTCGACGTGGTGGCGTTGTTGGTGATCACCACCCCGTCGGTCTCGCCGAACGAATCTCCGGCGTCGACGATGCCGTTGCCGTTGAAGTCCTGCCAGACGAACACGCTGTGCGTGCCCGCCTGGGCGTGGGTGATGGTGAAGCTGCCGCTCGCCGCCACCGGCACGATGTCACTGTGCACGGTGATCACCCCCCCGCTCACGTCGCCCGTGAACGCCCGCAGCTGCGAGGCCGTCTGCCCGCCGCCGACCGCGGCCGCCGCGTTGACGAGGCCGTAGCCGAATTGGTCGTTCCGCGTTCCGGCCGCGCCGGAGCCCAGATGCGTGGCGGTGTTCTCGAGGATGCTGAGAATGTTATCGGGGCCGGTGATGCCCCGCGAGATCATGAGGGCGACGACGCCGGCGACGTGCGGGGTGGCCATCGACGTCCCGGCCATTCCGGCGTACACGTTCCCGGAATTGGGACTCCAACTGGTGCTCCACACCACACCGGTATTCTGGTTGCCGCTGCAGAGGTGATTGGGGTCTCCACCGGGGGCGGCGACCGCGATCTGGGAACCGAAATTGGAATACGAGGCCTCGCTGTTGTCGCAGGCGGTCGCGGCCACCGCGATCACGTGCGGGTACGCCGCGGGATAATCGACCGGACCGCTCTCGTTGCCGGCCGCCGCGACCACGGTGACCCCGTGGCTGTAGGCATAGTTCACGGCGTCCTGCAGGGTCTGCGAGCCCGTACTGGAGCCGAGGCTCAGGTTGATGACCTTGGCGCCGTGATCCACCGCGTACGTGATGCCCTGCGCCACGATGTCGTCCGTCCCGACGCCGCACTGGCCGTTCAGCTCCCCGAGCACCCGGACCGGCATGATCTTGGTGCCGGCGACCCCGCCCCAGTTGATCCCGGCGATGCCCGCGCCGTTGTTCGTGTCGGCGTCGATCGTCCCCGTGACGTGCATGCCGTGGCTGAGGTCGGAGGGATCCGTGGAACACCCCGGGTCGGTCGGATCGCTGTCGCCGCCGAACGGGTCACTGCCCTGCACGGTGATCCCCGCGAGGTCGGGGTGGCTGCGGATGCCGGTATCGACGACCGCCACGATCACCGAGGCCGCGCCGGTCGTCACGTCCCAGGCGGCCGGCGCATTGATGAGCGGCAGATCCCACTGAGTATTGTAGAGCGAGTCGTTCGGCGTGGCCTGCTCGTGCACGTACACCGCCTGCTCCGCGTACTGCACGAGGCCCGACGCGCGGTAGGCGTTGAGGGCGTCCTGCTCCGAGGCGCCGGCGGGCAGCTTGACGACGTGCAGGCCGAGGCTCGCGATCACGCGGTCGACGCGCCCGCCGACCTGCTGGTGCAGCGCGCCGATCGAGGCCGCCGCCGCGGACGGCCGAAACTTGACAATGATCCGGCCGGGCACGTGCCTCGGCAGCGCGGCATTCAGATGCTTGACCCGCACCATCGGACCCGGGGCGCCGGCCGCGCGCACCCCGAACGCCGACGCCTGCGCCGACACACTACCCGTCACCGTGCCGAGCTGCCGCGACATGCCGTAGTTGACGGTGTAGGTGCCGCCCGCCGACACGTTGAGGCTGGTGCTGTAGGATGTGTAGCCGTTGTCCGCCACCGCCCAGGTGACGGCCTGCGCGTTCGACGAGAGATTCGACAGGCTGTAATTGCCCGACGCATCCGTCGTCGTGGTGCCGAGCACGTTGCTGGAAGCCGAGACCGTCACCGTCGCCCCGGAGACGGCGGCGGACGACGCCGCGTCCGTGATCTTTCCATTCACGGAGAACGAAACCGCCTGCGGCGCGACCCCGCCGCCTGCGCCACCGCCTCCGCCGCATCCCGCGAATCCCAGCGCGATGAGAACAATGAGAGCAAGACCGCGAAACGTGCCGCGTCCACTGGTGCCCACTTCGGTCGTTCCCCCCGATTCCGAATGGCCGATCGAGCGTCTAGCCCCGTGGTGCGGCGGCGTATCTATTGGAAGAAATGTAAAACTCCGCCAACCGCGCGGAGTTCACGATCTTCACAATCGAGCACCCGCCGCAAGGACCAGGGAATTACAACGACGGAATGCCGTGCAGAGTTCCCTCCCGGGCCCCGCGCGGCGCAGGGCCTGCGTCAGACAGGGCAGGAGGCGCGAAGGCGCCGGAGGTCCTGCGTAGACAGGGAAAGCCCGGTGGACCTGCGAAGTCCGACCCTATAATGGCCGGCCGTCACTTTCTCCAGATCCCCGGTCCTACGAACGTCCCCGAGCGCGTCCTGCGCGCGATGGACCGCGCGGTGGTCGACCATCGCGGCCCCGACCTCCCGGCGGTGGTCCACGAGACGGTCGCGGGATTGAAGAAGGTGTTCGGCACGGCGCGGGGCGAGATCGTCCTCTATCCCGCGTCGGGCACCGGCGCGTGGGAGGCGTCGCTCGTCAACACGCTGAGCCCCGGCGACCACGTGCTCGCCTTCGTCAACGGGCACTTCAGCCAGCTCTACGCCGAGTGCGCGCGGCGGCTCGGGCTCACGGTCGAGGCGGTCGAGGTGCCCTGGGGCGAAGCTGTGCCGCCGGATCAGGTGCGCGACCGCCTGTCGCGCGACGCGGAGCGGCGCTACCGCGCGGTGCTCGTCGTGCACAACGAGACGTCGACCGGCGTCACGACGGACCTCGCGGCCGTGCGCGCGGCCATCGACGCGGCGGCGCACCCGGCGCTGTTCTTCGTCGACGTCGTCAGCGCCCTCGGCAGCATCGACCTGCGATTCGACGAATGGAAGATCGACGTCGCCTTGACCGGGACGCAGAAGGGGCTGATGCTGCCGCCCGGCATGGCGGTGCTCTGCGCGGGGCCGCGCGCCCTCGAGGCCGGCGAGCGGGCGGCGCTGCCGCGCTACTTCTTCGATTGGCGGCCGGTCATCCGCGAGATGCAGCGCGGCTACTTCCCCTACACGCCGGCGACGCTCACCCTGTACGGACTGCGCGAGGGCGTGCGGATGCTGCTCGAAGAGGGGCTGCCGAACGTCCTGGAACGCCACCGCCGGCTCGCCGAGGGCGTGCGCTGCGCCGTCGCGGCCTGGGGCCTCGAGAACCTGTGCGCGCGCCGCGAGTGGTATTCCAACAGCCTCACCGCAGTGGTGGTTCCGCATGACGCCGACTCCGACGCGGTCGTCCGCGCCGCGGCCGCGCGGCTCAACCTCTCGCTCGGCGTCGGGCTCGGCCGGGTGAAAGGCAAGGTGTTCCGGATCGGGCATCTCGGCGCGCTGAACGAGCTCGAGATCTTGGCGACGCTCGCCGGCACCGAACTCGCCTGCACCCTGGCCGGCATCCCGGTGCCGCTCGGCTCGGGCGTCACCGCGTGCGAGCGCTACTTCGCAGAGCAACTCGCGGGCGGCACTCCGGCCCCGGCCGGCACCGCCGCCGGCCAGCGCCCCGCGCGCGTCTAGCCGTTCACCCGCGTCAGCAGCCGGTTCACCGCCGTCCTGTCCGGGACGCCGCCCGTTTCGCACCGCAGCGCCGCGGCGGCCGAGGCGAAGCGCAGCGCCGTCTGATGATCCTGGCGCTCCGCGAGCGCGAGCGCAAACGCGCCGTGGAACACATCCCCCGCGCCGGTCGTGTCTCGGGCCCTCACATCGAAGGCCCGCACGCGGCCGCCGCCGTGCACCACGCCCCGCGCCCCGAGGGTGACCGCGCCCCACACGCCGTCCGCGCGCAGCCGCTCGAGTAGGCGGCGGCGCCGCCGGCCTGCCGCGCCAGGTCCTCGTCCGCGACGACATGGGTCGCGGTGCGGGCGAGCGCCCACGTCTCCGCGGTGTCGATGTCGGAAAAGTCCATCACGACGGGAAGGCCCCTGCTCCGCGCGGCGGCGGCGAGCGCCTGCCCCGCGCGCGGAAACCGGCTGTCGACCAACACCGCGTCCGCGCCGTCGAGGGCCGCGATCGGCGCCCATCCGGGGTCGTCGCGCAGCGCCTCGCCCGGGTACGCGCAGATAAAGCGCTCCCCTCCCGGCACGATCGCGATGGACGAGACGGCCGTCTTACCCGCCGGCACCACGTGCGTGAACCGGGTGTCGACGCCGCAGGAGTCCAGAAACGCCGCCACGCGGGCCCCCGCCGGGTCCGCACCCCGCGGGCCGGCGAAGAGCGCCTCACCGCCGAGCCGCGCGACTGTGACCGCCGCCACCGCCGCCCCTCCGCCGAGGTCTTCCGCGTACGCGGTCGCCGGGGTCCGTCCGGCGGCCGGCGGCCAGGTGTCGACCCACATCCGGTGATCGAGGACGGCCATGCCCAGCAGGACGACGCGGGCCATCGGCGCCGTGCCGCGCGAAGCCGCGCGGTGGTCCGCGGGCCTTACGACGAGGCGCGCGCCCGCGCGCGCCCCCCCGCGAGCCGCCGGAAGTTGCCTTCGTCGATCATCCGGCGGCGGTCCGCGGAGAGACCGCTCTCGTCGAGATCCGCGATGGTGTCGCGAATGTAGCGGGGGCCGCCCTCGGGGTCGAACGGCGTGTCGCTGCCGAACAGCACGCGCTCCGGCGGGAAGTACGCGAGGCCGCAGCGCATCGCGTGGGCCGCGCCGAACAGCGCCGTGTCGGCGTAGAAACGCGGAAAGTACCACGCCGGCGGATGCGCGAGCGCGACCGGCAGCTTCTCGGTCTGCCCCTCTGCCCCCCGGGTACCGAACTGCTCGAACCCTCCGTTCATGCGGCCGGCGAAGTGCGGCGCCATCCCGCCGAGGTGGTGCGTGATGATCACCGCGTCGGGATGCCGGTCGAACAACCCGGTGAAAACGAGCCGCGCCATCGCGATGGTCGTCTCATATGGCCAGCCAAAGATCTGCCAGAGATCGTACCGCGACTGGGTTTCCGTCGCGTAGTCCGCGAACGTCGCGGCCCGCGCGGGGTGGAGAAAGACCGGCATGCGCAGCCGCGCCGCCTCCTCGATGACGGCCAGCGTGGGCGGTTCGTCGAGCGGGCGGCCCGCAACGTTGGAGTAGATCTGCACGCCGGCGAACGCCGGGTGTCCGGCGAGCCGCTCGAGTTCGCGGAGGCTGGCGTCGGGGTTGTTCAGCGGCAGGGCGCCGAACGCGCCGGCAAACCGGTCGGGATGGGCGGCGACGAGTTCGGCCAGTTCGTCGTTCGCGAGACGGGCGAGCGCCGGCGTGGCCTCGGGCGGGCCGAGACGGTCGATCGACGGCAGCGCAATCGAGAGCACCTGACGGTAGTCCCCGAAGCCGTCCATGATGCGGAACCGCACGTTCAGATCGAACAGGCACGGGATGCCCTTCATGCGCTTCGCCATGAAGAATCCCGGCATCGCGTTCAACTTCGCAAAATATCGCGCCGGCAGAACGTGCGCCGCCACGTCGATGCGCATGGCCATTGGCTACGCCGCCGGACGGCGCGCTCCTCCAGTTAGCCGCCGTTCCCTCCCGCCATCACCCGCCCTCCCTGTACGCCGCGGCCGGTGCCGTCGAATACCCGCGCGCCGCGCAAGATCGTCCGAATCATGAACTCAGAGGGCCGCATCCCGCTTCTGATCAAGTGCCACGAGAAGCTCACGCACGGACTCCCCATCGTCGGGATAGAGGACGACGCGTAATGTCAGCCTTAGGGTTGTATGACGCAGCACAATCTCTCCGAGGCGATCCGCGATCACCTGGTGTGATGCCGGACCGGCGCCGCGCTCGGTGAGCACCCAGATGCGGTCCTCCTCGGGCTGCAGAATCCAGTCCGCCGCGCGGAGGGACTCGCGCAGCTCACGGGCGAGATTGTTGATCGCCTGAAAGAAGTCCGCTGTGTCCAAGATCTCCCGGACGGTCGTCAGATTTGTAATCGCGATCTCCACCAGCGCCCCACGTCGTCCCGCGCTCTGCCATTCCTGCAGCACCGTGGCGGCCAGGCGCGCGCTCAGACCGCTGCCGGGGAGGCCCGTGTACGGGTCGACCACGTACGTCGCCCGGGCCTGCTCTTCTCGTAAGGCCTCGAGCCGCCGCGCCAAGTGGGTTCCCTCCGCGCGGATCGCGGCCAGCGGCAGGGGAAGCAGCGGCAGCAGAAACGCGACCTCCCAGGGACCGAGTCCGGTATCGAGACCCGACCAGGTGCGCAGCATGAGCTGCGCCACAAAGAGCAACGCGCCCGCGATGCCAATGAACCCGACGACCGGCAGGGGCAGCAAGGCGCCCGAGACGGCAACGCCGAGAATCATCAGCCAGGCGATCCGGAGCCGGGGATCGAGCAATTCATAGGCCAGCAGACCCAGAAGGAGCGCCGCCAGGATCGCCCACATCGAAAGCAGCGCGGTGGCGGAGTACGAGACTTCAAGGCGCGGTCCCGGTTTGTGGCCGGCGGGCTGGGAGACCGCCGCGCCGCCCCGCAGGGGTGCCGGCGCGGACGGAGACTCGCGGTGCACGGCATCGATGTGAGCGCGGCCGTTCATGGGTGGCCCCCCGCGGCGCGCCGGCTCATCCGCGCCTGCGGCGACGGGCCCATCCGGTCCACGCGACGGCGAGGAGCAGCGCCGCGGCGCCGGCCGCCACCGGCGCCCACGGCGCATAGTCGCGAAGCCGCGTGCCCGCCGGCATGGAGGCCGCGCCCGGCGCGACGAGATTCTGAACGTAGCCGTCCGCGCTGATGACCGCATCCTCGGCTCCGTCGGCAACCTGCGCGGCACCCGCGCCCCAGTACCGACTAAACCACACGAGCGCGATCGGGTCGGTCCCCAGCACGAGATCGCCACGCTTGGTCGCGTGGAGCCACGTGGCGTGGGCGAGCAGACCCGCGGACAACGAACCGCGCTACGCTCGGACGCGCGCGCCGACGCCCGCGGGATCGACGCCGACGAACACCGTTTCCCTGCCCGTCGGGGCGGCCCCGAGATGCGCCTCAAAGGGTACCGGCTTGCCGCCGGTCGCGGCGTACACGGTCCGGGCGATCGCCAGCGCCGCCTCCAACGCCTCGGCACTGGGCTGCACCGTCAAGGTCGGATGCTCCGCCAGCGCCGGAATCAAGCCGCCGCCCCTTGTTTTGATGCGGTGCGGCAGGTCCACCACACTGGCATGCGCGTCCAACCACGCGACGCCGCGCGCCCTACAATCCGCCGCCATCGGAAGCGACGTCTGGAGGTGCAGGTCAACACTCGGAGACTGGGGCAGACGGCCCCCGTCAACCTGCATCCGGATATTCCGCGCGGTCTGCCCGGCCAACGACACGCTGCCGGCCAACGCGCCGTCGAGCAACGCCCAGACCACACCCCGGTTCTGCAGGCCCTGGACGCTTCGGAAGACCAAGGTTCCGTGCACGACGCCGGTCGGCGCCCAGTACGACGGAAACACGAGCGCCAGGTCGACCGAGTCGACGCCCGACAGGAGCCGATCCGAGATCCCGAGGTCGCTGAGGGTTCGCGGCGACACGGTCGCGCCCCATACGGGCGGGGCCGCGCCGCCGACCGCGGCGGAGGCGACGCGCAACTGCCGGCGCAGCGGCGCGTCGAGCAGCGCGTTGACCGCGCCGGCGAGCGCCGTCGCGTCCCGATATGCGATCTCAAGCCGCCCCGGAGCGACCTGAATCACGGCCGGATCCGTGAGCGCCGCGTCCTGCCGGATCGCGACGGCAAAATCCGCGGACACCCGGGACCGAGCCCCGTCGACCTGCCAGTCGATCGGCCGAACCGCCGTGAACAGAGACGTGAGTCGAAGCGCCGCCTGCGCGGACGCGTCCGTGACCGGGGCCAGGAGGACGTCCCCCACCAGCGGGGCGGCACCCGGCAGGGCCCGATTGTAGAGCGCGTCGGGCAACTCGCTGATCCACGGCGCGCGGGTCCACACGCCGTCGTAGGCGAGGTGTGCGTTGTCGACCACGAGGGCGGTCGGCGTGGCGGCGAAGCACGCGTCGCGCTGTTCGCCCCGCGGGGCCCACACAAGGCTGCGGACCGTCGCCAGCAGGGTCAACCGGTGGACGCCCGACTCGAGGTCCCCGAGCGGCACGCGCACGACCTCGGCCCGGTCCATCTCCTTGGCAAAAACCGTGCGCGCATCCAGTTGCACGGTCAGCTCGGTTGGTTCCACCGGCCGCACGCGGGCCTCGAACACCACGCGCCGGTAGGTCTGCCCCGCCGGCACGTAGACGAACTGGTCCGAGATCCCATTGTACCCTTCCAACCCAAGAGACCCAAAGGGCCAGAGTTGTGCGAGGAGCGTCGTGGCAAGCGCCAACGCGGTGCCAAGGGTGGCGAGCGAGATCATAGACGATGGCTCCCCGGCGCTCCGTCGAGCTGCACCGGCTCGCGCGTTCGCGGAGTCTTGACCCACTGCGCGGGGCGGCGCAGCAGCACGTCGCGGGCGGTCTCGTAGATTGCGACCGTCGAGACCAAGAGAAACAACTGCGCGTACGTGAAGTAACTCAGCGCCCCGAGCAGGTAGTTGCCGGGCGCGGGCTCTTCGATCCGCACCGTAAGACAGACGGTGGTGACGTACACCGCGTAGGCGACTCCCCAGAGATAGAGAAACGGTCCCGGGACGGTGCTCGTCGCGACGCCGATCCTTCCGAGCGTGAACACCGCATCGCTGGCGACGAGAGCGGGCAGCAGCACGACGGCGGTAAGCAGCAAACTCAGCAGTTCCAGCCCGATCGGATACGGATACAGCAGCGCCGCGGGCGCGAACTTCCAGCAGACATAGATGTTCCCGCGGGCCCAGCGCACCCGCTGGCGCAGCCATACGCGGAACCGCTCGGGCTCCTGCTCCCAGGTCACGGCGTACGGCACCCAGCAAATGCGGCCGCCGGCGATGACCAGCCGTAGGGTCATCTCTGTGTCGTCGACCAGGGAGTGCTCGTCGTAGCCGCCCATCGCGATCAGATGGCGCGCCCGTATCGCGTAGTTCGTCCCGGACAACATGGCGAGACGAAACCACCGCCACCGGCCGCCTTGAAACACCCACTGATGCACGATGCCCTCAATGTTGATGAACCGCGTCAACCACGAAGCGCGCCGGTTGCGCGTGCGCACCTTGCCCACCGCCGCCGCCAGGGACGGATCGGACAGGAGGGCATCCACCAACGCGCGGAGACTGAGGGGCTCGGGGGTGTTGTCCGCGTCGTACACGGCAATGATCTCCCCCGTGGCATGCCGGAGGCCAATGTTCAGCGCTCGGGACTTCCCCTGGCCCCCCTGCCCCGGCGGGATGTGGATCGGCGTGAGGCTCGAGAACTCAAGCCGCAGCCGCTCCAGGATCTCCGCCGTCCGGTCGGTCGAGCCGTCGTTGCAGACCAGGATCTCGACCTGGTCGGACGGATAGTCCAGCGCCGCGATCGCGCGAACCGTCGGCTCGATCACCTCGGCCTCGTTGTGGGCCGGCACCAGGATCGACACGCGGGGCCAGTCGGCCCGCGCGAGATTCACGAAACGGCGGTACGCCGCGCGCGCCTCTCGCATGCATCTGAAAGCACCGAGCGCGAGGAACGCCCAGCACAGGACCGCGATCCAGATACCCCAGAAACCGATCAGAAAGAGGATGTCAACGAACCGCATGCATCCGCTCGACGGCCCACCACAGGGCAAAGATCGTGAACGCCCCGACGCAGAGCGCCACCCAGGCCAGCCCCGATGTAAAGAGGGCGAGCGCGCTCCCGAGCGGGAGATCGGCCCACGTCCACCAAACGAACACCGCCCGCGCAAGCCAAAGGACCACGCGGCCGCGCCCGTCGACGTGAAACGCGTCCCCATCGCGAACAAACGTCGCGCCGAGCATCTGCCACCGCCATCCCAACGCGGGCGTGTACACGCCCGCGCCGGCCGGCGGGGCCAGTTCGGCGTGCGTCCCGCCGCCGGGCCGTGACGCGTGCACCGTCAACACCCGCTGGCCGTAGACGTCGAAGGGCCGCGACGGCAGCGGGAGCGCCGGTTCTCCCTCCCACGTCCGCGCCACGAGATACTGCCCCCGCGGAAACGACACGATCCGAGGAGTCAGCCCGCGGGGCAGGTACGCGGCGGCAGGCGGGAGACCCATCGCGGCGTAGAACGTCGCAGCGGCAGCGACCGCGGCGGGGTTGCGCGCGGTCGAGGACAACACCGGCACGGCGCCGAGGGCCTGCGCGTCCCGCGCGCGCCGCACCAACCTGGCGTCTCGGGCGAGCACCCGCGGGTCCTCGGGCAGGAGCAGTCCCGGTTGGACGCCTCGAGCGACCCACCCGCTCACGACGTCGAGTGTCAGGCTCGCGTCCACCGGGAGCAGCGGCCAAATCCTGTCCGGCGCGGGGAAGCGCGCATTGACCTCGCCGAGCGGGGGGACGTCCGGAGACGGGGCCGCGGATGTCATCGCGGCCCGCCCCGGACAGCCGTAGGCCGCACCGTACAGCGCGAGCAGCGTCGGCGACGGCACGAGCGCCGCCGCGAACGTCACCCCGCACACGACGACGGCGATCACCGCGGGCGGCCGTCCGCCGCGGGCCCGCGCGAGATCACCAAAACGCCGCCCAGCGCACCTGAATCTCCCGGCTGAACCCGGGCCCCAAATTGTCGAGGCTCACCTCGTAGAACCCGTGTCCGTCCGAGTACCGCACGAGCGGGAGTAACGCGGCGGCGACCGGCTGCCCGGCGACGAAGCTGGTCGTGTCCAGTCCCACGCTCCAGCGATCGTCCACCTGGTACACAAACTCCACCGGGTCTACGCCGATGAGCGGCGGGGCCGAGGAGTTCAGGAAAATGTCGTAGCCTCCCGATGCCGAGACGGTGAGCCGCCCGGCGATCCAGTACAGGGCGAGCCCCGGCTCAACCCACGACAGGCCCTGGCTGTTGGTCGCGATGTTGGCGGTCACCGTGACGAACAGCGACGGCGTCTGAATGAACTGATACCCGCCGCCGAAGCTTACCGACGAAAGATTGCCGAAGATGGCGACCCATTGGTACGTCACGTTGGGGAAGATGATCGGGCCGCGCATTTGGGAAAAGTTCACGTACTGAAACCCCGGTGAATATCGGAGATCGAGGCTGGTGAACGGCGCGGATTGATCGGCATGGCCGGCGACCGGCATCAGCACCACGAGCGCGAGGCTCAACACCAGACCGGTGCATCGGGGCACGCTGGTCTCCCCCTTCTGTCACGCTCGGGTCCACACTCGGGTCGCCGGCGGCCAGAATCGGGCCGGCCGTTGACGCGGGTGTCTTTGCACTCGATTTCGTTTTTAGGTTCGGTCTGGGTGTGAAATTCCTCTAACGTTCTTACCACTCTCCAACGTTCCTACAACTTTATTCCCTGATCTCCTCCGAAAATGATCTTGGACGCGCCCAAACTTAACGGTTAGGCGGCTTCAACGGTCACCTTATAGCCCAGCCGTTCCAGACGTTTGACCGAGTTCCGGACCACGGCATCCCTCTCCTGCTCGTC
>Ga0207416_1002577_pt1 | contig 19367 bp, 30 predicted proteins | sample PaiPotPPM11metaG_FD_184107 | JGI IMG/M metagenome (GOLD analysis project Ga0207416, IMG submission 184107) | Iron sulfur acid spring bacterial and archeal communities from Banff, Canada, to study Microbial Dark Matter (Phase II) - Paint Pots PPM... ...
CTGGTGAACTTCGCCGATGCCTTCAGTCCCGAGCAGATGGCAGAAATCAGAATCGTTCTCGACCAGCTAGCCAGACTCACCAAAGAGGATACGCACCTTAACGAAGCAATCAAGACAAAGCAAGACCAGCTGGCTCAGGTGCTGCGAGAAAGCGAGGACTGATATGAGCTGCGAGGAATACACACAAGAATTGAGACTATATGCTTATACAACTTCAGATAACAAGAAAGGGCACATCAGCGGATACAGTGCAATTAATGCTAAGAGGCGCGTAGCTAATCGTGGCATCGTGCATTTGCCAATGGAGGTTGAGGTACAGGAACTTGAAGAGAAAGGGCAGCACACCAGAAAGGACTACCAGCATGAGCAGAATATGTATTAGATGTGATAAGACACAAGCGGACGATAGCCCAATGTATGACGCAAAGGATTATACAAACGAGCTATCCGAAGAAAAGGTAAAACATAGTCCAGATGATCAGATATGCCAAACTTGTACGGATCAATACGAGCATCAGAAATGGCTGCAAGAGGCTACGAAAGGCGGACCTGATATTGAGTCTCACGAGCAAGCACTTCAGATGCTTCGTGAGGATGAAGAGCAGCTAGCAGACTAGAAAGGGCTACCCACATGGAAGAATACATCACCAGACGCGAATTTGAACAATTCAAGAGGCAAGTTGAGCAGAAGACCGAAGAAATGAAAGCTATCCGAGTCGATGTGCACAATGTCGATGTCGAAGCCATCAAGCAAGAGCTAAAGACCGTCTCTGACATCTGGCTTGAAACACTGCAAGAGCACTACACTGAGCACCATGCTGATATTCTCGCTCTGCAAGAGTCACAAGCCGATCTGAGAGACACAATCATGGCAACCAAGGATGATATCGCCAGCATCAAGGCAACTCAAGAGCAGATATTGAAGCTCTTGCAGCAGAGACCAGGAGGTGAGTAGTAGCGAGATAAAGCAGGATGATGTACTATCACCACAACAAATACATCAACCTGCCTATCTACTAAATCCATATTGGAGGATACCACATGCCGAGGAAAGATGCACCATCAGTCGGAGACTTTATCCCCAAACCAGGGATGGCAACCATGACATTCTCAACACTTACACGCTTTGGCGATAACATATGGATATGGATTTCAGATCTCGCACACATGCAGGGCACCGCAAGTTTAGAAGCAATACAAAAGGAGCTTAAAGCACTACCCGTTGAGTCTACAAAGCACTTCCTACAGCTTCTTATGCTTCACTCTCAATTTAGAACATACATCCAACTTACAGATGCATCAACCCAAAGGATGGAAGCAGCTCTAGTCTACCCAGAAGACATAGAAGCAGTCGAGAAATGCCCTGTTATTTTAGCTTCTCATTTGGCACGTCCTAGAAATGAAACCTCATTTACAACAGACCGCGTTTACCCACCCAAAGAGCACGGCACAGTCGGCTTAGTTCTATCTGCCCAGAAAGAGGATGGCGTAGGTGAATGGGTTCCCTACAACATTTCCGACCTACCAAAAGCAGCACAAGAACGGCAAAAACTACTCGACTCTAGGCTAGAAGAACTCGAAGCCCAATCTGTTCACACAGCAAAGTTATGGCTCCCAGTAATATCTTTCTTCAATAGTGACACGGAGGTAAAGGATATGATACAGCGGCTTGCACAGGACTACTATCAGCACCATCAGTTGCTCCAAGCAAAGAATAATTTCCCATCTGCAATCAACCCTTTTGAAAATGGCATAGGCTTTGCATCAACATGCGCAGCGATGCAATTATTTACCTATGCTACTCAAAACGCTATAGCAGGAGCCACCCGGTGGAAGAAACCTAAAGATCACAGACCACACTTTGTGCATAACGGAAATATTATCGAATATGGAGAGGGTGACGTGGTTATTACTGATAAGATAGCTACCTCTCTATGGGAACAAGTCAAACAACAGAACTATACAGTAGTAGACATGGCTACTTTTGCTATCTCCCTATGCGCACGTAGCTTAGAGCCAGACCACTCAGCTTGGGTCTATGCATCAGAATTCATAAAGAGCCGAGGCTTAGCAAAAATGAAAAAAGCCGTAACCGATACTATTGATAGAGAAGCAGGGCACCAACAGAAGAACCAAAAAGAAGCTCAGCAGAGCATATTTCATCTTGAGAAGCTATGGATGACAATTAATCAAGAGATTAATGAACAGGAGTACAATCCTAAGACAAAAAAGAGAAATAGACGCAAATTTACATACAAAGGACGTTTCATTGTCGTAAAAGGCGTGCTTACGCAGAAAGATTTAGGGACAACTGATTCTGAGACGAGTATGGAAGTTGCTTGGCATATTGCACCTGGAGACTGGCTAGCACCATTTCTACAATACCCAAATCGACAGATTGCAAATCTTTCAGACCGCGTTTTACGATATAATCCACGTACTCAGAAGTGGGAAAAAAGTTTTGGGTACTATTTCTTCTTTAACGGACATATGAATTCCAAAGGTAGAGGATGTACCTTTAATCGGTATATAGAGCCTCTTCTAAAAGAGTGCAGCCTAGACGGGGAGATAGAGCGAGAGAGACCACAACGTACCCGCGATCGTTTCGAGAAAGCAATGGATAAATTAGTGGAAGATAGACTCATCAACGAATGGTACTATACAGACCATAAAAATGGATATATTCCTAGCAAGAGATCCTGGATAGATGAATGGTTAGGATTAAAGGTAACTATAGAAATTGCCCCTGAAAAGGACCTGCTACCTTAATTTAGCAGGTCCTCTAGGAAGGTTGTAGGTACCTACATCACCTTCTTTTTTTGAGCATTCTAGATAGTGTTATTCGCACACTATAGGCTTTACCATCTTGGCAGATAAGGCTTTACCATCTTGGCAGATAAGGCTTTACCATCTTGGCAGATAAGGCTCTGTGGACTGGCTCTACAAGCCGCTTCATTTTTTCTAAAAACTCTAAAGAGTTTAAACGCATGATGGCATGGCTAGCTACGCGCCATACCTCATGCTAAGATGCAAATAGCTACCTGCTCAGGTAAGTGAAAAAGAATACCCCGGCCGATAGCTATCAAATATCCTAGGCTGTACTGGAATACATGCCTAGGGCAGAAATGGAGTTCTAAACAGTGACCGAACAATCCATCCCACATGATGATAACACAGACACTGAAACCTCTCCTGTATGGGACAAAATTGAAGAGGTACAAAACTTTCTTGCTAAAGCTCTAAGGCAACATGACGGCGGCAAGCAGATTGAAGCCGAGACCATCCTGCGTAAGGCAGAAGCAATGTTCGCCTTGAAACCCAATGAACCAGAAGCAAAAGCGCCTCCTGACATCGCATCTGGGGCTATCGACTACTGGGCGCATGTTGCCAAGCGCAAAACGACGGTAGGGACGAGTATAGCTGGTCTGGATACTATCTTAGGCGGGGGACTCGAACCACAGCGCCTGATGATCCTCTTAGGTGCACCCGGTGGGGGAAAGACTACGCTGGCTAACCAAATAGCTGTGCATGCTGCCGACAGCGGACGCCCGGTTCTCTATGTTACCTCCGAAGATATCCCGTTCAACTTGCTCGCTAAGACGCTGGCCAGACAAGGACAGATACCTTACACAGCCGTCTTGAAGGGCTATGACGACCAGAGAGAAGGAATCGGACAGGCGCTAAAAATCTACCAAGAAAGCAAAGCGGCTAATAGGCTGCGCTACTTGGATGCAACAATGGGGACTTCACTCTCGACTATCAGAGAACGGGCTGCAGCGCATTTTGAGCAGTTCAAAGAGGGCGGTAACGGCATTCTCGTTATCGACTATCTCCAGCGCCTGGCGCGTAGCTTATCTGCATATCGCGATGGTAGACAGGACTTGAGACTGGCGGTTACCGCTATCTCTGAAGAGCTGAGAGGGATAGCAACGGGACTAGACTGTTGTGTGATAGCGCTTGCTGCTCAGCACCGTGCTAGCGGGTATGGAGCTGCCAAGAACGCGCTTGCCAGTGGGAAAGAGTCGGGGGACATCGAATACACAGCAGACACGGTTATGGCGATAGGAGACGATGAACAGCGCACTATGCAAGTAACTTGGCTGCAGGGTAAAGTCCTACGCGTCGACAAAAACCGTCAAGGACCTGCAGGAGATAATTGCGCTCTTAACCTTGACTGGTATGCTGAGCGTCAACAGTTCACAGAAGCTTTTGATATAGGGACAGAGGAAACTGAAGACACGTCACCGTTTAACGGCAGGAAGCGAGGGCGTAAATGATCAAGACTGCTATAGATCGTGAGACGATACGAGAGCGGCTAGAAGCTTCCTATGACACGCTAGACATTCCTGCAGAGGTAGAGAGGCATATTGGTATAGGTCTTCGCCGACTGGACTCAAGACATCAATTTGATGGCGCTTGTCCATATCCTGATTGCACAGCAGACGGGTATGGTTTTATCGTGTGGGCTCAACTGACATCTAAAGGCAACCATTACCACTGCCGGCAGTGCAAACGGGCTGGCGATATTATCAAGCTCATACAGGATATCAAGGGCATCGGTTTCTCGGATGCTTGCGACGAGCTGGGGATACCGAATCCATACCATAGCAGTGAAGAGGACTATAAAAGCCACACCAAGCCACAGGCAAAGAAACGTACCTCTGAGGTTGCCAAGTGGCTACTAGACGAACTGCAAGAGCTTACAATCTTCTATCCACGCGCTAAGCAAGCATTGCAGTGTGAGAGGGCTCGAGCATATCTAGTTGAAAGAGGCGTACCTTTTGAGATAGCAGAAGAGGCCGGGCTGGGGTACATTCCTGCTAGGGAAGGGTTTCAGCACCGATGGAGCGATAGAGTTATCTTCCCTGTAGAAACCTTGGATGGAGAGATAGGCTACTGTGGTCGTGCGCTTTTCTTATGGCAGCCTGGCATGAATGAGGACGAGCATAAAGCAAAGCTTATCGCCTACAATCAGGAGATGAAAGAGAAGCATAGTGACATGGCATCAAGGTATCAAGTCCCTCGCTACCTCTACACCTATAAAGAGGCATACTTCAACCTGTCAGCTATTAAGCGCTTTGATACCCTGACATTCGTAGAGGGACCGTTTGATGTGCTAGCGTGCCTAGCTTCTGGCGTATCTAATGCCGTTGCTATGGGTACCACCGGTATAGATGCTCGTGTGCTTCCTAAAAGAGTCTGTAGCGTTACTATGGGGCTAGATGCTGATGTGCTGGGGAGCGCACTAGCAACGCGGCTCGTTAAGAGTCTTAAGCGCAATGGCATTGATGTAACTGTATGTGCGCCTCCTGATGGTGCTAAAGACTGGAGTGAAGCGTATAGGTTATATGGTGCGCAAGGACTAGCTGCTCTTATCAAAACTGTAGAAGATGTGCCTAGTGATGTCACTCCAGTAACGGTTGAGACTCCTGTGGCAGATGAGACAAGCTCTCAACGAGAGGACTGCTCTCAGTTGAGAGAGTATAAGCCGGTTACACTTTCACCATTGCCTAGGACTGCATGTCCTGTCAGAGAAATAGACTGGGACAGTAAAGGTCGACAGGTAAGACATTGTTGTAAGTATCGTCCGACTGAGAACGGTTTTTGCAAAGAGCACCAGATAGCCTATGAATTTCTTCAGATCGGCGCTCGGCTCGACTATCCAGAGGTCAAGATACCATTCACAGCTCGCATAAGCGGACAGATACAGATGTTGCATAGGACCATTCATGCCGGGGTAGCACACTGGGAGGATCATGCTTGTGTTTCACCTAGGTTGCAAGAGAGTATTAGCCATTTATAAAACACAGGGATAGTGAAGGGATAGTAGTAGATGATAAAGTCGATAGAAACAGAGTATCGTGGTACTATCTATAGAAGCAAATTAGAAGCAAGATGGTGTGTGTTCTTTGATACGTTAGGTGTCAAGTATGAATATGAGCCTCAGCACTATGACCTAGGATTCGAAAACCCTGACTGGAATTGGCTAGATGAGGAGAGCTTGCGAGAAGAGCTTTCATGCAACTGGGAATACGATGAGGATGACATCAGGCGTGAAGTATGGAAAGAGAAAAACAAAAAAATCTTCTATCTGCCTGACTTCTGGTTGCCTGAATTTCAGCACTGGATAGAGATCAAGGGCAAATATCCCACTGTTGAAGAGCAGAGGAAAGCACGCTACCTCGCCTACCACACTGGCTTTCCTGCTACAGTCCTGTATGGCAACATCCCGGATCCCAAAGAAGAGGACTGGGCAAAGAATACAGAGGTTTATCAGAGTGACATGAACATCATAGCCTTGCTCGTCATCAAGTACGGCGTCAAGGCTATGCAGAGTGCACTGACAGCAGCTCGTCAGGCACGCTTTGCTGAGGCGGTGCACCATGGATAAGCTTCAAATTCAGCACATCCGGGCCTACAACGCCTACTGGTATGCTATCAGGTTCACAGGCGACACGGCACCCTTCAATGCTATGACGAGCCATCTCAAGAAGTATGGTCGTTATGCAGCCTACTGGCGAGAAGGTGAGTTTGACGGCCAAGGTGCCTGGATAGTGCGAAGCGACATTCTTGAGCGGCATGTCCATAGGTTTGATAACCTGGAATCGCGTATGAGTATCGCCATGGGGACGTATGAGAGAAATACAAGAGCTGAGAGTAAGTAAGAAAGGACTCACACTATGAAAAACGTCTATTCAACGAAAACACCTATCATCACATCTAAAGAGTATAGCTTTGGCTACACATATAAGCGAGATGCATACGTAGACTGCTGTTACGCGTTGCTTGTGCTCAATAAAGCAGCTAAGACGGCATCACCTGACATGCGCTTTTTCTTGTATCGCTTGAAACATCGATGGATAGAAAAGCTCTATCGCGAAGGATATTGTGTGCAAGCCGAGCAGGGGGTTTGCCCACAGTTGGAACAGAAAGTTGGAATAGGAAAATAGCCCAAATAGGTTGATGTGAGTAGTGGAAACAATGTGGATATCTTCGCAAACATCGAAGTCTTATTGTCGAAAGTGGCATCGAAACGACAATAAGGATTTTGGCATTGTCGCAAGCGATAACAAGGCCATATCTTGTATAACATATCCCACACGTCGCAGAGTCTATGGTCCAGTCCGGGCCAGGATAGTGCCATTCGGGCCTATGGAGCGCTGGCGATGGGCAGACTTCAATCCTAGTAGTCCTGGCGAAGTGGGATAGTAAGGCTGTAGGCAAAGATAGCCGCTCCGGTGTGGGCGGCTATTGTGCTTTTATTGCTGAGAAGCGAAAAAGCGGCGTAACCCGTAGTAGTCGTGAGAGTGGTACTTCATGGTTTCCCAATTGCATCTTTTCCTAGACCAGCTTTTCTTCGAAGTTCTGCTCTTGCCCCATCTTTGCGGAGGCGAAAAAGAAGGCCCTCCAGTGCAGAAGGAAGGCCTGTTATCTCCGGTTTTAGGGGGGATGATACGAGGCTATTCTAATCGAGGTCTGTACATCTGGCAATGGATCTTCTAGAAATTGAGCACATCCACAGCATTGTTGTCCAAATTGAGCTTCCTACGCTGGTAGCGTTCCGTTGTCCTCGGATCGGCATGCCCTAGCGATATTGGACCTGATGAAGTGGTGCTTCTGCCTCAAGAGCCAATGTTGCGAACGTGGCTCTAAGGCCGTGGGGTGTCAGCTCAGTACCTCGAGGCGCATACTTTTTGACCAGTAGTTCAACAGCCTTGTCAGTCATCCGACCAGCTGCCGGATGATCCCCACGTCTGAACGAGACAAAGAGTGATTCGCCCTCCTGGCCGCGAGCAGCCAAGTAGTCCTCCAGTGCTCGGTAGACATCCACTCGAAGCTTGACGACTCGCCGCTTATCGCCCTTGCCATGCTCTATCACCGCGACGTGGTGCCCATCCATCATCTTAATATCTGCCCTGTTGAGTGCGACCAATTCGGCCCGTCGCAGACCAGTTTTGACCAGCATCAGGATAAGCGCATAATCCCGCTTGCCTTGCTTCGTGCTCTGATCGATGCTGTCAAGCATGTCTTTCGCTTGTGCCTTGCTAAGAGCTGTGTGCGTTGTTTCATCACCATCTGTCGTGAAACCTTTGACACCTTCTGTTACTTTTTCTTTGATGAGTCCCGTTACATACTGCTCATTCATCAAACGTACGGCAACTCGAAACATGCGTTGTTTTGTGGGCTTAGCATACTTGCTCTCAGCTAAGTGCAAACGATAAGCGATCATATCAGATCTGCTCATAGTAGATGGTGTGAGCCCTTGCGTTTTCATCCACTCTGCAAAGTATCTTGTGTCGTTTAAGTAGATTCGTTTGGAAGACGGCGCTAGCTGACCAGCGATATCGGTGATGGTCTGGTCTAACTGGCTAGATGCGGTGATTTCTGTTGACATAATTCCCTCTAGGATAAGTTCGTTAAACTGATGTTTACAGTAGCTATTGTTGTGTATTTTAGTCGCTACCGACCACTTTTGTCAAGCCTTTTCTGTCCTCATGCGACCAATTCTTGATGATATACTATAAGCATAATAGCATTCACTTCAGAGCGTAAAATATGACCAAGAAAATTATCCCGTTAGAAAACTATGTTTCCGCCAGCGATGCATCCCAATTGCTTAGCCTCAAATTGGGTCGCCCTGTGTCGTCCGAGTACATCCGTAAACTAGCCAGACGCAAAAAGCAGCCCGTTCGAACGCAGGTGAGGAGTAACCGACTGCTCTACAATCGTGATGATATTCTAGCCTCTACAGTGAAGCAGAAGCAACAAAAAAGCTACCCGTGTTAGGTAGCTTGTTTGGTATCGATTAGACAAGTTGCAAGCTCAAATGATCAACTTGTCTGGTTTACCAGGTAAAAGAAAAGCACCCGGCAGGCGTGGGGGTGCTCATTAGGTGGCTTTCTTCTTTGTGAGGTACATAACGGCTCATGCTCGCATTTTTACGAACGTGCGCACCCAATAGCGTCTGGATGCCTCGATCAACTCTTGCTCCCGTGCGTGCATATCCTCTATCTGTCCGGGCCAGACATGCCAGCGACGGCGCTCATGTTTTGCATCCTTGCCCCGGTCGGTCGTCTTATCGCCAGCCAGCCAGCCCCGGCGTATCCAGTTGCATATCGTCGTGGGGGTGACGTGAAAGTACTCGGCGAGCTCGCGAGTGGTGTAGTAGCCTTTCTCAGCTCGTAGGGTCGATAGGGTTTGTTGCAATTATTCGGTCTCCTCTAAAAAAGTGTGACACCAGCACGGTGTACTCTCGCACTGGGTAAAGTTCACGTTGTGACGTTGCCAGAACTCGAGTGCTGCTTTCTGCTGGTCGGCAGTCAAGTACCGCTCTTTTTCTATGGTCCCATCTTTGCGAACACGCTTGTTTCTCTCTTCGTAGCGTACCCAGTCCTTAATTTGGACACTGCCATCCTCAGGAACGTCAGGACCGTGTATGAGAGTTCCGGGCGGTCCCAGACCTATGAGCATGTGATCCTTGAAGGTCTCGCGCTTCACGCTGTGGGCAAGCCCAAATTCAGTAGCTGATATACAGCCCTCTGGTAAAGAGGTATCCTGCTTGCGACTGTAGATGCGTGTAGGTGCCTTCTCAGCAACTGGCTTGCTCTGTACCACTGGAGACGGGATAGACGGTTTCTCGGCCTTCTCATCGATAGGCTTCCCTACTTTCTTGAGTCCTGTCACGTTCTCAGATGTGAACCTTCTGCCATAGACTTCACTGAACGTACGAAGTAGACGGTTAATCGTGCCAATTCGGACGAAGTGTCCTTTTCTGATACGTGCTATCGTGCCCTCATCCACATCTGCAAGCTTAGCAAATTTGGACATGGATATTTCAAGCCCTTCACACAGTTCCTCAAACGTGTACTGCTCTTTTTCTTCTATCATCAGAGTCTCCTTTCTTCATTATTCAGAGTATAGCCTAATTCGTCCGAATTATCAATAATTTAGAACATTTGATACGACTAAATTTTAGATATTCAGATAAAGTCGTCTAAATTCGGACGAATTAGCTTGACAGACACCACCAAATATGGCATACTATAAATGTCGAGAGACGCAAACACAAAACCACTTAGGAGCAAGAACAAATGCAGACATTCAATCAGTACGCAAGCAAAAACATCAGGATTGACGAGGATCGCAACGGACTCTTCGCACTGGTCCCCGATCAGAGCGGCCAATGGATGAGAGTCCAGTGTGTTGAGAGCAAAACAAGCGTACATGCCAGCCATTGTTCTTGCCACAAGTTCGCTGCTCATCAGCATTGCGGACACATCGAAATCGCACAAGCCTACTGGAATCACTTCTATCCTCAGACACCAGTAGTCGAAGAGACTCCAGTAGCAGTAGCAGTTGAGACTCCCAAGGTTGCCAAAACCCGCAAGCCTCGCAACGGTCTGGTCCGCAAGGTACGCAACGGTGGCCTGGTCAAGGTTGAGCAGAAGCCAGTAGCCAAGGTTATTGAGCTTCCAGTACAGCCTGCCAAGATCACTGACATCAGCCAGAAAGGAGACTTCGGAACGAGAGCATTCTCCCTCATGAGGTAGAACCTCGAGCGACAAAGCGGCTCATGCCTCTCGTAGGTTGAAGCAATGAGCCGTTACAGCCCTGGCCGGGCGATGAATACGACATGTGTACCAAGAATTTTAGGAAGGACTCGTATTATGATCAACACCCCATACAATCCCGCGTCTCACATCATTCATATGTTGGCTGTTTCGCTAGAAGGAGATAGCACATGCTTGAAGGATTTCTGTTCATGCTGCTCATCGTTGGCATACTTGCCTTCTGCTTCTGGCTGTTTCGCTAACAAAGGAGATATCACATGCTTGGACAAGGCATGAGAATGTACATTTTTAGAGACATCTACACAGGCAAACTGTACAAGGTGTACGACTATAACGCAAAGGACAAAGTAGCAAAGCTGATGAATATCAAGTTCTACAACTTAGCACGTGTAAAGCCACAAGAGAGAATGAGTCATGCGTAGACCGTCAAGAGAAGATATCAACCTGTTTCTGCTATCGTTTGTGATGGCACTTGCTATAACAGCACTATCGTTCACTTTAGCAAGATATGCGTATGACAACAATCTATGGATGTTTGCACACTAGTTGGTGCCTGTCCTGAGAAAACTAACACCAACTAGCGCTTCAACTAACACTCACACTGGAGTCCTAGTCCACTCAATTTTATCAGAGATGGCTAGGGCTCCTTTCATTGCATAAGGAGATACCTATGTCTACAGGTACCATTTTTCTCATCATTATCATCATGGCCTTTGGCTACTTCGCTACTCAGTGGGGTAGCAGTCGTGGCCCTGGCTCAGTGCAAAAAGACTTGCTCAACCTTGTGCTCTTTATCATCGTCGGTGTCGTGCTGTGGTTCATCTGGGCGGGTGCACATGTCGCAGTTGTGGGAGGGCACTAATGAAAGAAGGCGTAACCTTTTTTGTCATGGCCCTCATTGGGCTGGTGCTGGCATGTGTGTACATCGAATCGCAAGGCGGCAACCCGTTTGCCTCTGCTCATTCACCCGTCTCGCAAGGCGCTGCTGGCAACTCCATCATTGGAGGCCCTTCGCTTTCCGCAGCCAAGATAGACAGCATTCTCTCGTCTGCTGGTAGCCCAGCTGCTGGTACTGGCGCAACGTTCGTCTATGACTCTGCTCAGTACGATATTGACGACGCTATAGCCCTAGCTTTTATGCATCATGAGTCCTCATACGGCACATCTGGCATCGCTGTCCAGACACACAGTCTAGGCAATATCAGGTGTACTGATGGCTACTCATGCATAGGTGGTTTTAGAGCGTATGGCTCCTGGCAAGACGGGATTACAGATTGGTACAAGCTCATGGCAAGTCCCGTCTATGTAGGTGGAGGCCTTACGACTCTCTCTCAAATCATCCCAAAGTATGCACCTGCAAGTGAAAATGACCCGTCGGCATACATCGCCGCTGTAGAGAGCGACGTGAGCACCTGGAGGGCAGCATGAACGGAGATTGGATCTTTTACGCCCTACTTCTTGGCTCTATCATCCTTGCAATTGGATGTAGCATAGGAGGGGACTAACGTGGAACTTCTGCTACTGCTGGTCTTACTTCAGTGGGACTTGACTTGCAAAAAGTGTGGCAAGAAAACTCCCATTCGGGATAATGGCTTGTGTTCTGAGTGTGCAGGCAAATAGTACAAGAAAAATAGAAGGGCCTCGCTGGTGCTAACAGCGAGGCCCAGGAAGGAATCCGGAAATGATATTATCCACAATCGTTGCCGTCATTGCAATCGTTGCAATTGTCGCTCTAGGATTTTGGCTCATGTCGCAAAGCTGACCAGCCCTATCCCGCTCACTGGTCGTCAACGCTTTGTTATGGACACGCTGTCTGGACACGACAGAGCAGGAAGCCAAAAACAACACAATAGACATCACCCCGGCTGTTACTCACCAGTAGCAGACCGGGGCTTTTTTTGCCTTCAATCCCCAACGGGCTCCGCAAGCCATTTAGACGCTGGCCTTCGCCCGGCACATCCCAGCCTCACGAATGTTGCACCCCCAGTGTTGTCCAATATGCGCGTAGGAGTGTCAACTTTGTCAACTTTAGAACTTGCTATCTATTCTCAATGCACGCGTAGGACTGTTACCTTTGTTGCCTTTGAGCTCAATACGTGCGTAGGTGTGTCAGATTTGTCAGATTTTGGCTCGCAAAACCATCAAAACTGCCTCATTTTGACCCAAAAATGCCCATTTTTTGATCACACTGGCACCGATAGACCAGCCATTTAAGCAGCCATCGACTCGTGAGCAGCAGCCACAGCATCATGCATATCTGTTTTTATCTCTCGAATGGTTGCTTTCTTCTTATGATACTTCTTAGCTCTCTCTTCAAGCTCTAAAGCTCTCTTCTCATATCTTTCTCTTCTTTGCTCGCTTTTCTCCATTCTTATATGAATGCGTATAGTTTCAATCATCAGCTTCATAAATTCGGATGTACGTCGGCACTCACCTATAAGCATATAATGCTTTGCCTCTTCTAATGTCAGTGCGTGATAGGGCATTCTAGCCCATTCGACAAATTGCCAGTAGTAGCCCTCTGAGAGTAGCCATATCTCATAGGTCCGTTGCTTCTGTTCGTAGGGTAGTCGCTGCGAGTCATAGTTGAGCCGTAGACAGGTCCTGCATGCTGGCGTGTTCGGATTGATACGAGAGAGATAGAGCTTGCCTACACGTCCGTCGCAGTATGGGCATAGCATCCACGCACGGCGGCCAGGGACAGCACCGCTCTGCTCTGTGTAGGTTAGTCGTATGTTGTAGTATCTTGCTTCTCTTACAGGTATCATGGTACACTCTGATGTACTCAAGTGCTTTGTGGGTCTACCACTGCCATAGCCTCCCATGCTGCTTTATCCTGAAATATGCTATCGATATTTTCCTAGCCGTGAATAATTCTAAATTATTCGTGTTTTTACGTGTTTTTACGTGTTTTTACGTGGGTCCTGAGCTGAGCAATCCCTCCAAAATCCTGCCATTTCCTGCCAAAACTCGCCAGAAATCCCCCATTTTTGCCCGAAAATGCCCACTTTAAATTAGACTAAGATCCGGCAAGATGCTTTTTGTATTCCTGTTGGATATATTCAAGCTGCTCTTTCCGGTCCTGGAGTCGAGACGTACTCATCTTGAGCCCTTCCACCTCGTTGGCAGACACCACAAGGAAGGACATCCATGAGATCATGAGATCATTGACACGCGGAATCCGCATATCAATATTGCTGACCTTAATCTCGTTTCGCTCCCTGATAAGCGTGTCCATAAAATGCAGCGATGCATCGATAACCCTGCTGGTCGCATCTTCCACAGGGATGAGTGACCGTACTTGCCGACGAAGCTCCCACCAGTCCGTCAAAGTGGGAAGAACAGACTCGATATAGTCAAACTGCTCTACCTGGGCGGCCAGCAACTGAGACCGCAACTCATCAACGCGCTTCTGATATTCCTGGGCCTGGGCCATGATAGCCGTGTGTCGTTGCTCCCCTAGTTCCTGATGCGCCTGTCTTCGTGCGTCCCGAGTGCTGTGAAGCTCGGCCTGGAGTCGCTCTTGCTCAGCCTGTAGCGTCTGTATGGCAGATGAGAGTTCTCGCTCCCGAGTCTGGTCGGACTGGTCGGCTTCTGCTATCTCTTGCTCGATTTTGGCAAGCGCTTCCTTTGCGATCTGTAGATCCTTCTGAGCGATGGATACAGCCTTGACGGCCCCCTGTTCGTTTGATGTGCCCTGTGCCAGCTTCGCATAGTTCACAGCCTTGGTATGTGCCTCATCTGCCAAGGCAAGAGTAGCCCGTGCGTTCTGGAGACGGATTGTCCGTTCTTGTCGGCCCTGGGGGAAAGTCTCCATTTCCACATAAGCAGAGGTGATCTGTTGAGCAATGTCGGCCAGTTGCTGCTCGAGCTGTGAAATAGTTTCGTCGGCCTTGCTCACCATCTGCTCAGCTGCGGATGGATCACCCGGTATCGGCTGCTCAACTGGCAATGGCTCAGGCGTTGACTTAACTATGATCGGCTCAGGTGTCATCAGTTCGGTAGTTATCGGCTCAACTGGCGACGGCTGTCCAATCGGTGCTTGTTCAACAACTGCTATCGTCTGCTGAGGAGACTGAGCAGGTGTCTCAATAAAATCAGCTAGTCCCTTGCCCTTGTTCGTCTTTGTTTTGGTGGTCATACTCTCTTACCCTCTGTATGTTCTTTCCCTGTAGTAAGGACTTTGATATCTGAAATGTCTTCTATGCCTATTTGCTGCTCATAGTGCTCTGAGAGATAGCGTGCAATCTTACGAGCGAATGGAGCGGCTATTGGCTTGCCCTCTCGAATGTTGTTCAAGATCTTCCTGTTAATGCGAGCATGATGACAAAGCCAGTAGTCGTCATGGCCTAGACCCTGGACATACTCTTCAAGCTTCATCTTGCCAGCGTTGGCAGGTTGCTCACCGATCGTCATATTAGTTATTTTCCTCCTTTCCTCTATATGCTGCAATTGCAGCATATATCTCACTTATTATTGCAGAGAAGATACTCTAAAAGAAGTATATCATGTAGCCTCTATCCATGCTAATTGACGATTGTAGATGGCCTATGGCAAGGATTCGTTCCCACAGCAGCCATTTTGAACCGAGAAGCCTGTTATAGCAGTGACGCCTTTTATCACAGCTATAACCTATGAAGATAGCTTCAGAGAGACCCAGCGAAGGGTGGAAATCTGCCGATGGAAATTGCGGCCAAATCCCTTTAGTTGCAGTGTATTTCGTGCATCCATTGATTTTTCCAATAATACTTGCAACGGTCTTAAGCTTCCAATACTAATTCTTTTGCATTTTTCGTACAGTAGTAGTTTTACGGGCCAATATGGCTGTCCTGGGAACGAATCCTTGCCATAGGCCTAGATATATCCATAAGCGGCTGTATCATCGCCTATGAGCTGAGAGTGCAACGTGAGTTAGAGAAGCTCGCAATGCTCATCTTTGACAGGATGTGCCCTAGCTGCAATTGCTCAGGACCAGTCACTCGCATAGCGTGCTACCCATTTGGGTAGTGCAAGATAAAGCGAGCCCAAACAGACGGGAGTGAACCGGACGTGCCCTATAGGATGGCATGAGAAGGGCGACGATTAACCGGACGCTGGCCGGTGACAAATAAGGACAACCGGAAAGAATCGGGAGTGTTGTGTACCTAGAATTGTGGGAAGGTTTCCGCAGCGGGGAGCGTAGATTACAGAAAGTATGCATCTATTGCACGTAAATAGCTACCGATACTTGGGCTGTATTGGGAGCTATCGGTATCTAACGGTATCAAACATTGACAGAGTGACAGTAGGTGATGTACACTTTACCAAACGGTATTGAGCCGTAACAAAGGGACACCTACCATGTTATACACACTAGAAGAAGTAGCAGACATTTTAAGGGTGTCAGTTTCTACCGTACGTAAGCTAATTAGAGAAAAGCAACTAAAAACTGTACGTGTAGGTATACAACTTCGTGTAACGAAAGAGGAGCTAGACCGCTTCGTAGAAAGTCAGTCATCGTAAAGCGTAAATTAAAGCCGAGCCCTACCCGCAAAAGATTGACTCGGCATTCTCGAACCATAGTAGAACCATGGCCTGATTCAATTATAGCCATGGTTCACCAGTAAGTCTATAGCGAAAGGATATTCGAACCATGGCAAACCGAATCACCCCCGAATCCATTGAGGCAGCTGAGAACCTGCTGGCGGACATCAAAGCGAAAGCACAAGCAGCACACGATGCTGAGGATGTCTTTATGATGGGCCTTTTTACAGATGTTTTGGCTGTTGTATCGCCCATAGTCACAAAGAGTATAGCGCGTGCTCACAGGGAAGCTAGAGCAGCTATCAATGCCGATCACAAAGCATTGCGAGCAAAGATGAGAGAGTCTAAAGCATAGTTAAAGCCATAGTTTTGCCAACTTTTTTAGGCAACCTTTTCTAATTTGGGGACAAGATCGCAAAAAGTTGGCGTGATGTCCCCATCTTTTTAGGAGATACCGATGATTCTGACGGTTTCTCTCGACTCTAAAGAAAGGCGAAAAATGAAGACTCTCAAGTTTTTGAACCCTACCACATGGTTCCCAGTGACAGAAGTTTCTAACCCGGATCCTGCTACAACCAGCACGGCCGTAACACCTGCTAATCAGTCAACAGAAGTAGAGTCAAACCAGCCAGAGACCACAATTGTAGCAGGTACCTTTGTACCCAATGGTAGCGATGAATTTTTCACTGAGTCATCCCGTCAAACAGAACACTTTGCCAAAGTGGTAGAGCAGTTTGACGAGGATAAGCAGGAGCCGATTGAATGGCTCATCTGGAAGTGTGCAGCGATCTTCTGCTACATTGCACCATTCGCCCTTGCTATCCCTATAGGATTGGGTGTTGGTGATGTTTTTACCACGCCTTTACCGGGGCAACCTGTTAGCCCACTCATGCGAACAGGATCAGCTAACATCGGCATCCATATGCTAAGCCTGTTTTTAGAAGTGCTCATGCCTATCCTTGGACTTACGACGGTTTTAGCCTTCAAGCGGGCGCTTAAATCTCGCAAAGCGATTGCAGGTTTCATCTATGTCGGAGCTTTCTTTTTGACCGTCTCGCTGGGCAATGCGTTAGCTCTCTTTTTTCTAATAGAGAGAGGGACGCAGCTGGGGACCGATGGAATGACGACCGTCGTCACACTCGGGCGTTCATTCGGGCCTTTGATATTGGATATAGGCGCGACTACCGTGCTTTCAGTCTACGCGAAGAAGTCACTCGAAAAGTATCTTGCCGACCAGCAGACAAAGATTGAAGCGACCAGACGCGTCAATGATATCCATATCGCCATGGAGACGACCAAGATCAAGACCGCGATGGATAGACAGACTGCCGTCATGGATATGCAGACCAAGAAACAGCGTGCGGATACCTGGAATGAATTGGAGCGTATCCAGTCGCAAGCTATGATCGACCAGGCGCGGAAAAATATGCAAGGTGATAGTGGCGACGGCTATAGGCGTTCAAGGTACTAGGAAAGGAGTAGATGATCATGCGGGATAAAGCAGCAAGGCAACGGATTATGCACACGTTCGAATTGCGCAGGCCACCGGGCTATGAGATAAAGCAGCGCCTTACCAACTATCGCTATATCCTGCATGATCATGTTCACGGCCGCGATCGAACTGCTATTATTCTAGTGGATAGTTGGCAGTACTATGAGGTGAGACTGCATAGAAGCTCGAAAGGGATGGACTTGCTCATTGTCGAACGACACAACGCGGTTGTCCCCTGCGCAGTACTCGAACTGGATACCGATAAAGAGTATCGCCCTGGCAGCGTCCCCCAGATTGAACGAGAGGACCGTAGGAAGCCCAATCATGAAGAGGCTAACCTATTCGTCTCAAAACTGCTCATAGGCCTATCAGGCGCTTATGATGAGCTAAAAGAGATGCCAGCCAGAACACAAGCCCGGTACCTGCAGCGTAGAAACGAGATGCTTTCGGCTAAACTTGGTAGGCCGTGGGCATCTTAAAAAATAAGGAGCTATACACATGCAAGAATGCCAATACTGCAAGGCGAACTTTGCCGATCAAGACGCCTATCAGATTCATCTAGGCATAGGTGCGCCTGTATTCCACCTGTGCCTTGACGCTGAGGAGATGAAAGCAAAAGGCATGCAGACGAGCACGGATGGCACATGGAGCATAGACGAAAGCCTCATCGTCAAGCGTGAAAATTGGGCATATCTGAAGAAAGGACTGCTAACATGAACGATGTTCTCAAATTACCGGAATTTGTTAAATATGTCATTCTAAAGGACAACCCAGAAATAATGCGCGTTGTCAGCTATGACCGTTTCTTCGAAGGTAAAGGCGCATACATGGTACAAGTCCCTAGTGGCAAAAATGACGGCACTATGATTATTGATAAGTACGGTGAGTCTCAAGTTGAGCACAAGTTTTTCAGTAAGGAAGAGGCAGAAACCTATAAGCAAGAGAAGGAGCAACACTAATGGCAACCTATGAGGAGAGGCGCGACCAAAGGCACCACGAAACAACTGTAGAAGCCTTAAAAAAGATCCACGAGCTTTCACAGCTCACACAACCGGACCGCCATTTTACAGCCTATGCCATTCTACGGACTTATGTTGAGATGCTGCTGGTGAACTTCGCCGATGCCTTCAGTCCCGAGCAGATGGCAGAAATCAGAATCGTTCTCGACCAGCTAGCCAGACTCACCAAAGAGGATACGCACCTTAACGAAGCAATCAAGACAAAGCAAGACCGACTGGCTCAGGTGCTGCGAGAAACTGAGGACTGATATGAGCTGCGAGGAATACACACAAGAATTGAGACTGTATGCTTATACAACCTCAGAGGGCAAGAAAGGCCATATTAGTGGCTATAGTGCGATTGATGCTAAGATACGCGTAGTGCGTAGGGCTATAGCCTCTCTACCAATGGAGGTTGATGTGCGGGAAATTAAAGAGAAAGGACACTAGCATGGAAGAATACATCACCCGTGCTGAATTTGAGCAGTTCAAGAGGCAAGTTGAACAAATGACTGAGCCGATGAAAGCGATTAACGTCAATGTTGCCAGCGCTGATGTCCTAAACCAGCTGCAAGAGCTAAGGCAAAACCAGACTGAGATATTCAATGCTCTGACCAAAACGGTAGAGGACAACGTCAAGGACCTGCGCGATGACTTGAAGCAAGAGATGGCGACTAAGGAGGACTTGAAAGGCATGGAAAGGCGCTTCGATGCTATAGCCGAGATGCAGAAGCAGATCCTAAATCGGCTCCCGCCCATAGGTGAATAGCCAAGGGCTATAAG
>Ga0207416_1002579_pt1 | contig 19364 bp, 20 predicted proteins | sample PaiPotPPM11metaG_FD_184107 | JGI IMG/M metagenome (GOLD analysis project Ga0207416, IMG submission 184107) | Iron sulfur acid spring bacterial and archeal communities from Banff, Canada, to study Microbial Dark Matter (Phase II) - Paint Pots PPM... ...
ATACGGTGTTACCGCGCATCGTCGCATCGTTTCGCGAGCAATTCCCAAAGATTCGCCTCGAAGTGCTGACGGGTAATCGCCGCGACGCCGAGATGTGGCTGGCGTCGGACAGAATCGATGCCGCGCTCGTGGCGTTGCCGTTCGGTAAGAAAGGCTTGGCCGTCCATCGTTTCGGAATAGATCGGCTTCTAGCCATTCTGCCCGCAACGCACGAGTTTGCCGAGCGCGAGGACATCACGTTCGCGGAACTAGCGAGCGAGCCGTTCGTACTCTTCGAGGACGGTTCGGGAACGCGCTCGCTCATCGAAGAGCGCCTCGGCACCCGCTTTCCGGAACTGGATATCGCGCTCTCGCTCAATAGCAACGATGCGATCGTCGGTGCGGTCGAAGCTGGCCTGGGCGTGAGCTTCATGCCGGAAGTATCGGCGCGCCGGTGGGAGCGCATCGGCTCGATCCGCGCGCTGCCCGTGAGCGACCTCGAGTTGACGCGCGAACTAGCGGTCGTCATTCGCGAAGGCGTCGCGCATTCGAATGCGACCGAGAAGTTCATCGATCATCTCAGCGAAGCCGCGCTCGTCAGCTCGCCGTAGCGGGCGCAAACACTCGCAATTTACCCGCGAGGATGCGAACGTCGACCGGCGTTTTCGCGCAGATATCTCCGTCGATCGCAACATCCATCGGCACGGCCGTTTCGAGCGTCATCGACGCTGCGGCTCGTTCGAGAATGCGATCGTCCTGCGGTAGCCTTCGGAACAACGTCGATAGCGCGAGCGAGAGCGCCGCTGATACAGTCAGCGCTCGACAGACCGTGAGGTGCAGTTTGCCGTCGTCGAGGTCTTCGTATGCGATTGGGAAACCGCCCACGTAGCGCCCGGCGCCAAGCAAGACGGCCTCGCAACGAGCCTGCAACGTGTCGCCGTCGATCGTGGCCTTCAAGGTAAAGACGTGGCGCCGGCGGGCGATGCTCGGGGCGGCCGCGAGAGCCGCAAACATGCCGAACCGGCGTTTACGCTCGGCGGTTAACTCGCGCGCAGCCTGCGCGGGTAGACCCAGCGCGATTACGTTGAGAAATGGCCTCCCGTTCGCGGCGCCCAGATCGACGGAGCGCAGCGCGCCTTGCGCGATCGCATCGCATGCCGCCTTCATATCGGCAACACCGATGCTGCGCGCGAAATCGTTGGCGGTACCGAGCGGTAGTACTCCGAGCGGCAACCCGCGTTCGATCAACGCAGGGAGCGCGAGCGAAATCGTACCATCCCCTCCGCCGATGACGATGCCCGCAACATCCCCCGCCTCGCGAATGGTTTTTAATGTTTCCTCGGGACTGCCTGAGCGCACGATCGAAAGCTCGCAGCCCCGCTCGCGCAGGAGCTCGGCACCCTCGTCGCCCGCAGAACTCCCGCCGGAACGGGCATTAAGAATAAGCACGAACGATTTACGCGGCGTCATGAGGGCTCTGTACCCATTTCACGCCTATTTGAGCGCGCAGCCTCAGGTGAGGCGGCGGAGGCGCAGCGTCTCGTACGGCAACTTGCAATCACACGAACGCGGCGGGCTCTGCAGCGTTCCCGGGTAGCGGACGCAGCATCCGCGGCTGTCGTGAAGGGTTATCGAATGCCCGCACTCATCGCACTGTTCGGGATCACGCAACGCGCGCGCTTTTCGATGGGTGAACGACGTTCATCAGGGCCTCCAACACCGGCCGGGACGTTTCGTCTGTGTGCTTCATCATGGTACGCAGTACCGCGTTCGGTGAAACGTTGCGGCCATGGTTGTCCTGCGCAATGCGCGTTGCGAACTCATCGGCGACCGCAACGATGACCGAGAGCGTGCGCGGATTTTCCGAACCCTGCATCGCGTAGATTTGGTACTCGCGAACGTACGTCGCCAGGTGCTGCAGCTCACGGATCCGTTCGAGCGCGACGGGATCGACATCGCCAAGCACGCCGACGCGCCGCGCGAAGGATGGATCCGGGCCGTAGGCAAGGCCGCCGGCGATCCGAGCGCACCACTCCCCGACGTGCCGCGCCCGGGCGTAGGCGGCCGCGTCGGCCCCGAAGGTGACCGCCAGAACCGCGTCAATAACGGCCTCAACCTGGGCACTCCTCACCCAGGCAGCCTCCAGCACCCCCTCGGGGATGCTCAGAAGCTTCCGCTCAGCCTCAAGCCTCTGAAGCTCATGGAGTGTCAGTTCATCGTCGTAGTCGTAACCCATAGCCACAGGGTAGGGCTATATACCGCCAAGGCCCATCCTAGAATTTCAGTACCTGAATGGGCCGCAGGAAGCGGACTCCGCAGAATCGTGGAAAAAGTGCTGGAATAGTACTCGGTAGCGGGTAGTCCGCTTCTCTCATACTCTTCTATTCGAAGGAGCCTAGCATGCTGTCGATCCTCTTTGCGGTTCTTGTCGGCCTTTTTGGCCACCACACGGCCATCCCGATGGGCGCGACTGGCGGACCCGCGGGCCATCATATCGTGCGACCCGCCGACGGCACGTTGGGGCCAGCCGGCTAAAAAACTCGTCTTCCGGCAAGGGGCGTCAAAGGGCGACGCTCCTTGGCCGGGAACACGCCCCCGACATGGAGTCGGCGGGTACGGTCCAGCGGGCTTGGGGTGAATTCCACCGCGGCGCATTTCGCGCCGCGGAACGTATGCTTTCCGAGCTGCCTGAGAACGTCGAGTCGGTGCGCCTCCGGCTCTGGGTCGCATTACGCCTCGGGGACACCGGGTCGAAACTCCGGCATGGCGCGTGGCTCGCAGAGCACGGAGGCGCGGAATTATCCGCCGTCGGTCGAGCGCATGAAAACGTCGCTCGCGCCGCGCTCGGCATGACGCCGAGCCCCTGGATCGCGGCCCCGTCAAGTTGGTCTTCCTCGGAAGTGGCGTATGCGAACGCGCTGATTGCATTCATGCAAGGGCGCAAGAATGACGTGCGGATCGAACTCGCCAAGGCCGCTGCCCGAACGGCGGAGCAGCGCGTCCGCCGCGCGCAGTTGCGTGCTTGGGCGGAGGCTCTTACTGAAGATCTCGAACGACAGGCAACCTATCTGCTTCACGCGCTATCGCGTGCCATTATCGAAGAAGTGGATCGAGGCCTCGTCGCAATCATCGCAGGGTCTCTCGCGCTACTCGTGCGAGAGATGGAACTTGGGGATCTGGCATCACGCGCCGAAGAACTACTCGAGGCCGTCGAATGGCCGGAAGACGAGACCATCTACCGATTCTACGCTCAACGCGCACTAGCATGGCGTAAATCGCTGCGTGGCGATTGGATCCCGGCGATGGAGGCTCTCGACTCAACACTTGCGATTGCCCCGGATCCGATGCGGCGAGCATTGGTCTTCTGCGACCGCGCAAGAATTAGTTACGCAGTCGGCGAGCGCGTAGGCGCTGCTAGCGCACGGTTAAATGCATTCGCCGCCTTCGACGATATCGATTGGGCCGAGGCCCAAAACGACGAGGCTATGGGCGTCTTCGGGGCCATGGACGTGCTCGGCGTCGATCCCCATCGCGCCAAAATGTTATTCGATCGCGCATCATCGATCAGCGTATCGAAAATGACTGGCGGCGGACACGGTTGTCGCCTTCAGGCATTCAAGGCCTTTGCGCTCTCCGCCCTAACCGATGGCGAAGAGGCAATCGAGCACGCGCACGATGCCTACAAACTCTTCAAATCATTAAAATATGCACACCGCGCGGCACATTGCGCTTTACGCGCCGTCGAGTTAGGTGGCGGCGCTCGTTGGAGAGATCGGGTGGAACGCCTTGTCGCTCCCTATCCCCGTTCGCTCACGGCACGAGCATTCGAACATTTCAATTCGCCGATTCAGCGGATTCGCGGACGTAAACGCGAGGTAGTTGACCTCCTCTTACCAGGGAACAAAACGGCGCGAGAAATAGGGAGCATCTTAGGCATTGCCGAGAGCACCGTACGCGTTCACATCAAACAGATCAATCGTCTGCTTAATGTAGAAAACCGATCTCAACTCATTCGCTTGTTCCTCGATCGCGGAAGCGCGGCATAACGTTGCAGGACTTCGTTGAACGCAAAAATGGACGGTCGCCATTCTTAAATCAACCTTGGCGATACGACACCTGCCTTTAGTATTATTTTTGATTGCGGCGATAAATATTGCGTTGACGAGCGTCGTCCTCGTACCAGGCATGCAAAAGCCAGCGAGGAGGATGACATCCGCCTTCTGCTCGGAAGCCGCGATCGATGATGACGTCCTTCAAATGGCCAAGTTCGTCATCTCGCGAGACTTGTTCAGTGACATCCTACGGCTAATCGCCACCCGGTTTCACCTCGCTTTTATTACAAAGCTGTGATAGCGCGTGTTTGCCTCAGCGCCAAGGAGAGCGGGGTAGGCCGGAGAGGTCGGGGAAGACCGCGTTGAGGAAGCGCTAGGCGCCAACCGGGGTTCAAAAATTTTTTGGACCCAGGTGTCGAGTCCGTCGCCGCCCGTTCGATGTAACTTGTAGAACACGACTCAATCAAGGAGACGACATGCGATTCATGGTGATGGTACGCTCGACGCCGGAGATCGAGTCCGGCGTGCTACCGACAACCGAGGAACTGGCGGCCATGGGAGCCTTTAACGAGCGGCTTGCGAAAGCGGGCGTCCTGCTCGAAGGTGAGGGCTTGCAGCCGAGTGCCAAAGGCGCGCGCATTCACTTCGACGGCGAGAAGCGTACGGTGATCGACGGCCCGTTCGCAGAAACGAAAGAGCTTATCGCCGGCTACTGGATCGTCAATATGAAATCAAAAGACGAGGCGATCGAATGGTTCCGTCAAGCGCCCTGCTTCAAGAACGGCGGTACGCTCGAGATTCGTCAGCTGTTTGAAGCCGACGACTTCGGCGAAACCTTTACGCCCGAGTTGCGCGAACAGGAAGCGCGCCTTGGAATTGGAGGCCTGGGGAAATGACGATTGTTTTAATCTATCGATGACTGACTTCGAACGGCGGCTCGATACGATATGGCGCATCGAGTCGCCGCGGCTCATCGCCGCGCTCGCGCGGGTGACGCGAGATCTCGCGCTCGCCGAAGATATTGCGCAAGATGCATTCGTCACCGCGCTCGACCGGTGGCGCAACGACGGCGTACCCGAGAATCCCGGCGCCTGGCTGATGACCGTTGCGAAACGGCGCGCGATCGACCGCTTCAGGCGCGAAGACGCACTGCGCGAGAAAACCGGCGAACTCCAGCGCACGACGGCGCTTTCGATCTCTATTGAGGCGGAGATCGAGATGCTCGACCAGGACGTGGGTGACGATATGCTCCGCTTGATGTTCATAGCATGTCATCCGCTGCTCTCGCGGGAGGCTCGCATCGCGCTGACGCTGCGGCTCGTCGCGGGCCTTACGACCGCGGAGATCGCGCGCGCGTTTCTTACATCGGAACCGACGATCGCCCAGCGGATCGTTCGCGCGAAACGCATGCTTGCTGAAGCGCGTATTCCCTTCGAGCTGCCGCCTCCGGCGGAACAAATGGCGCGGCTTTCGACGGTAATGGAAGTGATCTACCTGCTTTTCAACGAGGGATATTCGGCAACCACCGGCGCGGACGTCGTGCGGACGGCGCTGTGCGAGGACGCGTTGCGCCTAGGACGCGCCTTGACGCATTTGGCGCCGGAAGCCGGTGCGGCTCACGCGTTAGTGGCGCTAATGGAACTGCAGTACTCGCGCTCGGCGGCACGCGCGCAGACGGACGGAACGCCGGTGCTCCTCGCCGATCAGGATCGTTCGCGTTGGAACCAATCGTCGATCCGTCGTGGTCTCCGCGAACTCGAACGCGCGTACGAGTGCGGCCCGCTCGGACCGTACGGCCTTCAGGCGGCCATAGCCGCCTGTCACGCGCGCGCCACGACCTTCCAGCAAACGGATTGGCGTAGAATTGCGGCGCTATATGACGCGCTCGCCGAAATGATGCCTACACCCGTCGTCCGGCTCAACCGAGCAGTCGCCATGGGTATGGCCTTTGGGCCGCAGGCTGCGCTGCCACTGATCGACGAACTAGAAGACGAGTCCGCGCTGCGTAACTACCACCTTCTTCCCGCAGTTCGCGGGGATGCGTTGGAACGTATGATGCGCTATAGCGAGGCCGCCCTCGCGTTCGAGCGGGCTGCCTCCCTGGCAAAGAATGAGCGCGATCGAATATTTTTCCAGCATCGCGCGGCATTCTGTCGAAATCGCTAGCCGCCATTCGAGGAGTAGATATGAAGACCGCATCGCTTGTCGCTCGCATCCTGCTCGGGCTGCTCATGCTCGCCGCCGGAATTGCCGGTATCATCCTCACCAACCATCCGGCACCGCTGCCCGGGCTGGCCGGAGAATTCACGCGCGTCTTCTCGGAGTCGCGCTGGACCCTATTCATTAGCGCTGCGCAGATCGTGGCCGGCGCGCTCTTGCTGATCAATCGTTACGTCAATCTCGCGCTCGTTATCTTGGCGGGATTCTTCTATAACAGCTTCGCCTTCCATATCACGATGGCGCCGAGCGGGCTGCCGTTTGCGCTAGGCGCGTTCATTCTCTGGTTGCTCGTCGCGCTACCCAGACGTGCGAGCTTTACCTTTCTCCTGAAATAGTCGCGCCACGCGAGCACACGAGATCGGACGTCTTCGCACGCCCTATGCAGAAAGGAATACGCGTCCAGATCCCGCCCACACATCGAGGTTGAAAGCTCATAGCTTTCACACCAGCACCCGAGGAACGACGACTGTGCTGCGGCTAACATTTCCCGGTGAGGCAATACGACCGGCAAGGATAGTTGGCGTCGGGCAGCGCCTATTCCCTGTGGTGCCGCTATTGAAAAATTTGTAGTGAATCGAAGAGCAGGTGAAAGGCCGCGCCGATGGCGATATTCCCGGTGCGAATCCGCAGATAGCCAAGGGCTAGTCCGAACATCGCCTGCGAGGCGATCATGTCCGCAACGGCATTGATCAGGTCCCCGTGGTAGGCGTGCATGTCCGCGCTCGCGTGCCATGCACCAAAAAGTACTGCTTGAATGAACAGTGCGTGCTCGGTCTTCATAACGGCGCTTAAGCGGCCAAATACAAGACCACGCCAAAGGAGCTCCTCGCTTACGCCGTTCTGAAGTAAATTCGAAAGCCAAACCGCAAGCATGACCGAGACGGTGAGTTTGCCTGACAATATCGCATAGGCAAAAATACCGAGCGGCAAAATGAGCCATACGACCGCGCTGCCCGCACTTCCACGCCGGAACCGACCGATGCCCAATTGCGCAAGCGGTACTCCGAGAACGAGCAACACAAGCGCAAGCGGAACGCAATATAGCGTAAAATTCGTCACGCCGTTTGCGATGTCCGGTGACACATGCAGAGCCGCAACTGCGTATATCGCGCGACGGACAACGCCCCATGCAGGCAGCATTCCATCAAGGGCGGTCGCAATAACAACAAACCCACACAAAAGCAATTGCAGCGGCAACGCTCGCCCCTCTTTTCGTCGCGGCTCGACCGGCGCATCGCGAGTGAAGCGCCACGTGAGGGCACACGCAATCGCAAGTATCGCCCCAAGGACGAGATCGATCGTTCCCCAAAGCGCGTCTCCGCGTAAAAACTTCACTGTTTCGCCCGCGGTGTAAAGACAACCGAAGGCGATCAGCAGTGGAGAAATTCGAAACGGCTCCGTCTTAATCAACACAGCCTAAGGTCGGAACGTCACGAGCGCGGAAGAATCTTCCTATAGTACTGCGGGGGCTTTTTATTGATTTCGGCCGTCGCGCTCAGCGACGACGAAGTCTACCGTGCGGGCTTCGGCGAGACGAACGCCGGGCACTACCTTCCTGGCCGTCAAAACTCGCCGGTTATCTTTTAAGCGCAAAATACGCAAGCCCGATTACGGCGAGTAGAAAGGCGGCGACGAGCAGTCCGATATGTATCCATTTCTTTTCCTCCCGCGTCCCAAAGAATAGCGCTAGAACAAAAATAATGGGTACGGCGATCCCGAAAACGACGATCATGCGTGCTTTCATTGGCCATCAAGAGCGCATCTCCCGGGATATTTGGCGGACGAGTCGCTCGACAACGATTAGGATCGTACGCTTATCCGATCGGCGCACAAATGTAATCGCAACGTCGGCCGGACCATGTATAAACGGGAAGAAGTATTCGAACGTCTCGCTAACGGAACCGCCTTCTGAGAGAAACGTCCGCATGCGTCCTTCGAATTCTCCCACCGCCGTGCATGGGGCGACAGCGCGAAAGAAGTTTTTACCCAGGACCTGTCTTTTTGCGAGATGAGACAGTTTTGACTCGTGGTCGTTATAAGCCAGAATTTGCCCCTCGAAATCGATAACGATGGCGCCGAAAGGAAGGCTGTCGAGGCGTTCGGGAGACTCGTCGCAGATCCGCACGAGCCTCTCGCGTTGCGGAAGCATGCGCTACACTTTCGATGATTTCAGGAGTCTCCTGGTTACCGGCTTCTTACTTTTCATAGCCTATCAAGCATCCTCCGAGCGTTGGAGGTCGCGGTACTTTAGGAGGTGCTGCAATTATTTCGTCGCACCCACGTTAATGCGGCATTATGTTAGTGTGCGCTCCGCAACACATGGACACCGAGCAGCCACGCGCCAAGAAGCAGCGTAACGCCGTATGGATGCCGACACCGATTGGAAAAACGCGGTGCCGACCATCGACGTGGGAAACCTCGTGATTGGGCAGGTCGAACGGAACGGAAGCCGCCAGCGGAAGATCGCGGCCATCTTCTGCGTAGGGCTGGTTATGGCCACGGCTCTCGCTTCCGCCTTCGGTCGCCACCTCGGACCGCACTCCGCCTCCTTACTCTCGGCGTTTGCCGCAGCTTGGGCGATTTTCGATCTTCTGACCAGCGTATTGCTCTTTGGTCGTTTTTACATCAGCCGACAACCGATTTTTGCGATAGTCGCTTCGGCGTTTGCCTTGACGGGGCTGTTGACATGGCCGTATATCACCACCTACGCCCTGCTCAGCCAGGGCTCAGCCACACTCGCCGATCAGCAAATCTTCCCGGCGCTGTACATCACTTGGCGGGCCAGCTTTCCACTCCTCATCCTCGCCGCCGTCCTTTATGAACGGCGCGGCCCCCGTACCGTTGGGTCTGCGGAAGTTGGCACCCGGATCGCCTGGTATGTAGGCACGACGCTTGCGGTGGCTATCGCGATAACGTTTGGCGCGATCGCATGGCGCTCCCACCTTCCGATCATGGTCGAGGGCGGCATGTTTAAGGCGCCCTATCGCGTCGTGATAATGCCGCTGCTTATCCTCCTCAATGTTGCCGGTTCCGTCGCTCTCTTGACCCGCCGAGATCGGCTAAGAGGCCTTTCGCTCTGGCTCTCCGTCGCGATGTTCGCCGCACTTCTCGACGTCATTTTACACCTGGTTGCACCAGAACGATGGTCATACGCATGGGACGTAGGAAAGTTTCTCACGCTGGTGAGCGCCTCAGCTGTTCTAATCCGCACCCTCGCAATGTTGATCCGCATGTATTCCGGCGTCTCGCATATCGTCGGATTACGCAGCTCGCGTGGCGCTTCGCGTTTACGAGCGCTGTGGTATATCGCGACGAGTGAGGGCTCAGACGAAGCACCCCATCTACAGATGATTCTCGATACGGCAACATCGCAAATTCGCCCCGTCCGCGCAACCTTCGGCTGCCTGAGCCACCTCGACTCGGGAAAGATTACCGTCGACATCGTATCGCGCTATCCGAACGCCGAATCATGCCAAGAGGCCGCAGCGCTCTATCGGCCCGGTGAATCGATTCCGATCGACGATCTGCACGCGGACCTCCTAGCGACTTCAGGAAGCCGGCTCTGGCTCAACACCGATCCCGCAGCCACGACTTCGCTGAAAAAGGCCCGCTGGGGTAGCGCGCTCGGCACGACCATTCGTATCGGAGGCAGAACGTACTTTCTCCTGTTCGGACTGCCGGACCGGGCCCTGGACGATCCATTTAGCGAAAGTGACGTAGCCTTTGTGGAAGTCGTCGGCTCGTATATCGCTCACCGCTTTTATCAACGCGCTCAACTCGAACGCCTACAATACCATCAAGAACATGACGGCCTCACGGGCCTCTACAACCGGACATATTTTCGTATCATAGGGCGCACCGCCGCGGCGGAGGAACGTCTTGCCGGCATTGTCTTGATCGACCTCGACCAATACGGCGAGGTGAATCGGATTCACGGGCAGGCGCTCGGAGATGAAGTTCTTGTTGAAGTCGGCGCTTTGCTCCAGCATATCAACGTTAGAAATGTTGTAGCCCGTACCGGCGGCGACGAGTTCGGCATTCTACTCTACAGTCACGACGATATTTATGACGTGGAACGAGCGGCCCGCTCATACACTCGCGTATTCGATCAGGCGTTTCATACCGGCGATCGCGAGGGTGCCGTGCTCCTGCGCGTAAGCGCGTCCATCGGAGCGGCACTTTTCGAGCCACACAGTTCTTTCGAAGAAACGCTCGCGCGCGCCGACGTCGCTCTCGAGTTCTCGAAGCAGGCTGGCGGCGGCACGACCATGTTTGGTCCTCACTTGGAGACAGCCAGGGTCGACCGGGCCCACGAACGCACTGAGGTAACAGAAGCACTAGACGCCGATGACTTCGTGCTCGAATATCAGCCGATGTTCGAATTGAACGGCAACACCCTTGTGGGCGCCGAGGCCTTGGCACGTTGGCGCCATCCCACGCGCGGGATGCTCTACCCGCGCACCTTCATTCCCGTCATGCAACGAGAAGAACTGCTGGGGCGCTTGACGGCCTGGGTGATGCATCGGATCGCTCGCGATTTTGAAGGGAAGCAGATTCCGCTTGGTTTCCGGTGCTACTTCAACCTTCCATCGTCTGTTTTGGAAAGTGAATCATTCTTAGCGGAAATATCATCACTGATCACTCTCCACCCTTGGTTGTCGAAGTGTCTGGGGATCGAAATTACGGAAACCGAAGCAATGCACGATGTGGACCGGGCTGTCGAGGCGCTTACACGCGTCCGCCACTTGGGGTTACTGACGTCGGTCGATGATTTTGGTACGGGCTATTCGTCGCTTGCATATCTAAAGCGTCTTCCGGTCGACGTCTTAAAGCTAGACAAGTCCTTTATCGCAGGAATACCAAGCAGCGACAAAGACACGGCTCTTGCACAACTTTTCCTCGATGTTACCAAGCAGTTCGCCCTTGTCAGCGTGGCGGAAGGCATCGAAACCGAAGAGCAGGCGGCCTGGTTACGCGATCACGGGTGTACCATCGGCCAAGGTTATCTGTTAGCACGCCCGATGCCCTTTGAAATGCTCCAAAAGGTGCTTTTGTTAGACACAGCCTAGCTCTCAATAAGCGGCGGGTAAGGCTCAAGCAAGACGACGACACGTTTGTGTCGTCGTTTTGATTCATGGTCGGGCTGACAGGATTCGAACCTGCGCGGATTCACGGGCGCCGCATCCTGCGGCTGTGAATCCGTACGCGCATCGTGCGCGTAACCCAAGGGTCGCATCGGGAAGCCTTGCTGCCCGGCGATGAATCAAAACGACGACACGTTTGTGTCGTCGTTTTGATTCATGGTCGGGCTGACAGGATTCGAACCTGCGACCTCTTGACCCCCAGTCAAGCGCGCTAACCAAGCTGCGCTACAGCCCGGCATCCGTCGGATAACAACCGCTTATCCGACAAGATTGGGTTCTAGCGGCGTGCGCTCTTCTTCTTTGCGGGCGCCTTTTTTGCAGTGGCTTTCTTGGCCGGGGCAGCGGCCTTTTTGACACCGCCGACGGCTTCTTTCAGTGCCTTGCCGGCAACGAATGCGGGGACCTTACGAGCGGCGATCTTAATCTTCGCGCCCGTCTTGGGATTGCGGCCTTCGCGAGCCTTGCGATGACGCACCACAAAGCTGCCAAATGGGGTTAGTGCGACGCGGTCGCCCTTCTGCAGCGCGGTCTTGATCTCGTCGATGATTAAATCGACGATCTCGCCTGCCTGGCGCTTCGAAAGTTCTGCCTCGTTAGCGACGGCATCAATCAGATCTGCTTTCGTCAAAACTCCAAATCTCCTAATAAAAGCGGCACACGTGTGAGGGTCCCTGGTGGTTGGGCCGCCTGGGAAGGGGATATACGCAAGCCGTCTGCGTGCTCCTCCCGGTTTTTCCCGAAAAACCCTTATTTTCCAGGCGTTTGCGCCACAGCATGGAGCGCCAAGACGTACGAGCGGGGGCCGAACCCGGAGATGCTCCCGATGCAGGCGCTTGCCGTCACGCTGATGCGGCGATGCGCTTCGCGCGAGGCGATATTGGAAAGATGCACCTCGATGACGGGCACCGGAATCGAGGCGATCGCATCGGCGATCGCATAGGAGTAGTGAGAGTAGGCGCCCGGGTTCATCACAACGGCATCGTAGTCGCTTCGCGCCGCATGCAACGCATCGATAATCGCTCCCTCGCTATTATGTTGTGCGAAATCGACATCGATGCGTAATTCGCGCGCCGCGGTTCGAATGAGTTCGTTGATATCGGTGAGCGTTTGCATACCGTAGATCTCCGGCTGCCGTTCGCCTAACAGATTGAGGTTGGCACCGTGCAAAATCAGGACTCGCATGCGACCCTGTTCTGGAAGGAAATCCCGACGCCTTCGGCCGACTGCGTAGGATGCCCGATCTCATGATCAGCGCCTCGGCACCGGCCGAGGGTATCGCTATCGTCGCCGCCATCACTACCGAACTCGTGCGAGAGGCGCGTTTACGGCACGATCTCTCCCCCACCGCTACGGCGGCGGTCGGGCGTCTGACAACCGGCACGATTCTATTCGGCTCCTCGCTCAAGGGCCGCGAGCGGATAACGCTGCAGCTCAACGGCGACGGCCCGCTGGGGAGCGTAACCGCAGACGCTTGGCTCTTAGATGAGGGCACCGTGGGAGCCCGCGGATATGCCCGCAATCCGCTGGTCGACATACCGCTGAACGATCGCGGAAAATTCGATGTCGCCGGAGCCGTCGGCAAAGGTTCGCTGCAGGTAACCAAATCGTACGAGGTCGGCCAGCCGTATAACGGCATCGTTCCGCTCTATTCGGGCGAAATCGCTGAAGATATCGCCGCCTACCTGGTTCAGTCGGAGCAAATTCCCAGCGTCGTCGCGCTCGGCGTTCTGGCCGACCCCGATGGCGTACGCGCCGCGGGCGGCGTGCTTGCGCAGGTGTTGCCGGGGGCCGACGAAAGGGCCGTCGCCCAACTCGAGGCCCGAGCCCTCGCGATGCCCGCGATAACTACCTCAATCGCGCAAGGCGCCGATGCGCACGCGCTGCTGCACGCGCTTGCCGGCGGCATAGAACTGCGCGCACATCGGTCGACCGACTTGCGCTACGCCTGCTTATGCACGGCGTCGAAGGTGGAAAGCGCGCTCTTGGGCCTCGGCGCACGAGAGCTCCGACACATGGCGGAAGAACGCGACGAAACCGAAGCGACGTGCGAATTCTGCAAAAAGATTTACGTTTTTACCGCACACGAACTCGTCGGGTTGGCGGAGCGCAGCGAGGAAGAGGCGTAGCGAGCGCTACTCTACGGGAAAGAGGTGCGCGAAATCCGGCGGCATGCGATACGGCTCGATCCGCTGCCAATAGGCCTCACGCAGCGCGGCGCCGTCGTTGTAATACCACCAGCCGCATTCGCACCGAATCGGGCGTTCGCCGGGGTGCGGATAGGCGTATTTGCGCTGGCAGCGTTTGCAGACCAGGGCCTTGCTGCCGATCGGTTTCGCCGACGAAGTATACGTGATGGGGTTTTGCGACATGGTTCCCTTTCGCTACGAACGAACGCGGATGAATTTTCGCGACCCGACGGAGAGCACGGCCGGTGCGCTCGCAGACCATGGGGCTCTGGGGTCGTTCACGACTATACCATCCACCTTTACCCCATTCCCAGAGATTAGTCGCTCGGCAGCGCGTTTACTCTCCGCGAAACCCGCCTTTACGAGCACCTGCGCCACGGTGCTCGCCTCCCCGCGCTCGAGCTCGGGAAGGTTTTCTTGTGGAATCTCCTTGCGCTGTACCGTTCGTTCGAAGTGTTCGCGCGCCTGGGCCGCGGCCGCCCGGCCATGGTAGCGCGTGACGATCTCCTCAGCCAGGCTTTTTTTTGCATCCATCGGGTTGAGACGACCGTTCGCAAGATCGGCTACTAGCGCATCGACGCGGCCCTGCGGCCAGAACGCGGCATGCCGCGCGTATGCGGCCATCAAGCCGTCGCCCATCGACATCAGCTTCCCGAACTGATCCTGCGCGGGCTCCGCAATGCCGACGTAATTACCCAGCGATTTGCTCATCTTCTTCACGCCGTCCAGGCCCACGAGCAGCGGAACGGTGGCGCAGATCTGCGGCATCTGGCCCGACTCGCGCTGATAGTGGCGGCCGAGCAACAAGTTGAAGAGCTGGTCGGTCCCGCCGAGTTCCATATCCGCGGCGACCGCCACCGAATCGTACGCTTGCGCGACCGGGTAGAGAAACTCGTGCAGCGAGATGGCCGCGCCGGACGTATATCGATCGTGAAAATCGTTGCGTTCGAGCATTTGCGCGACCGTCGTTTTCGAAAGCAACTGAATCAGGTCGCTCAGGCCGAGCTTTCCCAGCCATTCCGAGTTATACCGAATTTTCACGCGCTCTAAATCGAGCACCTTACCGGCCTGCTCCCGATAGGTCCTCATGTTCGCCTCGATCGCCTCCGCGTCGAGTTGCGGGCGCATCGCATTGCGGCCGCTCGGGTCGCCGATGCGCGCGGTGAAATCGCCGATGATGAGCGTGACGTTGTGGCCGGCTTCGCTGAATCGCTGCAACTTATGCAGCACGACCATAAACCCCAGATGCAAATCGGGGCTGGTCGGATCGATGCCGAGCTTAACGTTCAGCGGGCGCCCCAGGCGCAGCCGGGCCTGAAATTCCGCCGGCGTTTCGACATGGTCGAAGCCGTCGAGCAGGTACTCCGCGTCGTTGAATCGTGCGTTCGTGTTCATGCTGTCGACCGCACCCTTACGCCTCGGATCCCCGAAATGCCTCGCAGCCTCACTCGCCGAGTTCGACGATCGTCACGCCGCCGGAGCCCTCGTCCTCGTTGCCGTAGCGCACGCTTTTCACCGCCGGGTGCAGGCGTAAATGCTCCTGCAGGCCGCGCCCGAGCATGCCGGTGCCCTTGCCGTGGATCAGACGTAGCGGGCTTTGCCCCGTCAGCAAAGCCTCGTCGATCCACTGCTCCACCAGCGGCTCCGCCTCACTAAAACGCTTGCCGCGTACGTCCAGCTCGGCCTTCGAACGCGAGGCGACTACGATTCGCGTCGAACCGCTCTGCGCGTCGCTGCCGCGCGGGCGCTTGCGTTCCGGCCGACTGCTCCGTTGCAAATCTCGCTTCTTTACCACCGTCTTCATCGGACCGATGGCAACCAGCACGGTATCGCCGTAATCTTCGACGACCGCGCCTTCTTGCCCAAGCGAGAGAATGCGCACGGCATCACCGCTTGCAAACGCGCCGTTCGGCACGGCCGAAGGCTGCTCGGCACGTATCCCGAGATCGCCGCGCATGCGCTCGGAGGTGCGCGTCAACAGCTCGCTCTGCGCACCCGTAACCCGCGGGCGGCTCGATCGGGCGGCGTCGGCCTTGCGCTGTAACTCCGTGGTGAATTCGCGCAACGCGTGTTGCATGCGCTCTTCGGCACGTTCGGCAAACGATCGCCGCTCGGCATCGAAGCGCACCTGTTCGGTTCGCAACGCGGCCTCGGTGGCGGCGGCGTGCATCCGCTCTTGCGCGAGCGCCTCGCGCTCGCTTTGGAGTTGCGCGTTGCGCGTCGAAAGTTCGGCGAGAGCGGCTTCGTAATCGCGCTCGCGCGAATCGAGCAAGGCCGTCGCGCGCGCAACGATGGCGGGGTCGATGCCGAGCGCGGTCGCGAGCGGAAAGGCCAATGACTGGCCCGGAGCACCGATATCCAGTTGATACGTCGGCCGAAAGCTCTGCGGGTCGAAGCGTACGCTCGCATTCGCGACCCCCGGGGTAGCAGCTGCAAAGAGTTTGAGCTCCGTCGCGTGGGTCGTGACGATACCGCTCGCTCCGGCGATCAAGAGCCGCTCGAGCATCGCGATCGCGAGGGCCGCTCCCGCACCGGGTTCGGTGCCTCCACCGATTTCGTCCACGAGCACGAGCGTGTGCGCGTCGGCGACGCGAAGCATCTCGCGCATGCGCTCGAGGTGCGCCGAGAAGGTGGATGCGTTCGCAACGATCGACTGTTCGTCGCCGATATCGGCCAATACGTGGGTGAAACGGCCGACGAGCGTGCCGATCGCAGCGGGAATTTGCATCCCGGCGTACGTCATGGCCACAAAGAGCCCGAGCATTTTGAGCGCGACGGTTTTGCCGCCCATATTCGGCCCGGAGACGATCAGAAAACGCGTCGTTTCGTCGAGGACGAGCGATTGCGGCACCGCGCGCTCGGCGAGCAACGGGTGGCGGCCGCGCTCGACCCGAACGATCGGTTCGTCGCTGAGTTCCGGCGCCACCGCGTCCATCGCCTTCGCAACGTTGGCCTTGGCAACGATCACGTCGATCCGCGCCAACATCTCGACGTTCGCTTCGATGTGCGCCGCATGGGCTCCGACGCGCTGCGAAAGCTCGTCGAGAATGCGGAGCACCTCGCGCTCCTCGTCCAAACGAAGCGTCCTGACCCGATTGTTCGTATCGAGTGCCGCTAACGGCTCGACGAACAGCGTTTGCCCCGATGAGCTGGTATCGTGGACGATGCCCGGAAACTCACCCGCGAACTCGGCCTTGACTGGGACGACGTAGCGGTTTTCGCGCATCGTTACGACCGAATCTTGGATCGCGCGAGCGAAGCGGTCCGAGCGCATGATCGACGCGACGCATTCGCGGGCATCGTTCTGCGCTTGCGCGAGGTTACGCCGGATGCGCCCCAAGGCCGGTGAGGCGCGGTCCAGCACGGCACCGCGTTCGTCCACCGCGTCGACGAGCGCGCGATGCAGGTCTTTGAGCGGCGTGTACGGGGCGAGCATGCCGGTAATAGCGGGCTGCCGTTCCTCGCGTAGCGCATTATACGCCGCGGCCGCCGCCGAGATCGCATCGGCGACCGCGCGCAAATCGCTCGGTGCGAGCGTTCGGCCGAGCGCGGCAGTCTGCGTGAGTTCGCTCGTGTCGATGGCCGGTAATACGTGCAGATCCGCGCCGGCCACCAAATCGCGGACGATCGCGGTGCGCGCTTGCTCGAGGTGAACCAGGGCAAAGTCGATACTTGGATGCAGATCGCGCGCGGCGGCAGTGCCGCGGTGCGTGCGCGTGGCCCGCACCACCCGCTCTCGCACGCTTGCGAAATCGAGGGCCTCGAGCGTCCGCTCGTCGGCGAGCGCGCCTAGCGAGTCCATCTCACTGCTCGAGTTTCTTCTTCACCACGTCGTTGACGAGCGCCGGATCGGCCTTCCCGCGAGAGGCCTTCATCACTTGACCGACCAGAAAGCCCATGACGTTGGTCTTGCCCGCGCGGTAGTCGCTCACGCTCTTTTCGTTAGCGGCCAACACGTCCACGACAAACGCTTCGATGGCGGCGGGGTCGCTGGTCTGCGCGAGGCCCTCGCGCTCTACCAGCGTTTTCGGGGAGCCTTCGCCGGCCCACATCCGCACCAGCAACTCTTTGGCGATCTTGGAATTGATCGTCTTCGCATCAACGAGCACGATCAACTCGGCCAAGTGCTCGGGCAAGACCTCCGACGACCACACCGGCGTTCCGGATTCGTTCGCAAGCCGCGAAAGATCGCCCAAGACGAAATTCGTGGCCTGCTGCGCGTTACCGCTCGCCGCAACCACCGCGTCGAAGTACGACGCCAACGGCTGGGTATCGACCAGTTGCGTTGCCTGCAAGGCATTTAAGCCGTAGCTTTGCGTGTACCTAAGGAAGCGTTTCCAGGGAGCTTCCGGGATCGTCTCGCGGAGCGCATCGACGTACGCAGCGGTGATTTCCATCGGCACCAGATCCGGGTCGGGAAAATAACGATAATCGTGCGCCTGCTCTTTGCTGCGCATCGAGATCGTGGTGCCGTTGACTTCGTCCCAGCCACGCGTCTCCTGAACGATCCGCTCGCCGGCTTCCACCACGGCGATCTGGCGCGCAATTTCGCTTTGAATCGCCCGGTGCACCGAACGAAAGGAGTTCATGTTCTTGATTTCGGTTTTGGTGCCGAGTTCGGTTGCCCCGACGGGGCGAATCGAGACGTTGGCGTCGCATCGCAGCGAGCCTTCCTCCATCTTCACGTCGCTCACGCCGAGTTGCTGCAGCGTGCGGCGCAACGCTTCCAGATAGGCCACGGCCTCGTCAGCACTATGAATCTCGGGCTCCGAGACGCACTCCATCAACGGAACGCCGGCACGGTTGAAATCGATCAGCGAGTAGGTGCTCCCCGAAATGCGCCCATCGCCGGATCCCGCGTGCGTCGATTTACCGGTATCTTCTTCGAGGTGAATGCGGGTGAGGCGGCACGATTTCATCGTTCCGTCCTCGAGCCAATACTTCACGACGCCGCCCTGCGTGAGCGGCATGTCGAACTGCGAGATCTGGTAATCCTTGGGCATGTCGGGATAGAAGTAATTCTTCCGATCGAATTTGGAGAACGTCGGGATCGCCGCATCGACGGCGAGGCCCGCGCGTACCATGTGGTCGATCGCTGCGCGATTCGGAACCGGCAGAGACCCGGGCAATGCCAGGCACACCGGGCAGACTTTCGTGTTCGGCTCGCCGCCGAACTCGTTGGGACAGCCGCAGAACATCTTGGTCGCGGTCTTGAGCTCGACGTGGCACTCGATACCGATGACGGCTTCGTACTGCATGCTAGTGCGTCGCCTCCATCGCAATGATGGGGCGTTGCGCGGCGGCGTGCCCGGTCGCGCGCTCGTATGCGTGCGCCGCGGAGAGCAGCGCGCGTTCCGCAAAGAGCGGTGCGGTTAATTGCAACCCCATCGGCATCGGCGATGCCCCGCCGGGCGGCGTTACCCAGCCGCACGGTACGCTGAGCGCCGGCAGCCCGGCGAGGGACATCGGAATCGTGTAGTAATCCATCAAATACATGCTGTACGGGTCGCTCTTTGCATTGAATGTAAACGCGGGCGAACTCGCGGCCGGGGCCGCGATCAGGTCGCAGGAAGCAAACGCTTTGGCGAAATCTTGAGCGATCAACGTGCGGGCTTTCTGCGCGCGAACGTAGTACGCATCGTAGTAGCCGCTCGATAGCGCGTAGGTGCCGATGAGGATGCGGCGCTTCACCTCGGGCCCAAAGCCCGCCGCGCGCGTGCGCTCGTACATTTCGTGCACGTTCGCTCCTTCGACGCGCAATCCGTACCGGACGCCGTCGAAGC
>Ga0207416_1002580_pt1 | contig 19361 bp, 18 predicted proteins | sample PaiPotPPM11metaG_FD_184107 | JGI IMG/M metagenome (GOLD analysis project Ga0207416, IMG submission 184107) | Iron sulfur acid spring bacterial and archeal communities from Banff, Canada, to study Microbial Dark Matter (Phase II) - Paint Pots PPM... ...
GTTTTTGTGCCGGGGGGGTCTGGGGGGGTCGTCCCCCCGAGGGAGTACTGATGGCGTGCAGCCGTGAGCGCGCAGCCTCTTCAGTCATACGAACCGCCCTTCCAGCGAGGACACTTGTTCGCGAGACAGATCAGGCCAGGCGACCGGACTCGTCCCTCGTAAGAGGGCTTTACCGTTGCGCGACAGTGCCGGGCTCTCACCGGACTTCGCTGGCTGACTGCCGCCCCGGACGGTTCCCGGGGCTATGGGCAACGTAGCACGGTGGCGAGGGCCGCCGTCAACTGGTCGGAGGTCGCTGTGTCCCGCACCGCGACGCGGATCCACGTGGGGCCGAGCCCGGGGAAGGTCTCGCCGCGGCGGACCGCGAACCCGCGGCGCAGCAGCCGGGCGCGCGCGTCCGCGACCGCGGTGTCAAGCAGCACGAACGACGCCGCGGCGTGCGGCACGACGCGGAGTCCTTCGATCCCGGACAGGCGGCGCAGCAGGTGCGCGCGCTCGGCGGCGAGCCCGGCGGCCCAGTTCCCCGCTTCACGCAGCGCCGCCGGTGAGGCGGTGGCGACGCAGGCCGCCAGGGCCGGGGTCGAGACCGCCCACAGCGGCTGCGCGGCCGCGAGCAGGCGGACGGTGTCCGGCGCGGCGAGCAGGTAGCCGACCCGCAGGCCGGCGAGCCCCCAGGTCTTGGTGAGGCTGCGGATCACGACGAGCCCGCCGAGGTCGCCGTGGCCCGCCAGCGACTCGCGCTCGCCCGGCAGGCAGTCGGCGAACGCCTCGTCGACGACGACGATCCGGCCCGGCCGCCGCAGCGCCAGCACGGCGTCACGCGGGTGCGCCACCGACGTCGGGTTGGTCGGGTTGCCGACGAAGACCAAGTCGGCGTCGTCCGGCACCAGGCCAGGGTCCAGCGTGAACGGGAACGGCAGGATCACCCGGTCGACCTCGTGCCCAGCGGCGCGCAGCGCCGCCTCCGGTTCGGTGAACTGCGGGTGCAGGACGACCGCGCGCCGGGGCCGCAGCACCCGTGCGAGCAGCACGAAGGCCTCAGCCGCGCCGACGGTGAGCAGAACCTCGTCCGCCGCGCGAGCGTGCCGGGCCGCGACCGCGGCGACCGCTTCCCGCTGATCCGGGTAGGCCGCGAGGTCGGTGCCGCGGATGCGGTCCGCGAGCCAGCCGGGCGTCCCGCCCGAGCGGACGTTGACCGCGAGGTCGACGAGGCCGGGGACGAGGTCCGCGTCCCCGTGATGGGACAGGTCGTGCACGGGGCAACTATGCCACCTCACTAGTCTTGGCCGCGTGCCAGCTCACCCCCGTCGCAAGCGCCGCGCCCGGGCCACGGCCCTCGGGCTGCTCGCCGGCGTCGTGCTCGACCAGCTCGCCGGGGACCCGCGCCGCGGCCATCCAGTCGCCCTGTTCGGCGGCGTGGCCGGAAGGCTGGAGCGGCGGATGTGGCGGGACGGCCGGGCCGCCGGGGCCGGCTACGCGGCGCTGCTCATCGGCGCGCCCGCCCTGCTCGGCGGGCTGGCCCGCCGACTGCCGCCGCCGTGGCTGGTCTTGGTCACGGCCCTCGGCACGTGGACGGTGCTCGGCTCGCGCTCGCTGTCCGCCGAGGCCGAGGCGGTCGCCGCGCACCTGCGGAGCGGCGACCGGCCCGCCGCCCGCGAGCAGCTCACCCACCTCGTCGGGCGCCGCACCGACACCCTCGACGAGGCGGAGATCGCCAGGGCCACGGTCGAGTCCGTCGCGGAGAACACGTCCGACGCCGTGGTCGCCCCGCTGCTGTGGGGCGCGGCCGCCGGGCTGCCGGGCCTGCTCGCCTACCGGGCGGTCAACACCCTCGACGCGATGGTGGGGCACCACAGCGCGCGGTACGAGAACTTCGGCTGGGCGTCGGCCCGCGCCGACGACCTCGCGAACTATCTGCCCGCCCGGCTGACCGCCGCGCTCACGGCCCTGGTCGCGCCCGTCGCGGGCGGCAGCGGCCGCGGCGCGCTGGCCGTGGCCCGCGCGGACGGGCGCCGTCACCCGAGCCCCAACGCGGGAGTCGCGGAGGCCGCCTTCGCCGGCGCGCTCGGCGTGCGCCTCGGCGGGCGCAACGACTACCGCTCGCACGTCGAGGACCGGCCCGTGCTCGGCGGCGGCGGCCGGGCGCCACGCGCCGACGACATCGCGCGGGCCGCCCGGCTCAGCCGCGCGGTCACGGCCGCCGCCGCGGTCGCGTGCGCGGCGATCGCCCTGGTGCAGGGCTGAGGTCGGACTATCCAGAACGGGAGCGGCTGACTCCGCCTCGGCATCATCTGCTCCCGGCGGGCCAACCCCGTTCCGTGGCGGCGTGCGCCGGCTCGGTGCCAGGCCAAGGCCGCGACCAGTCACTTCTTGCTGTTATCAGATAGGCGCCGCGGGCAGACTGCCGCCCTTGGGATGGATGTGCGTTTGGTGTCCCTTGACGACACCAAACGCATATCCATTGGGTAAGGGCAGTGCACGGTCCGCTCGCCAGGCCCCGACAGGCAACCGGTGCCGGCAGGCGGAGCACGAAGTCGTTCGGGATAATCGTTCTCAGTCTGCCGCGCGCCCGGCGAGGACGCAGTCGCCGCAGACCGCGGCCGGGTTCCCGGAGGCGAGCCGGTAGAACAGGCAGCAGCTTGACCGGCGGAAACCTGGTCCCGGCGGATGCGGCTCGCCGCGCAGCAGCGGGCTGGCGAACAGGCGGCCGGCCGCCCGCCACGCGTCCCCCGCCAGGTCGGGGCGCTGCCGGGCGACCTGGGCGGCGGCCGCGTTGACCGCCGAGGCCACGTTCCCCCACAGGACGCGGCCGGACACGGTTACCAGCCGCGCGACGGCCGCCGTGACCGGGGCGACCGTCTCGTTGAGCAGCAGCCGGTCCCACTCCCCCGCGGTCGCCCCGTCGGCCGGCTGGTCTTCGCCCGGAACCGAGAGCGGCACCGGGCCGCTTGGGACGTTCTGCCACCACAGGCCGGGCGGGCGCAGGTCGGCCCGGCCGCGCAGGACGGCCGCGCCGAGCGCCGGGGACACCAGCCGCGCCACCAGGCCGAGGTGGACGGCGGAGGCGGCGACCCGCGGGTCGACCTCGGCCGGTGCGTCGGTGCCGGCCCTGGCCGCCAGGGTCGCTCGGACGGACGCGACGCGGTCGCGGAGCGGCCCGTCCGGGGTCGTCAGCTCGCTGGCCGGCCGCCACGGCGCGGCTGGTGCCGCCGCCGACGGGTGCGAGCCGACGGCGAAGAAGGGGCCGAAGGCCGCCAGGTCGTGGAGCACGCCTTCAGGGATACCCGAAGAACGCGGTCAGCGCGGAAGGTGGACGTTTGGGCACACCCGGCAGGGGGTGCCCAAACGTTCATCATCGACTTGTCACGCGTGCGCAGTAGCTACCCTTGGGCCGGTGAAAGGCGCTCTTCTCGTCGCGGGAACCTCATCGGACGCAGGCAAGAGCGTCCTCGTCGCCGGGCTGTGCCGGTGGCTGGCCGGGCAGGGCGTGCGGGTAGCGCCGTTCAAGGCGCAGAACATGGCGCTGAACTCCGCCGTCACCGCCGACGGCGCGGAGATCGGCCGTGCCCAGGCGATGCAGGCCGCGGCGGCCCGGGTCGAGCCGGAGGCGGCGATGAACCCGGTGCTGCTCAAGCCGGGCAGCGAGACCCGCAGCCAGGTCGTCTTGCTCGGCAAACCGGTCGGGGAGACGGGCGCGCTTGACTACCAGGATTTGAAGCCGATGCTGGAGTCCGCGGTCGCGGAGAGCCTCGCGGACCTGCGCCGCCGGTTCGACGTGGTCGTCTGCGAGGGCGCGGGCAGCCCGGCGGAGATCAACCTGCGGCACCGCGACATCGCCAACATGGGGCTGGCCCGCGCCGCCGGCCTGCCGGTGATCGTCGTCGGCGACATCGACCGGGGCGGGCTGCTCGCCGCCATGTACGGGACGCTCGCGGTGCTCGAGCCGGCCGACCAGCGGCACATCGCCGGATTCGTCGTCAACAAGTTCCGCGGCGACCAGCGACTGCTCGCCCCCGGGCTCGAGATGCTGGAGTCGATGACGGGGCGGCCCACGTTGGGCGTGCTGCCCTGGCGCGCGGACCTGTGGCTGGACGCGGAAGACTCCCTGGACCTGGACTCGCGGCCGCGCGCCGCCCTGCCGCCGCACGGGAGCGCCAGCCTGCGGATCGCGGTCGTCCGGCTGCCCAGGATGTCCAACGTGACCGACATTGACCCGCTCGCCGCCGAGCCGGGCGTCGTCGTCGACCTCGCCACTACTCCCGCCCAGTTGGAGGGGGCCGACCTGGTGATCCTGCCGGGAACGCGGGCCACCGTCAGCGACCTGGGCTGGCTGCGCGAGGCCGGCCTGGCCGCGGCCGTCACCGACCGGGCCGCGCGCGGACTTCCGGTGCTCGGCATCTGCGGCGGCTACCAGATGCTCGCCCGGTCGATCCACGACGACGTCGAGAGCCGCGCGGGCACCGTGCCCGGGCTCGGCCTGCTGCCCGCCGCCGTCACCTTCACCGCCGCCAAGACACTCACCCGGCCGTCCGGGGTCGCGCTCGGCGAGGCCGTCGACGGTTACGAGATCCACCACGGGACCGTCAGTTCATCCGGCGGCGAGCCGTTCCTCGACGGCTGCCGCGTCGGCGCCGTCTGGGGCACCACCTGGCACGGCATCTTCGAGAACGACGGGTTCCGGCGCGCGTTCCTGCGCGACCTGGCCTCACGCCGCGGCCGTGACTTCACGCCCGCACCGGGCGTGAGCTTCGCCGCCGTGCGGGAACGCCGTTACGACGTGCTCGCCGACATGATCGGCGCGCACCTGGACACGGACGCGCTTGGTGCGCTTATCGAGGGTGGGGTGCCCGCGGGGCTGCCGACGCTGACGCGAGGGCTCGCGCCTTCTCGCTAGGCTCCGGTTAGCAGGCGGGCGAGGGATGCCTTGGCCAGGTGCTCGGCGGCGAGCGTGCTGTCCGGGGAGAGCGCGAGTTCGCCGAGGATGGTGATCGCCGCGGCGCGGTCACCGTTGCCCGCGAGGATGTTCGCCTTGTTGACCAGCAGGATGCCTCGCGTTTCCGGATCCGGACGGCCGCGCAGGCCCTGCTCGATGGCGTGCAGCCTGCCTGGGTTGTCGTCGAGCAGCACGGACAGGTCCTTCCACGCGGGCGGGAATCCGGGGAACTTGTCCACGATGCCTTTGAGCAGCGCCTTCTTCTGGCTCTGGTCCATCCATTCGGTGGTGGCGTAGGCCCTGGCGAAGCCGGGGAACAGTTCGCCGGCCCGCTCCCGGCGCAGCGTGTCGAGCGACGTCTTGCACGTGAAGTAGCCGCGGGGAGCCAGCTGGTCGACGTGCTCGTACAGTTCCTCCGCCATCCCCGGCTCGCCGATGAGCAGGTACGTGTACGCGGCGTCGTAGACGGGGTACGGCCAGTGCGGTGCGAGGTCCAGCGCCTCGTCAAGGAGGTCAAGCGCGCGGGCGTAGTCGCCGCGGCCGCCGGCCTGGCGGGCTTCCTGGTGCAGCCGTGTGGCCTGCGGCGGCAGGTCGTAGGCGCCGATGACTTCCCAGCGCACCTGCCCCGTGTGTCCCGCGAGGTCCCGCTCCGTGAGTTCGCGCCCGGCGGCGTCACGGAACACCAGCCGGTCTGCCACCGGATCGCCTCCTTGCTGAGAGCCGTTTTCTGAGCAGCAGTATCCCGCAGCCGTGATCAGGATTCTGCCTGATGCAGGCGAGTCACGGCGCGCTCGGTCAGCAGCGGCAGCAGCCGCTGCCGCCAGGTGTCGAGGTGGATCATGCCGCTGGACATACCGCCGTGGCCGTGCTGCTCTAGGTAGACGGATGGGGCCGTGGCGCTGGCGAGGTCAACGTCCGTTACCTCACGGAACGCCGTGTGCAGGAGGCTGGCGGTCGCGTCGGCGTCCTCGGGGATGTCTGTCTCTCGCAGGTGCTCGCACAGTGCCCGCCAGAGGTAGGGGTCGCCGCGAAGCCCCCAGGTCTGCGGCTCGGGGTCGAACAGCTCGGCCATCTTCGGTGCCGCGACGCCCTGGTTCATCACCGTCAGCGGTCCCTCTGCGGCCGTCGGCACTTGGAAATGGTCAAAGTAGCGGGCCGCGAGTTCGATGCTGAGTTTGAAGTCGTCGCCGTCCCGCGCCGCCCGGGCGGCGACGCGCCGCAGCACCGTGGCGCGATCGGTCGCCAGGTACACCGTCTCGGGCACGATGCCGAACGGCCGCAGCAGCGCGCGGTACTCGTCGCGCATAGCGCGGGACCAGAACGAGAAGTCCAGCACCACGTCCGAGCCGGCGCGCACGAGGTCGAGCAGGCGGGCGCGCAGCACCCGCTCGATCTCGCGGTGCACGCCGCCCGGCAGCGGCATGGCAGTGATGCCGCGGGACCACGCTTCCTGGTCGAACGAGAGGCGCGCCATTCCCTGCCACTCCAACTGCCGCGCGACCGTCGACTTCCCCGACCCGGCCGGACCGCACATGAAGATGACCCGTCCCATGGGTGTCAGCGGCGGTCAGGGCAGGGTGACGGCGCGGCCGGGGCGGCTCATGGTGCCCGGCGGGCAGTACCAGGTCATGATTTCCGCCGCCAGGCGGCCAGCCCGGACCGCCGGGTCGGCCTCGGCGAGTTCCCAGGACTGTTCAAGCGAGCCGGTCCGGTAGAACGTCAGTCCGCGCAGCGACGGGTCGGGCTGCCCGTCGACCGGGCCGTTGGTCACCACGTGGCCGACCTCCCTCAGCCGCGCATGGTAGGCGAGGTGCTCGCGCTGGATACGCTCAAGCTCCGCCTCCGGATAGTCCGGCGCACTGGCGGGCCGGCGCAGCAGCACCAGTTCGAACGCTTCGAGGTCCACACATCATTATCCGCATCCGACGGCCCGGGCGGGCTACTCGCGCCTCGTGGCGCGGCCCCTGCCCGCGGCCAGTAGGCGACGCTGAGCGGGCGACGGGCGGGACTCGCGCGGCCGATGTGACGGCCGATGTGCTCCGCCCGTTTTGCGCGGCCGACGCTAAGCGGCCGACGCTAAGAGGTAAATTCCGTCCAACGGGAAGACTTTTCCAACGGGTTAGAAAAACACGCCTGGCGCTTAATGCTGTTAAGTTAACGCCGGCCCGCGGACGCGGCGACCGTTCCGTTTGTCTGATTTGTCCCGCATCCCGGCAGCTCAGGTTCATGATCTTTCATGATCGCGAAGGATTTTCATCTCATTTAATGAAAATCCTTCGTGAAAGGAAAATCCTTCGCGATCATGGTGCGGGCCAGCAGGGGCGCGGCGGCGTCGAGGTGGCCGGTTATGCCCTCTTCGTCCGGCATGGCCGGGTACCGACGCTGCGTTACCACGGAAACTATTTTTACTGCGGAACTTTTTCGCTCACATAGCGTAAAAAGTTTCCGTGCAGGAAAAAGTTTCCAGGATAATGCTCTGGACAGGGTAGCGATGGATGATCTCTCCGGCGCACGGCTTCCGGGCACACTCGATTCCTTAACATAACGGCATTGCACCCGGCGAGCACTTTTCCTACCTATTGCACTTTATTTACCCGGGGTCGGAATTTATCGACTACCCTTTGCTGATGTCGTGAAATGCCGGGTATGACACCAAGGTCGTTACAGTAACGTAACTCGGGCCTGCGGCGGTGAGATTGGTTCCCTTTGCCCGGTTGCCGTGCATCGTCTATACGCGCCGCCCGGGCGGAGTCCGGAGTCCAGATCTGCCCCGGGTTGAGCAGTGGGGAGCGTCGGGCACTGGGGTCATCGGGATGAGTGGCTGCCGGTCATCAGGGCGGCGAGGTCCTCAGGGGCGAGGAACGACGGCGGCGGAGGCGGTCCCCAGCTGTACAGGCCCCTGGCGCCCTCCCACACGCCCGGCTTCCACAGAGCGTCGTCGACGATGCAGTCGAGGTCGGAGTAGTACTCGGAGAAGTTGCCCGCCGGGTCCCTGAGGTACCAGAAGAAGTTCGATCCGACGTGGTGCCGTCCCAGGCCCCATACGTGCCTGGCGGGGTCGGCCGCCAGCATCGCGCTGGCGCCGCGGCCGACGTCGTCGACGTCGTCGACCTGCCAGGAGGTGTGGTGCAGGTACGCGACCGGTGCCTGCTGCACGAGCACGTTGTGGTGGTCGGTCGAGCAGCGCATGAACGCGGCGAGGCCGGGGACCGTGTCGCTGACCTTGAAGCCGAGTCCCCGCTGGAAGAACTCCTGCGAGTGCTCCTGGTCGGTCGAGCCGAGCACCACGTGGCCGAGCTTTCTCGGGCGGACGGGCCGGTCGCGGAGGATGCCAGGGGCGCGCTCGCCGGTCCTGGCGGTCACGCCCGGGCCGTTGTACCCGGGCGCGGGCGTTGGCTCCTGCTGGTACCGCCCGGCGATTTCCACCTCGACGGTCACCTCGGTGCCCGGGTCGACGGCGCGCACGCGGCCCGCGGTGCGCTCCACGGGGACGCCGAGAGAGGCGAGCGACGCCGCGACCCGGTCGAGGTCGTCCGGATCGTCAGCGCCCACGCCGAGCCGGACGAGCTTCCGGTGCGGCGCCTGGACGATGCGCAGCTGCTCGCCGCCGTCGACGGTCGCGAACGTGCCGTCCCGGCCGGGGGACAGCCCGAACTCGGCGTAGTACGCGGCCGTCGGCTCGACGTTAGGCACTCCCATGACGATCTGGGTCAGGCGGTGCAGGGCCATGGCGGAACCTTTCTCAGGAGGGACGCGCGGCGACGAAGCGCTGCCGCAGCTCACCGATGCCGGCGATGTAGCTGACCAGTTCGTCGCCGGGAGCCAGCCAGACCTGGGGGGTACGGCCGAGCCCGACCCCCGAGGGCGTGCCGGTGAAGACGACATCGCCCGGCAGCAGCGGCAGCCGCCGCGACAGCGCGGCGAGCAGGGCAGGCACGGAGAAAATGAGGTCGCGGGTGCGGCCCTTCTGCATCTGGTTCCCGTTGACCGAGCAGCCGAGCTCCAGGTCGTCTGGGTTGGCGAACTCGTCGGGGGTCACCAGCCACGGCCCCGTCGGGCCGAAGCCCGGCAGCGACTTCGCCAGGCTGAACTGCGGTGACGGGCCCGCCTGCTGCAGGATCCGCTCGGACAGGTCCTGGCCCACCGTGAGCCCCGCGACGTGATCCCACGCGTCGGCCGCGCCGATGCGGAACGCGCGGCGGCCGATGACCGCGACCAGTTCCACCTCCCAGTCGGTGTGGCCGCCGTCGGGCAGCTCGACCTCGGTGACGGGACCAGTCAGGCAGCTCTGCCACTTGGTAAACATCACGGTCGGCTCTTCCGGCACGTCGAACCCGGACTCGGCGGCGTGCTCGGCGTAGTTGAGGCCGATGGCGAGCACCTGCCGCGGCGCCGGCGCGGGCGCGCCGAGGTCGGCCGCCGCGAACGGTGCCGCGACGGCCAGGTCGGTGCCCGCCGCCCACGCGGTGAACTCCGGCCAGCGGTCGTAGACCGCCTGGGGGTCGGCGGAGAACCGGCCTTGGCTGGCCCGCTCGACGTCCAGTGCCGCGGTGCCTTCCGCGGTGACGAGCACCAGCCGGCCGGCGAGGTTGGCAATGCGCATGGCAGGTTCCTTTCGTAAACGGGTCATATCAGCGGGGTGATGTTATCGTCCACGCCGAGCAGCGCCTTGCCGTAGACCTCGTAACTGACCTGTGGTGAGACGACCGCGTGCCGCGCCGCCGTGGCCGAGTCCCGCCAGATCCGCTGCAGGGGGCTGGCGTCGGCGAACGAGCCCGCGCCGTGCGCGTAGAGCAGGATGTCGATCGCGCGGGTCACGCACTCGGCCACGTACCCGGTGTCTGACCTGATCCTGGCGCGGGTGAGCAGGTCCGGGTACTCGCCGCGGGCCGCCGCCGTGTCGATGTCGTCGGCGGCGCGGAAGGCGTGCAGCCGCGCGGTGTCGAGCAGCCGCGCCGCCTCCGCGATCTGCAGCTGGAAGCCGGCGGACTCGCTCTGCGCCGTGAAGAACGTGTAGGAGACCGGCTTCTTCGCGGCCTTGCCGATCACGTAGTCGAGCGCCGCCTGGCCCATGCCGAGCTGCGGGCCGACCAGCACGAGGGCGAGCACGGGCACGAGCGCGGAACGGTAAAACGGCTCGCTGTCCAGGCTCTCGCTGGGGTACTCGCCCACGATGGCGGGCGGCACCAGCATCACCCGGTACTCGGGCACGAAAACGTCCTCGGCGACCAGGCAGTTGCTTCCCGTTGACTTCATGCCGGCGACGAACCAGGTGTCCTCGAGGCTTAGCTCGCCGCGGGGGACGAGCGCGAGCCCCTGGTTGACGACCTCGCCGCTCGCGTCGGTGACGGGAATGCCGAGCCCGGCCCACGTCGCGTGCCAGGACCCGGAGTTGTAGTACCACTTCCCCGTCACCCGCCAGCCGCCGTCGACCTTGACGGTGGTGGCCGTCGGGGCGAGCACGCCCGAGACCAGGGCGGCGGGATCGGCGCCGAAGACGTCGTCCTGTGCCTGCCGCGGGAACAGCCCGATCAGCCAGTTGCAGACGTTGACCAGGGTGAGCACCCAGGCGGTGCCGCCGTCGGCCTCGCCCACCGCGGCGGACACCTCGAGCATGGTGCGGACGGAGGTCTCGTAGCCGCCGTAGCGCTTCGGCACCGCGATCTTGAACAGCCCCGCGCCGGTAAGCGCCCGGATGCTTTCCTCCACCACCCGGCGGTCGGCTTCTCCCTGACTCGCGTTCGCCGCGAGCAGGGGACGCAGCGCGCGGGCGCGCGCCACGAGTTCCGCGGTGGTCGGCGCCAACACCTGGTCACGCACGCCGTACTCCAATCACCATGGTGATTTAATGAGACTCAGCCTGAGCGTGACCCCGGTCACGTGTCAAGAGATTGCCAGAAATCAGCATGGTGATTTAGTGTTGCTGGCGCACGACGTCACGCGACCGCCGGCACGACCACCGACGCGGGGAGGAACCCGTGGTCCTTGAGGCACCTGCTTTCCGCCGCGGCGACTGGCAGCTGCCGGGCGCACCGTCGACGGCGACGCGCCCGGAACAGGCGGCCGAGCAGCTCGCCGAGCTCGCGGCCGGCGCCGAGCCCGGCACCCGGCTCGGCACCAAGGACGAGCTGCGCGCGTTGTGCGGGGTATCGGTCGGCACGTTCAACGAGGCGCTGCGGCTCGTGCAGGCGCGCGGCCTTGTCACGGTCGGCCGCGGCCGCGTGGGCGGACTGTTCGCCAGCCGCCAGTCGCCGCTCGTCCGGCTCGGCAACTCCGTGCTCGCCATCGACGACGACGCCACCGCGGTGAGGGACGCCGTGCGCATCCGCGACGCGCTCGAGCCGCTGCTCGTGGAGGACGCGGTGCGGCACCGCTCGGCAGCCGACACCGGGGACATGCGGCGCGGGCTCGAGCGGATGCGCGCGGCCGCGGACGCCCTGGACGGTGACGAGTTCCTGCACGCCAACTGGGCCCTGCACGCGCGCATCGCACAGGTCAGCCCCAGCGTGATGCTGCGCTCGTTCTACCTGGGCCTGCTGGAGATGATCGAGTCGCACACGCTCTCGGTGCAGTCCGTCGACGAGGCGCCGCTGCCTGAGTACCTGGACAACCGCTACCGGCTGCACGCGGACCTCGTGTCCGCCATCGACGAGCAGGACGCGCGGCGCGCGCTCGACATCGTCCGGGTGCACAATGTCTGACTACCCGGGGCCTGACCACACGGGGCCTGACTACGTGGGCGCGCCGGACGCGGCATACCGCTGGCCGGGCACCTGCCGCCCCGGCGGGAGAAGAGCGTGATACGAGGCAAAATGAAGTCATGGATACCGGACCGCACGGCGCCGCGCTCGACAGGCCACGCGAGTGGCTTGCCATGCCGGGCGGCAGGATCCGGCCCGTCGTCTCGGTTCCCGGCGAAGACGGCATCGACGAACTGCTTGCCTATGACGCCTGGCTCGCCCGCCTGCGCCCCGTCTGCCGCTGCGGCCAGCCTCGCCTCGGCTCCGGCCGCACCTGCGGCAGCGCCGAGTGCGTGGCCGCCCTTCGTGCCCAGGGCACGCAAACGGTGCGCGCGTAAGAGCAAGGTGCGCAGTACCCCGGGGGCCGTCGCCGTTACCGGTCTTCCAGGTCGCCCTCTGTTTCCAGGTAGACCTGGCGGAGGGCGGCGAGGGTTTCCGGGTCCGGGGTGTCCCACAGCTTGCGGTCGGCGGCCTCGAGGAGCCGTTCGGCGATGCCGTGCAGCGCCCACGGGTTGGACTGGGCGAAGAACTGGCGCATCGACTCGTCGAGGACGTAGGCCTCGGTGAGCTTGTCGTACATCCAGTCCTCGACCACGCCGGCGGTGGCGTCGTAGCCGAACAGGTAGTCCACCGTGGCGGCGAGTTCGAACGCGCCCTTGTAGCCGTGCCGTTTCATCGCCTCGACCCAGCGCGGGTTGACCACGCGGGCGCGGAACACCCGCGCGGTCTCCTCGGCGAGTGACCGGGTGCGGACGGTGTCCGGGCGCGTCGAGTCGCCGATGTACGCGCGCGGCGCGTGGCCGGTGAGCGCGCGGACCGTGGCGATCATGCCGCCGTGGTACTGGAAGTAGTCGTCGGAGTCGGCGATGTCGTGCTCGAGCGTGTCGGTGTTGTGCGCCGCGACCGCGATCCGGCGGTAGGACGTCTCCATGTCGGCGCGGGCTTCCCGGCCGTCCAGGCCGCGCCCGTAGGCATAGCCGCCCCAGGCGGCGTAGACCTCGGCCAGGTCGGCGTCGTCGCGCCAGTTCCGCGCGTCGATCAGCGGAAGCAGTCCGGCACCGTACGCGCCTGGCCTTGAGCCGAAGATCCGGGTGGTCGCGCGGCGTTCGTCGCCGTGCGCCGCGAGGTCCGCGCGCGCGTGGGCGCGGACGTAGTTCGCCTCGTCCGGCTCGTCGAGCCCGGCGACCAGCTGGACGGCGTCGTCCAGCATGGTGACCACGTGCGGGAACGCGTCACGGAAGAAACCGCTGATCCGGACGGTGACGTCGATGCGCGGACGGCCGAGTTCGGCGAGCGGCACCGGGTCGAGCCCGCTCACCCGGCGAGACGCCTCGTCCCAGGTCGGCCTGACACCGAGCAGCGCGAGGACTTCCGACACGTCGTCGCCGGAGGTGCGCATCGCGGCGGTGCCCCACACCGACAGGCCCACCGATTCCGGGTAGGTCCCGGTGTCGGACTGGTAGCGCTGCAGCAGTGAGTCGGCCATCGCCTGGCCGGTCTCCCACGCCAGCGGGGAAGGAACGGCTCGCGGGTCAACGGAGTAGAAGTTCCGCCCCGTCGGCAGCACGTTCACCAGGCCGCGCAGCGGCGAGCCGCTCGGGCCCGCCGGGACGAACCCGCCCTCGAGCGCGTGCAGCGTCCTGGTTATCTCGTCGCTGGTCGCGGCCAGCCGCGGCACCACTTCGGTCGCCGCGAACGTAAGTACGTCGGCGACCGACTGACGGTTGCCGTCATCAGCGTCAGGATCGTCCGAACGGAGGCTGAGTGGCTCAGCAGCGCCAAGAACCTGCCCGATCACGCCGGGCACGGCGGCGCGGTCCCAGCCGGCGTCCTCCATGGCCTCGACGAGCGCCCGGGCGCGGGCTTCCACCGCGTCGGCCGCGTCGCGGTCGTCGGAGCGCTCGGCGTAGCCGAGCGCCTCCCGCAGGCCGGGCAGTGCCTGTGCGCGGCCGCCCCACATCTGCCTGGCGCGCAGGATGGCGAGCACCAGGTTGACCCGGTCCGCGCCCTGCGGTGCGCGGCCGAGCACGTGCAGCCCGTCGCGGATCTGCGCGTCCTTGATCTGGCACAGCCAGCCGTCGACGTGCAGCAGGAAGTCGTCGAACTCCGTGTCGTGGGGGCGCCCGTCAAGGCCCAGGTCGTGGTCGAGCTTGGCGGCCTGGATGAGCGTCCAGATCTGGGCGCGGATCGCCGGGAGCTTAGCCGGGTCAAGCGCCGCGATCTGCGCGTGCTCGTCCATCAGCTGTTCAAGCCGCGCGATGTCGCCGTAGCTGTCCGCGCGGGCCATGGGCGGGACGAGGTGGCCGATCAGGGTGGCGTGGGCGCGGCGTTTGGCTTGCGTGCCCTCCCCCGGGTCGTTGACGAGGAACGGGTAGACGAGCGGAATGTCGCCGATCGCCGCGTCCGCGCCGCAGGCGGCGGACATCCCCGCCGTCTTGCCTGGCAGCCATTCCAGGTTGCCGTGCTTGCCGACGTGCACGACGGCGTGCGCGCCGAAATCCTCCCGCAGCCAGTGGTAGGCGGCGAGGTAGTGGTGGCTGGGCGGCAGGTCGGGGTCGTGGTAGATGGCGACCGGGTTGGCCCCGAATCCGCGCGGCGGCTGCACCAGCACCACGACATTGCCCGCACGCAGCGCCGCGAGGACGATCTCACCGTCGGGATCACTGCTGCGGTCGACGAAGAGCCCGCCCGGCGGGTCGCCCCAGTGCCCGGTGACGGCGTTGCGCAGTTCCCGGTCGAGGGTGGCGAACCAGGCCCGGTAGTCGGCGGCGCGGATCCTGACCGGGTTGCCTGCGAGCTGCTCCTGGGTGAGCCAGTCTTCGTCCTGCCCGCCGGCGGCGATGATCGCGTGGATGAGCGCGTCGCCGTCCTGGTCGGCCACGCCGGGTAGCGCCGTGCCCCCAATGTCGTAGCCGACGTCCCGCATCGCCGCGAGCAGCGCGACGACCGAGGCCGGAGTGTCGAGGCCGACCGCGTTGCCGATGCGGGCGTGCTTGGTCGGGTACGCGGACAGCATGAGCGCGACCCGCCGCTCCCCCGCCGGGATGTGCCGCAGCGCCGCGTGCTTCACGGCGATGCCCGCGACCCGCGCGGTCCGCTCCGGGTCGGGGACGTAGCTGGTCAGTCCGTCCGGGCCGGTCTCCTTGAAGGAGAAGGGGACGGTGATGAGGCGGCCGTCGAATTCGGGGATCGCGATCTGGGTGGCGGCGTCCAGCGGGGTCAGGCCCTCGTTGCTATCCGCCCACTGGGCGCGGGAGGAGGTCAGGCACAGGCCCTGCAGGATCGGCACGTCCAGGCGGGCGAGCGCGCCGACGTCCCATTCTTCGTCGGAACCGCCGGCGCCGGCCGCGGCCGGCACGAGGCCCCCGGCCGCGAGCACGGTCACGACGATCGCGTCCGCGGCGCGCAGCGTCTCGATCAGCGCGGGCTCGGCGGTCCGCAGCGACGAGCAGAACACCGGGAGCGGCCGCCCGCCCGCCGCCGTCACCGCGTCGGCGAGCGCGTGCACGAAGCCGGTGTTACCGGCCACGTGGTGGGCGCGGTAGTACAGGACGGCGACGACCGGGCGGGTCGTCTGCGCGTCTGCCGACGTCTGATCCGCCGGGCGGTCGAGCAGGCCCCACAGAGGCGTCGCCACGGGAGGTTCGAAGCCCTCGCCCGTCAGCGTGACCGCGTCCGACAGGAACCTAGCGAGCTGCCGCAGGTTCTCCGGGCCGCCGTGCGCCAGGTAGGCGTGCGCATCGGCGACGATCCCCGTGGACACCGTCGACAGCTCCATCAGCTCGGCATCGGGCGCCTGCTCGCCGCCGAGCACGACCGCGGGCACACCGGCGGCCAGGACGGCGTCGAGCCCGGCTTCCCAGGCCCGCCGCCCGCCGAGGATCCGGACCACGACGACGTCAGCGTCATCGAGAAGGGCGGGAACGTTGTCCGCCGCGAGCCGGGCGGGGTTGCCGAGCCGGTAGCCCGCGCCGCTCGCACGGGCGGACAGCAGGTCGGTGTCCGAGGTGGACAGCAAGACGATCACGGTACGGTGAGCCTCCTTCGGGATCAAGCGTCCCGACTTGACCGGGCGTCGTGACGGAGCGGTACCTGACTTCGCCGACCCGCCGCCGGGCCGGCTCATACAGTGGCGCGACCGTTCCGGATTCTCACCGGCTTCCCCGCGCCGTCACGCAGCGACGACGCTATCTGCGCCCGTCAAGCCTCGTCAACCGGAGTCAGGTTATCCTCTCTGTATTACATGTAACTTCATGTGCTACTACAATGGCTGCATGTCATCTGCGTCTCTCACAACGTGGGCTGCCGTTCGAGCGCACCGGATCAAGCGCCTGCGGGCCGCTCACGAGGCGTTCGGCGGCACCGGCCCCGGACGCCGCTGGGTAACCGATGAACTCAACCATGCGCTGATCCTGCGCCTGGCCAGCGAGTTCCAGGGCTTCGCCCGCGACCTCCATAACGAGTCGGGTTTGTTCGTCGCGAGGTCCCTCGCGCCAGGAAACCAGCGGCTGCAGGACAGCCTGCGCGTCCCATACACGCAATACCGCAAGCTAAACCAGGGGAACGCCGACCCGGCCACCCTCGGCAATGACTTCGGATTGTTCGGCGTTGCCCTGTGGCCGCAGTTGCAGGCGCGCTACCCCGCGCACGCGAAAGGGTGGAACCAGAAACTGGCGGCCCTGAATGCGGCCCGCAACGGCATCGCGCACGACGACGGCGCGAAGATCAGCCGAGTCCAGGCCGACGGCTGGCCCCTGACCCTCCGGTCGGTGGACCGCTGGAAGTCGTCCCTGGATGGTCTCGCGCGCGGCATGGACCGCGTCGTGGCCGGGCACCTTAGACTGATGTACGGGACAACCCCGTGGTAGGAGGCGACGTGAGCACACTGCCCGCGATCGGCTCGCGCGTGCGCGTGCCGTTCGGGCTAGGCACCGTTGAGGGCGAGGTTATCGACGCCTACGACTCAGGCTACGGGCCGCAGGTCATGGTCTCGATCCTCCTTGAGGGCAGCGATGAGCCGATCACCCCCACCTTCCGCGCGGAGGCCGTGGAACTCGCGGCGTAGCGCTAGTCAGGCTCACGAACCCGCGCCTCGGGACAGCGGCCGTTCACTTCGGCCGCCGGACGCTGACATAGAATCCCGGCGTGCCAGAGACCAGGTCCCCTGCCAGCCGTTCCGGGGCTGACCGCTGTCCGGGCGTGCTGCGGCTCGCCGAGGCCGCCGACGGGTTCCTCGCGCGGGTCCGGCTTCCCGGCGGGCTGGTCTCCGGGGAGCAGTTGCGGGTGCTCGCACGCCTCGCCGGGGAGCTTGGCGACGGGCGCGTTGCGCTGACCTCGCGCGGCAACGTGCAACTGCGCGGGCTGGCGGCGGCTGCCGCTAGCCAGCTGACCAGTGAACTCGCCGAGGCCGGGCTGCTGCCTTCGCTCAGCCATGACCGGGTGCGGAACGTGCTCGCCTCGCCGCTCGCCGGTCTTGACAGGGGGCGGGACCTGACCGGGATCGTCCGCGCCCTAGACGCCGCGCTCTGCGCGCGGCCACGGCTAGCGGAGTTGTCCGGGCGGTTCCTCTTCGCGGTCGACGACGGGCGCGGCGACGTAGCCGGGCTCGGCGCCGACGTCGTCGCGGCGGCCGGGGCCGACGCGACGGTCGTGAACGGGCTCGCCGTCCGTGCCAGGGACGGCGTTCCGGACGCGATGCTTGCCTGCGCCGAGGCGTTCCTCGACCTGCGGGCGGAACTCGGCGGCAGCGCCTGGCGCGTCGCCGACCTGCCCGACGGCGCCGCGCGCGTGCGCGCCTTGGTGGCGGAGCGACTCGGGCTAGCCGCCGTGCCTGAGGAACGGGGCGCGGCGGACGCCAGGCCCGTCGGTCTCGTCGCACGAGAGACGGTGGGTGGAGGAGAGTCAGCTGAATTCGTTCCGGATGATGCTCGTTTTTCTGCGGTGCTGATCGCTCCGCTTGGGCGGCTGACCGCGGCGCAGCTGACGTGGATCGCGGATCGGCTTACGGACCGGGCGGCGCGGATCACCCCGTGGCGCAGCGTCGTGCTGCCGTTCCCCGACGACGCGGCCGGGGTGCTGCGGGCGGCGGCCTCGCTCGGGTTCGGGACGGACACGGCGTCGCCGTGGCTGCGGGTGACCGCGTGCGCGGGGAGGCCGGGATGCGCGAGCGCGCGGGCGGACGTGCAGTCGGACGCCGCCGGGTTCGCGGCGCGCTGGCCGGGGCAGATCGTGCACGTCAGCGGCTGCGAACGGCACTGCGGGCGCCCGGCCGCCACCGAAATCGACGTGACCGCCACCAGCGAGGGATACCAGATTGCCGGAGTTTGACTACATTCACGACGGCGCGGAGATCTACCGCCGGTCGTTCGCGACCATCAGGGCGGAGGCCAACCTCGGCCGCTTTCCCGCCGATGTGGCCCGGGTCGTCGTGCGGATGATCCACTCCTGCGGGATGACCGACCTGCCGGCCGACGTCGGTTACAGCGACGGAGTGGTGCGGGCCGCGCGGGACGCGCTGCTCGGCGGCGCGCCGGTGCTGTGCGACGCGCAGATGGTGGCCTCCGGCATCACCAGGCGGCGGCTGCCCGCGGACAACGAGGTCGTCTGCACGCTGAGCGATCCCGCGGTGCCGGCGCTCGCGGAGTGGCTCGAAACGACGCGGTCGGCGGCGGCACTAGACCTGTGGGGGCCCCGGCTGGACGGTGCCGTCGTGGCGATCGGCAACGCGCCGACCGCCCTGTTCCGGCTGCTTGAGCTGGTGAACGCCGGCGCCGGACGGCCGGCTGCGGTGCTCGGAATCCCCGTCGGGTTCGTGGGGGCGGCGGAGTCGAAGGCCGCTCTCGCCGGGTCCGGGCTCGAGTACCTGGTCGTGCACGGGCGGCGCGGCGGCAGCGCGATGACCGTCGCCGCCGTCAACGCCATCGCGAGCGAGGACGAGTAATGGCTGACGGCGTGCTGTACGGGGTCGGTCTCGGACCCGGCGACCCTGAGCTTGTCACGGTGAAGGCCGCCCGGCTGATCGGCGCGGCGGACGTGGTGGCGTACCACTGCGCGCGGCACGGGCGGTCGGTCGCACGGTCCATCGCCGAGCCGTACCTGCGCGGCGACCAGGTCGAGGAGCGGCTGGTCTACCCGGTCACGACTGAAACCACGGACCATCCGGGCGGGTACGAGGGCGCGATGGAGGAGTTCTACGCCGCGGCCGCCGGCCGGCTGACGGCGCACCTGGCCGCGGGCCGTGACGTGGTGCTGCTCGCCGAGGGCGACCCGCTTTTCTACAGCAGCTACATGCACATGCACAAGCGGATCAGCGGCCGCTACCGCACCGAGATCGTGCCCGGCGTGACGTCGGTGAGCGCCGCTTCCGCCGCGCTCGCGCTGCCGCTGGTCGAGGGCGACGACGTGCTCACCGTGCTGCCGGGCACGCTCGAGCCTGAAGAGCTCGCCGGGCGGCTGCGCGGGTCCGGGGCGGCGGCGGTGATGAAGATCGGCCGCAGCTACCCCGGCGTGCGGGCGGCGCTGAAGGACGCGGGGCGCCTTGAACAGGCGTACTACGTCGAGCGCGCTTCTTCGGGAGCCCGGCAGGTCATCGACCGGGCCGCGGACGTCGACCCGTCGACGGTGCCGTACATGTCGCTGGTCATCATTCCCGGCGCGGAGGCGGCCGGGCGGCCCGCGGCGGGAATGAT
>Ga0207416_1002582_pt1 | contig 19322 bp, 15 predicted proteins | sample PaiPotPPM11metaG_FD_184107 | JGI IMG/M metagenome (GOLD analysis project Ga0207416, IMG submission 184107) | Iron sulfur acid spring bacterial and archeal communities from Banff, Canada, to study Microbial Dark Matter (Phase II) - Paint Pots PPM... ...
CCGCCACCCCGCTCACCGCTAAGCCCGGCTCCCCCGCCCAGGCCAGCGTCAGCGCCTCTTGCGCCCAGCGCGGTTCGAGACAGAGGAACACCCGCACGGGCGGGGCGAGTGGCAGGCGCAGCGGCAGAAGCGACATGGCGGAGACCCAGACTGGAACACTCGGATGCCAACTCGGGGCGGGGACCGCCTCCACCCAAGGGGGGACTCTAGCTACAACCATTTTTTGCAGCACTTACAACCCGTGGCGAATTGTGCCGGCCCGCGTTCTCTCCCACACTCTCCACTGGTCCGCCCCGTGCAGCAGGTTTGACCCGGCATGTCCCTCCCCAGCTTTGCGGCCCCGCTACGCAGCTCCCGTCCCCCCGCCCACGTCGGCCGCAGCACCGGCCCGCGGGCCGTCCCACCTCCTCCGGCACCCATCACGCCCGCCGCCCCGCCCGGCTTTCGCCGCGATCGCCGCTTCCGTCTACAGGTGCTGGCGGCAGGCGATCTGGCGATTGGTCTGGGGGCGCTCGGTGGCGCCCTGAAGCTGCGCGACTGGACGGTGGCGGGGCACGCGCCGCTCCATCCGGCCACGATCTGGGCCTGCGGCCTCCTGTTCCTGCTGGCGCTCGGGATCGCGGCGCTCGAACACTGGCACACCGGCCGCGCCCTGCGCGCCCCCGGCGCGCTGCGTGCGGTGACGGGGGCAGCGCTGGTGACCTTCAGCCTGCTGTTCGGAGCGCGCGGCTCCGGCGAGGCCACCAGCCGCCCGACGCTGTTCTACTTCGCGCTGCTCTGCGGCCTGGGTCTGGCCCTCTGGCACGGCGCCGCCGATGGCTGGCTGCGGCGCGGCGAACGGCGCCGGCCGCTGCACCTGATCATGGTCGGCAACCCTTCCCAGTGTCGCCAACTGGCCGTCGCCCTCTCCGGCGCCGCCGGCTGGCGGCTGCGCGCCAGCCTCTCGGACGCCGTGGCGTTGCGCCAGCCGCTCGAGGCCGGCGTGCAGCAGCTCTACCGCCTCGTGCGCGCCTCCCCCGTGGACGCGGTGCTGCTCACCCCGACGTTCTTCAGCTCCGACCCCCGCCTGGCCGCCTTCTACCGCGCTGTCATCCAGGTCTGCGAAGCCACCGGCACGCGCCTGCACCTGGACGCCGCCTGGCTCGATACCTACGCGCGCATGGACCTCGACCACCTCGGCAGCCGGCCGCTGCTCACCTTCTCCTTCAGTCCGCACGGAAGCTGGCCCCTGGTGGCCAAGCGGGCTCTCGATCTGGTCCTCGGCAGCGTACTGCTCGCTCTCAGCCTGCCGCTGCTCGCCCTCTCCCTGTTCGCCATCCGCCTCGACTCGCCCGGCCCGCTGCTCTTCCGCCAGGAGCGCTGCGGCCAGCGCGGGCGCCGCTTCACCCTCTACAAGCTGCGCTCCATGGTGGCCGACGCCGAGGCGCAACGGGCGGCACTCGCGGCGCGCAACGAGATGCGGGGACCGCACTTCAAGATCCTCGACGACCCGCGCATCACGCGCGTGGGACGCTGGCTGCGTCGCAGCAGCCTCGACGAACTGCCGCAGCTCTTTAACGTGCTGTGCGGCGACATGTCGCTGGTCGGGCCGCGACCGCCGCTGCCCGCCGAGGTGGAGCGCTACCAGTTGGGCGACCTGCGCCGCCTGGCGGTCAAGCCCGGCCTCACCGGCCCGTGGCAGGTCTCGGGGCGCAACCGCGTGGTCGACTTCCAGGCCTGGGTGGAGCTCGACGCCGGCTACATCCGCGGCTGGTCGCTCTGGCGCGACCTCTGCATCCTCGGCCGCACGCTGGGCGTGGTGCTGCGCATGACCGGACAGTAAGCTGCGGAAGCGCGGCGGTGCAACTAGCGAACCATACCTAGGGACGCGCCCTTTTTCGGGAGTCGCAAGTTGGACGGAACCGCGAGGCGCTGACCTCGGGAGTGAGGGCGTTACCCAAACGCCGCCGGTCAGCGCGGGATACCCGGGCATGTTTCCGACAGGATTTGGGTTTTCCCCGACTCAAAGACCCTTCTCAGATCACCACCATGAGCAGCCGCGAGACGCTTAGTCAAGACGACATTGTTGCGAACCCTAGAGCGAACCGGTAGCGCCGCTATCCTCGTGCGGCGCGTTCGAGTTCAGCGATGTCGAGTTTCTTCATCCGGAGCATGGCCTCCATGGCCTTCGGGTGTTTGATGAGATCGGGCAGGCGCGCCGGCACGATCTGCCAGGAGAGGCCGAACCTGTCTTTGAGCCAGCCGCACCGCCCCTCGCTCCCTCCGGCGGAGAGCTTCGACCAGTAGTCATCCACCTCCTGCTGCGAGTCGCAACGGACCACATACGAGACGGCTTCGGTAAATTTGAACGCCGGACCACCGTTCAGCGCGGTCAGTCTCTGGCCGTCGAGCTCGAATGCAATGGTTAGCACGCGGGCCGCGGGGGCTTCCGCGGGCCCCGCGTCGAGGCGGCGTGAGTTCTTGAAAACGGTGAGGTAAAACGCGACCGCCTCCTCGGCATTCGAGTCGAACCAAAGGAAGGGCGTGATGCGGGGATGGCTGGGCAGCGCATGCATCTGAACTCACCTCGTTGGTCGTGGGCCCGGCCGGCGATGTCGGCACCCAGTTATCGGGACCAATCGGCACCCTGCTGAGCACTGTACCGCGCTTGCAACGACGGCGGACTGAATTCCAGGCGCAAAGGCGTGACCGTTCGACGGTTGGACCCGACCCGTCAACGATCCGCTTGACAGCTCGTCGCACGATGTCTACATTGTAGGCATTGTGGCTGATCTCCTCGGCACCTTCGAGCAGGCCGTCTTATTGACCGTGGTGAAGCTGGCGGACGACGCCTATGGACGCGCCATTTTTCGCGAGTTGCAGGTTGGACTGCACCGCGAGGTGGCGGCCGGCGCGATCTACGCCACCTTGGACCGCCTGGAACAGAAAGGCTTGCTCGCCTCGCACTTGGACGCCGGCACGCCGTTGCGCGGAGGCCGTGTGCGACGCTTCTACCGGCTGACCGGGGTCGGGGCCCGCGCCTTGAATGCCTCGAAGACGGCCCTGGAGCAGATGTGGAGCGCCATGCGATGGCCACTGGGGGTCCGACCATGAGTGGTCCGCCACGGTGGCTGCAGTCTGCGCTCAGGTGCGTCCTGCCGGCCCGGGATCGCGAGACGATCGCCGGTGACCTCTTGGAGGAGTACCGGGAGGAACAGGCGCCGCGCCTGGGTTTTGCCGGAGCGAACCTCTGGTATCTCCGTCAACTCGTCAGCCTCGCCGTGACTCAGCTTTCAGGAGGATTAGCCGTGAAAAAGGCGTTGGTCGCCATGTCGCTTGTCATCGTGGGGGCAGGCGTCTGGCTGGCGCTGATGGAAAACATCCTGCGGCATGCCGGCTACCCGGCGCGCACGCTGGTCGCCGCCGGCATCGCCGCCCAAGGCGTGGCCACGCTGGTTTTCCTGCTGTTGAACGGACGCCTGATCCATCGCCTCCTGGTGATGCCGGGCGCGGCGGCGCTGCTGTGGCTGGGCGGCTCGGCGATCGTCCGCGTGCTGCGCGCGCCGCATTTCGAGGGCTTCGTTCTGCTGATCGGTCTGGCCTTGGTCGTGCAGGGCGCGCTGACCCTGCTGTTCGCGCCGCGCCGCGCCGCGGCGGCGCTGGATCGCGAGGCCTAGGACACGGCGCAACCGGTGTCGGCCGCATCCGGCTCGAAAAACAGACCACGCGAAACCAGGCGCGTCGTGGCCGCCTTGAAGGCGCTCGACAGGCGCAGGAAGTGCATGGCGTTCTCCTGGCGCAGCACCTCGGTGGTGAACAGGATGGTAGCCACGAAGGTCGCCTGGCTGAGGTACGCGCCGCCGAACCCGAACACGCTGGCCACCCCGTGCGCGGCGACGAACTCGGCAGCCGGAATCACGCGGCGCCCGCGTTCATCGACCGCCGTGGCCGCGTGCGGCACAAAGAACAGCCCATTGGCGTTGGCGACGGCGCGCGTCACCAGGCGGGTGGGATCGCTGGGCTCCGATTTGTGGTGATAACGCAGATCGCGCAGCAACCGGGAGACCATCGGAATCCCCTCGACCTGTTCGCGACCGAGCAGCGGGATGGCGCGATGCTGCCGCGAGCGGCGGCGGTCGTTCCACTCCGGCTGCCGTCCCGCGCTGCCGAGTAGGGTCAGAACGTCGGTCTCGGGGACGAGCACGTTTTCCCGGGACGCGGAGCGCGCCGCGTCGCGCTCCGGGGCGGGCAGCTGCGCGAACTCCATCGTGGCAAATACGCGGGCCAGCACCACGGACGGGAACCGGGCGGCCAGCTGTTCAGCAAACCACTGCGCGCCGCCTTCCAAGGAGCTGGCGGCGCGTAGCCCCCCGGCCAGCTGCGCCGCCAGGAGCTCCAGATCGTTGTAATTGGCGAGCGCGATCAGCGCCATGGTTCCATCTCGGGGGCGGGGGGCGTGTGGGGCCTGGCTCCGGCTTTTTCCCGCCGGGCGCCAGGTGGCAGGCCGGGCTATCGGCGGCCAGCATCATTCTAACGGGCGGGGAAGGCAGGCCGGCGGCCCGCGCCGGGACCTTTTTACGGATTTACGCCCCCGGCCCCGCCCCGCGCGCACGCCGCGAATCCAACCGCGGAGCTATGACCCGTTCTCTCCTGCATTCGATTCCGGGCTGGGACACGCTCGGCCGCCTGCTGGCGGCCGTGGGCGGCGCGGCGCTTCTGCTCGCCGCCCAGACCCCGGTTGCGCCCGCGCCGCCGCGCGCCGCGCCCGCCGCGGTGCAGATCTACGGCGCCGGAGACAGCGACGCGCTCGGGCCGGGCGACCTGCTCGAAGTGCGTGTCCTCGACCAGCCGCAACTGAGCGGCGAGGCGCGCGTCGCGAGCGACGGAACGCTGGCGCTGCCCTTCCTCGACCGTCTGGAGGTGGGCGGCGAGACCGCGGCCGTCCTGGAACGCCGGCTGCAGCACGCTTACGCCCGCCTGTTACGCGACCCGGTGGTCAGCCTGCGGGTGCTCGAGGTCAACAGCCGCCACGTCACCGTGAGCGGCAGCGTGCCGCGCCCGGGCGTCTACGCCTTCAGTGGCGCGTTGCACCTGCTCGAGGCGCTCGCCATGGCGGGCGGCCTCGACGCCAGCCGCGCCGGACACACCCTCTACCTGCTGCACGCGCCACCCCCCGTGGCGCACCCCGCCGGCGCCGACGGGCGCCCCCTCTACACCGTCAACAGCGTGCTTGAAACCATCGACCTCGACCGCCTATGGCGCGACCCGCGCCTCAACCGCACGCTGGCGCCGGGCGACGTGATCGAGGTGGAGCCCAGCGACCAGGTCTACATCGCGGGCAGCGTGCTCAAGGGAGGGGCGCTCGCGCTCAACTCCGGGCTCACGCTGAGCGAGGCGGTGGGGGCGGCGGGCGGCCTGCTGCCGCAAGCCGACGCGGCACACGTCCGTCTGCTGCGCCGGGCCGGCACGGCGCGCCGCGAGTTGGTGGTCGATCTGGGGGCCATCCTCCATCACCGCCGCCCCGACCTGCCGCTGGAGGCCAATGACGTCGTGCTGGTCTCCGCCTCGGCGCTGCGCAACGTCGGCCTGTCGGTGCTCGACTTCTTCGGCGGAGCGGGACGCTGGCGCATCCAGCGCGGCTTGCTGCACTACTAACCCGCTCCCACCGCGGGGGGCCCTGATCGCGAGGAACCCATGTCGCACCTGTTGCCCGCCGGCCCCGCCGAGACGTCCGCGCTGTTGGGCGAGCTCGAGGCAGGGCCGCGTCCCTCCTCCCGCCTGCTGCCGCGCTTGGGTGAGGCTCTCTACCGCTCGCGCGGCGCGGCGCTGCTGCTGGTGCTGCTCGGCGTGCTCGCCGGGGCGGCGCTCAGTTGGCTGGTGGCTCCCGTCTACACCGCGCAAGGGGCGCTGGTGGTCGAGCGCCCCAACCCGCAGCCCGCCGAGCTGCACCCCAGCGAGACGCCCGCCTACGACGAGGACCGTGAGATCCAGACCGAGATGACCGAGCTCGCCAGCCGCACCGTGGCCGGCCGCGTCATCGCCCGCCTCGACCTGACGCGACTGGACCCGGAGATGGCGCAGGCGCTGGCACGGGCGCGTCGGGCCGGGCCGCTGGATGCGACCAGCACCGCGCAGATCGCCACCGGCGTGTTTGGCGGCCAGTTGGCGCTCGTGCCCGACAAGCTGAGCCGCACCGTACGCGTCCAGTTCCGCTCGCGCGACCCGCGCCTGGCGGCCAGCGCCGTCAACGGCCTGATGGAGGAGTTCGTGGACTACACCCGCGGGGCGCGCGCCGCCACCGGCCAGGCGCTGGCCGACTGGCTGCGCGGCCAGCTGCAGGGGGAGCGCGACCGCTTCCAACGCGACGAGGCGGCGCTCGTCCGCTTCCAGCAGCAGCACGCCTTCACCCCGCTCGTCGTGCCCGGCGGGCAGCAGAACGTGCTGCTCGAACAACTGGTGGTGGCCAACCGCCAGCTCACCGAAAGCACCGCGGCGCGCATCACGAGCGAGGCGCTGCTGGCCACCTACACTGGAACCGTGAGCGCGCTCCCCGCCGAGTTGCGCACGCCGGCAATTGACCAGGCGGTGAGCGAGTTGAGCGCCGCCGAGCGCGCCCTCGACCTGCTGCAGGTGCAGTACCAGCCCGGCTTCCCGCTGCTCGAGCAGGCGCGTGAGCGGGTGTCGCGCAGCCGCGCCCGGGTGGCGGCGCTCGGCTCGCAGGTGCAGCAGGGACTCGAGAAGCGCGTGCGGGTGGCGCGCCGCCAGGAGGCGGAGCTGGCGGCGCTGGTGACGCGGCTGAGCCAGCGGGCCGCGGGGGAGAGCACGACTGAGCTCGAGTACCAGGTGCTCGAGAACCGCGCCGCTGCGCAACGCCGGCTCAATGAGACGCTCAACGAGAAGCTGCAGGAGGCGGGCCTGCTTGCCTCACTGCCCACCAGCAATGTCTGGATCCTCGACCACGCCACGCGGCCGCTCACCCCGCTCTACCCGCGCCTGCCGCTCAATCTCGGGCTGGGACTGGCGCTCGGCCTGGCGGCGGCATTGGCCACGGCGCTGGCGCGCGAACGCTGGAGCGGGGCGATCACCGCCGGCCGAGCCGGGCTGCAGCTCCGCGGCCGCTGGCTGCCGCCGCTCGGGCTGATCCCCGAGGCACGGCGGCGGGGCGCGGCGAGCCTGGGCCGTGCCGCGGCGGGGGAGAGCTACGCCCGGTTGGCGGCGCAGTTGGTCGCCCGCTTGGCGCCCCCCGCCAGCTGCCTGCTCACCAGTTCCAACCCTGGCGAGGGCAAGACACGCACCACCTGCGAGCTGGGCCTGGCGCTCGCGCGCCTCGGCTGGCGCACCCTGCTGGTCGACGCCGACCTGCGCCGCCCGGGCTGCCACCGCTTCTTCGGGGTCGAAAACTTCCAGGGGCTGCTCGCCGCCCAGCAGGGCGGGGCACCGGCACTGCATGTCGCCCCCAATCTCGATCTGCTTCCCTGCGAAAACGCCCCTGAGGCGCAGTTGCTGCCCCGCCGCTTGGCCGAGCTGCTCGCCGAGTGGCGGACGCGCTACGACTACGTGCTGTTCGACACCCCGCCGGGACGGCTTACGGGAGAGGCGGCGCTGCTGGCCCCGCTGGTGGGCGGGGTGCTGCTCGTGCTGCGCTGGGGACACACCAGTGAGGAAGAGGCGCAGGCGCTGGGCGAGGAGTTGGCGCGGGCACGCGCCCCGTTGCTCGGCACGGTGCTCAACCGCGCCGACCTCAATGCCCCCGAGTTCCGCTATTACCGCCAGCACGCGGCCTACTACCGTCGCGGCCTCGCTGCCTGAGGGCGCCCTCTCCCGGCACGGATACGGAGCGAAGCGCAGACCGCGACGCCGGGAACGGCCGGGGGGAAAATCGGACATCGACAATTGACATGCTCTCGATCTCTGACCACCGTACTGACCTCGTCTGGACCGCCCTGGGAGTCGGCCTGATGCTGCCGCTCGCGGCGGCGGCCACGGCCTCTGCCGCGCACCCCGGCTGGGCGATGGCAGGGGCCGCGCTGGCGCTGCTCGCCCTGGGCGCCACGCTCGTCGCCCCCGCCTGGGGAGCGCTGGCATTGATCGCCGTGGTCTACAGCAACGCCAGCGACGTGCTCAACGACCAGTTCGGCATGGCCTGGCTGCTGCGCGGCCTGCTGGCCTGGACACTGCTGGCCTGGGCACTGGCGCGCTGGCGGAGGGGCGGCGCGCCGCCGCGTTGGCCGCTCGCCCGCCCGCTCGCCGCCTACGGGCTGGTGCTGCTGCTCGCCCTCCCTGGTGCGCGCCACCCCGGGCTGGTGTTGCAGGAGTGGGTCGAGTTCCTCAAGGCGGTGGCCATCTTTTATCTGGTGGTGAACCTGCTCGGCCGGCCGCGCGCCTGGCGGCACGGGCTGACCACCATCGTCAGCACGGTGGGGCTGATGGCGCTCCCGGTCGTCTACCAGGGACTCACCGGTTCACAGTTCACCTTCTGGGGTTTTGCCGCCATCAAGCGCGCCGGTATTATCGGCGAGGAGTTCGGCAACCGCCTGGCGGGACCGATCGGGGACCCCAATTTTTTCGCCCTGGTGCTGGTAGCGGCGCTCCCGCTCGCCGTAATGGGCGCGCTCGCGGCACGAAGCGCGATGACGCGCCTCTGGCATCTCTGGGGGCTACTCGGCGGGCTGGCCGCGGTGGCGCTTTCCTATTCGCGCGCCAGCCTGCTGGGACTGCTCTTCCTGGTGGCGGCGCTGGCCGGCTGCCACCGCCGCCGCCGCCTCATCCTCGCCGGCAGCCTGCTCGCGCTACTGGCCCTGGTACGCGCCATGCCCGCCGACTACCGCGCCCGCATGTTGACTTTGGGCGAAGTCTCGGTCGGCGGCGGACAGCAGCAGGTCGTCGATCCCTCCTACCGCGGCCGGCGCGGCGAGCTTTACATCGGGCTGGCCATGGTGCGCGCCCATCCCTTTCTCGGCGTGGGGCCGGGCAACTATACCGCCGAGTACCAGACCTATAACGCCCGCGTCGGGCTCGACAGCAGCCACGAGGATCACGAGCCGCACAACCTGTTTCTGCAGATCGCCGCCGAGACCGGTCTGATCGGGCTGGCCGCCTTCCTCGCCCTGGTGCTGCCGCCGGTGGTGCAGCTGTTTCGCGCCGTGGGCACGCTGCGGCGCGGCGGGGCGCCGCGCCTGGCGGAGTACGTGCTCGGGTTGGCGACCGGGCTGGGGGCGTATCTGTTGCTCAGCCTATTCCTGCACGGTGCCTACTTCCGCCATTTCATGGTGCTGCTGGCGCTGGGCGCGGTGACGCTTGAATGGCTTCCACCCGCCGACAGCGGAGAGGTGGCATGAACAACGGTGGCGGGGCGGGCGCGCCACAACTCGGGCGCTGGGCCATGGGCCGGGAGTTGCTGCGTCCTGGGCGGCGGACAACGGCCGCCTATGCGCGTGCCGGGGAGTGCTGGATCCCCCTCGATCCATCGAGCTGCGGACGAAGTTGCTGGCGGCATTGGGCGCCCGTCGAACAGCGCCGGCAGCGCTGGTGGGCGGGACTAGAGGCGCGCTGCTCGGCCCCCGGTCTGGCCCTCGAGGGCGGGGCGCTGCACGTAGTGGACTGGACGGAGTTCACCGCCGTCGCGCATCCATTTCTCGACCCCGGCTTTTTCGTGCTCGACACGCTGCTCTCCGCCGGCTGGCACGCCGCCGTGGCGGCCACCCCGCCTGCTTGGGCGGATGCATTCCTGACGACCTACTGCGCCGCGAGCGGCCATGGAACGCCGCGCGCCGTCTGGGACTTTTTGCCGGTGGTGGTGGCCGAGCAGTGGCGACGCCATCCCGCTTCTTCGCTGTGGCGCGCCACCACCGAACAGTGGCCGATCGCCGACTGGGGACCCGCCGAGGCGTTCGTGCCGGTGGCCACCAACGTTGAGGTTAAGGAATGAGAGACATGAGGCGTATTGCGCTTTCCGTCACGCCGCGCCGCATCGTTTGGCTGATCGACAGCCTGCGCTGGGGCGGCGCCGAACGCCTCGCCGTCGACTTCGCTAGTTGCCCCCCAGCCGGGTTGGAGGTGCTGCTGGTCAGCATGCAGGCGGAGTGCGCGCCGCCGCTCGCAGCCGCGCTCCGCGGCGTACGCTGGCAGACGCTGGATGCCCGCTCCCTACACGATGTGCGTGCTTGGCGACGGCTTGGGCGTCTGCTCGACGACTGGCGACCGGCACTGCTGCATGCCCACCTGCGCTCAGCCACGCTGTGGGCCGCTGCCGCCGGCATGCGTCGCCGGATTCCGGTGGTCGCCACGCTGCACGTCATGCCCGCCGCCGGCGAGCCCATGCTGTCGGCGCTTGAGCGTCTCGCTCTCTATCACGGAACGACGCGGGTGTTGGCGCTCAGCCGGGCGCAAGCCGATGCCTGGCAGGCCGCGAGCGTGAATGCCCGCCGCCTGTGCATTCTACCCAACGGCATCGCTGTGCCGCCGGCCGGTGCCGGACGCGAGACGTTGCGGCGGGAGCGCGGTCTGCCCGCGGGCGCGCCGGTGGTGCTCACCGTGGCCGTGGTGCGCCGCCTTAAAGGTTGGCCGCTGTGGGTCGAAACGGTGGCGCGCCTGCATGCCGCGTTGCCCGAGGCGCGGTTTGTGTGGGTGGGCGATGGGCCGGACGCGGCAGCACTGCGCATCGCGGTGGCGGCGCGCGGGCTGGCGCAGGTGACCCACTTGGTTGGGGCGCGCGACGATGTCGCCAATTGGCTCGCGCTCGCCGACCTGTTCCTGTTTCCCAGCGAACAGGAGGCGCTACCCACGGTGGTGCTCGAAGCCATGGCCGCCGGCTTACCCGTGGTGGCGGGTCGCCTCGCGGTGCTCGACGCGCTGCTGCCCGCACCGCGTCCGGCCGCAGTCGATGCGGAAGGTTACGCGCGTGCCTGCCTCGACCTGCTCAATGATCCCGCAGCACGAGCCGAGTACGCGGCACGCATGCAGGTCCGCTATACCAGCGAATTTACCCGCGCACACTGGCACGAGCGCTTATGCGCGCTCTATGACGAGGTGGAGAATACGGCACGAAGCGGTTCACAAGATCAGGTGCAGAAGCACAAGTCCAGCGCAGCCGACCAGCGCCACGGTCGGAAAGCCGGCGGCGTCCTCGCCGTTCGCCCCGTCGCACCCCGCATTTTGATGGTCGAGTTCTTCGCGCAGGGGGGCCTGTGGCATTACGGCGCGCAACTGGCGACGGCCTTGGCGGCGCAAGGAGCAGCGATCACACTTCTGACTGGGCGGCGCCCCGAGATGTTGCCGCCCGCCACCGTGCGGCTACTGCCGCGCCTGCTCACTTGGAACTGCCGCGCCACGCCCCGTCTGCCGCGACTGGCGCGTCTGGCGCACGCCATCCAGTACGTCGCCGCGTGGTCCCAGATCGTGGCGTGGGCGGCGCGTCTTCGGCCCACGCACATCCTGTTGGGCGACCTCGAGCACCGCTGCGATGACTTTTTCGTGCGCCTGCTGCAGCGCCGCGGCCACCGCGTGGCGGCGGTGTGGCACAACGTTGAGGCCTTCGATCGGCGACCGGGCCATGCCCTCGTGCGTTCCACGCCATGGCGCGACCGCTTAGCGCAGCGCCTGAACTGGGTTTTTGTGCACGGTCCGGAGGCGGCGGCCCGTCTCACAGTACGGAGCGGCTGCCGCCCGTGGGTGATCGCGCACGGCGACCAAGCCGGGCTGGTGGCGGCGGCCGGGCCCGACCCCGGCCTGGAGGCGCGCTTCGCGCTGCCGCGCGACCGTCCCGTGGCGTTATTGTTCGGCACGCTGACCAAATATAAAGGGGTGGGCGACGCGCTCGCCGCGCTCGCCCTGCTCCCCGAGTCAGAACGGCCCGTGCTCTGGATCGCGGGCTTCGCGGCGGCCGACGCCGACCTGGGTGGCTGGCAACGCACGGTGACTGCGACTGGCCTCGCCGCCTCGGTGCGGTGGGACGTCCGTTACGTACCACTCGCAGAGGTGGCGTGGTACTTTCGGCGCGCCGATTTCGTGGTGTTGCCCTACCGTACCGCCTCACAAAGCGGCGTGGCGCACCTCGCCTGGACGCTGAGACGCCCGCTGTTGGTTACCGCCGTCGGCGGCTTGCCGGAACTGATCGCCGGTGGCAGCGCGGGCGTGGTGGTGGCGCCCGGCGATCCGGCGGCGCTGGCGGCGGGCATGGCCACGATGGTGGCCCGCTGGCGGAAAGGCGGAGATATCCCCACCGCGGTTCCCGCTGCGCCGCCGCCCGCCTGGGACGCCGCGGCGGCCACGCTGCTCACCGCCTTCACTGCCGCCGCCTCCTCAGCGGACGAACCATGTCTTCCGGTGGAGTCTTCCGGTGGATTTACCGCCGAACGAAGCGGCTCGCCCTTCCCCCGCCGTAATCTGCTCATCTGAAACGCCGTGATCCTCGGCTACGTGCTCTCTCGCTTCCCGCTGATCACGGAGACTTTCATCGCGCGCGAAGTGGTCGAGCTGGAGCGGCGTGGGGCCACTGTCTGGGTGGCGCCTTTGCGGCGCGAAGCTGCGGCAGCGCATCATCCCTCGAGTCGCGCCCTGCTGCCGCGGTTGCGCCCCATCCGCCGCTCTGTCGCCGCGCATTGGGCGCACGTGGTACGGGCCAACTTGACAATGTGGCGACGTCACCCACGCCGCTACGTCGAGATCTGGCGCGCGGCGCTGGCCGGCAGCCGCGGCGACCGCAACCTGCAGGCCGGGGCGCTACTCTTTTGGCCGCGGGTGGTGGCGATCGCCTACGACTTCGAACGCCTCGGCGTCGAGCACGTGCACGCCCACTTCGCCACCCATCCCGCGCTCGCGGCCCTGATCGTGCACCGCCTTACCGGCATCCCCTTCAGCTTCACGGTGCATGCCCACGACCTCTTCGCCCACCCGTGCATGCTGCCGGAAAAAATGGCGGCAGCACGCTTCGTGGTGACGATCAGCCACTTTAACCGCCGCCGGCTCCTCGCCCTCGCCGCCCCCGGAAACACCCATGCCCTGGCGGCCAAGCTGCACGTCGTGCGCTGCGGGGTGCGCTGCGAGGACTACGCGACGGCACGTGCAATTTCAGTGGCGCCGCCGGGAGTCCTCCGGCTACTGACGGTGGCCAGCCTGCAGCCCTACAAGGGACATGCCGTGCTGCTGGCTGCCTGCACCCGCCTGTCCTCGCCCTTCGAACTGCGCCTGATCGGCAATGGCCCGCTGCGCAGCCGGCTTGAAGCGGAAGCGCGGCGGCTGGGGCTGGGGGATCGGGTGCTCTGGCTCGGCGCGCAGGACGAGCGGCAGGTGAGACGCGCTTTGGCCGATTGCGATGTCTTCGTGCTGCCCAGCGTGGTCGAGCCCTCGGGGCGGATGGAGGGCATTCCCGTAGCGCTGATAGAGGCCATGGCTGCCGGACGGGCCATCGTCGCGACGCGCCTTTCGGGCATTCCTGAGTTGGTCGCTTCACCTGCCGAGGGCTGTCTGGTACCACCCGGCGACGCAGCGGCTCTAGCCGCCGCGCTCGCCGCGCTCGTGGACCCGGAACGACGGCGCCGGATGGGGCGTGCGGCACAACGCAAGGTGAACTCCGAGTTTCATCTGGCGCCCGCGGTGGCGCAGTTGGAAGAACTGTTTGCTGCCAGCGGAGCAGTCTTCCGGCGCCAGCAACCGTTGGCTCCGACAGTCGCGGCGACCTCGAAGGTGGCGGCATGAGCCCCGCGACGCTGGCTGGCCTGAGCACCATCATCGTCTTGCTGGGTGATCTCGCGGTGGCACTCGTCTGGTTGGGATACCCGCTTTGGGCGACACTGCGAGCGCGTCTCCGGCCCCTCCCCGCCGCCCCACCATGGGCCGCAGGGCCCATGGTCAGCGTCATCGTGGCGGCTTACAACGAGGCGCCGCACATCGCCGGCCGTCTGCGCAACCTGTTGGAGCTCTACTACCCGGCGGCCGCGCTGGAGATTTTGGTGAGCGATGACGGATCGAGCGATGACACCGCGGCGCTGGTCGCGGGATTCGCGGCGCGGGGCGTGCGGCTCCTGCGGGGAGCGCACGATGGCAAGGCCGCGGCGCTCAACCGCGCCGTGCAGGCGGCACGCGGCACGCTGCTGGTCTTCACGGACGCCACCAACGCCTACGAACCTGACACGCTGCGCCAGCTTCTCGCCCCGCTCGCCGACCCCGAGGTGGGGGCCGTGGTGGGCGCCAAGAGCGTGCTGGATACGCGCGGGGTGGGTGCCGGAGAACGCGTGTACTGGCGCTTCGAGAACTGGCTGATGGCGCAGGAGGCGCACGCCCGCTCCACCACCACCGGCAGCGGCGAAATTCTCGCCGTGCGCCGCGCCTGCTTCCGGCCGCTTCCTGAAGACGTCATGGTCAACGATGACCTCTACCAGGTACTGAGCGTGCTGGCGCAGGGGAAACGCGTCGGCTTCGCCGCCGCAGCGCGGTCGCGCGACCTGCCGGCGGCGCGCATGCGGGAGGAGTGGAAGCGGCGCAACCGCATGACCGCGGGCCGTTGGCAGACACTGCGTCAGCTCGGTCCCGCGTTGTGGCGCTGCTCGCCGCGCCTGTGGGCGCAAGTGCAGTGGCACAACAGCCTGCGTACGTGTTCAGCCCTTGCCATGGCAATGGCCCTCGCGGCGAGCCTGTTCCGCCTGGCGCTTCTGCCGTGGGCCACGCCGACCCCTGCCGCTGCCCTGCTGCTTGGATTGCACGGCGCCTTTTATGGCGTGGTGCTCTTGGTCACTCTGACACGGCGTCTGCGCTGGCGGCTGGGGTGGGGGGAGGCGCCGTTTTTTTTTACCGCCGCGCAAGCCGCCAGCCTCGCCGGCTGGTGGCGCTACGCCCGCCGCCGCCAGCCAGTCTGCTGGGAACGCGCGCAGCGGGCCGAGGCGCCCGTGGCCGGCGCGCCTAGCAGACCCGCGGCGGCGCATGTCCCACATGTCAGCAACCGTTCCATCGTCTCGGGTGTCGCCTGGTCCTACGGCTCGTTTCTCTCTGGCAAGTTGATCGCGTTTCTCGCCACCGTCGTGTTGGCAAGACTCCTGACCCCACGCGATTTCGGTGCCGTCGCCCTCTGCCTGATGGCGCTCACCTTTCTCGAGGTGGGAAGCAGCCTGGGCTTATTTTCGGCGCTGATTTACGAGGCCCGGGACTGGGAGCAGGTGGCGAACGTCTGCTTCTGGGCGACCACCTCGGCCGCCGTTCTCGGCTTGGGACTCTGCTGGGTGGGAGCACCGTGGTTCGCGGTGTATTTCCGTACGCCGCTTTTACGGCCGTTGATGCGCGCGCTGGCACCAGCGTTGCTGCTCACCGCCTTGGGCGGCACCCATGAAGCGCTGCTGCGCCGCAATCTGGCCTTCGAAAGGAAGCTATGGCCGGACCTCGCCACGGCGGCCGGAAAAGGGCTGGCCAGCGTGCTCTTCGCCCTCGCGGGGGCGGGCGCATGGAGTCTCATCTGGGGACAATTGCTGGGGGCCGGCGCCGGCCTCGTCGTCCTCTGGGTGGCAGTGCCGTGGCGACCCGCCTGGCGCTGGGATGCGATCGTTTGGCGCCGCGTTCTGGCCTACGGCAAGCATATCTACGCCATGGAGTGCAGCGGCACGGTGCTCCTCAACCTCGACTTCATCACCGTCGGCCGGCTGCTGGGTACCACAGCGCTGGGGTTTTACTCGATCGGCTTCCGGATTTCCGAAATGGCGCTGGTGAGCGTACTGAATGTCATCAGCCGCGTTGTATTTCCGGCCTTCAGTCGCCTGCAGCATGCGCCCGCTGAACTGGAACGCGCGCTGCTGAACACGCTGCGTTACACGTTGCTGTTCGCCTTCCCCTTTGCCGCCGCCATGGCGGTGCTGGGTCGGGACTTGATTCTGGCGCTCTACGGCCCGCGCTGGCTGCCCGCCATTCCGGTGCTGCGCATCATGGCGCTCTACGCCGCCTTGCGCAGCGTGCGTCACTTTCTCGGGGACGTCTACAAGGCTACGGGGCGGCCGCAGGTGCTCAGCCTGCTGACGGTTGTGTGGTGGCTGCTGCTGCCTCCGGCCTTGTACTTTGGCGGTCGCTGGGCCGGCATCGTGGGGGTGGCGTGGGGCGAGGTCGCGGTGCAGACCATCATGACGGTGGCGCACCTGGTCCTGATGGTGCGTCTGCTGCACCTGCGGCTGGTCATCTTCTGGCACAGCCTCGCTCCAGCGGTGGAAGCCAGCGTCCTGCTGGCCGGGGGCATGTACCTGTTACGCACGGTCTTGGGCAGCTCGCTGCCACCGCTCGCCAGACTTGGAATACAGGCGACGGGCGCACTGGTGCTCCTGACCCTGAACCTTGCCTGGCGCCATCCCGGCGTTCTACGCGGTGCCTGTCGCGCCGTGGCCCGGCTTTGGCAGCCGTCGCCGGCCACGCCCTCAGAGGCTGCAGCCGTTTTACTGACCACCGGAGGACCAGAGGCATGACTGTACGGCCTCGACGTTTGGAATGGCATGACGCCGCAGGCGTGCGCGAGCTCGCCTCGGCGTGGCGCGAGCTGTTCCGTGCCGTCGGGCCATCAGCCCCCTTTCTGTCCTGGGAATGGCATGAAGCCTGGGTTCAGACCCATTCCCGCGTCGGACACCCTTGGCTGCTGGCGGAATACTTCGATGATGGACGGCTGGCGGGCTTGGCAGCCTTTCGGCTGCGCCACCGCCACGGCCTCAGCCGTCTCGAGCCACTGGCCGCCGACAGCGGCATGGACGAGTTCGATCTTCTGTTGCATCCGGAAGCGGATAACGATCTGCCGTCACGATTATTGGACGTCTTCCTGCACAACCGCCATTGGCAGGTGGCGCGATGGGAAGCGGTGCGGCACGCCGGCGCCCTGCACCGCGGGCTGAAACGGCACGCCGCCGAGCACGGCATTGCCCTCACCGAGGAAGAGGGCGATGTGCTCCCCTTGCTGCAACTTCCAGACTCCTTCGAAATCCTGCTCGCCCAGCGCAGCGCCAACTTCCGCTCGGAAGTGCGGCGTCGGCGACGGGGTCTGGCCCAGGGGGTTGCGACAACGGTGGTGCAGTGCCTCGAAACCGCCGCGGAACTGCAAGCCGCGCTGCCCCTGCTCTACACCTTGCACAACCGCCGTCGCCGGCAAAAAGGGCAGCGCGGTATCTTCGAGCGGGCGCCGCTTCGCGCCTTTCATTCCTGTCTGGCCGGTTTACTGGCACCCAGCGGACAGGTCCGTCTCTATGTGCTGCGCACCGACCAGCAGCCCATCGCCGCCCTTTACGGTTTCGCCTTCCAGCGTCGCTTCTCCTACTTCCAGAGCGGCATGGAGCCGACTTGGAGTCACCGCAGCCCGGGAACGGTGTTGCTCGCCAGCGTCTTGGAAGACTGCATCCGCCGCGGTGAACGGGAGTTCGATTTCTTACGCGGCAGCGAAGCGTACAAAAGCCGCTGGACGACGGTAAGCCGTCGGGGTGTCAACCTGGGACTGGCTCATGGCCTCATCGGTCATACCTACCACCGTTTGCGCTGCTGGGTCCGCCACCCCCGCACGCCCCTCGTCCAGGAAGCGACGTCATGACTTCCGAAATCACCATCAATCCGGTCAGTCATCATCGCCGCTCCTGGCGCAACCGCACTGCCGACCTGCTCCCGCCCGAGTTCTGGCGCCGTCGCAGTCTGCGCTTGCTGGAATGCCGTCCGACCCTGGCCTGTGTCGTTGCGTTTCACCGCGTCTCCGACCAGTTGCGCGACGAGCTGACGTTTCCGGTGCGCGCCTTCCAACGACTCTGCAAGTGGTGGCGCGATCATTACACCGTCCTCAGCCTGGATGCCCTCTATGCCTGCCTCCAGACTGCCCGTCCCCTGCCGGCACGCGCCCTGGCCATCACCTTCGACGACGGATACGTCGACAATGCCGCCGTCGCCGCGCCCATCCTGCAATCGTTCGGGCTGCCTGCCACCTTCTTCGTGACCACCGGCCTGCTCGGAACGCAGCAGCGTTTTCCCTGGGACTCACCCACCCCTGCCACCCGCTTGATGAGCGAAGCACAGTTGCGACAATTGGAGCGCGACGGCTTCATGATCGGGGCGCATACACAGAGACATCTGCGCCTCAGCCGCACAACAGCGGCCGAGCTGTACGAGGAAATTGTTCCCCCACTGCTCTGGTTGCAGGCGCGTCTGCGGAAGCCGTCGCTCGACTTCAGCTTTCCCTTCGGCGGGCGCGAGGACTGCGGCGAGCGGGAACGCTCCATGATCCGCGCCGCCGGTTATCGAACATGCTATGCCTGTTATGGCGGTGGCGTGCACTCCAGCGATGACCCGTTTTATCTGCAGCGGCTGGCCATGAGCCCGCGCTTCCACGCCAGTCGCGGCGGTTGGGAACGTGCCTATGCCCGCTTGCTGCAACAGGAGCCCCGGCCCCACCTGGTGTGGAACAACGGAAACGGGGAATGAGAAATGTGGGGTGAGGAACACCAAGTCATCCCCCATCCGAGTTTCTCATCCCCCTTTCCCGACATCGGCCGCAATTAGTAATAGATCAGCAGGTGCTGCGCAATCATCCCGATTCCGCTGAGATCGGGCTGCGCCCCCAATGCGGAATAGAAGCTGATTCCCGGACCTCCGGTTTGATCCGTTACCAGCCCGCCGTACAGTTGCAGGGCCTTCATCAGCGCCTTCACCGCCGTGCTCACATTCAGGCTGTCCACGTTGATGGTGGGGTCGAAGCGGATCTTTGCTCCCTCGCGGAAGACGCCGCCGGGAACTCCTCCGTCGGTGGAATGCACGGGCGCCTGCCGCCCCAACGCAGGACTGTTCATGCTCGCCGGCACCAACACATTCAGGGCATGCTGCAGACAAGTCACGCAGTCCAGTTCGCCCGGCAGGATGTCGCCCGCCAGTCCGGTAATGGACGCCGCCGTCGTGCCCGGGGTGCCATCGCTGGTCTCTAATCCGCCGCCGTTCACGCGCCCGACGTTGGTGCTGGTGGGATTGCCGTTGGCATCCACGATCAGCTCCCAGAAATCGTAATAACGACGTTGCACGGTGTCGACCACAATCAAATGACCATCATTGGCGCCCCATCCTCCCACCGACGGCCGATATCCGCCTGCGGGATTCGGAACCGTTACGACATCGCCGAAGTTGTAGTACCGCGTATCCGTAAATGTCGTCGTACCGTGCGTTCCATCGGTGTATTGCACGGGATAGTCGAACCCGCCATCGTGCGTGTTCACATGGATTCCCAGCCTCGAGGTGGCGGATGAGATGTCGGTCGCCGACCCGGTCGGCGCCGAGTACAACCAGTCGGCCCCTGGGCTGCTGAACATCCGCGATGGCGGAGGCGTCGCAGGTGGAGGTGGCGGCGGTGGTGGCGGTGGCGG
>Ga0207416_1002583_pt1 | contig 19315 bp, 22 predicted proteins | sample PaiPotPPM11metaG_FD_184107 | JGI IMG/M metagenome (GOLD analysis project Ga0207416, IMG submission 184107) | Iron sulfur acid spring bacterial and archeal communities from Banff, Canada, to study Microbial Dark Matter (Phase II) - Paint Pots PPM... ...
GCCCAAGGCAATCCCGCAACAGCCCCCATCCGATGAAAATCCTTCGTGATCACTGGCCGCACGAACACCCGGAAGCTGAGCGCGGGAACCCCCGTTAGCTCCAGATCGTGACGTAGACCGGGGGCTTGAAGCGGGACGGCGGCACGCCCGCGGCGGGCGACCGCATGACCTGCATCGCCTCCGGGGTGCCGAGGAACCTGCGCAGCGCGCTCGCGGCGGTGCTGCGGCGCTCGCGCTCGAGCAGAGTCGCGTACCAGCACTCCTCGACGGGAAATCCCGGCAGGTCGATGACAGAAAGGCCTCCGCGCCGAACCTGGTGGGAAACCAAGTGCTCGATCGCGAGCGCGACCCCCGCGCCGTCCGCGGCGGCCGCGAGCGCGGCCGTCTGACTCTGGAAGACACCGATGTCGCCGTCGGCCACTCCCAGCCGGCGCAGCAGCCTGGCGGTCTCGCTGTCTGGGTCGGTTCCCGACGGGTCGACCAGCCAGCGCCACTGCCGGGCGGGGCCGCGCGGCCGGGCCTGCCCGGTGCTTCTAGGTCCTGGGGTCTCCCCGCGGCCGACCGCGACGAGCCGGTACTTGAAGACGGGTTCGCTGACGATCGGCATCTCGTGCTCGCCGGTCACGCCAGGACCGAAGGCGACGTCCGCGAGCCGGTTCGCGATCAGCACGCCAAGCTCGCCCGCGGCGGCCACCCCGGTCGTCATCTCCACCGCCCCGGCGAACCGGCGGCGGAACGCGTCGAGCAGCGGTTCCGCGACGAACTCGGCGAAGGTGGAGGTGGCGACGATGCGCAGCTGCTCGGGTGCGCCCTGCGCGTCGCGGACGGCGGCGTGCGCCTCGGCGCCGAGCACGACGATCTGGGAGGCGGTGCCGAGCAGCCGCGTGCCGCCGGGCGTCAGCGTCATGCCCGCCTGGCTCCTGCTGATGAGCGGGTCGCCCAGGTCCTGGCGGAGAGCGGTGATCGCCTGGGAGACCGCGGACTCGCTGACGCCGAGCGCGGCCGCCGCGGCCCGCACCGAGCCCAGGCGAGCCACCAACACGAACGCGTTCAGCTGGGTCAGGGTCATCGTGACTCCTCCGATTGAAGCCTACTGCGCAGGCCGGCTCGCATGGCCAGGACGCCGCCGCGCTTATGCAATCATTGATGAGGCCGTCGGAGTGAGGGCGGCGTACTTTCCGTGAACGCGCAGGGAGTTCGACGGTGCAGGTTCCCGCGCAAGTCGAGTACGAACGGGCGGCAAGCGTCGACCACGCGCTGACCCTGCTGGCGAGGTACGCCCCGGGCGCGAGGATCCTGGCCGGCGGCCACAGCCTCATCCCGATGATGAAGCTGCGGCTGGCCCAGCCCGAGGTGCTCGTCGACATCAACGGGATCGGCGGCCTGCGGTACATCGAGCTCGTCGCCGACGAGCTGCGCATCGGCGCGCTGGCCAGGCACGCGGACCTGCTCGCGTCGCAGGTGGCGGGCGAGCACTTCGCGATCCTGCACGACGCCGAGCGGGTGATCGCCGATCCGGTCGTCAGGAACTGGGGCACGATCGGCGGGTCCCTCTGCCAGGCGGACCCGTCGGAGGACCTGTCCGCCGCGTTCGCGGCGCTGAAGGGCTCCATGATCATCCACGGGCCCGGCGGCAGCAGGGAGGTATCCGCGCGAGCGTTCCACACCGGGCCGTACGAAACCGTTGTCGGCCAAGCGGAGATGCTCACCGAAATCAGGCTGCCGGTCAGGCCGCACAGCGGCAGCGCGTACGCGAAGGTGGCCCGCCGGGCCGGCGACTGGCCGATCGGCGCCGCCGGAGTGGCCGTCCGCCTGGAAGGGGAGGTGATCGCGGACGTCGGCATCGGGCTGACCGCGGTCGGCGCCGCGCACTTCGTGGCGGCCGAGGCGGAGGAGTTCCTGCTCGGCCGCGCGGCAGGCGAGGAGGCTTTCCTCCGGGCCGGCGAGATCGCCGCCGCGCACTGCCGCCCGGGCTCCGACCAGCGGGGCCCGGAGGAGTACAAGCGTCACCTGGTCCGCGAGCTGACTGCGCGGATGCTGCGCGCCGCCGTCCGTAGGGCCCGCGGGCTCGACCCGGTGACGGCGGCCCCGTGAAGATGGCACCGTGAAGATCACCGTCACCGTCAACGGGACCGACTACGCGCGGGTGGTCGAACCGCGGCTGCTGCTGATCCACTTCCTGCGCGACGAGCTCGGCCTTACCGGCTCGCACTGGGGCTGCGACACTTCGAACTGCGGCGCCTGCGTGGTGTGGCTCGACGAGACGCCGGTCAAGTCCTGCACGGTCCTGGCCGTCATGGCCGACGGCCGGCGGGTGGCCACCGTCGAGGGCCTGGCGTCGCGCCCCGTGCTTGGCGGCACCGGGCTCGACCCGGTCCAGGAAGCCTTCGCCGCCTGCCACGGGCTACAGTGCGGGTTCTGCACGCCCGGCATGATGATGACCGCGCGCTGGCTGCTCGACCACAACCCCGACCCGACGGAAGACGACGTCCGCGAGGCGATATCCGGCCAGGTTTGCCGCTGTACCGGGTACGAGAACATCGTCAGGTCGGTGCTGCGGGCCGCCAAGCTGGAGGGTGGTGACCCCGCTGAGCAACGCTTACGGACCGATCCCCCGCAAGGAGGACGCGCGGTTCATCAGGGGCCAGGGCACGTTCATCGATGACATCGCGGTGCCGGGCATGCTGCACGGGGCGGTCCTGCGCAGCCCGCTCGCGCACGCGAGGATCGTCTCGGTCGACGCGAGCGCCGCCCGCGCCCACCCGAAGGTCGTCGCCGTGCTCACCGGCGCCGACCTGGACGAGCGCGGGATGGCGTGGATGCCCACGCTGGTCGGCGACGTGCAGGCGGTGCTCGCCACCGACAAGGTGCGGTTCCAGGGCCAGGAGATCGCGTTCGTGGTGGCGACGGACCGCTACGCGGCGCGCGACGCGCTTGAGCTGATCGCCGTCGACTACGAGCCGCTGCCGCCGCTGATCGACGCGACGACCGCGCTCGAACCGGACGCGCCCACGGTCCGCGACGACCTGCCGGGCGGCAACCGGATCTTCGACTGGTCCGCCGGCGACAAAGAGGCCACCGACGCGGCGTTCGCCGCCGCGGACGTGGTCGTCGGCTGCGACATGGTCTACCCGCGCTCGCATCCGGCGCCACTCGAGACCTGCGGCGTCATCGCCGACTACGAGCCGGTCGGCGGCAGGCTGACCCTGTGGTCGACCAGCCAGGCACCGCACGCGCACCGCATGTTCTACGCGGTGCTGACCGGGCTGCCCGAGCACAGGATCAGGATCGTGTCGCCCGACCTCGGCGGCGGTTTCGGCGCCAAGGTTCCCGTCTACCCCGGGTACGTCGCCGCGATCGCCGCGTCGATGGCCACCGGCCGGCCGGTGAAATGGGTGGAAGACCGGTCGGAGAACCTCATGTCCACCGCGTTCGCCCGCGACTACCACATGCACGGCGAGATCGCCGCGACCGCGGACGGCCGGATCCTCGCGCTGCGCGCCCGGGTACTCGCCGACCACGGCGCGTTCAACGCGGTCGCGCAGCCGTCCAAGTTCCCGGCCGGCTTTTTTCACATCTTCACCGGCTCCTACCAAACGAAGTCGGCCTACTGCGAGGTCACCGGCGTTTACACGAACAAGGCGCCCGGCGGCGTGGCCTACTCCTGCTCGTTCCGTATCACGGAGGCCGTGTACCTGGTCGAGCGGCTGACCGACATGCTCGCGCGCCGACTCGGGGCGGACCCGGCGGAGCTGCGGATGCGGAACCTGCTGCGCCCCGAGCAGTTCCCCTACACGACACCGTCCGGCTGGCAGTACGACTCCGGCGACTACCCGCGGGCGCTCCGGCTTGCCCTCGATATGGCCGGCTACGACGAACTGCGGCGCGAGCAGGCGGAGCGCCGGGCGCGCGGCGAGTACATGGGCATCGGGCTGAGCTTCTTCACCGAGGGCGTCGGCGCGGGACCGCGCGGCCACATGGACATCATGGGCCTTGGCATGGCCGACGGCGCCGACCTCAGGGTGCATCCCACGGGCAAGGCGGTGCTCGCCGTGTCGGTGCAGACCCAAGGGCAGGGCCACGAGACCACGTTCGCGCAGCTGGTGGCCCAGGAACTCGGGCTGTCACCCAACGACGTCGAGGTGGTGCACGGCGACACCGACCGAACGCCGTTCGGACTCGGCACCTACGGCTCGCGGTCCACGCCGGTCTCGGGTGCCGCCGCGGTCGTCGCCGCGCGGAAGGTCCGCGAGCGCGCGCGGGTGGTGGCCGCCGTCATGCTCGAGGTCGCCGCCGACGACCTCGAGTGGCTTGACGGCAAGTGGCGCGTGCGCGGCGACCCCGACCAGGCCCTGGACATCGCGGAGATCGCGCGGGCCGCGCACTCGTCGCTTGAGCTGCCGGCCGGCGTCGAAGGCCACCTGGACGCGTCCGCGGTCTACAACCCGCCGAACCTGACGTTCCCGTTCGGCGCCTACATCTGCGTGACCGACGTGGACCCTGGCACCGGCGAGGTCAAGGTGCGCCGCTTCATCGCCGTTGACGACTGCGGCGTGCGGATCAACCCGATGATCGTCGAGGGACAGGTGCACCGCGGCCTCGCCGACGGCATCGGCATCGCCCTGATGCAGGCGATCTCGTTCGACGAGATCGGCAACTGCCTGAGCGGCTCCTTCATGGACTACCTGCTGCCCACGGCGCTCGAGTGCCCCTCGCCCGAACTCGGCGCGACGGTCACGCCGTCGCCCCATCACCCCGTCGGCGCAAAGGGGATCGGCGAGTCCGCCACGGTCGGCTCGCCGCCCGCCGTCGTCAACTCGGTGGTGGACGCGCTGGCACCGTTCGGGGTGGTGCACGCGGACATGCCGCTGACCCCCGCCAACGTCTGGCTCGCGATCCAGGCGGCCGGCCGCAAAGAATGAACTTGAGCAGCGGATAATCCATACCTGGACCGAAAGATCCGGTTAATGCCACGGCTGCCTGGAACAGCAAGTAATTAAACACTTACAGGTGCCATGAGCTGGCCTGCTCTGTTCGGACTTTGACTTTTATGACCGGCTCCACGCTTTGGTTTTCGCGCTAGAGGTACCTTTGGTTAGAGAGGCAGGCGAAAGTCTTTTCTGTTCTGAAGCGGCCTGCGGCTGAGGTAGCGAATCTGGTGCGCTACGACCTCCAGACTCACGGGGCAGTCCAACCTGGCGTCTTCTTGATATCCCGCGCCAGCGAGACGCCAGCGTACCGCCAGCGGATAGCAATAGACTCGTTTGCAGATAAACACCGAGAAAAGGAGATCCGGACCAAATGGCGAAACAACTCAACGCATCCCTCATCACCGTCGCCCGCCCCTACTCTGGTACGGTTAGCCCCTTCGACTGCAGCCGTGGCTCCCTCGACGACAACGACCTCAATGATTCAGGTGGATGGGACTGCGATCCACTAACATCGTTTGGGCCATGCGACGACGAGGACGCCTGCGGCTGAGGTAGAGAATCGGGCGCGCTATGAGCACTCCAGCCAGAATGGAGTGCGGTAGCATGGTGAGATTACTTGACACCTCAGGCGTCAAGTAATCTCACTCATCCTCATCTGGTGCACTCAGCCTGAATCAACCGACTAAAGCATTTTCTGTCGGTCTTGCCCCAGGGCAGCGACCAGTCATCGTATTTCTTGCGGTGGACGAGCGGCACGTCCGGCTCGCCATCCGGCCCCGGCCGCCAGGCGACCGCGCCGGCCGCCTTGATCAGCCTGGATCCCGCCTTGTTGTTAGGCATCTGACAGACGACCTCGGCTCTTGTCCCTAATCAGGATCTCGTGCACGTCACGCAGCGGCACCCCGTTCTCATCGCGGGCGTGCCTCATCCATTCCCCGTCGCCGCCCAGCCACCAGGAGGACGTCCCGTCATCCATGCCCAGGGCGATGAACTCACGCAGCCTCGCGGCGTGCGCCGGATCAACCACCTCTACCAGGGATTCCATGCGCCTGTCCAGGTTGCGGTGCATGATGTCGGCGCTGCCCAGCCAGACCTCGTTGCCCGCCTCCGGGTCCTCGCCCGGCGTAGCTGACGACAGTGTCTCCGCCGGCAAGCGCCCCGGCGACAACCGGCCGGCGTCGGGCTCGCCGGTGCCGAAGGCGTAGATCCTTGAGTGCTTCGGGGGCGACAAGCAGCCGGCGGTAGCCGCTCATCCTGCTGTACCCGGTGAGGTGGTTGAACAGGTCGGTAACGTCCTCCCCCACCCGCTTGTCGGCTGTGAGCAGGCCGAAGTCCTCGTACAGCCGCGCCGTGGTCGGATGGTAGTTGCCGGTGCCGATGCGGCCGTAGCGCCTGAGCGTGCCGTCGGGCTCCTGGCGGACGATGAGCATGAGCTTCGCGTGCGTCTTCATGCCCACGAACCCGTAGACGACGTGGCAGCCCGCCTCCTCCAGCTTCCGCGCCCAGGCGATGTTCGCCCGCTCGTATTGTCCGAGGTGAGCGAGGCGCTGACCGGAGCGCTCCGGCTGAGGATGACCGCAAGTGCCGCGGTGACGCCGAATGCCACCGCCATGGCCGCCTCCCCATCTTGACCTCAGCAGACGGGTTTTGCCTAGGGGCTTACGTCCGGTCTCGCAGTCAGTGAGGTGATTCGTCCGCGCCCCCAGCCTCACCCGCCACGCCCGCCAGCGCGCCCTGTCCGTCAGCGCCGGCTGACCCTGGGCTGGCGCCGTTCCTCGCCTGCTGGCGGCGGCTCTGCGCCCTGCCCGCGCTGACCTGACCAGCAGCGGCAACCCCAGCGACGCGGAAGGAGACCCGCCCAGCGCGGTCGGAGCCGGTGCGCACCCGGGCACGCCGGGCGCACCGCGCACCACCCGCCCCGAAGACAAACGGACATGAAGTCAAAAAGCAGACACCATCACGATCATTAATTAACCATGCCTCAGATCACCTGAACGATTGAGGCTAGCCCGGCATTCGCCAACTATCTGCGATGCTTACACCATGACGGCCAGATCCCAGCCAGACGCCAGCCAGACGCCAGTGGCATGCCATCGAAACGCCATCCGCGTTCTGTAACATCAAATCCGAGAACCGCGGGAATTAGAAACCCCCGGACGCGGAGAAGGAGTCTCAATCATGGCCAAATCCCTCAGTTTCGGCAGCATCAGCGTCAGCAGGGGCGCCGGTACGGTAAGCCCGTTCGACTGCAGTATCGGCCTAGCCGATAACAACGATGTAAATGACTCTGGCGGCCACGACTGCGCCATCTCTATCGGGGTCGAGGGCTGGCCGTGCGACGACTACGACGTCTGCGGATGAGCGGGCGCGTACTCTAATCTGCAATAGCGGTGCTGTGGCGGGAGTTTCTTCACCGCCCAGCACCGCGCTCTGCGGCTTATCTATTATCCAATGAGTCGGCCGCATTTTCAGAATAAGGATGGCCAGGGTCATGGAAATCCGATCTGGAGTGGAGTTCTCCACCGGTAGGACTAAGGTGCCGGTACGCAGGATTATGGCGCTGTTCTCGCCATACTGGATCAGGCTGAGCGTGACACTCGGCCTGATCGCGGCCTCGTCAGGGCTTGGCCTGGTGCCACCATTTCTCCTGCGGGCCATCCTGGACGGGGCATTGCCGCGCGACCAGGTCGGTTTGCTTACGTTGCTAGCAGGCGGAATGCTTGCGCTAACTGTGCTGGTTAGCTGCTGCGGCGTATGGCAGTCATACCTTTCACTCGGCGTGGGTCAATCCGTAATGAGTGATCTCCGGATCGCGGTTTACGGCCGCTTGCAGCGCATGCCGCTGGCTTTCTTCACGCGCACGCAGACCGGGGAGATGCAGTCTCGGATTACGAATGATATCGGCGGCATGAGTGCGACGATTACCAGCATTTCTACGAATATCGTTGCCAGTGTGACGACGGTGGTCGCGAACCTCATCGCGATGGTTGCACTGGACTGGAAGCTGACGATAATTTCATTGCTGATGCTTCCGGTGTTCGTATGGATCAGCCGCAGGGTGGGGAGCGAGCGTAGGCAGGTTACGCGTGAACGCCAGGAGGAAACGGCCCGGCTGACGGTGATGGTAGAGGAATCGCTGTCGGTCAGCGGATTCCTTCTGGGGCGGGTTATGGGGCGCACAAAGGATCTGGTCGATGATTTTTCAGATCAGTCTCGCGTACTCACATCTCTGACAATACGATCATCGATGGTAGGCCGCTGGCGTGCTTCCGCGATACAGGTGATCGCTGCCGCGATGCCTATCGTTATCTACTGGGCGGCCGGGCTGACTGACCATGACGGTAAGCTCGCGATTTCCATCGGTACCCTAGTGGCCTTTACCACGTTGCAGCAAGGTCTGTTTGGTCCAACCGTGCAGTTGCTGGGCGTGGGAATTACGCTGCAAAGCTCTACGGCGCTCTTTGATCGCATCTTTGAATACCTTGATCTGCCGATTGACATGGTGGAGCCAGTACGACCCCTTCCGCTGCCAAGCCCGCGCGGGCACGTTCAATTGCAGAATGTGAGCTTTAGCTATGGCTCCAGCCAGATTCTCCGTGATATCACGATCGATGTTCCGGCCGGCGGCCATCTGGCCATTGTCGGCGCCACCGGCGCCGGCAAGACCACGCTCGGCTATCTCATACCTCGTCTGTATGACGTTAGCGCGGGCCAGGTCATGATCGACGGCGTTGACGTGCGGGATCTCAGCTTCACGACTCTTGCTGGCGTCGTTGCCGTCGTCTCCCAGGAAACATACCTGTTCCACGCCAGCGTCGCGGAAAACCTCCGGTTCGCTAAGCCAGACGCCACGGATGAAGAGATCAGAGAAGCCGGGAAGATCGCCCAGATAGACGATCTTATCTATGGCCTGCCAGACGGCTACGACACGCTAGTCGGAGAGCGTGGCTACCGGTTCTCCGGCGGCGAGAAACAGCGTCTAGCAATTGCGCGAACCATTTTGCGTGATCCCCGGGTGCTCGTACTCGACGAAGCCACCAGCTCGCTTGACACTCGTACTGAGCATGCTATCCAGCTGGCATTGGACCGGCTGTCAATGGGCCGCACAACGATTACGATTGCCCACCGGCTCTCCACTGTTGTCGCCGCGGATCATATCGTCGTCCTGGACCACGGGGAAATAGTCGAACAGGGAACCCATGCGGAGCTGCAAGCCAGGGGCACGGTCTACGCAAACTTGCTTGCGAAGAACGGTATATTGTTGCCGAGTTAATAGCATCTCGGACCAGCGAGTTGCCAGCAAACGGCAACAGAGCTCCTGTACCATCCCCGCGGCTACAGATAAATGAGAAAGGAGAGCATGATGACCGAACTTTCGACGCAGGAAGGCGAGAGCCTTTCTGGCGGATTCCTGCCGGAGCTCGCGAAGCTCATTAACCCAGTTTCGGTGGATGACTTCATATCTCACTACTGGGAGCAGGAGCCGCTTCTCGTCAATAGGAATGACCCTTCATATTACTCGGATCTGCTCACTCTCGACGGTATCGACCACGTGCTGTCGCTGGCGGGAGTCAAATTGGATGCTGTCCGTGTAGTGGTAGAGGGTAAGGAGACGCCGGTCTCCGAGCTCGGCACAGGACGTGGGCGCAATGGCGGAATCAATTCACTGGAAACGCTTTACGAGCGCTACCGGAATGGCTCCACTATTGTCGTAAATTCCCTGCAGGACCGCTTTGAACCCCTGCGGCGGCTCGCAACCCGGCTCGGTGGCGAAATGAGCACGCGGCTTCAGATGAATATATACCTGACGCCGCCTGGCGCACAGGGGTTCGCGGCGCACTATGACACCCACGACGTTTTCGTCGCCCAGGTGCATGGTAGTAAGGTCTGGAGGCTGGCCGGAGCTCCACACGATCTTCCCCTCGCATCCATGCCGCACGACAAATCCCAGCCTGCTCCAGATCCGCTGCAGGAGATCGATCTGCGGTCCGGTGATCTGCTGTACCTGCCGAGGGGCACCATTCATTCGGCCACCGCCAATGAGACCGCATCGCTTCACGTGACCATTGGTATCCATCCCGTGCTCTGGGCGCAAGCGATCGAAGATGCCGTAGCTGGCGTGCTCGCGAAGGACGTGCGTTTTCGCCGCGCGCTTCCAATCGGGTTCACTCACGACGAGCAAGCCTGCGCGGGAATGGAAGAGACTCTCGCGGAGCTGGTGGACGCCCTTCACGAGCAGCTGTCGCCGCGCGCGATGGTCGGGGACGCACTGGACCGTGCGGTGTCCATCAGCGCCCCGGCGTTGCGCGGTCATCTGCTGGATCTGGAGGAGCTCCCCGGAATAAGCCTCGATACGAAGGTGCGTCGGCGTAACGACCTGGAATGGCGCCTGATCATCGACGAAACCAACGTCGGCCTGCACTTCTTCAATAAGGCCGTCCAGTTTCCCGCAGACGTTGCCGACGAAGTCCGCTACGCGACTGGGCAAGGTACTGGCTGGTTCACGGCAAGATCGGTTCCGGGTGAGCTGGATGAACCTGGCCGCATGACACTAGTGCAAACGCTGCTGCGTGAGGGATTCCTAACGCTGCGGTGACAGCGAGGATAGCGGGTAGCCGGAAAGGAAGTTAAGTGGCGACTAAGCAACGGCAGTGGATTCTCGCTTACGACGCAACCTGCGGGACCTGCCGAAAGATATCCCGCATCGTCGGAGAAGCATGCGACCGCAAGCTCCAGATCCTCCCGCTTGGGCGGCCGGACATCCGGCAGCTGCGGACGCGTGCGCTGGGTGAAGAGGCGCCGTGGACGCCAACCCTGCTTCGGGTAGACAACGAGAACGTGCGCGCGTGGACCGGGATAGCCATGGCATATCCGCTGGTCCGCCACCTCGGGCCAAGGTCGACGCTCAAGGTCGTCTCCGCGCTTGGGCGGGTTCGTTCGGCCAGACCGCAACTGCCCGGGGATCCGAAGTCCGCCAGCGGCCGTATCGCCGACATCGCGGTCATCAGTGTCTCGGTTGGCGTGGTCGCCGCCGCGCGACTCCTGCTTACCGGGAAGCCGCCTGTCCCGGCGGCCAACGAGAACGTTCTTGCCGTTCGGTGGGTCGAGAAACATCGTGAGAGTCTCCCCAGTACCTACGATGAAGTAGTCGCTTATCCGATCTCATACCAACGGGCGATATTTGCTGTGTCGCCTCCGGAGGTACAAAGCCGGTTTTGGGTTGAGGCGCTCAAGCGAGATAGGGCAAAGAAGTCGGATCTCACCAAAGAGCAAGCTGAGATATTTAACCGTGCTATCGAGCTAGCGTCGATGGGCCAGGTATTCACCCTGCTTTCGGATCCTGACCTGGATAAACGGCTCGCCGGTCTCGAAGACGACGCGAAACGGCTATTTGAGATACCCAAGTCTTACCATCTCTTCGTAGCGCTCGCGGGAAACCGGATTAAGCCGGAAGCCAGCTGATAACCCTGGTCGGCACCGTCGATCTTGTCAACTGCCGATACCCCGTCGCTTGCGGCGCAGCGACTCCGAGACTTCCGCCGTGGGGGGCGAGCGGTGATGTCGCCGCCGCGAGACTGCCCGGTCAGGTGCACACACAGGATAACCGGGACGCTGGGGTCAGATGCGGGGCGGATCTTGATGTCCTGCGCTTCGATCGCGTCGCGGGTGCGGACGAACATGGGCCGGGCCGCCAGGTCGGTCTTGCTCATCCTGAAGGCCTGCTCCACGTGCCACAGGTCGTGGTAGCGGCTGATGACCTCGGCCGGGGCATGACGGAGACGGGGATGTTCGTGACGTACCCCTTCAGACCGGCTAGTTTCCTGGCGCGGGCGAGGGCCTTCTCGTCGAGGGCCGGGGTTCCGCCTGCGTTCTTGACGAACCGGAGCGTGCGGGCTGATTTCGCGCCGCTGATGACGTCGCGGGCGCGGTTCTCCTGCGCGGTGAGGGTCCTGTTGTCCCGCGCGAACCGTTTCGCGGAGAACGCCCAGACCGCCCGCCACGATTTTCGCCCGACCACGATCTGAGAGTCGACCCGCCGTTCCTTTCTATAGCCGGCCTTGCGCAGGCCGTCCTCGTGCTCGGCCTCGAAGTACCAGCGTCGTCACGTCGTACAAGACGATAGAGATACCGCCGCTGGCCAGTACGTGCGCGAAGCACAGCCCGGCGATCTTGTCGCGGTAGCCGCGGTCCGCGCAGCGGGCCAGGGTGCGGCGCATCGTCTTGTCGCTAGCCGCCCTGCGGCCTAGGTCCGCCAGGACCGGCCGGCGTCCAGGATCGAGGTCGGCTCGACGACCCGGGCCAGGACAAGGTCCCGGAACACGTGATCGCCCAGGGCGCCGAACCCCAGGTCGCCGAAGACGCCGTCCAGCGCCTGAAACAGCAGCCGCGAGTCGGTCGACACCACCCGGGGCGGCCCCGAGGCTGCCGAGTGCGCGCTAGCGCAGGTGGAGTGCCTGGTCGTGGTGCTCGATTCTGGCGCACCGCGAGCGCCGCGCGCCGGCCTCTTCGGGCAGGGCCTCGAGTCGCTCAATCCCCGGCCCTCTGCACGGCACAACAGGGCGCCTACCACGACCCCGCGCACCCCTCAGCGGTCCTCCTGCCGGTCGTACCCGGAGGTAGCAAGGACGTCGCGGCCGGCCGGGTGACCGGCACCGTGCATGTCCTCCCGGTAAGCAACGCGCGGCCGACAACCAAACACGCGTATCCGCTAGCACCCGGACGAACGCGATGACGCAGCCCTCGTTACGGATAGTTGAAGGACGCTTGAATCTTGGTGCGCACCTTCTCAGCGTCCATGTGGCCGAGGCTTTCCAGGATGACCAGGGCCCGCTGCCACGCCTCCTGAGCGGCTCGCGTCGTCCCGGCCTGATGGTGAGCTTCGCCGAGGTGACCAAGGATTCTGGCCTCGTTGTAGCGATAGCCACGGTCCTGGAATATCCTCGCCGACGTCTGGAAGCAGTCAATCGCTGTATCGTGCTGGCCCAGGTGCTGATAGCAATAGCCGCGCGTGTCGAGAACCGCGGCCTGGCCGAGATCGCTGCCCATGGCCTCAAACCAGCGCATGCTCTCATCACAGACTGTCAAGGCCTGCTCGAACTCACCGCACAGCGCGCGACACCAGGCAACCCCGCACAATGCGTCGCCCAGATAGAAATTGTCGCCGCTCCGTGACAGCTCCAGTGACTTCAGCGCATGATGGAGTGCGTCCCGCGGCAGCCCGCAGGCTTCATAGGTGGTGGAGAGCCTCAAGTGGACGTTGATCTGGCCGTCCAGGTCATCAAGCGCGGTGAGAAGAGCGAGGGCGTCCGTCAGGTGCGCTTGTGCCTCGTCGAAGGCGCCGAGCCGCAAATAGGCCCCGCCAAGAGCGGCGTGCATGTGGGCTTGGCCCTCCTGGTGCCCGGCCCCTCCGACGGCCGCCAACCCCGTGAGCAAAGAGGAGACCATTTCTCCCCAGCGCCCGCTCTGGTGCAGGAACCCCTGGAAGGTCCACGGAAGCTGCCAGGCGTCGGTGGCGAAACCCAGTTCGGCGGCGCGCCTGGCTGCGGAGATCAGCACCGGTGTCTCGCGCCTGAACCAGGCGAGCGCTTCCTGCGCGTCAGCCGGGGCCTCGATGGCCGTACCGGGCGCGGGCGGCCCCAGGGCAATCGGGTGCCGGTGGCGAGGGAGCCGCCGGCTGGCGATGAAGCCGCTGTGCAGGTAGTAATCCAGCATGCGGCGGGTAGCCGCCTGGCGATCGGTCTCTGGCAGGTCTCTTGCCTGTTCGACCGCATAGGACAAGAGGAGGTCATGCATGCCGTACCGGCCTGGGGATGACGCCGTGAGCAGGTTGGCCGCGGTGAGTTCCTCCAGTGCCCGTCGGGCTTCATCGGGCGGGCAGCCGACCAGGCTCGCCGCGGCCGGAACGGAGATGCCGGGACCTGGGTGCAGCCCAAGCACGCGGAACATCCACGCCGCTGGGTCATCTAGCTCACGGAACGACCAGGAGAAGACCGCTCGAACATCGGTCACCAGGTCGCCCGCATTCAGTGCGGCGAGACGGTCGCGTTCCCGGCGAAGATCCTCAACCACACCGACCAGCCGGTCCTGGCTGCCCGCCGCTCGCGCCGCGGCGATGCTCAGCGCCAGCGGCAGGCCGGCACACAGCTCGACCAACTCGTCCACCGCGTCGGCCTGCGTTTCTGACCGCTGTGCCCCAAGCCTTCGGGCGAGCAGCTCACGCGCGTCCGGGGGGGCGAACACGTCGACATTAAGGATGTGCGCGCCTTCGGCGGCCGCCAGGCTGGTCAGCCGCCGGCGGCTGGTGACCAGCGCGACACACGAGGCCGAGCCGGGCAACAGGGGCCGCAACTGCGCCGCGTCCCGCGCATTGTCCAGCACCACAAGCAGTCGCTTGTCCGCGATCAGGCTGCGGTACAGGGCAAACTGGGCCTCGGCCGAGGCCGGCACCCGGGACGACGGCACACCTAGCGCATCCAGGAACCCGCGCACCGCCCCCACAGGAGTCACCGGCGCCCCGTCCGGGCTGAACCCGCGCAAGTCAACGTACAGCTGCCCATCAGGGAACGCCCCCGCAACCTGATGCGCCCAGTACACCGCCAACGCGGTCTTGCCAACCCCGCCCATCCCGCAAAGTGCCGTGATCACGGCCGTCCCCGCCACCTTGCCGCGGTCCTCAAGCAGGGAAGCCAGCGCCTTGAGTTCGTCAGCTCTTCCGATGAACTGCCGCACGGCGCCGGGGAGCTGCCTGGGCACCACCGGCGGCCCGCTGGGCTGCCCGGTCAGCCGGACCGCGCCGTCCGCCGGGGCTACAGCCTGCCCCTCACGGTCACCGGAGTCAGCCGTATCCCTCCGTGGCTGCGTCGCCGTACCCGGCGTATCGGCAATTTGGGCATGGGGTGCGGGCACGACAGACGAAGACATGCCCGCACGCTCGGGCGGGAGGCTCAAGCGCGGTACCTGACCATCGGTCAGCGATGCGTCTCCGTTGAGAATGTATTGATGCAACTGCTGTAGCTCAGGCCCGGGAGATATGCCGAGCTCGTCACGGAGACGCTGATCGATGCTGCGGAAGACCTCGAGCGCCTCAGCCTGCCGACCGCCCCGGTACAGCGCCATCATCAACTGACCGTGCAGACCTTCCCGCAACGGCTCGCCGTCGACCAGCCTCAGCAGTTCTGCGACCAGCTCCAGATGCCGGCCGAGCCGCAAGTCCGCATCCACCCGAGCCTCTACCGCCCGCATCCGCAGCTCAGCCAGCCGCGGCAACTCGGCCCGCTGCATGGCCGGAGCCGGGATGTCCGAGAGCGGGTCCCCCCGCCACAGCGACAGGGCCTGCCCGTATAGCCTGGCGGCCTCCGGCCAGTCACCGTGGTCCGCCGCCGCCCGCGCGTGGTCGCACAACTCGGTAAACCGGTCTAGGTCCAGTTCGCCGGCAGACACCTCGATCAGGTAGCCCGGAGGCCGCGTGGCGATCCGCTTGCCCGCCTGCGTGCCCAGGTTCCGGCGGAGTTGCTTGACATGCCCCTGCAACGTAACCCGCGCGCTCGGCGGCGGTGCGTCATCCCACATCGCATCGATGAGGGCCTGGACCGGGACAACCCGGTTGGCCCGCAGCAAGAGAACCGCCAGCAGGACTCGCTGCTTAGCCGAAAGCATGGCACTGTCGCCGCTGACCTGCAGCGGGCCCAACACCCCGAATTCCACGAGTATCGATCCAGTATCGAGAAGAGACACGTGAATTACTAGGAACATCACTAGGGTACTGGAACCCCATGTGGGTTTTTCCTCTCAGCGTGGAGAGATCCTCTTAAGGGAGAGGAATTCTCCGACGAGAAAGGCGCGCAGGAAGTTCGACCGGGATTTCCGGGAGGGCGCGGTCCGGCTGGTCCGTGAGACCGGCAAGCCGATTGCCCAGGTGGCGCGTGACCTGGGGATCAACGAGGGCACCCTGGGCAACTGGGTTATTACTGACCGGCGCGCAGGGACGGCGGTGACGGTGCGCTGAGCGAGGACGAGCGGGCGGAGCTGGTCCGGCTGCGGCGGGAGAACGCGGAGCTGCAGATGCGGTGCGTTCTCTGAATTTGGACTTTTCGAACTGTTAGGGAGAAACGGGCATAGTGGTTTCGGGGTAAGTCAGCATGAAACGGCCGGCTCCGTGGTTCTGCCGGTAGAAGCCCTGTAGAGGTCCCGGCGGTGGAGCGGGTCCCGAACGACGAGGAGTCGGTGCGGCGGCTGATCGGGAAGCTGGGTGACCGCCGGCTCCTGCCGGTCTGCTACGAAGCAGGGCCGTCCGGCTACGAGCTGCACCGCCTCATCAGCTCGATGGGCGTCTCGTCCCAGGTGATCCCTCGTCGCTGATCCCGAAGGGAGCCTCGGACCGGGTCAAGACCGGCCGGCGCGACGCCGTCCGCCTGGCGCTGGCGCTCCGGGCCGGGATGCTGACCCCGGTGCGGGTCCCGTCCCCGGCGGAGGAGGCGGTCCGGGACATGGTCCGCGCCCGCGGCGACCTGATGGACGACCGCAAGCGGATGCAGCATCGGTCGTGGACGCGCTCGCCCCTAGCTCTCCATTCGATCCCTACAGGCCGAACTGGTGCTTGGCGCAATGGGACAAAGCATCCAAGACCAGGACGATCAGGCAGGGGAAAGTAAAGCCGGTACAGGCACCGACCCGGCTCAGAAGAATAGACCCGGCCTCTGACATTCTGGATGCCCGACGAGATAGCCGCAGAGTTATAGTTTGCTCACTATCCATCACATGAGGGCATTGCCGGTCATGGCATCCCTCCACCTACGGATATCTCACCAGCCCTCAGTACTTCAAGGTCCGGGGCGCGCTAGCGGCATCTCAGCAGCAAGTGCCAGGGCGAGGCGCCGGCAAGCCAGAGTCCGGCCATAAGGGGACCCGACAGTATTTAATTAAACTTTCACACCCATCGAATGACCGTATTCCCCATCGTTGACCAGGTCGATGCCGATCTCGCGCTGGCGGGCGACGACGTCGGTGACCGCCACGCTGAGCCGGTCCAGGTTGGCCGCTTCGTCGGTGAAGTCGCCCGCGGAGCGCTGCCCCTTGAGCGAGATCAGTTCCTCGGGCGCGGATCCGGCCGTTCTGTCTGGACAGGACAGCGGTGCCTACTTCTTGACCAAACGGATTCGGGTTCTCGCGCGATGTAGGGACGTGAGGCTGATGAAGAGTGCGTGCGGTGGCTGGGTCGCGCGGATGGGCGCGGTGGCGTCTGGCGTGATTACCTGGCGGGTTGCCCTGCTGGTGTTCGCGGTCCTTGCTGCCGACGTGGCGCTGCGGCTGTTGACTGAATGGCAGCGGCGCAGGACGTTTGCCTCGCTGCTGGCTAAAGCGCCGGTCGGCACCGTAATCGTTCAGCAGGACGGTCCCGAAGGAGAGACCATGACGGTCACGTGGGGCGGCTCAGCGAAGAGCGCCGCACAGCCTCCCAGCGATCGTTCATGAGCAGACGGCTCAGCGAGGAAGAGAGAGCCGAGATCACGCGCCTGTTCAGGACGACCGCGGCGGATCTGCATGCTTTCGCATGCACTTTGCCCGCCGTCGACAGATCGATGGCCGAAGACCTGGTCCAGGAAGCCTTTCAGGCGGCTATTGCCCGCTGGGGCACACTGGCCAGGCGCGATGACGAGGATCGGCGCCGCTGGCTGTTCAAGGTGGTTCGTAACCAAACCATCAGCCAGTGGCGCAAGGACAGGCACACCGTCACGAGCCCGGATCCTCCCGAGCGATCGACCGTGGGCGATTCAACTGCGGATCACGTGCTCTCAACGACAGCGGCGGCAAAGTGCTGGGCTGCGATGGAAGGGATGCCCCCTGTCCGCCAGAAGATTGCCTTCTTGCGGTGGAATGAGGAGTGGACCTCGGGTGAGATCGCGACATGGCTCGGCATCGCGCAAGCCACCGTGCGAGGACATCTGAGAGATGCCCGCAAAGACCTGAGGAGCCAGGCGGGTGCGGACGTTCCGTTTATCAGCGACCCTGAGATAGACGAAGGAGGTTGATCCATGAAAATCGAACACGTCGAGCCGGATCCCTCTGACTCCACGGACCAGGGCGGCAACGCCACCGGGATACCGGACGAAACCCCCGGCCAGATGTCGCCAGTCGATGCCGGGCAGGTTTATCGCCAGGCACGCAGGCATCAGGCTGCTGTCACCTCGTCCTCCTACGATGTGGAAGCAGGGCTAAACCGGCTGGCCGACTGGATGAGCCGGGATTCATATGGCGTTGCCGACGAGGATGTGGCGTCAGGTCCTTCCGGCCGCAGCTTCTGGGACCTGCTGCCGCACGAGGATCGGCGGGTCCTCGCCTCCCTCGGCCGGGAGCGGGAGTACCCGCCCGGCGCCTCCCTGTGCGCCGAGGGAGATCCCGTGACCCACGTGTTCGTCCTGCTTGACGGGTGGGTCAAGGTCATGAGCGTGACCCCCGACGGCCGCGAGTCCGTGCTCGCGCTGCGCGGCGCCGGCGACGTCGTCGGCGAGACGGCCGGCGAGACCACCGGCGTCAGGAACGCCACGATGCAAGCGATGGTCACCGTGCGCGCGCTGATCGTGGAGTACGAGCGGTTCAGCTCCTTCCTCGACACCCACCAGGGCGGCAACCGAGCCTACCGGCGGGTCATCGTGCACCGCTGGCGGGACGCCGAGGCGATGCTCCGCGCCCGCGCGGTGACCAGCGGCGCGCAGCGCCTGGCCCAGCTGCTCATCGCCCTCGCCGAGGAACTCGGCGGCCAGCCGGAGGGCGTGATCGAAATTGCGCTCCCGCTGTCCCAGGACGAGCTGGCGAGCCTGGCCGGGACCTCGCGGGCCACCGTCGCCCGCGCGCTCAACGCCTGGCGCAAGCGCGGCCTGATCAGGACCGGGCAGCACCACATCATCCTCACCGACGTGCCCGGCCTGCGCCGGGCCGCGGGCCAACGTCTGGCTCGCCATCCAGGCCGCCAGCCGCAAAGAATGCTCCGCCAGCCCAGAACAGTGTTGATTAGACTTTTATGCTCGCCAGGCTTCGCTGGTGTGCTTTCAGCATCTCTTCACTCAAGCCGGCCTTTAGAGCCTGCCGAGGATGCCGTGCCAGGTTTCACCTGAACCTGACCCCGTTCTTGTCCCGGCGGTCCTTGTTGGCCCTTCCGGATCGGTGCCCCGCAGCGCGGCGGGAAGGCCAGCGCACCGGTCACCCCTTACCACAGGGTGACACTTCCACCCGCCCGGAACAGTAGTTAATTAAACTTTCACGCGGTCCGGCTGGCAGTACGACTCCGGCGACTACCCGCGGGCGCTCCGGCTTGCCCTCGATATGGCCGGCTACGACGAACTGCGGCGCGAGCAGGCGGAGCGCCGGGCGCGCGGCGAGTACATGGG
>Ga0207416_1002584_pt1 | contig 19299 bp, 21 predicted proteins | sample PaiPotPPM11metaG_FD_184107 | JGI IMG/M metagenome (GOLD analysis project Ga0207416, IMG submission 184107) | Iron sulfur acid spring bacterial and archeal communities from Banff, Canada, to study Microbial Dark Matter (Phase II) - Paint Pots PPM... ...
GCCCTGGCCGCCGCCGGCGAAGCCCGGCGCGGCGGGCGGCGGGTTGTACGGGGCCTGTCCGGGCGCCTGCATCATCTGGCCGGCCATGCCCATGCCGGTGGCGAACAACATCGGCGAGACGCCCTCACCGCCCTGGGCCATGCCCTGGCCGGCGCCCTGCAGCGCCTCGGCCTGCGCCGCCTGGAGGAACCCGCCGGCCAGCCGGCTGTACGCGGTGTCGCCCGCGAGCTTCTTCAGCCGGGCGTTGTCGTCGTCGTCGAGATTGATGTCCAGGTTGCCGAGGCGGGTGACCGAGATCCCGTAGTCGGCGAGCTCGCGGTTGGCCGCCTTCATGGCCTCGACCTCGATCTCGGGGCTGTGCATGGACAGCCCGAGGATCGGCCAGGTGCCCGACATGAGCTGGGTGGTGACCGTGGTCCGGGTGACCTTCAGCAGCTGCTGGGTGACCCAGGCCGTGACCGCGTCGTTGTTCGTCACGTCCACGGTGCCGACCAGGTTCAGGATCAGCTTGGGCGCGTCGATGACGCGGAGCGCGTACTCGCCGAACGTCCGCAGCGTGACGATCAGGCCGGTCTGCGGGTCCTGCACCTCGTCCAGCCGCCCGCCGAAGCGGAGGTTGGGGAAGTCCCGGATGCCGACGAAGTAGAGCTCGGCCTTGAACGCGTTGCTGTTGGTGGCCCAGTCCACGAACATGCCGAGGAACGGGAGTTCCTTGGCGTCGAGGTGGTGCTGGCCGCCCAGCAGCGTCCCCATGAGCTGCCCCTGGCTCATGAAGACGGCCACCGCGTCGGGCTCGACGATGCACCGCGAGAACTTGCGGATGTTGTGGTCGGGCCATTTGAACACGATCTGGCCCTTGGAACTGTCAGGCGCGGCGATGAACTCGCGGCCGAGGAGTGCCATCGAAATGCCCCCTGATGTGGAGTGTGACCCGCACTGCCTGACCGAAGCATACTGTCCGGGGGGTGCCTGGCCGGGCGGAGCGCAAGACCGCCCGGGCCATCACTCGGGTAAGGACTGGGGTGATGCCTAGCTGCGGACGGAAGGGCGGGCCTGATGCGGATCACCGAGTTCGAGGCGATCAGCTTCGACTGCTACGGAACGCTGATCGACTGGGAGGCGGGCCTGGCCGCGGTGCTCGGCCCGTGGGCCCGGTCGCGCGGGCTGGCGCTCGACGACGAGGCACTGCTGGCCGCTTACGCCCGGCACGAGGAACAGGCCGAGGTGTCACATCCGGCCGAGCCGTACCCGGGCATCCTGCGGCGCAGCCTGGCCGCGCTCGGGCAGGAACTCGGGGCCGAGGTGACCGGGGAAGATGCGGGCCGCCTGGCCGGTTCGGTGCCGGACTGGCCCGCGTTCGGCGACTCATCCGCCGCCCTGGCCGCGCTGGGCCGGCGGTTCAAGCTGATTATCTTGTCGAACGTCGACCGGGCGTCGTTCGAAGCCAGCCGCCGCCGGCTCGGCGTGAGCTTCGCCAGCGTGCTTACCGCGCAGGACATCGGCTCCTACAAGCCCGCGCCGCGGAACTTCGACGCGCTGCTGGCCGAGGCCGGCCGGCTGGGCGTGGCCGAGGGCCGGCTGCTGCACGCCGCGCAGAGCCTGTTCCACGACCACGTCCCGGCGCAGCGGGCGGGGCTGCGCACGGTGTGGATCAACCGCCGCCACGGCCGGCCCGGCTGGGGCGCGACCCCGCCCCCGCCCGCCGGCGTCACGCCCGACTGGGAGTTCCCGTCGATGGCCTCGTTCGCGGCCGCCGCGGCCGGCGACGGCTAGCCGGCGCGGGGCGGGTCGGCCCGGTCAGCCCGCGAACTCCAGGTGCCCGGTCAGGGCGGCCCGGCCGAGCGCGGCGGCGAGTTCCGCGGCCTGGCCGCCCTGGTCCGCCCGCTCCGACTCGACCGGCGGGAACACCGAGCGCACCCCGGACAGCAGCCCGGCCAGGGGCGGGGCCACGGTCCGGTCCGCGGCGTACAGCGCCTGGCTCGCCACCAGGGCCAGGATGGCCAGCACGCTGTCCAGGCATTCGGCGGCGCGGGCCTGACTGCGGTAGGCGCCGAACAACGGCGAGGCGACATCGTTCTGACTGTCATTGATCGTCGCCGGGAGCAGGGTCGGCGCGGCCAGCGCTCGTACCTCCTCCACCAGCCCGCTCGCGACCCAGCCGAACAGGTTCGTGGCCCCGCCGGACGCTCCGGGCACGAACCCGGGCGGCGCGAGCAGGTGCGGCAGCCCGGACGTCGGGCTGTGCATGGCCGTGACGTGGCGCTGCGCCACCAGAGCCAGGTCGGCCCAGGCGGCGGTCAGCCCGTCCAGGGCGGGGGCCGCGGCGCCGTTGTGGAAGCCGCCGGTCGACAGCACCCGGCCGCCCGGGTACCCGGCGGTGGCGGGCAGGTACACCGGGTTCTCGGTGACCGAGCCGAGCGCGGTCTCGGCCGCGAGCGTCACCGCGCGGACCGCGCGCTCGGCCTGGCCCAGGACCTGGGGGACGATCCGGTAGCTGACCGGCGCCTGATGGGGGAGCCGCCCGGTGGTGACCGCGCCGCTGAGCCGGCCGCGCAGGCGGCGCAGGACGGCGCGCTCGGCATCGTCGCCGCGCAGGTCGTCGAGGGCCTCGTCGTAAGGCTCCAGCGGAGCGCGGAACGCCTCGATCGAGAGCGCGAACACCGCCTCGGCCAGGCCCAGGCGGTGCCCGGCCTGCAGCGCGACGTCGGCGGTCAGCGCGGTGGCGCACGGCGAGCCGTTGAGCAGGGCCATGCCCTCGCCCTCGGCCAGGTCGTCGGCGTCCAGGGCCGCCATCACGTGCATCAGCGGCAAGATCTCCCCGGCGCCGCCCTGCCCGTCGAGCGGCACGCGTGGCATCGGCCGCCCGAGCAGGGCGGCCACGCGCTGGGCCAGTTCCGGGCGCACCTTGGCGTGGCCGCCGACGAAGTCGGCCAGCCGGGCGAACACGATGCCGCGGACCACGCGCTCGTCGAGGGCGTCCCGGCCGAAGCCCCGGCCCGACCCGCGGAAGCGGCGCGCATAGCCGCGCAGTTCCTCGGGCGGGATCGCGGTGCCGACCTCGACGCCCGGCCGCCGGGTCACCCCGTAGATGAACCCATGCGGGTTGGCTTGCAGCAGGCGCTCGAACCCGTCCCGGGCCTGCGCCATGGCCCGCAGCGCGCCCGGGCCGAGCGCGACCTGGGCGCCCCCGACCGTGACCCGCCGGAACGCGCCGAGCGTGAAGTCCTCGCGTGCCTCGACGACCACGGTCACCACGGCACGATCCCACCTGTCCTGGGGCAATGTCCACCACGGCGGGCGCTGCCGGGAGCCGAGCCCGGCCCGGCGGGAGCTCCCGGCCGGAGCTCATGCCCTCCGGCTGGGCACCGAGTTCCGGAGCTGGACGGGGGTCAGCGGCGGGACCGGCAGCGGGTGCGCCGCCTGCGGGCGCAAGCCGTCGAGCGCTAGGGCCAGGTGGCGGCGCCAGGCATCCGGCGCGGCGTCCCGGGTGGCGTCCATGGTCCCGACGATGGCCCAGGTCAGAAGCGCGATGTCGGTGGCCTCGACGTCGGCGCGGACCACGCCAGCGCGCTTGGCCCGGGCCATGATCGACGCCTTGAGCGCCAGGAGGCGCTGCTGGGCGGCGGCGATGACCGGCGTGCCGGGGATCCGGGACCGGTAGACGTCGGCGTAGCCCCGGTCGCTGGCGAACAGCGCGCAGGTGTCCTCGATGAGCGAGGCGAACCCCAGCCACGGGTCGTCGGCGCGAGCCGCCCGCTCCGCCAGTTCCACCGCCTGCTGGGCGAGCGGCCCGAGCGCCGCGTCGACCAGCTCGCCGCGGCTGGCGAACCGGTTGTAGAGCGTGCCGATGGCCACGCCCGCTGCCCGCGCGATCTCCTCCAGCGGCGCGTCCAGCCCCTTGCGGCGGAACGTCTCGCGGGCGGCCAGCACCAGGCGCTCGCGGTTCCGCGCCGCGTCCTGCCGCAACGGCCGCACGGTACTCATCTCATAGAGTGTAGGCACGAAAGGTGAGGTACTCCTCAAGTTGTGCTAGCGTGCAGGTCGAACTCAACCTCAACTTGGCGCCGGGCCTGGCTGCGGCGGCCAGAAGATCCCGATGAGCTCTATTTAAGATGTGCCGCCGCGTTCCGTCTGGACAGCCTCCCAGGACTTACCAATTGCATGATGTAGATCTACCGCAGCACGGTCCTGTTCGATAGCCTTCGCGCCAAGCGCGTCGGCCATCACTCTCGGTGCGGGGTCGCCCGGCGGCGTACTGGCCACTGCGCTGGCGTATTCATCCGTGACCTCGGTGTCAGATTTGATGATCACGCGTCTGAACTTAGCAACAACCATAGCGACTGCCAAAAGTGGATCATGGAGCGTGTCCGGGCACCGCTCGGAGACGTTCTCGAGCCGTCTTTGCAGTCGGCCCAGATCTGCCGCATCGATCACGTCGTGGCTGAGTGGTCCTTGCTCACGCGCCTCGGACTCGATGTCTTCCAACTTGATCAAGAGCTCCTGGATTTCCGTGAACCCCGGCTCCCAGGAATCCCGGCGAGCACGGCGGGCGCGCCGAAGACTCTCCTGTTCAGCATGTTGCGTTTCCAGCTCTCGGTCGGCCCTCCGGTAATGGCTCAGTTCGCGATGCTGCCAGACGGCTATTCCGACTGCGGCAACGATCCCAATTATGCCCACAATCAATATGGCGTAGTTCACCGGATCGCCGCCTGGTGTGAAGTTGCTCCGGGCCGCGGAAGCATGAGCTACCTGTTTTGCGAACAGGAAAGGAACAAATGCAGGGGTCATGGGGGAACCACGGACACTTGTCAGTTCTGAGTCGGTACCGAGCTGCGCGTTTCGCGGGCACTGGCGAGTATGTCTGCTCTTCTCGAACCGATGCAGATTCTTCGACTCGGCCGACTACGACCGATCCTTCTCGCGACTAGTGATGTTAGCGTAATGGGCACTCACCAGGGCTAGAGCAGCGGTCAGCTAGCAGACAATTGCCCAGAGGGCGTCGGGACAGTTGCCGACGGCAATACTTCGTTGTTTGTCGCCATCGCCCCGCCCGTCAGCCATCATTGGCTTCCCCTGTTTGGGTGACGCGAAACCTCGTCGATGCACTAGGGCCCGGCCAACCAGCATTTCATGGACGTACGGTGCGGATAGCATCGAGGGGGCCAGCCCGGTTGGCGAGGCCCCCTCCGATGCTGCGAGCAAGCTCAGGGCGCTAGATCGTCGAACTCACCGTTCTTCGTGCCATGAAGGAAGGCGCTCCACTCGTCGGGCGTGTAGACAAGTATTGGACCGTCGGGATCTTTAGAGTCCCTTAGCGCGATTTGGCCGCCGACTGAAGACACCTCGACGCAAGCACCGTTATTGGTGCTGCGCTGCGATTTGCGCCACTCAAGACCCGTGCGCTCCGAAGTAGTTAATGTGATTTTGTCTCTCATAACTTGCCTTCCTTATTTAGCAGCGTCGCGGCTGTCCGTAACGACACTGACGGCTCAGTAAACAATAAACGGAGGGCATGGCCTCTGGCTACGCTCCTCCGTTAAGTGCAGTTCTCGGAGATTCTGGTTATAAGAGAAATCGAATCAGAAGTATTCAATGCGATAGCGCTCAAGCGGGAAAATACTTGGGTATATCGCTCTATGTCTGCTGGTTTTTCTAGCAAGAGGTTCCCAACGAGCCCTTCAACGTACACAACGTCCGACACGAGGGATTGGCCGAAGTTTAGGATGCTGAAATCGCTCTCCATCGCGGGATGCGCACCGGTCTCGAACGTGATGACCTGCACCTCAATATTCGGCTGTCTGGCCGACTCGGCAAGTCGTCGCAACTGAGCGCTCATCGTCTGCCGCCCGCCAACCTGCCGGTGCAGGGCCGCCTCGTCCAGGATCGCATGGTAGTGAAGCCGTCCGCCTTCCTCCGGCGCAAGGAGCGACTGGCGGGTGAGCCGAGCCTGAACGCGCTGCCGGAGCTCCTGCGGGCTGACCGGGGGTATCGCAGTCCGCAGCATCGCCCGGGCGTACTCCTCGGTCTGGAGGAGACCCGGAACCACCCCGGACTGGTAGGCATTGATCGTGCCCGCTTCGGCTTCGAGGCCAACGTAGGTCGCGTAGGGCAGATCGTAATCCTGCCACCACCCCCGCTGCTTGCCCTCTCGAGCAAGAGCCATCAGACTGTCACGTTCGGCGGGATCGGTGACTTCGTAGAGATCGCACAGATCGCGAATATCCCGCGCGGTGGCGCCGCTCTGGCCAGTTTCCAGCCGACTCAGCTTGGTCGGGGAGAACAAGAGCCTCTTCGTGACCTCCTCTGCAGTGAGCTCGTGGGCGGCGCGCAGAGCGCGCAGCCGTGCGCCCAGCTCGCGGCGGCGGATGGTAGGGCTACCTCCGCTTGTCACCTTAGCCACGTATCTCCCACAGAACGCTCGCTGTCCCGACAGTAGCGCTAGTAAGCCGAACGACCGTTTCTGATGCCAAAACCGCACTTGCGATTTTGGCTTTCGCGGCTCACCATCGAAGCAGAGGGCGAGCGAATTTTCAAGTAAAGATCGCAGTGTCGGTACGAGCCGACGCGAAACCTCGCGGAAACGGTATCGCCCGCCGCAGGGAGGGGGCCCCCAACCGCTCACAGCCCTTGTAGGGGTTCTACAGCAAGCTGGGTCGATGTTGGCCCATCGACCCAGCTTATGCCACCTTCCCAGCCCTGGAAGAGAGTAGGGATTTGGTAGACGTGGACAACCGTATCACCTGTGGCCAGCATGGCAAGGCCTACCAGTGCGGTCCTGCCCAGTTAAGACAGGCCATCCGGCCCGCTCGGACGTCGGCCACGGGCTGAGGCGCTGTGACCCCGCGAAGTGGACGCCCCGGCGCCCCGGCCGCCCGGGCACCTCCCAAGCTGCCGCATCCGGGATCCGCTACCGGAATGCGGAAAAGATGAAGCTGGGCCGATGTGAGGATCGGCCCAGCAATCAGCGATCACTCGTCTGAGCCCAATGATCGTGATGACCCGATGCTAGCAACCTGATCGCCGCACGTCATCAGCGGGAGCGTCGTTCATCACGGGGGGCTATCCCCGGTGCCTGGGTCAGGCCGGGTCGCCGGCTATCCGGTCGTCCGACCATGGTGAGGAACACGTGTTCACCCCGCAAGCAGTCGCTCAGAGTGTCGAGTCCATTCGAACAGGCATTGTGGCGTTCGCGGTTATCGCAGTGGTCTTCTGGCGTGTCCTGCTCAAGCTCGCGCTGGCGATAGTAGCGATCGCACTGGTCGTTCTGCTTACCTCCGGCGTCGTCCTTCTCTTCGAAGGCCTTCACCACGCGGCTAAGTAGACCTGTCTGCCGACCGGGTGCCCTGAGCATCGGGCCTCGGTCGGCAGACGTTGGCCTGTTCCGGTATCAATCCCGGCACAGACAGCACTCGTCGAAGGTGAACGGGGTCGCCCGGGATCGGGCCCAGATGCGCCGGCAGTTCTCGTTCCAGTCCGGGTAGATGACGCGGCCGACCACGACGGCCGCGACCGCGGACGCGCCGCCGCGGCGCAGCGCGGAGGCGGCGCTCTGCAGCCGCGCGCCGCTGGTCAGCGTGTCGTCGACGACCAGGACTCGTTCGCCGTCGAGCCGGCGCAGCGGGGTGAACGCGTCGTCGTCGGCCAGGTTATGGTCCGCGGACGCGGGCCCGCGGCGCAGCAGCGGGGCGTAGCGCGGGGCTAACGCGCCGACCCGGGCGATGGCGGTCTCCAGCGGATGCCGGCCGCACCGCGGCTCGGGCCGGGTGCTCGGCACGCTGGTCACCACGGCCGGGTCACCGCCGAGCCGCCCCGCCACGCACCGCAGGTGCCGCGCCGCGAAGCGCGCCAGGACCGCCGCGACCTGCAGCGCGTGCAGCGTCGTGGCCCGGCCCGCCCCGTCCTTGTAGTAGCGCAGGACGTGCCAGAACTGGCTGTCCAGCGTGTACAGCGAGATCGGCACGATGTCCGGCGTGGGGTAGCTGACCTGCTGCATGACCACGGCGCAGCTGTGGCAGACGGCCTGGCCCGCCGGGGGCCCGGAATGGCACACGCCGCAGACCCCCGGCCCGGCGGCGGGCACCGGCGCGTACGTGTGCAGGTACGGGTCGGTGAAGTCGTCCGCCGTGGCCATTGTCTTACCGGCTCAGCCTAGAAGCTCAGCGAGAGCTGGTCCGGGATCTCGGCGATCCGGGCCAGTTCGCCGAGGATGTCGTCCGGGCCGCTGACCACCCGCACCCCGGGCCGGCCGGCGTACCGGGCCGCCCAGTCCTGGCGGTCGACCAGGTCGCGGAGCAGGAACAGCCGCTTGCCGTGCTCCAGGGCGAGCCGGGCCTGCATCTTGGCGCCGCTGGTCGCGCCCGCCTCGACCACGACGGTCCCGGCCGCCATGCCGCTCATCACCACGTTGCGCCGCGGGAAGCTGGCCCGCTGCGGGGGAGCGTCCGGCCAGAACTGCGAGACCACCGCGCCGCCCTCAGCCACGATCCGCCGGGCCAGGCCGTCGTTCTCCGGCGGGTAGGCCGGGGCCAGGATCCCGGTGCCGGTGACCGCGACCGTCGTCCCGCCGGCTTCGAGCGCGGCGGTGTGCGCCGCGGTGTCGATCCCGCGGGCCAGGCCGGACAGGACCGTGACTCCCGCCCCGGCCAGGCCGCGGGCCAGCCGCCCGGCGGCGGCGCGGCCCTCCGCAGTGGCCTGGCGCGTGCCGACCACGGCGACGGCCCGCAGGTTCCGCGCGTCGAGCCGTCCGCGTACCCAGAGGAACGGCGGCCGGTTGTAGACCAGCCTGAGGTGCTCGGGGTAGCCGTCGTCCAGCACGGTGACCAGCCGCACGCCGGGCGAGGTCACCCGCGCGATCAGCGCCTCGGCCTGCGCCACGTCGGCCGGCGTGACCCGGGCCACGAACTGGCGCGCGTACCGCCACCGCTCGGCGGGCATGACCGGCCGCTCGCCACCGAGCAGCCGTACCGCGCTGCGGGCCTCGCAGATCACGTCGGCGGTCTGGTACCACGGCCCGGGCGAGGCTCGGACCAGGGCGAGCACCGCCGCCTGCTCGCGCACCCGCTCGTCCATCGCGCCCCCTGATCGAGCATTCGACGGCGATAACGTTACCGGCTCGCGCGGTCACGGAAACGGTGGCCGGTCAGGTCAGTCTCGCCGTAGTCAACGTGACGACGATCGGCCTGGTGACCTGATTGCCGAACTGTTGCCGGACAAACTTCTCGATGTCATCGAGCAGCCCTTGCCTGGCCGCCGGCGTCATCATCTGCGTGCTGGAGTAGGAGAGCATCAGCTTGCGATAGTCGGCCGCACTGTAGGTCTGGTCCCAGTCGTAGCTGCGAACCTCGACGTTCGAGAACCGGGGGTCGCCCCCTAGCACCAGGCGAATCGGCGGGTCTACCGCGTCGCGTTCCGGCGCCTGCGGGCCGGTATGCCCCTCGCCGTATCGCTCGTAGACGGGTTGCGCCGCAGCGAAGAACCCCTTGTCGTCCGGCGAGCTGACTTGGATCAGGTCGACGATCGCCACCACGCCGCCGGGCTTCAGGACGCTTGCAGGCCTGTCGACCTGCGCTTTCGGGGAGATCCAGTGGTAACCGGTCGCCGAGAACACGGCGGCAAAGCTGTGTTCCGCCACGTCGGCTTCCTCGAAGTCACCGACAGTGATCGTCAGCGCCGACGACGGGAGGACCTCGCGTAGCTTGGCGGCCAGTGCGGGGCCGATCTCGACCGCGTGAACGGTTGCCCCGCGGCTGAGAAGATCGCGGGTCGCCTGGCCGGTACCCGGTCCGACCTCGAGGACGGCCGGACGGCCAGGCCAGAGCTGAAACAGGTCGTCGAACACCGGCGGCGGGTAGCCGGGCCGTATCCCGTGGTAGATCTCTGCGGCGCCGTTGAAAGATTTGCGTGGCTCTGCAGCAGCAGGAGCTTTCGGCATGGCCCGATTGTCTCAGGCCGCCGGCCCGAGTCCGAAGCCACTAAAGATCTTAGCGATCGCATGTCCGGATCAGCGTCGCGGCGGCGACGTCTCCGGTGTAAGCCCAGCGCCGCGCGGTGACGCGTCCCGGGGTAAGCAGCTTCACAGGAGAAGAGGAGACATCATGAAGTACATGATCTTGCTGTACGGCTCGCAGCGCGACTACGACGCCATGGCCGGGAAGCCCGGAGGCGACGGGCCAGCCTGGTCCGGCGAGGACTTCGCGGCGATGGGAGCGTTCATGGAATCGTTCACCAGGGACATCGTGGAGTCCGGGGAACTGGTGGAGACGCGCGGGCTGACCGCGCCGGTCCACGCCCGGCGGATCCAGCTGCGCAGCGGCGTGCCGGTCGTGACCGACGGGCCGTACGCCGAGAGCGAGGAAGTCCTGGCCGGCTACTGGATCGTGGAGTGCGACAGCTTCGACCGGGCCACCGAGATCGCGGCCCGGCTGACCGAGACGCCCGGCCCGGAGAGCATCCGCGAGCGGGCCCGGGCCGACGTGCGGCCGGTGGCCGAGTCCCGGGACGAGCTGGACGGCTGACCCGGCGTGCCCGACACCGAGCTCGAGGACCTGCTGCGCCGGCTGGCGCCGCAGATCCTCGGCGCGGTGGTCCGGCGGTACGGCCACTTCGACACGGCCGAGGACGCCACCCAGGAGGCGCTGATCGCCGCGGCCGCGCAGTGGCCGGACGCCGGCGTCCCGGACAACCCGCGCGGCTGGCTGATCACGGTCGCCTCGCGCAGGCTGACCGACCTGCTCCGCGCCGACCAGGCCCGGCGGCGCCGCGAGGACGCCGTGGCCCGGTGGGCGCTGCCCGAGCACCGGGTCGCGCCCGCCGCCGACACGCCGCCCGCCGCCGACGACACGCTGATCCTGCTGTTCCTGTGCTGTCATCCGGCGCTGACCGCCGCCTCGCAGATCGCGCTCACGCTCCGCGCGGTGGGCGGCCTGGGTACCGCGGAGATCGCCCGGGCGTTCCTGGTCCCCGAGGCGACCATGACCCGGCGCATCACCCGGGCCAAGCAGCAGATCGCCGACAGCGGGGCCGTGTTCGCGATGCCCGCGGCCGGCAACCGCCAGGAACGGCTCGCCGTCGTGCTGCACGTGCTCTACCTGATCTTCCGCGAGGGGTACGCCAGCACGTCCGGGCCCAGCCTGCAACGCACCGAACTGGCCGCCGAGGCGATCCGGCTGGCCCGCATCACCCACCGCCTGCTGCCCGCCGACGGCGAGGTGACCGGGCTGCTCGCGCTCATGCTGCTGACCGACGCGCGCCGCCCGGCGCGCAGCGGGCCGGGCGGCGAGCTGATCCCCATGGCCGAGCAGGACCGCAGCCGGTGGAACGCCGGGCAGATCGCCGAGGGCGTGGCGCTCATCACCGGCACGCTCGGCCGGGGGCCCGCCGGCCCCTACCAGCTCCAGGCGGCGATCGCCGCGCTGCACGACGAGGCGCCCGAGGCCGCCGCGACCGACTGGCCGCAGATCCTGGCCCTCTACGAGCTGCTGATGCAGATCTCGGGCAACCCCGTGGTCGCGCTGAACCACGCGGTCGCCGTGGCCATGGTGCACGGCCCGCGCGCCGGGCTGGCGCGGCTCGGCCGCCTCGACGCCGACCAGCGGATCAGCGGCCAGCGCCAGTTGCACGCGGTCCGCGCGCACCTGCTGGAGATGGCCGGGGAACGCGCCGCCGCGCGCGAGGCCTACCAGGCCGCGGCCGGGCTCACCACCAACCTCGCCCAGCAGCGCTACCTGCACGCCCAGATCGCCCGCCTCGCCGGCGACGGGTGAGCCCGGCGGCCACCGGCACCAGGCAGAGCAGGCCGGTGACGGTGAACGCGGCGGTGAGGCCGAAGCCCTGGGAGATCAGGCCCCCCTCGAGCGGGCCGAGCAGCATGCCGCCGGCGTAGACGATGTTGAACAGGGCATAGGTCATCCCGTAGCTGGCCCCGGTGGCCTCGACCGCTTCGCCGAGCTGGGACAGGGCCGGCATCAGGACCACGGCCAGGCCGAGACCCAGGGCGGCCAGGGCGCAGCTCTCGGCCAGCACCGACGGGGCCAGCGCCAGCGCGGGCATGAGGGCCGCCATGCCGGCCAGGCCCGCGGTCATCAGCCGGGCCGGCCCGGTCCGGCGCGCTATGACCTCCGCCAGCGGCGATCCGGCTGCGAACACCGCCATCGCCAGGCCGAACAGCAGGCCGATCGCGCCCGGCGACAGGCCCAGGGTCCGGTGCAGCCGCAGCGGCAGGAACGGCTCGACGGTGCTGAACGCCACCGAGGCGCCGAGCACGGTCAGGAACGTGTTCCGCGACGAGCGGTGGGCCAGCAGCGCGCCCGCGCCCGCGAGGACCCGGGCGCGGCCCGGCCGGGCCGGCGTGCGCGGGAACAGCCACCCGAAGGCCAGCACCTCAGCCGCGGCCAGGCCCGCGATGACCAGGAACGGCGCGCGGTACCCGAGCAGGTCGGCCAGCCCGCCGCCGACCGGCGCCCCGAGCACCGACCCGACGGCCATCGCGGTCATGAGCCAGCTCAGCACCCGCCCGCGGTGGGCCGGCCCGTAGCTCGCGGCCACGAAGGCCAGCCCGGCGGTCCAGGTCAGGGCGGCCGCGCCGCCCTGCACGGCGCGCGCGGCGATAAGCATGCCGACGTCCCGGGCCTGCGCCCAGACCAGCGTGGAGACCACAATGGCCGCCCCGCCGGCGATCAGCACCCGGCGGGCGCCGAGACGCTCGGTCAGCAGCGCCCCGGCCGGGCTCGCGGCGAACATGCCCACCGCGTAGGCGGCGAACACGATCCCCACCAGGCCGGTGCCCGCGCCCAGCGACCGGGCATAGGACGGCACGACCGGCACGACCACCCCGTAGAGCAGCATGTCCACGAAGACCGCGCCGGCCACCAGCAGCCCGGGCAGCACGCGCTCGCTGGCGCCGGTTTGGCGAGCTTCGGTCAGAAACCGCTGCCGCAACAGCGCTTTCTGACCAAGCTTCCGAGGGCTCGCCCCGCCAGTTGCGTAACGCATGTTACGCAACATAACCTGGCGCGCCGTTTTGCGCAACAAGTGTTATGGATACGCTAGGGTCCGGGCATGCCGAAAGTTGTCGACCACGATCAGCGGCGGCGGGAACTGGTCGAGGCCACGGCCGCAGTCGTCGCGGCCGAGGGGATCCAGGCCGCCACCGTCCGGCGGATCGCGGCCGAGGTCGGCTGCACGACCGGCCTGGTCACCCACTACTTCGCCGAGAAGGACGAGCTGGTGATCGCGGCGCTGCGTCACGTCCACGGCGCCGCGGTCGAGCGGATGCGGGCCCACGGCCGGGAGGCCGCCGGGCTGGACGCGCTGCGGCTGGTGCTGACCGAGTGCCTGCCGCTGACCGGCGCCGGGCGGCGGGAGTGGCACGTCTGGCTGTCGTTCTGGGGGGTGGCGTGGACCAGCGCCACGCTGGCCGCCGAGCACCGCGATCACTACGAGGCGTGGCGCGGGGCCGTCCGCGACCTGCTGGCGGAGGCGGCACGGCTCGGCCAGACCAGGCCCGGGCTGGACGTGGGCGAGGCCACCGACCGGCTGGTCGGCCTGATCGACGGGCTCGGGCTGCAGGTCATCTACGAGCCGCAGCGCCTGACCCCGGAGCGGGTCATGGCCATCATCGACGCGCAGCTCGCCGAGTTCAGCGCCGGGCCGCCCGGCTGAGCCCGGGCCGGCCCGCTCGCCCGGTGAACATCTGCGTGACCGGGGTATAACGGACAGTGACGTACGTCCAAGCGCCCCCAGCGCCACCGGAGGTGGTCGGGATGCTCTCCGCCAAAGCGGTTTACGAAGAGATCTTCGACAACGACCAGGCCTTCCAGCTCTTCTGTTCGATCGCGGCCAGCGGCGAGGCGCAGGGCGGCTGGGAGAACGGCCGGATCGCCTCGCTCGTGCCGTCTTCGTACCAGGAACTGGCGCCCAAGATCGCCCGGCACGGCGCCGACGAGGACAAGCACGGCCGCATCTTCAACGCGCTGCTGCGCAAGCGCGGGCTGGCGCCGGTCTCGGTGCCGGGCGACACCGACTACACGATGCGGCTGGAGGACCACGGCCTCGGGCTGGCCCACGGCCAGCTAGGCCGCGACGAGCGGCTGACCGAGCACGACATCATCACCTACCTGGCCCACAGCCGGGTCACCGAGCAGCGTGCGTCCGAGCAGATGCAGGCGCTGCGCAAGTACGTCGGCGGCCACCAGGACATCGGCCGGGCGGTCACGATGATCTCCCGCGACGAGGACAACCACCTCGCCTACTGCCACGAGGAACTGATCCGGCTGGCCTCGGCCGGGCACGCGGACCACATCCGGCGGACCCTGCGCGAGACCGCGCTGGCCGAGATCGCCATCTACCGGGACGTGAGCCAGGCCGTGATGGCCAACCTCGGGCGCATCCTGCACTGGTCCCGGCCGAAGTCGGCCGTGCTGGCCGGGGGCATCCAGGCGCTCTACCTGTACGAGCGGCTCGGCGGCTGGCGGCGGATGGTGACCCTGCGGATGCCCGCCCGGCGCAACCCGCTGGGCGGATCGGCGCCCGCGCACACCAGCGTCAGCTAGGCGGCCGCCGGGCGTCCCGGGTGAGCCGCAGCCAGAGGAACTCGTCGACCAGCCGGGGCGGGGTCGACCGGGGCCGGCCCAGCAGCCCCGGCAGGTCGCGGACCGGGACCGCGAGCCGCCGGGCCAGGCCGTCGAGCGCCGCCGCGGAGAGTTCCAGCAGGGTCACGTAGGCGGCGCCGCCGCCCGTCCAGCCGAACCCGCGGCGGATGGGCTCGTCCCAGGGCAGGAACGCCTGGGGGCGGAGCGCGAACATGGCCTTCGCGGCCGCGGTGTCGCCGAGCGTGATCGCGACCGGGCCCGCCGCCGCGGCCCGAGCCGCGGCGGGCGCCGTGCGCAGGGCGTCGAAGGCCAGCGCGGCGGCGTCCAGATCGGCCCGCCCGAGTTCGTTCAGGGTAATTTGCTCGTCAGGAAGGCGCGCGGACCACGTCTCCCACCAGACCCGGAGCACCTCCGAGGTCTGCGGGGTGTCCGCGCGGCGCAGGTGCCGGCTGCCCCAGCTCCGGAGCCAGCCGATGAGCGCCACGCGTTGCTCCTCCACCGCCAGGTCGAGGTGACCGCCGGTCAGGCCGCGCAGAAGCTGCGACGCGCGGTCGTCGTCCGTCCCGGGGCCGAACTCGGCCAGGTACCGGACCAGGGCATCGCGGCCCAGGTTCAGCCGGAAGTCATCGAGGGCCAGGACGCCCGCCGACGGCCCGCCGTCCCCCCCGTCGCCGGTCCGCCGCACGCAGACCACGGTAGCGGTGCCGCCGGCCGCCGCACGGCCAGGCGCGGCCGCCAGTCATGCGGGTTCTTCGCTCCGAGCCGCTCCCGCGACGCCGGGCGCCCCGCGCCTGGCTTCTGGTGTCCAGCGTGGCCAGTGAGACCAGTGTGACTGACGCGGCGGGTGGGCCCCGCCCTCCAGCGGGGTCCCCTTCTGGTCGATGGCCCATCGACCAGAATCTATTGCCGTCGATGGGCCATCGACTCGAATCCCGGCCCCGGGGCTCCGGGTGCTGCTCCAAACCGAACACCGGGCGAAAGCGCTAGCCCGGAGGCGCGCCGCGCGGGCCTCCGAGGGCTGACCTGGCCTGATACTGCGCAAATGCCTATGAGCTGGGATATATTTAGCGCTATGTATCAACTGGGCGAGCGGCGCGGGTCGCGGCGGGCCAAGGCGGGCGCGATGATCGTCGGGCTCGCGGCGCTGGTCGCAGCGGGGTGTTCGGCAGCGCCGTCCCACCCGGACCCGGCGCACACTCTCCCGGCGCATCTCTCGGGGCAGCAGGTGGCCCCGGCGCTGGTCCAGTGCTTGATCAACCACCACTTGGTCCCGGCCTCCGCACTGGCCGCCGACCAGGACGCGAAACCGCCTGGCGATTCATCGACCTGGCTGCGTGACGGCAAGGTGGTGGCCAACCTGCGCTTCGGCGACTGGTTTTCCGACGCGGGCGGGAACGTCGTGGTCCGGGGCCAGCAGATCGCGGCGTGGACGATCGCAATCGAGATGAACCCGCGCAAGTGGCCGGCCAGCCTCTGCGGGCCGTGGCGCGGCTGACGCCACCGCGGCCCGCGCCGGGCCCGCGGGCGGTAGGTTTCGTGCATGGCAGGTGAGGCGGCGCCCGAGGTCGTGGAGATTTACACCGACGGCGCGTGCAGCGGCAATCCGGGCCCGGGCGGATGGGGCGCCGTGCTGTACTTCCGCGGCCGCGAGAAGGAGCTGTGCGGGGGCGAGCCGGCGGGCACCACCAACAACCGCATGGAGCTGATGGCCGCGATCCAGGCCCTGGAGAGCCTGACCCGGCCGGTCACCGTCCGGCTGCACACCGACAGCACCTACCTGCGCAACGGCGTCAGCAAATGGCTGCCGCGCTGGAAGAGCAACGGCTGGATGACGGCCGCGAAGCAGCCGGTCAAGAACGCGGACCTCTGGGTCCGTCTCGAGACCGCGATGGAGCGGCACGACGTGGAGTGGCTCTGGGTCAAGGGCCACGCCGGGAACGTCGGCAACGAGCGGGCCGACGCGCTGGCCAACTGCGGGATGGCCGCGGCCATGCCGCGTGCAGGCTCGGCCGCCGCAGGCCTGAGCCTCCGCTAGGGCCTGGCCGACTGACAACCCGGCCCGCTCCCCGGCCGGCAGAAATCTTGGCGCGACGTGTCGATCTCGCGGGCTTCCGTTCGAAGCACTGGTAAGGAGCGGCCGGGTCATCCGGCCGCCCGGGTCCTCGACGGGAGAGATCACCATGAGCACAGTCACGTCACGCGACGGAACCGTGATCGCCTACGACCGTACGGGCGCCGGCGAGCCGGTGGTCCTGGTCGGCGGCGCGTTCAGCTACCGGCGTTACCCCGGCCAGGTCAAGCTGGCCGAGTTGCTGTCCGCCCGGTTCGCGGTGTACAGCTACGACCGCCGCGGCCGCGGTGACAGCGGCGACACCGCCCCCTACGCGGTGGAACGCGAGATCGAAGACCTGGCCGCGGTCATCGGCGCGGCGGGCGGGCAGGCTCACGTGTGGGGCCTGTCGTCCGGTGCGGTGCTGGCTCTGGACGCGGCCGCCGCCGGCCTGCCGGTCCTGCGGCTGGCCGTGCACGAGCCGCCCCTGGTCGTCGACCCGGCCGACCGGCGGCCCCCGGCCGACCTGCGCCAGCACGTCAGCGAGCTGATCGCGGCCGGACGGCGCGGCGACGCGGTCCGCTACTTCATGGTCGACGGCATGGGCGCTCCGTCGTTCGTCCCCGGGCTGCTGCGCGTGATGCCCGGGGTGTGGAAGAAGCTGACCGCGGTCGCCCACACGCTGCCCTACGACGCCGCGCTGATCGAGGAGTACCAGGACGGCCGGCCGCTGCCGGCCGGGCGGTGGGCGCAGATCACCGCGCCCACGGTGGTGATGTGCGGCGCCGAGAAGGAGAGCGTCCCGATGTTCCACCACGCCGCGGCCGCCGTGGCCGGAGCACTCCCGGACGCGCGGCTGGTCGTGCGGCGCGGGCTCGGCCACGCCAAGAAGCTCGACGCCAAGGTCATCGCGGCCACCCTGACCGAGTTCCTCACCGCCCAGCCGGCCGCGGCTGTCTGAACCGGGCGGTCTGAACCGGGCGGTCTGAACCGGGCCGCCTGACCCTGCCGAGCCGCCGTTAGCCCGGCCGCGAACCCCGGTCCGCGGCCGGGCCACGGCAGGAAGGATCCGTTATGAGAAAGATCATTTCTGGGATGTTCATCACGCTCGACGGCGTCGTGGAGTCGCCCGAGAAGTGGAACCCGCCCTACTACGATGAGGAGATGACGCAGGCGGTGATGGGGCAGATCGCCGCGGCGGACACCCACCTGTACGGGCGGCGTTCCTATGAGATGTTCCGCTCGGTGTTCACCGGCCCGGCCGCCGGCCGCATCCCGCACGCGGAGATGATGACCCGCGCGCCCAAGGTGGTCGTGTCCGCGACCCTGGACCAGCCCGACTGGGGGCCGACCACGCTGATCAGCCGGGACGTGGCGGCTGAGCTCGCCCGGCTCAAGCAGCAGCCGGGGCGGGATATCTCCGTCGGGGCCAGCCCGACGCTGGTCCGGTTCCTGCTGGCCGAGGGTCTGCTCGACGAACTGCGCCTGCTCGTCCACCCGCTTGTGTCGGGCACCGGGCGGCGGCTGTTCGACGGCGACGGCGAGCAGGTACCGCTCACGCTGCTCGAGGCCCGGCCACACCGCAACGGCGTCGTCGCGCTGCATTACGCACCCTCGAGGTAATGGTGCAATGAACCGCCCCGCAATCGGCCGTTCTACGGTGATCTCCGCGCGGCGCTAGTTAGAGTTTGGGGCATGGCGAACTCGGGCCGTGGCGGCGGCGCCGACCGTTCTATCTATGCCTTAGACCTGGTGCTGACGCGCGTCAGCCAGCTAGACCGGGATCTGGCGCTGGCCGTTGCCTTCGATCAGGGCAGCCACCTGGCGCTCTCGCCCGCGCGGGACGTCAGCCGGATGCTGCGCGGGGTCCTCGATCGCGGCGCGGAACTCGCCAAGGCCCGGGCCCTGGCGAGGTGCCTCACCTTCGACGCGGACCCCGGCCTGGCTCTGGTCCGGGCGCGCGAGGCGGCCAGCGCGAGCGACGGCGATACGGTCGTGGCCGACACGCCGGACCTGCTGGCCCTGCTGCTCAACCTCATCGAGGCGCTGCGCAACCGGGACGCCAAAAGGGCAAGGAGGCTCATGGAACAGCACATTTCCCACAATGCCGACCGCATCATCGAGAGCTTGAAGCAGCAGGGCCTCTGGCCCGACTCGCCCGGGGCCTGGCTCCAGCGGCCGCCACCTTGACCCGATCCTTCGCGGTGCTGATAACACGGTCGGCGCGCAGCAAGCCCACAGGTATGGCCTGACCGCGATCACCCGTCGACGGACGCACTCATCATGAGCGACGTCAGGACAACCGGCTTGTCGGTCTTGTTGCTCCAGCTGTGCAAGACGCCGCGGACAACGACTGAGTCACCTTGGCGCAAGAGCGTCTCGCCGGTCTCGAGCACGATGTGCAGCTCGCCGGACACGACCGTGACGATGTCCAGGGTGTCGTGGACGTGCATGCCAGGGATCTCGGACTCTCCACGGTACGTGCCCCCGCCCTGTAGCGCGTCGAGGGACTCCTTGTAGGCAGCCGCCTTGTCGTACTCGCTGTCAGGCGGGAACGTGCACACGCGAAACGTGAAGCCCGTCTTGGGCGGGTAGATGGACACCTCGCCCACGGCTGCCGGCGTGTCCATCGGGACGGGCAGAACCTGAGTCTCCCAGATG
>Ga0207416_1002585_pt1 | contig 19296 bp, 15 predicted proteins | sample PaiPotPPM11metaG_FD_184107 | JGI IMG/M metagenome (GOLD analysis project Ga0207416, IMG submission 184107) | Iron sulfur acid spring bacterial and archeal communities from Banff, Canada, to study Microbial Dark Matter (Phase II) - Paint Pots PPM... ...
AGTAATGAATGGCAGTGGTACTCGCGGACGAGGCGCTCCTCAAACCAAGTTCGCGCAATAGCAGCCCGAAGCGTTCCACGACGAAACCAAAGGCAATCGTGGCGAGGCCGGTGCGTATCCAGGCCAGAAAGGTGCGTTGGTTCGCCAGGTGATCGGTTACTTTCTTGCTGGTAGCCGGTACGGGGGCGGCAGGATGCTTTTGTTCCTGTCCTGCTTCTATGTCGATCTGTTCTTTCTGGGCCAATGGGGTATTCTCCTGTTTAGCGCTTCTCATGACGATTATAACATCCATTGCCAGGATTAGAAAGTCTGCTTATGCTATAATCTCGTTGTATATCACGCGAGGTTGATACAGGATGCCTGCTCAAACTACAGCAACAGAAAAGATACTCCGGCGTTTCAAGGGTCTGCGCCAGCACTTGCAGGCGGAGGAAACGCCGCTCTTCACGATGCCCGCCATCTGGGATGGTGGGCAGGAGCCGCATAGCACGGCCTGCGATATCATCGTGACGAACCAGCGCGTCTTTGGCTATATCTACACGACTTTTCCTCGCGAACGGCTTTTTCTCGACGCGCTGCCGCTCGCATCCATCCGCGCTGTGACGCTGCGTGAAAAATCCTTCGAGCCGCTTTTTCGCGAGTTATTGGTGAGCAGCAGCAAGCGCAAAATCTACATTCGCGCTCCGCGCCAGAAAATCGAAAGCCTACAGGCTGCGCTTCGCTCGGCTCTCGCGCAAGATACTGCTAAAACCCTGCCTGACTCTGAGATGGTAGATACACCTCTCGCGGCAAACGCGCAAACGCAGGCTCCAATGTATGGGAAGCAGGATATGCGCGGTACATTCGAGCGTTCCCCGCTGGCAATCGTGATGCTTTTCGTAGGCGGGTTGCTGCTCGAAATCGCTGGCGCGCTCATCTGGCTCGTTTCACAAAGCGCGCAAGCAGGCCTGCCCCTCTGCGGAGCAGGTTTTGTCGCGGTCGTCACCTCGATTTTGCTCATGCGCCAGCGGCGCGCGTAAGCCCATTACCCGACGATAACGACGGGCTGCGCCGCAGTGTTCCCTGGCTGCAAGATGGTCCACTGCTGCGCTAATTGCTTCTCATAGGCGCTCGCTACTGGCAAGAATGGAAACAGGTGATGCGCGGCGCTATTGACCGCCAGCAGCACGCCAAAACGCTGCATTACATACGCTACAAGCGGCTGTGATGACGTAGGCGTGAGTAGTGGCGACGCATCTGTTTGCAGCCTGAACTCGATCAGGCAGCCCGACGCAAATGTCGTACCCCGTATAGCATTCATTGAGGTTTGCGTATCTTGACCGGTCGTGGCAGGAACTGCATTTTCCAGGTTATTCAAATCACCCATAGCGGCAGCGCATACAGGATCGCTAATGTAGGCATAGTCGCCGATCATGGCGATTGATACCCCCCAGCGCTGACCATTCCAGGTAATATTTAACGGCACCGCGATATCGTTTTGCTGCCCGCGAATAAAGGTATCCGCCTGGTTATCCGCGACTACGCGCCCATCCAGTGCGCTAAAGCGCCAGAACAATTGCACATACACAGTCGCCTGCCACAATGTTGAAGACACGGCTATATCAGGCGCAGTATACAGGAACCGATCACAGAATGCATAGCAGTTCTGTCCGTTGGACGCGCATGCCCCGGCAGCGCAGGACACGCGGGACCAGCTGCTGGTGTCAAGTTGCATACGCAGTGTTGCCTTGAGTGATTGCTGAGCGTTCGCCAGACAAAGCGCCGCGATCTGCAACACGGTACACGAAGGCGAGTTCGGCCCGCTTGCCTCAGCAGTTTGCGCGTACAGCTCTCCCGCGCGCACCATCTCGCTTGACTGCTGGCTATCGAACACCGCCTGTGTAGCCTGTAGCAATGCAGTACGCTGCTGCGCCGGGAGCATAATGAGATCTGTTGGAAAACTGATATACGAGTCGGTTCCACCCGACGCCGGAGGAACGCCCGGGTGCTTGCAGGTATCAATACCTGATCCTACAGGAGCCGTGATGATGCATTGCTGTGGTGAAAATGGGTCAGCGCGCCACAAGAGGGTATGCTTCCCACGCGTCAAACTGAAGGGAGGGTAGATTCCGCCTGAATTCATCCTGACAGCCTGACCATCCACAAACAGGTGTCCCCAGGGCGGTTCGCCATCCAACCGGTAAGAGAATGTGTTTTGTACCGGCGCTGGTATAAAGAGCTGTCTTAGCGGGGCGATGCTCAACAGGATGAGCAGTATCGCCAGCACAAAGAAAGCCGTTGCAGCTACAGTGACTGGCCCTCTCTGCTTGCGTAAGAAAAAAAGGGGCTTTTCCGGCAAACGTATAGCGCCACCATCTGCCTCGTCCAGACTGGTGATCTCAAGTTCGAGGTCGTCCTGTGGCTCTTCATGCTCGTTCTGCTTCATACATCCTTCACAGCGCCTCTACGCATTGTTATTGATACTCGCTGCCAGTTGCTGCGCCAGGCCCTGCTCGTAGGCATCGGCCAGGGGCAAATTCGGCCAGAAGCGATGCGCCTCAGCATTTACCGCCAGCAGCACCCCAAAACGCAGCAGACAATAGGCCAGCCCGGGCGGCGTATCAATGGTTGTGTTCACACTGCCGCTGTCCAGCCTCGATAAACCTGCTCCCAGACACCCTGAGGCCGGAACCAGGCCCGACGCATATTGCCATTGCAAGTAGAGCGGCTCGCCAAATGAGTCTACCGGCGGGTATTGTATCGCCACCACATTCTGCGCAGCCTCACAGACGGGGTTGAGTCCAACGGGTACAGTAGTATTCATAGTCGCCGGTATGTTCACCTGCCATGCTGAATGCTGCCAGGCGATCTGCATTTCAATAAGCGACTCATCCGCTTTTTGCCCGGTTGAAATATCCCAGAGCGCATTATCGGGGACATCGCGCTCAACAACGCTGCCATCCTGCTTTTGAAACGTCCAGAGGGGCAGCACGGGCGCCAGGACCTTCCATACGTTTGCCACACCCGGCGTGTTCACGGCTACCGCGCAGAACATAAAGCAATTTTCATCCTGGTATGTACATCCTGGCTGCGGGGTCAAGCACGTTTCGCCCGAAGATGAATTGGTATCCAATTGGAAATGCAGGGTCGCATATAACGGCTGCGTGGCGACGGCATAACATTGCGCTTCGTTGATTACTGGTCGGCAGTTCGATGGTAGCGCAGCATACTGTTCACCTTTTTGTACAATCACCGTAGATTGCCGGGCATCCAGTTCTTGTTGCGCGGCCTGGATCAAAGCCACACGCTGGCTGGTTGAAAGCGTACTCAATGACTCGGTGAAGATTACGATAGAGTCGATATCTTCACCTACTTTTACCGTCAAATGATCTACGCAGGTATCGGTAAGGTAACTGGTAGGTACCGAGAGGATACAACTCTGTTGTTGAAACGGGTCTGCGCTCCACACCAGTTCATGCCGCCCGCGCGCCAGTCGCAGGGGCGCATTCACTCCAATTACAGGCAAGCGCGTGATGGCGCGCCCATCAAGTGTCAGATGCCCCCAGACCGGGTCTGCCCGCACATAGAAAAGATCCTCGCCGGAATATAACGCTTGCGTGGGCGCGAGCGCAGGCAGTGCCAGAACTTTGACAGCCAATCCCCGCACAGCAGACGTATTGACCACAATGAGCAGGATAGCCAGCGCCACCATTGCTGCCGTCGCCATAGTCAATGGCCTTTTATGCCTGCGCGCAAATAACCGCACAGCGCCAGGAGCAAGCCGGGCAGCTTTTCCCTCGTCCAGGCTCGTAATCTCAATACCTGAGTCGTCCTGTGGTTCTTCAAGCTCATCATTACGCATCATGGCCTCGTGTAGTGATAGCTTTCCCCGCCGGTATAAGATGTACATGTTCTTACTGTCTATACGTATGCAGTTTACGAGCGCCATTCATTATTATACATCTTCAACTGAAAAGAAGCTGAACGCAATGCTGGTGGCAGGCCGTGATTTTTTTCCTCTTGCGGGAATAGCTGCTTTACGCTAAACTAAGTGAACCATAAACCGGTGCTTTGAATGTATACTTAGCGAGCGTTGAGGATAACTCTTAAAAATGTCAGTCTCACCCACTCCTGTTAATGCAACAGATATAGCCTCAATTTCTTTGGATCAAGTGATTGCAAGCTTCAAACAAGCTGTTATTGACCGCTTTCAGATCAACGCAGGCAACCAGTTATACAGCTATCAGGAATATCTCGTCATTCCTGAATCCTCTGTTTTCCGCAGTAGCGATGAGGCAAACGCAGTTGACCAACAATTTACTCGTTATACGCTCGAATGGCTCGGTTTCGGCCCATCTGATTGGACCTATAATCAGCCGCAGGCTGGCGCTGGCAAGAAGTTAAATCGCCCAGACTATAGTATAAGAGGTTCTGTCGGTACTGCTTTCATCGTCGAAGATAAAAATAGCTCGATAGATTTCAATGGCGAAGAACATCTTAAACAAATGCGCCGCTACTGCCTCGGCACTGCCGGCTATGCCGTCTGGTGCAATATGCGCCGATTGCTGGCAGTACGTTTTGTTCCTGGCAATACTCTGAAACACGAAATATTGGTCGATGTGTCTATAGAAGGGCTTTTTGGCCCACAACCATTGTTGACGGATGAAGACCATATTCAAGCTACCAACCTGGCTCTTTTCCAACTCCTTTTTAGCAAGGATCGCTTCACAAAATTCAGGACATTGGCCGCAAAAATTGGAGTAGACGAGCAAACATTTGAAAATAGGGCGACCCCCATTGATACTTCTCAGGCCATCGATAACTTCATTGATGGCAGTCGCCAGACCCTCAATCATCTGAAACTGGCTGCCTTGTCGCAAATTCTGGAAGCAAGATCGCGTAGCAAAAACATATCAGACCGGGAAACCATTTTGCGAAGGGAGTGGATGGAAGCCGCACACGACTTTACACAACGCATAAATTACGCCTTAATAAGCAATCCGGTTCTCGAAGCGATTTCACAATTGACGCCCCAATTGGGTGAACTGAAGTCGGAAGAGATACATAGCATCAGCAATGTTCTCAAAGATGCATGTAGTAAGACCATCGGGATGACTCGATTTTCAGCTACATTGCTCCCACTCTTTGAAAACTGGCTCGAACGGGCATTACGTATAAACAGTGCTTTGTTGACACAGCGCTTTGAAGCAGCCGAACCATTCAAAATTGTTGAAGCATACCAGGTCTGGAGTGAGCGACAGAGCGATCAGGAAGATGTCAGGTCCGAAGTGTTTGCTGAGCAAGTAGCCTATGTTTTCTTCGTGAGGCTTCTCCTGGTGCGGGTCTTAGAAGATAAGCGTATCTTATCCCCTCGCCTGGCAAGTGACGGAGGATTTCTCGAATGGAGCCGCTATATTGCGCGCCATTTCAAAGAACTCGATGGTATCGGCATTCTGAACGAAAACTTTTCCAACATTTTAGCTCGCAAGGCCAGTAACTACTACTTACATTTCTTCCAGCAGGCAGTATTCGACTGGTTCAATCCCGATGATTTCCTGCTCGTCGAAACGCTCGAATTTTTATGCCGCTACAATTTCTATAACATCACGAGCGATATCATCGGCTTTACCTATGAGGCATATATCGAGCGTAACGCGCGAGATCGCAAGGGCCATTTTCTTACTCGCCATGACGTGGTAGAATACATGCTCGACTTACTGGACTATACAGGGCCACAAATCATAGGGCGTAATATCCTTGATCCCGCCAGTGGTAGTGGCAGTTTCCTTGTACACGCGGCAAGACGCTATCGTAGGGCATTAGTCACCTATTTTTGCAATTCGCATGGATTGCCAGATAGCGAAGCAAGTCTGCAATCAAATCCGGTGCTGCGTAAAGAGTTCGCCAGTCGTTATTTACAAGACCTCACCAGTTCTTTCTTTGGCATGGAGTTAAACCCTTTCGCCTGCTATCTCGCGGAGATGAATCTGCTCATTCAAGCCCTGGATGACCTCTTTGTCTTACAACAGGCAGGCGAGATGCAGCCTATCGAGCGTTTTCGCATTTACAATACCGATAGCCTGGATTTACCGCGTGAAGTTCTGGATAGCGCAAGTCTGGATGAGAAGTCAAACCGCATCAGCATCCCTGACAGGCTAAGTAACAGGCTGGCCGATGAAGCTTATCCCATCAAAGCGAAGCTAAATCCCTATGCCGATGGATTCTATTATATCGTTTCTAATCCACCATATGTTAGTAGCAAACAAGAAGAACTGGATACAACACGCTTTAGAAATGCTGAGTTCTATAAAGCCATGCTTTCAGGTGACATGAATTTGTATCTGCTCTTCCTACGGTTGGGACTCTATTATCTGGCCGATTTTGGGCAAATGATCTACATCGTTCCACTCACCATCTTTGGAGACAGGAGCGCCAGTGCTGCACGCAGGCAACTCAAAACGTCACCATTTAGCCCTTCAGCAGTGATCAGATTTTACCGGGGCGACATCCTATTCCCAGGTGTCGATCAGGCAGTCGCCATTGTGCGGGTGAATCGCTCACACCCTGGCTCTTCAATACTGGTGAGCGGTGGAAATACCGTTCAAGAGGCGAGAGCCGCCCAATTTAGCATTCCTCTAACGGATGTGATTGAAGCCGTTCCACAAAACCACATCTGGCAGGGAAACTGGCTGGTTGCTCAAAGTCCAGAGAGTTTCGCTATATGGCAGCATATAAAAACAATAAGCACTAATTTGACAAGCTCGTTGGAAACCCTCGTTGATGAAACATTCGATAGAAAACAGGGAGACATAAACGCTACTATCTTAAATCCTTTACGCTTAGGCAATGGTAACGGCAGCTTTTCAGATGGCAATATTGCTATTTATAAAGGTGAAGATGTGAGGCCATTTTCGCCATTGCCAATCTCACCTTCTGATTGGGCTAAACCATCACAAACCAGAGCATCGTTGCCAAGAGAATCTCAACGCGCTTCTGAAACTTTAGAGCAAATCAAGCAGATCGCAGGCAGCGAAAAAGGTATCGTTCTACGTGAGGTAGCTCGGCTGAATACCAGAGAGAGGCTAATAGCTACCTGGTTTGAAAGAACTAAGGACAAACCCATCGCATTTACACATGAGCTTTGGCGTATGCAGATCAAAGATAATGCAACGGAAGAGTACGGCAAAGCTTTACTTGCAGTTATTCATAGCAATATTACAGCTTATCTCATTAATCTATTTTCCACGAATAACCATGTAAGCAAAGACGATTTGGGGCGCATACCCATACCTGATCGTGAAAATATGCCAGTGGCCCAACTGGCAAGACTGGCAAATGAGATGCTGAGCGAACGCGCTGCTATAGAGAAGGACTTCGTCTTAAAGTATGGGGCAAAACTTCCAGAGTTCGATGATGGAAATGTATATATCCCTCCCTCTACTTTCCTGGCCGCTACGCGCCTTCCTAAACTGAGTATGGCAGCGCTGGTTGGACGAGGAGAAGTCAAAAACAATGGGCCTATCAATGGACGCATTAGAGCATTGAGAGCCAGAAACATGATTATCAGCACGATAGACCCGGCGAATCCTCCTGCGGCAGCCTTCGCCCGGGTACTGGAACTATTCTTAAACGAGCCAGCACGGGAAAATGAGAGCTGGAGCCTGGCACAAAACTGGCAACTCCCAGATAGCGTAGCCGCTAAAGCATGGCTGGATGACTACCAGAGTACGAGCCAGCAGGCCCAGGCAAACTGGAACAAATTTATCGCTCTCCAGTATCAGATAGACGAGGTAGTTGCTGATTGGTACGACTTTAATAGCTCCCAACGCAGCTCCATTCGCGAGGGTTTGCCCTGGGCCAGACGGCGGCGAAACTAGCCATAAAGAATGTTCTCCCGCCGTCTCTAAAAATGCCTCTATGGATTCTTCTCCAGAAACTCATCGATCTCGGCCAGTTCAGCGTCTGACAGGCGGAACTCGGCGGCGGGAAGCAGGTTTTCTATTTGCTCGGGACTGCGCACGCCAACGATTGCTCCTGTTACTGCCGGGTAGCGCAAAGTCCAGGCGATGGCTACGATACCAGGCGAGAGGTTATGCTTAAAGCCGATTTCGTTCAGTTTCTCCACCAGCGCCAGGGTGCGCGAGAGTTGCGGCTCCCGAAAGCGCTGGTCGTGTTTGCGCCAGTCGTCGTCCGGTAAATTCGCGATGCGCTCGCGTGTCATCGAGCCTGTTAGAAGCCCGGATGCCATCGGCGAATAGACGATGACACCGATATTGTGTTCCTGGCAGAACGGAAACAGTTCCTGCTCCGCTTCGCGATGGATCAGCGAATACGGCGGCTGCAGCGAGTCAATTGGCGCGATCTTCATGACGCGGCGCATCTGCTCGATGTTAAAGTTCGAGACGCCGGTATAACGCACCTTGCCCTCCTCTTTCAATCGGGCCATCGCCGCCCAACCCTCCTCAATATCCTGCTCAGGATCAGGCCAGTGCATCTGGTACAGGTCGATCACATCCACCTGCAAACGTCTCAGGCTGGCTTCAGCCTCGCGCCGGATCGAGTCCGCCTTCAGGTTGCCATACGGATTGCCTTTATCGTCCCACAGCCGCGAACACTTCGTAAAGATATAGGGCCGCTGATCTCGCCCTTTGATTGCTCGCCCGACGAGTTCTTCGGAATGACCCAGCCCATATACCGCAGCGGTATCTATCCAGTTAATGCCCAGCCCAAGCGCGCGTTTGATCGCTGCAATCGCCTGCTGATCGTCCTGCGGCCCCCAGCCGACCGCCCAATTGTTGCCGCCAATGGCCCAACTGCCGTAGCCAATTGGCGTAATCTCCATATCCGTCTTGCCAAGTTGTCGCGTTTTCATACTACGCTCGTTGTCCTTTCCTGGGAGATACTATTTCTGCCCTACTATACTATACACGCATCACGCGCCCTTCGTAGAGACAGTCTATCCCTTCTGCCAGGATAGGGAACGGCGGAGGATCACGCTCAGGAAGCCGTCCAGACCAGCGCATTGCTATAATTGACCACCGTAGGAGAGGTTGAATCGCTGGCGAGTACACCGATCTCACCGTGCGTAAAGGTGTTGTCCGTCACGGTGAAAAGGTGTTGCCCATTGGCATACAGGTTAAAGGTGTTGCCCTGGACAACGACGGCCAGCACATTGGCCTGGTTTAAGCCCCCATGGATGGCCGAACTGCTGGTGAGCTTGGTCGAGCCGGTGTTGACATTTTTCACGTACAGGAGCGAATCGAATTGCCCATTCTGACACACATTGAAAGTGTAGAAGTTTTGGTTATCAACCGCCCTGAAAATAAGCCCGCCGCAATCGCCTTTGACAATGGTCATCGTGACCTGGTAGGCAAAATTACTAAAGTCTGTCGATCCGGCAAAACACTCCTCATTAAATCCCAACTGGGCAATGCTGACCTGGTAGCCTGCTGACGTAAATTGGCACTGCGACACAGAAGCCCACCCGGACGAACCGTTCGAGGAGGTTAGCGGATCGAAGAGGGACAGGTTGGTAAAGGGCGGATATTGCGAGGTCGTCTGGGCCGTCGCTGTGGCGTTGGCATTGGCGATAGCTGTTACTGTTGCGTTAAAGATGGCTGTTCCCGTGGCGTTGGCGATAGCTGTTGCTGTGGCATGAGCGTTGGCTGTTGCTGTGGCATGAGCGTTGGCAGTGGCCGTGGCATTCTGCTGGGCAACCTGGTTGTTGTGTACAACAAAGAAGCCACTCGCGGCGCTAATGATGACGATGAGCGCTACCGCAGCCAGGATGATGCTTCGCCTCAGCGAGGCCATATTGCGCTGCGTCCGGGTCTGTGATGGAGGCAGCGATGGCGGCAATTGAGGCACCGTATACTGAGCCTGACCATAAGCAGCCGCTTGCGGATTGTATTGAGGGGCAGGCGGTGTATATTGAGGCGAAGACGGCGAAGCAGGCGGGGTGTATTGTGGTTGAGCCTGACTATAGGCAGACATTTGAGGTGTGTATTGAGGCGGAGACGGTGTATAGGAAGGTGGCACCGGTGGCACAGGGGTATACTGGGGCGGGGTGTATGAGGGATTCTGGGCAGCCGCTATTTCTCCCAGGTTGGGCCGCATAGCGCCATAATCCTCCCCAAAATTCGTGGCGACTTCCAAATTCGGTGGAACTTCACGCACGGTGGGACCGGTGAAAGTATACGGAGCTGGCCGGGGAAGACTGCTGGCTTCGAACGAAATGGCCGTGTCACCTATGCGAATAACATCACCTGCCTGGAGCAAACGAGGCGAGTTAGCAGGGAGTCGTTGATCATTGACGTATGTGCCATTCGTGCTGCCGAGATCAACTATGGCATAAGATGGCCCTTCTCGGCGGATCTCGGCGTGGCGAGACGAGGCCTTCATATCGTTAATCACGAGACCATTATCCGGGGATCGTCCAAGAGTGAACCCGACCGATCCCAGCGTCATGCGACCGAATGGACCCCTGAGTGAAGCTTCCATTGCAGGTTCCTCCATAGCATTGTTGGGGAAAGATGAACCATCAAGCGCCTTCGGTACAGCGATAGATGAATAAACTTCTCATTGTGAGCATATTGCAAAGCGGCGGCAATCTGTTTGACATATGGCACTACAACTTCGATCGGCTCTGGTATACCGCGAGGGTGACGCTGGCGAAGGGTTCCATTTGGGGCATATTCCATTACCAGAAACGGTATCGTACTCTCGACCCCGAAGTCCAGCACGCGCACAATATTAGGATGGAGCAGATGCGCGACGGTACGAGCTTCGCTGCGGAAGTTTTCAATGTTGTCATCAACCAGACGAGTGCGCAGCACCTTGATAGCAGCCAGTGTATTGAGATGGACATGCTCAGCGAGATAAACGTCGGCGAATCCACCCTGTCCAACAAGTTGAAGAATTCTATAGTTCCCCAGTAGTTGTCCCGCGCGACCAGTTGAATCAGCCATACTGCGATCCTTTCGTCGGAAACCGGTGGAATTTTGATTGTAAGTTATAAACGAGGATATATGGCGTTTTTATCAGATCAGTAGTTGCAGTTAAAGTATAGCGATAATCTCGGGTATATGTCAATGACTTTTGCCGCGATTTCTATCGAAAATACAAGTACAGGATTTTCGCCATAATTTTTCACTTCTCTAGCGAACAGGCAGAAAAAGACGCCTCTGTTAGCCAGCAACGTTGACACCCTCTTTTCTGGACAGGTACAATAGGATAGCCGAGAAATCTACGAGGGGCCGCCCTCTTTCTACATTTGCATAGATAAAGTTGAGGCAGTAGCACAATGAAAATCTACGTCTGTATCAAACAGATCCCGGACCCCAACACCGTTGTGAGCAAGCTCGACCCGTCTACGAAGCGGCTCGTGCGCAGCGGCGTTTCGCTGGTTCTCGATCCTGGCGACGAGACCACTATTTCTGCCGCGATCAAATTGCGCGACACCACCGGTAACAGCGAACTCGTTGCTGTGAGCATGGGACCCGCCAGCGCCCAGGAGGCCATGCGCCGCGCCCTGGCGATGGGCGTTGATAGCGCCATCCTGGTGACAGACCCCGCGCTGGCCGGTTCCGACACGCTCGGCACCGCGCGCGTATTGGCCGCCGTCCTGAAAAAAGAAAACGCCGATTTGATCTTCTGCTCCACCGAGAGTACCGATGGCTATACCGGCATGGTACCAGGAGGCATCGCGGAATTTCTAGGTATCCCGCAGCTCACCTTCGCCCGCGAAGTCAACGTTGAGGGCCAGCGAGCCGTCATCAAGCAGGTCACGCAGACGGGATATCGCACCGTCGAAAGCTCACTGCCTGCCGTCGTCACCGTCGCCAGTGGCTCCTTCGAAGCTATTTACCCGACCATGAAGGGCATCATGAGCGCCAGGAAAAAGCCCTTTACGCAATTGACTCTGAGCGACCTGGGCATTGATGCCGCGCAGGTTGGCGAGGCGGGCGCGCGCGAACAGGTCGTGACCATCGGCAAAGTCGAAGCACGCGCCGCCGGACAGGTGTTAAAGGACGATGGCAACGCCGCTCAGACCATCGCCGACTTTTTGCAGCGCTACCAGTTGCTCTAGTACATGAGGAGGAGACACAGAGAATGGCAAAAACAATCTGGGTACTGGTCGAGATAGAAAATGGCCGACCCGCGCGTTCTTCCCTGGAAGTGCTGGGCAAGGCTGCATCGCTGGGCCGCGCCGAGGCAATCGTACTCGGCTCGCACGCTGACGAAGTGGCTTCCGGCATCGGCGAATTTGGCGCGGAGAAAGTGTACGTCCATAACGACCCCGTCTACGACACCTATCTGACCCTGCCAGCCGTAGACACGTTGAGCGATCTGCTCAAACAGCACCAGCCCGACCTGCTGATGCTCGCCACCACCTATGACCTGCGCGACATCGCGGCCCGTCTGAACGCGCGTAACAACATGGGCCTGATAACAGACGCCACCGACCTGCAATTCGAGGGCGACACGCTCAACGTAACCGTCCCCTGGGGCGGCGAAACCGTCGTCACAGCCACACTGCCAAAGCAAGGCACCGGCATCGTGCTGACGCGCCCCAAAGCCTTCGCAGTAGAACACTTCGAGGGCAGAACCGCCGAAGTCGAGACGCTCAACGTCTCACTGCAGGCCAGTTCGCAGGTGATGAAGGTACTCGAGCGCGTCGAGGTCGAGAGCGAAGGACCCTCCCTCGAAGACGCCAGCGTAATCGTGAGCGGCGGGCGCGGCCTCGGCAAAGCCGAAAACTACCACCTTGTGGAAGAACTGGCGGCTGCCCTGGGCGGCGCGCCAGGCGCAACACGCGCCATCGTCGATGCAGGCTGGCTCCCCTACAGCCACCAGATCGGGCAAACCGGCAAAACCGTCAAGCCAACGCTCTACGTAGCTGTCGGCATCAGCGGCGCCATCCAACATCTCGCGGGCATGAAAGGCTCCAAATACATCGTCGCCATCAACAAAGATGAGCACGCGCCCATTTTCTCAGTAGCCGACCTGGGCATCATCGGCGACGCGCTGACGATTCTCCCTCAGCTTACCGAGGAAGTGAAGAAGCGCAAGGTGCAGTAGTTCACCCGTTCGTAATGTAATGAACTTTGACAACCGAATGCAGCAACAAATGGAAATGTCCGCCCCCGTCCTGATGCTGTGTGACAACCGAATCGGGGAATGAGAGAAAACGCCCGCCCCCGTCCTGTAGGGACAAGGGGCGGATGTGGGGAAGGGCGGGGGCCTTGTGCTTGTCCTCGTTGCGAGACGATTCGCCTGGGTTGCGTGAGGCAGAAGGATCGCCCTCCCACCAGGACAAGCACAAGGCCCCCTCATCCGCACTTCCCCACCCCTTGTCCCTACAGGACGGCTGGGACGCAAGCGTCCCATTAAGTCTAGTTGCCGCATTCACAAGAATCGGCCTATCTATTCACGCGATGTTATAATTAAACATATGCATTTTCATACAGCAGGAACAGCGCATGAAAAATATGATCGAGCAACTATGCGATCTTATGAAGCAACTCTCGCTAGAGAACCAACGGCGTGTGGTTGATTATGCTCAAGCACTCGTCCAGTCGCAGAGAGCAATCTTACCTTTACCCAAAACACCGCTACCTTCTGGCACACCTGGACGCGCATTGCTTGCCGCCTTGCAAAATAGCAAACTCTCGTCAGAAGATGTTGATGCAATGGAGCGGGCTTTAGAGGACTGTGAGAGGAACGAACTTTAACAGGGCGACCGCAAGGGTCGCCCCTACCATATTTACGAAGTACAAAGCGACTTGCGAAAGGTCGTATAGGGTAGGGGCGACCCTTGCGGTCGCCCTGGAACACAAACGGAGGTTCATACCATGATTCCCCCATCACCAACAGGTAACTGGATCGGTATTATATTATTCATACTGCTGGCCGCCGCAGGCGTCATCCTCTTCGGTGTGCGCGCGGTCGAGTTGATTACCTTACTGGTAAGGGCGCGTCGCACGGACCGCACCGATCATATTGAAGAGCGCATAGGCTCATTCTTCCAGGTTGTGCTTGGTCAGAGCGGCGTGCTGCGCGACCCTGTGCCCGGCATCGCGCACTTCTTTACATTCTGGGGCTTTATCATTATCCAGTTTGGTCTGCTCAACCTGATGCTGCGGGCCTTTGGCGCGTCGTTGCCGCTTATTGGCGATAGCCACGTGTTCGCGGGTCTGCTGGACGCCTTCATTATTTTCGTCGCCATCGCCCTGGTTGTCTTCGCCATCCGGCGCGGCATCGTGCGTCCCAAACAGCTCAACAGTTCTTTACATGGGCCGTTGGATGGCTTTATTATCCTGATCGGTATTATGCTCATTCTCATCACACTCGCGCTCGTCGAAATTTTCGACTACGCGGCGAGCGGTGGCTCGTCCTGGTCGCTGTTCGGAGCATGGTTCGGCCCCGCGCTTAGTGGAGCGGGAACCACAACCAATCTTGTCCTGTTCCGCGTCTTCTGGTGGATACACGTCACGATCTTTTTCGCTTTCCTGGTCTATATTCCACGTTCAAAGCACCTGCACCTGATGGCGACGCCATTCAACGTCTTCTTCCGCAACTACGGGCTAAAGGGCGCACTGCCCCTCCTGGAAAACATCGAGGAGCGCGAAGACTACGGCGTCTCCAAACCGGAGCAATTCACCTGGAAGCAACTGCTCGACGGCTATGCCTGCACCGAATGCGGGCGCTGCAACACCGTCTGCCCGGCATCCAATACCGGCAAGCCGCTCTTTCCCAAAGAGATTATCCTGGGCGTCAAAGAGGCCCTGTTCGTGCAGAGCGACCGCATTCTGGGCGAGGATACATTGTGGAGTAAACTGGGCGTCGCGGCTGGAGAATTTGGCGAAACCTCCAAAGGAAAAGCCGCGCACCACGAGCCGATGGTAGGCGGCATCATCACCACCGACGCGCTGTGGGCCTGTACCAGCTGCCGCGCCTGCATGGAGATTTGCCCCGTGTCCATCGAGCATGTCCCCACCATTATTGATATGCGTCGTCACCTGGTGATGGAAGAGAGCGACTTCCCGCAGGAAGTGACCTCGCTATTCAACAACATCGAGCGCAACGCCAACCCCTGGGAGATCAGCAACGATAAGCGCGCCGAGTGGGCGGCAGGGCTGGATATTCCCCTGCTGGCCGACAACCCCGGAGCCGATGTGCTCTACTGGGTGGGCTGTATGGGATCCTTCGACGAACGCAACAAGAAAGTAGCTACCTCGGTCGCGAAGATACTCAAAGCGGCCAATGTCAACTTCGCCATTCTCGGCCCCGAAGAATCCTGCACCGGCGACCCGGCGCGGCGCATCGGCAACGAATATCTCTACCAGATGATGGCCCAGCAGAATATCGAAGTCCTCAACGGCTATGGTCTGAACGTCACTGACAGCCACAACGGCCACGCCGCCAGCAACGGCACTGCGCCCAAACACCGCACCATCATCACGGCCTGCCCGCACTGCTTCAACACCATCAAGAACGAGTACCCGCAGCTCGGGGGCAACTACAACGTGGTTCACCACACCGTCTTTATCGATCAGTTATTGTCAGAAGAAAAGATCAGCCTGCCAGAAGGCTTCGACCAGCGCAAGCTGACCTATCATGACCCCTGCTACATCGGGCGCTACAACGACATCTACGACGAGCCGCGCCGCGTGCTGACCGTACTCAACAGCAACGGCATCAGCGAGATGCGCCGCCACCGCAACAAGAGTTTTTGCTGCGGCGGCGGTGGTGGGCGCGCCTGGATGGAAGAGAAGATCGGTAAGCGCGTCAACCAGACCCGCGTCAACGAGGCCCTCTCGACCGGCGCGGAAGTGCTGGCCGCCGCCTGCCCCTTCTGCATCACCATGTTCGACGACGGCGTCAAAGGCGTCGAAGTCGAAGAGCAATTGCAGATCGAGGATATCTCCGAGATTGTGGCGAGGGCTATCGAGGTGCAGGCTGCGCAAGAAGTGTAGTAGTAAAGGAAGGCGTCTTACACCATGTGAAAGGATGGGGAAGTTGGACCCGAAGCAGATTGTCGCCCAGGGATATGACCGCATCGCTGAACGATATAGCCAGTGGGTCAATCGCACGCGAACGGATGAGCGGGGTCGCTACGCTTCTCTCTTGCTACAACAACTTCCCGCCGGGGCTACTGTGCTTGAACTCGGTTGCGGCACAGGTATTCCAACAACACGAGAACTTGCACAGCATTGTAAAGTGATAGGCGTAGACCTTTCAGAAAGGCATGTTGAGTTTGCTCGCCACAATGTTCCCGATGCGACCTTTTTGCAGGCCGACATGACAAAGCTTGCGTTTCCTCCTGCAAACTTTGATGCTGTTGTTGCTTTTTACTCCATCATTCATGTTCCCCGCGCGAAACATCCTCAACTCCTCCACGCCATTGCTGCCTGGTTGCGACCCGGAGGTATGCTGATTGCGACGATGGGCGCCAATTCAACAGAAGCAGCCATCGAGCAGGACTGGCTTGGCGCGCCCATGTACTGGAGCCACTTCGATAGCCAGACCAACCAGCTTCTCGTGCAGGAAGCAGGGCTTCAAATCCTCAGCGCACAAGAAGAAACGGCGGACGAAGATGGCATCCCTGTTACCTTCTTATGGATTGTGGCGCAAAAACCGCTTTGATAGCAGCTTCCAGGGGTGGGACGGAGGCGGCGCAAGCGCCCCCACCCCTACTTGTTCCATAACGCAAGCCGCCTCATCCTTTTCAGATCAAAGTGATTCCAAAAAGTTTCATAAAGGCAACGCTTAATCCACCAGGTGGTACACAAAGTCGTACTGTGATATCGCTACGCCTGGATTACGCAGGTGCAGCAGCATCCAGCCGCGCGCCTCTACATAGCGACCCGTGCCGCCGGTGATCGTCAGTACCGTATCGGTGCCATCATCAAAGAACGGTCCTTCTACCGTGATGTTGCCGCCTTTCAGGAATACCGACCAGAAGCACTCCCATTCGGTCTTGCCTGTTGCAACGGTGCGGGTGCATTGCCCGTTATCTTGCCCCACCTGGTGTTCATTCTCAGCATCGAAGACAGGGTTGTGGAAACCCAGGATATCACCCAGCGACATATTGGGTGGATGGAACTCCTGAGCCGTGTCGGTAATGGCATGTTCAACCACATGCACCGTCGTGACGCCATTCGCGCTGGCCGAGGGACTGTTGCGCAGCATGTTGGCGAACATCATGCCCGCGAACATGCCAACCACGAGCGCGAGCGTTGCGCAGAGGATAAGTGTCTTCTTCATGAAAGCTTCCCCCTTATGAAAATACAGGTAAGCGACCTATTGGATTGGCAATTGTCATGGCAGCCAGACGCTGAAACCCACATGCCAGTTGGGAAGACGGTGGAAAACGCGCATCGAGGGTCAAGTTGAAACACTGGCAGCCACGTGCCACCAATAAGCAACAACCGAGCAAACAAAGCTGATCTGCTCTTATAGTGAAGTATAAGAATACACCGGATGGTTGTCAATGGAGAAATTAACCATGAGATGAGAATAGATGCAGCCAACTCTAGAAATGGGAACCAGCGATTTAATCGTTGTGTTATGTCGCAAAGGAGAATGTTCCCATAGGACCATTATAAACAAAAATACCCGATGCGAGAACATCCCGACCAATTAGAGCAATGAGTTGCTGATTATTTATAATTTGCCCGGTCAGGTCTACGCCTACAACGGCAGCAAAATCTATGTCAATCCTCGCTGCTGGAAATGTGAAGTGCGCGGGAAAAAGATTGTGGAGAACCTGACCTGCTGCTGTACCTGAATTTACTACCCCTATTGGGTTTACTCCCAGAGCAGTCATAATAGGCCCATGCACACAACTTCTTGTAGCACCAGTATCTATCAATGCAACACCCGTTACGGGAGATGGGAGAGGTACTTGTTGCCTTGCGTATAGGTCTGCAAGTGCCTGGGGAATAGATACAGAAACCGTAAGAATGGGGCCAAAATTAGCCAGTACAGTAGGAGATATCCTATGACCACCACCTGGACCATCCTCAAAAAATTGACTATTATAAACTGGCATATTACAACTTACAACCTGACACTCAAAATTCCAATGGTTAATGCGGGATAGGAGATCGTTCCATCATCGTCCAGGACTTGCTTTATTAAAAATGGCGCGTTGCCAAATTTCTCTAAGCCCGCCTTGTACGCTTCTGCTTCTGTAGTAAATGAACCTGCAAAGTTCTCACCTTTGATAAGGACAAACTGGTCCTTATAGAGTTTCAGATACTCCTGCTTATTTTTCTGAAAATACTCAAGCTCTGTCTGCAACGCATTTTGTTCTTTCATAGCGACAATCTTACCACGCTAACGCAAAGAAAACAAGTATATTTATTTACCATGTCAATCCGCTCTAGAAGAGCGATCAGACATCCTTTGCAAATAGTAAGAATATCTGGCACAGTATTACCCAGTTTGCTCATGATACAATGAAAGATATTATCAACTCATCACAGCAGAAAGGACACACTCATGGAGCGGCACATCCCAACCGTAATCAGCGAAGGCGAACCATTCACGCGCGGCCTGCACCTGGGGCGCAGCGAAAAGGCGCGTGTTCAGCACACAGTCAACGCCTATATGCGGATTTTTGAGAACTTCGCCGGGCTGGGCCGCGCGGCAGTATTTGAACAGGCCGAACGCTTCATGCCTGCCATCGCCAGCTTCGCACCTCATTTGCTGGAAGAGATACACGGCATCGCCGAGGGGGCGCAATGCGACGCGCGCGAAATCGTGGCCATCAACGCGCGTACCGAACTGATGTATGGCGTCACCCATCAACCGGAATGCACCTCTATCGCCATCAGCGCGGCAGCTTCAGCCGATGGGCATACCCGCGTGGCGCAGAACTGGGACTGGCACCCCTCGCTGGTGGGAGCGCTGGTATTGTGGGTTGTGAAGCGCGACGATGGCCCCGACCTGTTGACGCTGACCGAAGCGGGCATCGTGGGAAAAATTGGCGTCAACGCCGCTGGCCTGGCAATGTGCATCAACCTGCTGCGCTCGGATAGCGACTCCGGCGGGCCAGCCGCGCCCATGCACATCATTTTGCGGCGCGTGCTTGAAGAGTGCCACAACGTCGATGAAGCCATCGCGCTAATTGGCAATACCCCGCGCTGTACCTCCTGCAACCATATTCTGGCCGACCGCAGCGGCGCCATCGCGGATGTCGAAGCCACGCCCGCCGGTCAATGGGTTCAGTACCCTGAACACGGCATATTGACGCACACCAACCACTGCACGAACCCCATCCTTGCCGCGCAAGACCGCTACATGCGCGAA
>Ga0207416_1002587_pt1 | contig 19276 bp, 15 predicted proteins | sample PaiPotPPM11metaG_FD_184107 | JGI IMG/M metagenome (GOLD analysis project Ga0207416, IMG submission 184107) | Iron sulfur acid spring bacterial and archeal communities from Banff, Canada, to study Microbial Dark Matter (Phase II) - Paint Pots PPM... ...
TTGCGTGGCTGGGTAATTTCCGCAGATTGGTGGTGCGGTATGCACGGCATGTCGAGAACTACACTGGCTTTGTGCATCTCGGCTGCATCCTCATCCTGCTCCGGCAAGGTTTATGAGATGACTTCTAGTACGCTTCGAGGTAGTGTTCGATCTCCCACTGGCTGATGCACTTCCGGTAATCGTGCCACTGCTGGCGCAAGGCCGCAACGTACCGCTCGTAAATGTGATCGCCAAGCGACTCTCGGATGATGGGATCGAGTTCCAACTCGATGATCGCCTCGCCGAGCGTCATCGGCAGCATGCCGACATTGCGGGAGCGCAACTCCTCATCCGAAACGCTATAGAGGCTCTCCTCGAATGGTTCAGGCAGCGAGAGGTTCTGTTCGATGCCGTCCAATCCGGCAGCCAGCATCACGGCAAAGGCAAGATACGGGTTCGCGGCCGGGTCCGGACTGCGCAGTTCGATCTGCCCGGCACGTTGCGGCCCGGTATCCGCCGGAACGCGGATCAGCGCCTCATGATTGACGCGCGCCCAGATCAGGAAGACCGGCGCTTCATGCCCCGGCACGAACCGGCGGTAGGAATTCACGAGCGGCGAAAGCACGGCGGACATGCCGCGCGCGTGCGCCAGTTGCCCCGCCATAAACGCCCGCGCCGTTTCGGAAAGGCCATACGAATCGGATGCATCGGTGAAGACGCTCAGGCCGGAGTCGAGGTCATCGAGACGTTGGTGGATGTGCATCCCCGACCCATTGAGACCGGTGATCGGCTTCGGCATGAAGGTGGCGTGCAGATCCCGGCGGGCCGCGACCGCCTTCATCGCGGTGCGAAACGTGATGAGACCATCCGCCGTTCGGAGCGCGCCGTCCGTCGGGAAGTCAATCTCGTACTGCCCGACCGACACCTCGTGGTGGTATGCCTCGGTGCGGATGCCCATCTCGCGGATCAGCCGAACGACATCGCGCTGCACCGCCGCCGCCGCTCCACCGGCGGAATCGAAATAGCCGCCGCTGTCCCCTTCCGGTGGTCGAATCTGCTCGCCGTCGCGCCGCAGCAGAAAGAATTCGACTTCCGGGGCGACCGCGTATGTGTACCCAAGCGCGCGCGCCCGCTCGAGTTGGCGCGTGAGGACGGCCCGCGGATCGCCGAGGAATGGCTCGCCGTCCGGGCGATGCACGCCGCAGAGCAAGCGGGCCGTCATGCCACCCGCATCGGTCCAGGGCACAATGGCGAAGGTCGCGAGATCGGGGATCAAATACATGTCCCGCTCCGCGACGCGCGTCGTCCCCTCGACCGATGAGCCGTCGAACCACATGCCACGGGCAATGACGGTCGGTAACTGCTCGACGGAGATCGTGACGCTCTTCACCATGCCGAGGATGTCAATGAACTGTAGGTCCACGAACTCGACGTTCGCCTCTTGTGCCCGGTTGAGCACCGCCGCCGGGGTCATCGCCGTCCCGCCGTGCGAGAGGTCGCTCGCGGCTTTACTCTTCACTGTCGCTTCTGTTACTGCCATATCGCTACACTCCTATCTGAGATGCCGACCGCGACTTTGCAATCCCGTGCCAAGACCTCGTCTGCGTTCGTTCAATGAGCGCCACGGATGGGCGGCGCGCCCGGCATCTGCCGTACCTTCAACGCGAGATGCAGCAGTAAACGGTCATGCGGATCGGCGAGGATACGCCCGGTCAATTCCTCGATCCGTCGGAGGCGGTAGATGAGGCTGTTGCGGTGGATGTAGAGCCGGTCGGCAATCTCCTGCATCCCCCCGCCGAGATCGAGATACGCTTCCAGTGTTTGGACGAGACCACCGCCCCGCTTCTCATCGTATGCCAACAGCCCGCCGAGTACCTCGTCCGAGAACGCGACCAGACCATCTGATTGCCAGAGCGGATAGAGCAACCGATAAATGCCGAGATCGCCCGCCACGCCGCTGTCCACGACCGTATGTGGCACGGCGGCGGTCGCGCCGAGCCGTAGGGCGAAATATGCCTGCCGGAACCCTTGCGCGATACCGCGCCAGCCGGTATGCCGGTCGCTGATGCCGACCGCGATGCCCGTCAGACCACTCTCCTCAGCCAGCCGCCGCCCCGCCTCGACCACTTTCCGGCGCGATGCCTCACCATCCACGACGGGGAAGAGCACGGCAATTGCGCTCACCTCGCCGAGTTCCATGACGAACGCGCGCGGCTGCCAGCCCGCGACAGCGCTTTCGAGCGCCGTACGGATGACGCCAAGCGATTCCGCGTCCGGCGGCGGCGCGGCCAGCATCACTGCGGCGCCACGGTGGGGGTCGAGGCCGATCGCGCGGCATTCCGCCAGTGCCGCTGATTCCGTTTCCAACTTGCCGAGCAGCAGGTTCCGCAACGACCGGTCCATCTCGGCGGGCGTCGGGCCGAGTTGCCGGATCGCGGGGGAGACCGTGCCCACACGCATCAGCGCGAAGGAGCATGCGTACGCCGTCCGCTCGGCGACCAGGCGATCAGTCTCGGTGAAGCCCGCGTGGCCCGCCGTCACGGAGAGATACCCCCGCACGCCCTCGGCGGTACGCACGGGCGTGACCAATCGCCCGTCGCCGTCAGGCGACTGCACGATCGTCGTCCGGCCATGCGTGCGAGCGGCCTGCCGGGCCAGTTCGTCCACATACCCGGGTATCGCGTTGCCTGCCAGCACGATCGGCAAACCTGCCGTGTCGGTGAGAAGCACGCCGCGCCCGGAGACTTCCGCGGCGGTCGCGAGGAGGGCGGTCAGCGCGTCCGCATTGGCGCTCATGCCCGTCAGGCGGCGGTCGAGATCGGTGGTCAGGCGGTAGAGGTCGCTGCCTCGCGTCTGGATGAGCGCATTGAGATGGCTTTCCAGCGTGGCATCTACGGCAACGTCCGCGACGATCACCGCGATGTTCTCCTCCATCTCGCGCGATGCCAGCGGGTGATCCGGTTCGAGAACGATGGCCGACACGCCGTTCCGCCCCAGATCCGCCATCAGATTGCCGACGTAGCCCTCCACGTCTGCCCAGATCCGCCGGGGCATCAGGATCAACTCACCCCCGTGAAGCGGGCGCAACAGTGGGGGCACTGGCCGCATCGTCATCGCATACGTCACATCAACGGTCGTCGCGTCGCTGACCATCGCGCGCTCCACCTCAGCGGGCAGGCGGACGTGTAACCGACTGTCACGTCGGCAAAGGTCACGGATCGCGAGGAACGCGGGCGTCAGCGGGGCACTCATTCTCACCTACCTGACATACGATTGTGTAATCGCACAGACTTTCTCGTCATCACCGAGCGACAACACAGGGAATGCCATCAATCGTAGTGTATCGCGTCTCGCAAGCCAGGCACGTTGTACGGTTGCACGAATACAACGCGAAACTTTCGTCGCACTGTCCATAGTACGCGCGATGCAGGCCCGATATGATGCGCGTGGAGGGATGCGCGTGGCGTGGTCGCAGCGCTGCCGCTACCGACAAACTCGGATCTCGGCTGGGGTATGCCTCTCCCTTCCGGTGTTCACCAGTCGAACCGGATCGCCTGCTTGCGGGGTGCTGTCGTGCCTATCCACGATGGTATGTCGCGGGCAGGCTCTTTTTTTGCGCTCGCCGTGCCAATTTGCTAGGATTCTCGCCGTGGCCGCAATGGATACCGTGCGCCGCATGTTGCTGAGGTTCGGCGTTTGGGAGGTCACGTACTCGTGCGTTTTCTCATCCAGGCAATCAAGATCGGCGCGATCGTCGTGCTCGCGGGCCTCGCGCTTGTCGGCGCGCGGGCTGCCTACGACTACGCGAAGAGCGGCGCCGCGCGCCCGACCGGGCAGCCCGTGCAATTTACCATTGCCAAGAATGAATCCGTCGCGTCCATTGGCACGGACTTGAAAGCCAAAGGGCTGATTTCCGATGTCAACCTCTTTCGTGTCTATGTCTTCGTCAATCAAAAGGCCAAGTACTTCCAGGAGGGCACATACACGCTCCAGAAAGGCATGTCGCTTGGGCAGATCGTTGACCGTCTTTCCGGCACAGAAGTCGCCGCGATCGCGCCCGATGAAGTGAACGTGCGCATTCCCGAGGGCGTTCGGATCGAACAGATACCGCCGATTTTACGGGATGCGGGACTTGGAGCGGCAGCGGCGGATTTCCTGACGACCGCGAAGACAGGTACATGGAACTACGATTTCCTCAAAGATCGTCCGCCAGGCGCGAGCCTCGAAGGCTTCCTCTTCCCGGACACCTATAAGTTCACCCTCGATGCGGACGCGACGACCGTCATTAAGTCCATGCTCGATAATTTCCAGATCCGCTGGAAAACAGCGCTCGATACGCAGCCCGCGCTGGTGCGTGGCTCCGGTCCGAACGGGCTCAATGCCTATCAGGTAATGATTGTTGCTTCGATTGTCGAACGCGAGGCCGCTTCCGACACCGACCGTGCGGACATCGCCTCCGTGTACTACAACCGTTTGAAGTTCAAGCCGCCGCTCCCGCTGCAAGCCGATCCGACCGTGCAATATGCGGTCGGCAACGAGACGCAGTGGTGGAAAAGAGACCTTACGCAGGCCGATCTCAACCGTGACAGCCCCTATAATACCTATGTGAACCCATCCAACAAGAATGGCGCATTGCCGCCGACGCCAATTTGTAGCCCAAGCCTGAAATCCATTGTCGCTGCGCTCAATCCCTCAACCACTGACTATTTCTTCTTCGTCGCGAAGAACGACGGTTCGGGCACCCACGCGTTCGCGAGGACGGACGCGGAACAAGAAGCAAACAAGCGCAAGTATCTGACTCCGTGATGGCGGAGAGAAAACGGGCGTTCCTCATCGGTCACCCGCTTGGTCATAGCCTCTCACCGGCATTCCATAACGCCGCGTTCCGCGCCGCCGGCATAGACGCGACGTATCGCCTCGCCGATGTGCTGCCGGACGACCTGGCTGCGACGGTTGCGCTCTTGCGCGCTCGCGAGGTGTTCGGCGCCAATGTCACGGTGCCACACAAACAGGCAGTCCTGCCGTTCCTCGATGCCCTCAGTGATGAGGCGCGCGCGCTTGGTGCAGTCAACACGATCGTCAATCATGACGGGAGGCTGACCGGACTGAATACCGATGTCCCGGGCTTCGCGGCGGACTTGCACGCGCAGGGCATTGTGATAGAAGGCCAAAAGGTCGTGATGCTCGGCGCGGGCGGCGCGGCCCGTGGGGTCGCCGCCGCGCTCGCCGGAATGGGCGTGGGCCGGCTCGTGATCGCGAATCGCACGCCGGAACATGCGGCGGCGATTGAGCAGCGCTATCCCGCGATTGCTACCGCGACGGGCGTCACACCCCACGATCTCGCTGAGGCGCTTGCCGGGAGCGTGCTCCTCATCAACGCGACATCCGTGGGGCTGCACGGCGACGAAACGCCTATCCCTGCGGAGTCGCTGAACCTCTTGCCACCGACAGCGGTTGTCTATGACCTCATCTACCGCCCGACCCACCTGCTTCGTGTCGCGGAAGAGCGGGGATTGCGCGCGGTGGACGGCCTTGGCATGCTCATCCACCAGGGCGCGCGCTCCTGGGAGGCATGGACAGGCCGCGCCGCGCCGCTCGATGCCATGTGGCGGGCTGCTCGGGAAGCGCGAGGAATGTAAACCGAGATTGGTGGAGCAGTCTGCGCTATGGCTTTCGCTGGTGACCGTCTTGCGCGTCCCACGAAAGGATGGCCTGATTGCCGCCGTTGTTTGTCTCCAGATGAACGGTGCGGCCCCAGAGTTTGCCGACGTGCTCCAGCACATGCTCCGCGTAGCCGAGGTCGAGGTCGCGCCCTTCCCAGGCATGGCGAAGATACAACTCGCGATTGCCGCGATAATCACCATCATCCACTACGATCAGCGGCTTCCCATGCGTCGTCAACTCCGTGACGAGCATATCGCGGACCTTCTCCCAATCCTTATCGGTGACGACGATATCGTCGTCTTGCTGTCCATAGATATAGAGGTCAAGATCGTCGCAGAGTTCGCGCGTCAGGTAGTTTCGCAGCAGGGACGCATCATTCTCGATTTCCCGCACCTCGAACAATTTGGCTCGCGCGGCGGCCGGGTCTTTCCCGTCATCGGAAAAACGCCGCTCGATATCTTCGATAATCTTGTAGCCGAGGAAGTACGGGTTGATGCGTTTCGGCGACGGCTGCAAAACTCCGGCGTGCAAATCCGCGAACGCGATCACTTCATCGTCGGTGAGATCAAGTTCGCGCATGATGCGGACGTGCCAGTACGATGCCCAACCCTCATTACAGATTTTTGTCTGCATTTGTGGCAGGAAATAGAGCATCTCCATCCGAATGATCTGCACGATATCGCGCTGCCATTCCTCAAGGGCAGGCGCGTGCTCACTAATGAAGAGAAGCAGATCGCGTGCCGGATCGCCCGTTGGCCGCCCCGCGACCGGGATCAGCGAGTCAGTTTCATCTCGCTTCCACACGTCGTCGTACGGGCCATCTTTCTTTTGATCTGCCCGCCGCACCGGTTCCGGGCGGCCATCGTCGTTGTAGAGGGGGCGGCGCTTGTAGGTCGTCGCGCCCGCCTCGACGTGCTCCTGAATGGCAAGGACTGCATCGAGCACTGACTCGACCGCCTCTTTCCCATGCTCGAATTCATACTGACGCAGGCGGTTCGCGTTGACCGAGACGGATTCCAGCATCCGGCGCGAGGTGCGCGCATAGTACGCATTGTTGGCGAAATAATCCGAGTGCGCCAGGACGTGTGCGATGATCATCTTATTCTGCACAAAGCCGTTCGTATCGAGGAGGAAGGCGTAGCATGGGTTTGTATTGATAACGAGTTCGTAGATCTTCGAGAGGCCGTAGTCGTACATCGTCTTCATCTGATGGTACGCCTTGCCGTGCGTCCAGTGGGAGAAGCGGCCGGGCAGGCCGTACGCACCAAACTCGTAGAGGATAGACGACGGCACGATTTCGTAGTGCATGGGGAAGGGGCGCAGGCCCATCTCCCATGCCACATCCCAGATGCGCTCGCAGGCATCGGAGAGTTCGTCGCGCGTGGCGATTCGTGTCGCGGAGGTTGCGAGACTCATGCTCCCGCCCCTTACGATGCCAGCGCGGCGGCGGGCAGTTCCGGCGTCGTGGGCGTCTGCGGGCCGAAGAACTTCCGCAATGCGGGATAGACATCAGCCTTCGCACCGATCACGAGCGGCATCAGTTTCGGGTGGCTGATCTGCTCGAACGTGCTCATCAGCGTGCTGTGGTACGCGTACCGCCCCTGCCGGATTTCGCCGTAGCCGAAGAGCGCTGACTGTTCGAGCATCTGGGTCACGAGGTCCTTGCAGAGCGCGTTATCAGACGGCCAGTTGTCGCCATCGGAGAAGTGGAAGGGGTAGAGATTCCAGTCCTCGGGCCGATACCGCGTCTCGGCCAGGTCGAGCGCCAGTTGGTATGCAGACGAAACCTTCGTGCCGCCGGACTCGCCGCGCGTGAAGAACTCTTCCTCCGTCACCTCTTTCGCCTCGGTATGGTGCGCGATGAAAACGATCTCCACATTGTCGTACTTGGTGCGCAGGAAGGCGAGCATCCAATAATAGAAGGAGCGCGCGATGTATTTCTCGAACGAACCCATGCTCCCTGAGACGTCCATCATCGCCAGTACGACAGCAGCCGCCCGCCGATCGAAGGTCTCCTCCCATGTCTTAAAGCGCAAATCTTCGGGCTTGAAGTCGCCGACATACGCGTTGCCGAGCATCGCGTTGCGTCGCAGATTCTGTTTGAGCGTCTGCCGCTTGTCGAGGTTCGCGAGCGCTCCCTTGCGCCGGATGTCATTGAACCGGATCGTCGGGGAGGTGACGGATTGTAGTTTCTTCTCTTCGAGGTTCGGTAAGCCGAGGTCCTCGAAAATGAGTGCGGTCAGTTCATCGAGCGTGAACTCCGCCTCGTAATAATCAATGCCCGGTTCTTCCCCCGCGCCCTGACCCTTGCCGGGGCCTTGCGCGGTGCCGCCCTTCTGGAGGACGTCGCCGACCTGCGTGCCGCCCTGGCCCTGCCCGACGCCCTGCTGCCCCTCGTCGCCGAAGCGGAACCGGTATTCATCGAGGGAGCGGATCGGCACCTTGATGATCTTGCGCCCATCGGTCGTCAGGATACTCTGCTCCGAGACGATGTCCGCGAGATTCTTGCGCACTGCGTCTTTGATCTTTTCGTTGTGGCGCGCCTGATCAATCGGCCCTTTGCGATGAAGCGACCAGTCGCTTTGCGACAGGCTCGGCGCGGGAGGGAGGACTGAGGAGGGAGGACTGAGGACTGAGTGCCCTGGCTGCCTTTTGGGTGGGTTGAGCGCGGAATGGGATTTGCCGTTCACGGGTGATTTCCTCCAAGAAGGTGCTGAGTGCTGAGTACCGGGTCTCTCTCAGTCCTCAGTCCTTTTATCTGTTCAAGAGCGCACCCACGTACTTCAACAATTCATTCGCGGAGTCGGTTGTGTAGCCCTGCTCGCTGACGAGGCGATCCACAACCTGGTTGATTCGCTTCAGTTGCTCGGCATCGGGTGTCTTCGTGCTCGTCGTGATCTTGACGACATCGCGCAGGTCCGTGAAGAGTTTCTTTTCAATCGCCTCACGGAGCCGGTCATGCGATGCGTAGTCGAAAGTCACGCCGCGCCGCGCCAGCGAGGAGATGCGGATGAGAATTTCTTCGCGGAAGGCGCGCTTTGCGTTCTCCGTGACACCGATCTGCTCTTCAATTGAACGCATTAATCGCTCGTCCGGTTCCCCTTCTTCATCGGTGATCGGATCAACGACTTTCGTCTTGTTGCAGAATGCCTCCACGTTGTCGAGGTAATTGTTGAAGAGCGTCTTGGCGCTCTCCTCGAACGAGTAGACGAAGGCGCGTTGCACTTCGCGCTTGGCGATCTCGTCGTACTCCTTGCGCGCGTCGCTAATCAGGTTCAGGTAGTGTTCGCGCTGCTCCTTGGTGATGCTGGTGTGCTGGTCGAGACCGTCCCGGAGCGCACGGAGGGCGTCAATCGGCGTGATATTGGTGGTCCCTTCGCGGGCGAGGGCCGCCGAAATCCGGTTGATGACATAGCGCGGCGAGATACCATCCATTCCCTCGCGCTCCGCCTCATCCTGCAATTCCCGCGCGTCCTTCTCCTGATAGCCATCTACCGACTGGCCATCGTAGAGTTTGAGTTTTTTCAGCAGGCTCATCCCCGCCTTCTTCGACGGTTCGAGTCGCGTGAGGACGGCGAAGGTTGCCGCCGTTTCGAGGGTGTACGGCGCGATGTGGACATTGGCAATCGTACTCTGCTTCAGCAGTTTCTCGTAAATCTTCACTTCCTCCGAGACGCGCAGGTTGTATGGGACTTTGACGAGGATAATGCGGTCCTGCAACGCTTCGGAACGCTTGTTGCCAACGAATGCCTGGTATTCGTGTTCATTCGTGTGCGAGACGATCACTTCGTCCGCGTAGATCATCGAGAAGCGGCCCGTCTTGATATTCTGCTCCTGCGACAACGTCAGAAGGACATAGAGAAATTTCTCGTCGGTCTTGAGCATTTCGACGAACTCCATCAGGCCGCGGTTGGCGATGTTCAGTTCGCCATCGAACCGGTAGGCGCGCGGATCGCTCTCCACGCCGACCTCCGCGATCGTGCTGAAGTCAATGCCGCCCACCAGTTCCGAGATGTCCTGCGACTTCGGGTCGGATGGTGTGAAGGTGCCGATGCCGACACGCTCTTTCTCGGAGAAGGCGATCCGCTCGATCACGACATCCTCGGCCCGGCCACCGTAGGTATGTTCCAACTCGTACCGGCAGCGTGGGCAGAGGTCGCCCTCGATGTAGATGCCGTACTCTCTCTCGATATCCGCGCGAAGCGTGTCGGGCACGAGATGCAACGGCTCCTCGTGCATCGGGCACCCCTTGATGGCATAGACCGCGCCGTCGTCGGAGCGCGCATAGCGCTCCAACCCACGCTTGAGTAAACTGACGATCGTGCTCTTACCGCCGCCGACGGGCCCCATCAGGAGCAAAATACGCTTGCGCACTTCCAGCCGCGATGCAGCCGAGCGGAAATATTCAACGATCTGCTGGAGCGTATGATCTACACCGTAAATCTCGTCGTCGAAGAAATCGTAATGAACCGTTCCATCGCTGTTTGGCGCGGTACCGGCATCGAGAATCATGTGGTAAATGCGTGCATGGGAGAGCCGCGCGATGGACGGTTGCTTCGTTACCATGTCAAAGTAAGAGGAGAAGGAGCCGGTCCAGGCAAGTTTGCGCTCTTCCAAACGGTATGCTTCTAAACGCTCAAGAAGGTCCATGCGGGCGTGCCTTTCCGAGGGTATCGAGTATCTACCGGTGATACCCACCCAAGCAGCAGGGGGTTGTCCGAAATGTTGGAATGAATCACGCCAAACAGCGGCGTTATGTCAACGGATATGCATACGACGTGCCACCATACTTCCGCACAAATTGATAACTTTGGCGCGCGTTCACGCTGGCCTCAATCCGCACGGGGAATGCATCACGGTTCAGGTGCAATGTGGTGGAAGCATTGCGATGTCCCTACCGTGGCGGGCGCCACGTCTGCCGATACCGTCATATCACCCATTCACGGTATATACTACAGTCTGAGCACATCTCTCGCATTGCGCTTGCAAACTGTACATACACCTTGAATTGGGCAAAGTGTACCACCTGCGAGGGCACTTGTCAACGGCGATAGGTTGCATTTCTTCGCTCATGATGGAATTTGCGGAGATGGCCAAATGCGTGGTGATTGGTTTGGAGTTTTGCACAAGAAGTGGTGAGGTGAGTCGAATGAGTGATGGAGTGCGGCGTGTCGCGTATCTCGGGCCAATGGGGACATTCAGCGAGGAGGCCGCGACAATGTACGCGACAGAACAGGGCGATGCATTTCAGATGATCCCCTTCCCGAGCTTCCCCGCGGTCGCGCAAGCCGTTGAGACCGGTGTGGCGACGGATGGCGTACTGCCCTTCGAGAACTCACTCGAGGGGGCGGTGAGCGCGACGCTCGACATCCTCATCCATGACACGCCGCTCCGTATCCGGGGTGAAGCGATTCTCCCCGTGCGCCATTTTCTCCTGGGCAAACCCGGCAGCGAGATCACCGGTATCACGCGCGTCATCTCGCATCCGCAGGCATTGGGGCAATGCCGCCGCTTTCTCGACCGATTACTGCCTGGTGTCTCGACAGTCGCGGCCCTCTCGACCGCGGGGGCCGTCGAGCAAATCATGCGGGATGACACACTCGATCAGGCGGCAATTGGCACACTGCGCGCGGGCAACCTCTTCGGTGCGACGACATTGGCGACCGATATTCAGGACGAGAAACGAAACTTCACACGCTTCATCGTGCTCTCGCATACCGATCATCCGCCGACCGGGCATGATAAGACGAGCCTCGTCTTCACGACGCAGCGCAATATCCCCGGCTCGCTCCAGGCCTGCCTCGCGGAACTCGCCCACAGCCAAATCCAACTGATCCACATTGAGAGCCGCCCGCAGAAAATGACGATGGGCGAGTACTACTTTCTGATCGAGTTCGAGGGACACCGTGAGGACCCAGTGATCGCCGAGGCGCTCGATCGGCTGCGGTCGCGCGCGGATATCGTGACGATTTTCGGATCATATCCGGCAACGACGGTGCCATAAGCGCTCCGGGCAGTTGTCTCAACGCGCCCGGCGGTCGGGAGATTGCTCTTCGTCGTCGTGGTCGTCGGCTAACCACCAGGGCTGCTCGGGCGGTTTTGGCGGGCGCAATGACGACGATGGCCACCAATCGGGCGCCGACGGCGGACCCGCTTCCGGGGCACGCTCGGGGGGCGGCCAGGCGAACGCCGCACGGTCCGCCGATGGAGGCGGCGTCGGCACATCACCATAGCCGGGAGGATACGCGGGCTCCTCCTCACGAGCAGGCGGTTCGAGAGGTGGCACGGTTGGATCGCGCGGCGATGTCGGTCGTGGAGGTGCGCTCCCATAGTGGGATGCCGCCGCTTCCGGACGGTACCCGGCAGGCGCGACACCATCCTGACCCCGCTGCGGCGCTGGTCCGGGGAATGACTGATAGCCGGTCGGCGCGACGAAAACTGGTGGCGGCGGCGCGGGTTCATAGGGGACATTGCCGTACACCATTGCCTGGTAGAGTTGGTGGTAGCGCAGCGCGATCTGCTGCTGGGTGAAATAGCGCAAGACGCGCTGACGCCCACGCGCGGCGAGTTCGAGGCGGCGCACGCGGTCTTCCATCAACTCCCAGATGCGCAGCGCCAGTGTCTCTGCGTCGCCTTCCGGCACGATAATCCCCGCGTCGCCAATCACATTCGGTATCTCGCCGGAATCAGAGCCGATCACCGGCACCTCGCAGGCCATCGCCTCAATAATCACACGCCCAAACTGCTCTTTCCAGTTCGACCGCGTCAGCGAGGGGACGACGAGCATATCAATCTTACTCAGGACATTCGGCACATCGCGCGAGGGGACGGAATTGCGAAAGAAGATACGATCGCGGATGCCGAGCCGTGCCGCCTGCACTTCCAATTCCGTCCGGTAGTAGCCGGAGCCGATAATTTCCAGGCGGTACGGCTGCCGCAAGGACGCCACGGCATCGAGAAGAATCTGCACCCCTTTCTCCTCGACGAGCCGACCGATGTAGCCAACGGTCGGCGGGCGATTCGCGGGCCGCAGTTGCGGCGGCCCGGACTGATAGAGCGCGGGGTCCACGCCGAACTGCGGAATGACGAGCGACGGCTTCGCAAACCCCTTCGCCCGAAGGACATCGAGCGCCGCCTGATTGGCCGCGACGGCGACATCCGCGCCCGCATAGACGGATTTCTCGAATGACGAGAACGGGAATGGGTAGCGCTTCATGATGTTCTGGTACGTGAAGAAGCACATCCGCGCGCCCACGCGCTTGCCCGCTTTCATCGCGTGGTAGGTGGCGTAGTTATACGGCTCCTCATCAATATGGAAAACGTCCGGCTTGAGGTCCCGGATGATTTTGCCGATTGCCGGGTAATAGTGATAGTGGAAATGGCCGTTGAAGCGCATCTCGGTAACGATGAGATCGTACCCCTGCGTGAATTGCTGTTCGAGTTTTTGGACGCCCACGCGCGGTTCAACCCAGGCGGGCGGCACGATGACCGTCAATTCGACGCCGGGCAGCCGCGCGAGTTCCTCCGCCTTCTTCTGATACGACCCGATCACCATCGCCTTGGAAAGCAGTGCGATCTTCATCGGGCGATCTCCACCGGCTGCTCGCCCGCCGCCTGCGATAACGCCGGTTGTGTCGCATTGCGTGCGCGCTGGTAGACGGCACGCGTCGCGGTCGCCGTGCGCTCCCAACTGAACTGCTGAGCACGGTGGAGACCCTGCTGACGCATCCGCCGGGCGAGCGCATCGTCCGTGAGGACACCGATGATGGCCGTCGCGAATCCGACCACATCTTCCGGTGCAACTAACAAGGCGCCCTCACCGACTACTTCGGGCGTGCAACTCGCGTCCGCCGCGACGACCGGTGTCCCGCACGCCATCGCCTCAAGCGCTGTCAACCCGAACCCTTCGTAGCGGCTCGGCGCGACGTAGCAATCCACTAATTGGTAGAAGGCGATCTTTTCCGCGTCGCTGATCGCGCCCGCGAAGACGACGTGATCCATGATGCCGAGTTCGCGCGCCACCGGCACCGGATCGGGATAGAGCGCCGCGTTACCGTGCGCCTTCCCGCCGATGACAAGGCGGACATCGTCGCCCATTTCGGCGACAACGCGGGCGAATGCCTTGAGCAGCGTCGCAACATTCTTTCGCACATCAAGCCCCGCGACATTGAAGATGACACGCGTACCGTGCAACCGATATTGATCGCGTAATCGTGCAATCAACGCCTCGTCGCGCGTCGCGCCGAAGCCCTCACGCACCGCAAGCGGAATGGTCGTCACGCGCGCATCGGAGAGTTTGAGCACGCGGATCGCATCGCGACGCGAACACTCGGAGTCCGCGATCACCTGCGCGGCACGGCGCGTCCCGGCGGAGACGAGACGCAGATACGCCCGCATCGCGCGCCCACCGGCGTACACTGGCATCAGGAGCGGGATGACATCGTGGACGGTGACGACATGTGGGATCGCCTGGCGGAGCGGCGCGGCAAAGTATGGGATATGAACGATCTGTGCATCCGCCTGCCGCGCGGCGCGACCGATGCCGATCTGCTCCCACCAGACCTTCCGCACCCGCTCACTCGTGAGGAGGCGCGGTGGCCGGACAATGACCGCGCCTGGCTCCGTCGGCAGTGGCTCCGGGCTGAGAAGCACGATCTCGATCTCAGCGAGTTCGCGCAGCGCCGCAATCAGCGCCGCGCTATACTGGCCACTCCCCGTATGTGGCGTACGGAGCATCGCACCATCGAATCCCACGCGCAGTGTCACAGGTTCTCCTTTGCCCATCCTCGCTCACCGATGCAGTGTATCACATGACGAACGGACGTTCGCAGCGAAATCACCCGGAATACACTGCCATCCGGGTGCGTTGAGAGTGATGCACCGAAGTAGTTTCCGGTGTAGACTGCGGCCAGCAGACGATTGCGGCGGCATTGCAAAAAAAGGAGTAGAGTCAATGGCACATCCCGAAGCGGTAACGGACGCGACGTTCGATCAGCAGGTGGTGAAGGCGACTGGTCCCGTGCTGGTTGACTTCTGGGCGCCCTGGTGCGGTCCGTGCCGGATGGTTGCGCCAATTCTCGATCAGATCGGCGACGAACTCGGTGAGAAGATCACGATTGTCAAAGTCAATGTGGACGAGAACCAGCAGATCGCCGGCAATCTCGGCATCATGAGTATCCCGACGCTGATGCTCTATAAAGGCGGCAAACCCGTCGAGACGATCATCGGCTTCCAACCGAAGAACAAACTGATGGACAAGATTCAGGGCCACTTGAACTGATCGCGGTAGCACGCATTGCAACGCCCCCAGGTTGGGGGCGTTTTTTCATTTGCATGAGCACGATTGGGTGGCGGCGGGCTTCAGTCTGCCGCCGGTGATCGCCGCGTGCGGCGCACTGCGTTATTCGGTCGCCCGGTGCGTTCACGGACGAGCCCGTCAATCGCGGCGCGCATCTCATCCAGATCGGCGAAATCGCGATACACCGACGCGAACCGAATGTAGGCAACGAGATCGAGATCATGCAGGCGCTCGACGACGAGTTCGCCAATCGTTGAACTCGGCACTTCGCGCTGCCCGAGGTCAAAGAGCGCCCGCTCCACATCGCCAACGAGTGCGTCAATCGCCTCCTCGCTCACCGGACGCTTGATCGAGGCGATGCGGACCGCGCTCCGCAGTTTCCGCGGGTCATATTCCTCGCGGCGGCCATCTTTCTTCACGACGTACAGACTGACGGCTTCAACGCGCTCGTAGGTCGTGAACCGGCGGACGCACACCTGACACTCGCGGCGGCGGCGAATGCTCTCGCCGCTGCCGAGTTCGCGGGAATCAATCACGCGCGTATCCGGCGCCTGACAGTATGGACAATGCATCGGTACCCTCAGGTACTGGTGGAGCAGGCTTCTCAGCCTGCTCCACCATATGAAGCGACCTTCCTGCCGTCTGCCTCAGCGTCCGCGCAGGATATGGACGAACGGTGGCACATCGAAATCATCGTCGTCGCTGCCGGGTTTCGTCTCCGGCTGCCCGGAACGCGGTGGCGTGGGCGGTGGCCGCCGCTCATCGGCGCGCGGATCGGGCGAGCGCGTGCCGGAGCCACCAAGCGGCCCTTGCCCGGACGATCCGGTTGGGCGATAGGGTTGCTGCTGCGGGAGCGGGCTGGCGCCTGGCCGGCGGTACGGTTGCACCTGTGGAGGCTCATTCGCCGGCCCGGTACGCGGGAAGAGCGGCCGCAACCTCCCCTGACCCCGGTCATTGTCGAATCCCGTCGCGATCAGCGTAACGGACACTTCCTGTGAAGCCATATGCTCGTCGAGTGTCGCACCGAAGATAAAGTTGACGTTCTGATCCGCCGCCTCGCGCACGATTTCGGCCGCTTCGTAGATTTCCTGCAAGCCCATGTCACTCGGGCCCGAGATATTGAAGAGAATCCCCGTCGCGCCCTGGATACTCATTTCGAGGAGCGGGCTTTCAATCGCCATGCGCGCCGCGTCCTGCGCGCGGGTATCGCCCGTGCCGCGGCCAATCGCCATGAACGCCGACCCCGCACCGGACATGATTGTCTTCACGTCGGCGAAGTCGAGGTTAATGATACCGGGCCGGGTAATCAAGTCCGCGATGCCCTGAATGCCCTGCTTCAGCACGTCGTCGGCGAGGCGGAATGCCTCGATGAAGGTCATTTTGCTGTCCGCGATAGAAAGGAGACGCTGGTTCGGGATGGTGATTAGCGCGTCCACGCGCTCCTTGAGTAGCGCGATCCCTTCCTCGGCGTTTTTCCGGCGGGTCGGCCCCTCGAAATCGAACGGCTTCGTGACGACCCCGACCGTGAGCGCGCTCACCTCCTTGGCAATCTCCGCGATCACCGGCGATGCACCCGTCCCCGTGCCGCCGCCCATGCCGGCGGTGATGAAGACCATATCCGCGCCCTTGAGGACATCGTAAATCGCCTCGCGGGTCTCTTCCGCCGCTTTCGCGCCGATCGCGGGGTTCCCGCCCGCACCGAGGCCCTTCGTCAGCTTATCCCCGATCCGGAGGCAAAATGACGCCTGTGAATGCAGGAGCGCTTGCGCGTCCGTATTCACGGCGACGAACTCGACCCCGTGCAACTTCGCCTCGATCATGCGGTTGACGGCATTGCTCCCCCCGCCGCCAACCCCGATGACCTTAATCTGGGCAAAATTCTCGCCGCCATATGCGACATGAGATTCAAACATGCCCTTGTCCTTCCTCTTCGCCAATCCGCGCGATGAGGGCCGATCTCCCGCACCCACAGAACCCTGTGCTCATCTCCCCCGTTGGCTGTGCAGTATCGCTCACGGCAAGAACTCACGCAACCATGCTTGCCATCGGGTTTGCCCGATTCGCATTGGCTGGACAGGGAAATTTTCCCTATTTACTGCGGCGACACCGACGCTGGAACCGCCAGATCGCACCGACGCCGGAGGCGACTGAAGCCGTGGCTCGACGGTCGCACGCCACCGAAGCAGACCGAGGACGGCCGCAAACCCTGGCGATTGCAGCGCGGCAGGCCCGGCCACACCCCAGGCGCCCGCGACACGCACGGACATGCCGAGTGCCGCGCGCGCCATCGGCGCAAGACCGGAGAGGACGGCGCCCCCACCACACAATACGACCTGACCGATCGCGCCCCCGCCGCGGGTAAACGTCGTCGCCGGCCGTACGATCTCCCCAACATGTGCGAGCAATTGGTCAACCCGCGCGGTGATGATCGCCGCGACGAGCGCAACGGAGACTGCCGTCCGCGCGCCATCCGCACCACGGACGAGTACCTCGATCTCCGGCGTGCCGAGCCGTGCATGGCCGACCTCGAATTTCAGCCGCTCCGCTTCCATCGGATCAATCCGCAATATCGTCGCGAGATCGCGCGTGATATGGTCGCCCCCAATCGGAACACTGCCGAGGCAGACGACGGCGCCGCCGGAGAAGATCGCAACGCTCGTGTGCTCCGCGCCACACTCGACGATGACCACAACGCCGTCGTGCTCTTCGGGAAGCGCCACTGCCGCCATCGCGGACAGCACGCTCGGCACGATGCCGACGACCTCGAGACCTGCGTGCCGCGCGACCTCGCGCCACGCGGGTGTGCGATCCGTGGCATGCAGGGTTATCTCGCGCACTGCCATTGGAGATTGCAGGACGATACATTCGCGACGCGACGCGGGAGCGGCGAACTGGGCCAGGGGCACGCTGAAATAGCCACCGAGGACACGATGGCCCGCTGCTTTTTCCGCCTGTTCGACGGCGATGCGGATCGCGCTCCCCAACCGACGTGCATCGGAGACGGTTCCACGCGTCAGCCCCTGCGCGGGCGTGACACCGAGCCCGAGCACCCGTACCGGTGCGTCACCCTCATCAGCAGTCGCCGCCCCCGCTATGACAACGCGCACATCAACGTTGCCGGCATCAATGCCGACGACCGTCTCGCGCGCGCGTTGCATTTGGGGCCGCCACCACGTCACATGCACTCCATCCCCTTCACCATCTCGTTATCGCTTATGCAGCACGGGCCGTTCGGGATCACGCAGATCGGCCTCCGACCACGGCGGCTGCCGGAGCAACTCCTTCAAGACCGCAAGTTTCTTGCCGAGATGCTCATCATTTCCCAGTACCGCACGCCATGTGCCGGTCTGAACAATCAATCCCACCACCGGATCGAGCGTGATCGCCGCCTCGGTCAATCCGGCTTCTGTCGGCAGCCGCTCGTTGAGCGCCAGCGTCGCGCGGATCGGATCGCTGCTTACTCGGCCACCGGCCGCCGGAATCGGGATACCCGCGAGCGCCTGGAGGTGCGGCAATGGCGGCGCGTTCGCGTCGGATTGTCCCAGCACATCCCCGGCCTCATCAACGAGGTATGACTGATCGCCCGCGTCCCAGACAAGCGCCGCGTGCCGTTCCTCGATCCGTACGACAATCGTATCCGGCGCTTCGGTACGCACCTCACTGCGCTGCACACCGGGAAGCGCGGCAATGCGCCGCGCGACGGCGGCGCTATCCACACTGAAGACGCTCTGACCAAGCACGCCCGTCGTTTCCGCAATCGTTGAACCGGACAGCGCGGCGACACCCGTCACCACGACGCGGTTCACCGAAAAGCGCGCGTCTGTCATGACGAAGGCAAGCGACCCGCCCAATACGAGCGCACCGATCCCGGCGGGCAAGCGGCCATTCCGCAGCATGACCATCGCCCAACGCAGGGTGTGAACGCATGCCTGCCCGACGCGTTTTGCCGTCATGCCACGCGCCATCGCTCAGTCCTCCCCACGACGACGGCGACGACGGTCATGCCGCTCGATCGCGAGCGCGATCAGCCGGTCAACCAACTCGCCATATGAAACGCCGACGGCCTGCCACATCATCGCGTACATACTCGTGGACGTGAATCCGGGCATCGTATTGATTTCGTTGATGAGTACACGGTCGTTGGCTTCGTCGTAAAAGAAATCCACACGGGCCAGGCCCTGCGCGTCAATCGTGCGGAATGCCTCAACGGCGTATCGCCGTATCTCATCGGCGATGTGGGCAGGGAGATCGGCGGGGATGCGCAAGCGCGTTGTCGGGTCGGTGTACTTCGCCGCGTAATCGTAAAATGCATGCCCCTGTACGATGATCTCACCC
>Ga0207416_1002588_pt1 | contig 19274 bp, 18 predicted proteins | sample PaiPotPPM11metaG_FD_184107 | JGI IMG/M metagenome (GOLD analysis project Ga0207416, IMG submission 184107) | Iron sulfur acid spring bacterial and archeal communities from Banff, Canada, to study Microbial Dark Matter (Phase II) - Paint Pots PPM... ...
CGGCGCAACGCCTCACGCTCGTCCGCACGCAGCGCACGAACATACCGCATTCGCTGCCCTCCCGGCGGGTACCGTCAGCATACCGAGCGGCGTGCAAAAGTGCCGGGACCTTTTGGAAGGCTACTTACACCAGCACCGCCTCGGCGTAGTCCGCGTGGCCCACCTGCTCCGCCGGGAAGAGCTTGAGGTCTTCCATCCAGCGGTGGGTGCGCTCGTACATCTCGCGCGTGTACGGCTCGAAGACGATGCGCTCGCCGGGGCCGAAGGCGCTCACGTCCACCAGGCTGTGATACTGCTGCGGCAGCTCGCGCAGGAAGTAGTGCTTGTACAGCTCCGGTTCAAGGTCGATGTCGCGCTGGGCGCGTTGCAGTCCGCGGAAGTAGGCCTCGACCTGCTCCTGCGTGGCGTCGCCCGAGACGAGGAAGCCGATCATGAAGGTCGTGTCGATGACCTTGCGGAAGCCCTGCTGCTCGAGCACGTACAGCGGGCCGCCGAAGATGTTGGCCGCCGGGATCTCGCGCTCAAGCAGCTGGTGCAGCCGGTCGAACGGCTTGCCGATGAAGCGCAGGGTCGTCTGTTCCGGCTCCAGCACGCGCTCCAGCGCCTGCAACGCGGAGAAGTGGCTGCCGGAGTGATAGCCGACGCCGATCTCGACGCCCGCCAGCTCGCTCGGCTTGCGCACCGCGGACTCCGGCGCGACGTAGATGCCGCCCGGCGTGACGGAGTAGGCGTGGCCCCACATCTTGCCGTGCTCGGCGGAAGAAGCCATGTTTACCGCCCAGTGGCAGGCGGCGCTCACCTCACAGGCGCGGCCGGCCTCCATCGACTCGAAAGCGCCATCCTTGACCTCGGCGCCGTGCGCCCCGGCCGACCGCACCGTGCCCGTGTTGCCGAAGAAGCCCCCGGCCACGAACTCGTATTCGAGCCCCTCGTCGTGGAAGTAGCCCTTTTCGTCGGCCACCCACTCCTGCAAGCGGCCGTGCGGCTGAATGCGGAACGTACTCGGTCGTGCGGCTTCCATCGGTAGATCCTTTCGCTGGCGATCGCGCGTGCTTGTCGGAGGCGGCTGGCTGCCCGTGTGGCGGCCGGCATCGGAGCCGTCGTCCGCTGTCTTGCTCTCCACGCTATACCTCCGGCTATAAAGTGCAAGACGGGTACCTGTATAGTTCGATACAGATTGCTGATGCGCTGCGGAGGTCACTGCGTGCTCGGCGAGTTGAGCCTGTTCCGCCTGCAGGTGTTCGTCGCATTGGTCGAGCGCGGCGGCTACTCGGCTGCCGCGGCGCAGCTCGACGTGGCGCAGCCCACCGTCTCGTTCCATGTACGGGCGCTCGAGCGCACGCTCAACGCACGTCTTGTGACCTACCGCGACCGCGCCGTACACCTCACCCCGGAAGGCGAGGCGCTGTTCCGCACGGCGAAGGCGATGCTGCGCGACGGCGAGCAACTGGCTCAGGCGATCGAGCACATCCGCGCGGGGCAGGACGGCACGCTCACGCTCGGCGCCAGCATGGCCTTCGAGCAGCCGTTTTTCTTCGAGCACATCGTCGCGCCCTTCGCGCGCCAGCGGCCCCGGGCGGCGCTGTCGCTGCGCTTCGGCCACAGCATGCGCCTCGCGCAGGCGGTGCTGGAGCACGAGCTGGACCTGGCGATCGTGCTCGACTGGCGGCTGCCGGCGGGCGTGCACTACGAGCCGCTGCATCGCGCCGATTTTGTCTTCGTCGTGGCTGCCAGCCATCCACTGGCCGGCAAAGCGGCGGTGACGGCCGCGGATGTGGCCGGAGCGGGCATCATCATCGCCCCGATCGGCGACGCCGAAACCGTGGCCTACGGCGAACTGCTGCGCGCCTCCGGGTTGCGCGGCCAGAAGGTAGCACTCGAAGTGGACGGAATCCAGGCGCGCGTGCTGGCCGCACGGGCGGGCCTCGGCGTGCTGGGCGTGTTTGTGCCGCCCTACGCCGGCGAGCTGGCATTCAATGGCCTGGTGCCGCTGCGCCTGCCAGGTTCGCCGCCCTCGGCAGAGTTCGGCCTGCTCAGCCGCGAAGGCCGCCCCTGGACACCGCTGATGGACGCCTTCGCCGCCTGGCTGCGCGAGGTTGCGGGGGCACACATCGCGCCGATGCGGGGCGCCTAACCCTGACGTCGCAGGCGACGTCTGTCCCTTCCCGAAACTGGAAGGGACTTCTGGAGCGTTCCAAACGTCGAGCGACGGCGGGGCGCGCCTACCCCTCCCTCGCGCAAGCGCTCGGATTTGCTTGCGATGTCTCCGACGGTTGCGCTGCGCTCTGACCCGCAGGGGAGGGGTTGGGCTCAGGACATCCGATGGTCCTCAGACGTACCCTTCCCGTGTCGGGAAGGGAGATTCGGCTTCAGCCGAAGCGGGGATAGGTGCGCCGCGCGGCTGCCGTCGCCTCGCCAGCGCGCCTCGCCCCATGCATCCAACAGCCAGCGCCTTGCCGTCCGCCGCGCGGCTGTCTACGCTCGGAACATGAAGACAGCCGCGGTGAAGCTGCTGGAGCGGCTGAAACTGCCGTACGAATTGCGCACGTACGAAGAGGAAGAGTTGCGCGCGGACGAGGCGGCGCGCAAGCTTGGCCTGCCGCTGGAGCGCGTATTCAAGACGCTGGTCGTGCGCGGCGACCGCGGCGGCGTGGTGCTGGCCTGCCTGCCGGGCAGCGGCACGCTCAGCCTCAAAAAGCTCGCGGGCGCCAGCGGCAACAAACGCTGCGAGCTGGTTGACGTCGAGGAGATCCACCGGCTGACCGGCTACCTGCGCGGCGGCGTCTCACCGCTCGGAGCGCGCAAAGCGTATCCGCTCTTCCTCGACCAGAGCGCGGCGCGCCACGACACGATCAGCGTCAGCGCCGGCATGCGCGGACTGCAACTGCTTGTTTCGGCCCAGGCGCTGATCGCTGCCGGCAAGGCCGCGCTGGTGGAGCTGACGGAGTAGCGCAGCGGAGCAATCCAGCGGGGCGCCGCAGCGGCCGCAGGGCAGCACGTCAGCGGTGGGGGCGTCGGCGGCGGGAAGCGTGTCAGCGGAGGCAACAGGGCTGCTGGCAGACCCCCCGGTGAGATCGATCAGATCGATGAGATCGGTGGCCCGCGGCGCCACGTCCACCGCGGCATTCTCATCGATCTCATCGATCTGATCGGGGGGGGAGAAACGGCCGCTTCCAGCAGCGTGTACCAGCCCCGCTGCGGCTGGAGGAGTTCGCCGGCCTGTGTGAGCCGGCGCAGCAGCATCTGCACATTGTTCACGGGCTGCGCCAGCCGCTGCGCCAGCTGCGCCGGGGTCAGCGGTTCGCCCGCGTCGCGCAGGGCGGCGAGGATGGCGGCGCAGACTCAGCAGCCGTCGTGGTGCGCGGTGAGGCTGTGCGCGGCTTCGTGCTCGGCGCCGGGGTCCATGTGCACGTCCACGCCCTGCACCCCTTCGACGTCGTGCAGCAGCGCGTGGCGCACCGCCTCGGCCGCGTCGTGCGCCTGCGCCAGCGGCAGATCGGGCGGCAGGGCGATGCTGAGTGTGATGAACAGCGCCCGCCCCGCCCAGCGGAGCCGCACGTCGTGTACGCCGAGCACGTCGGGCACCGCTTCGGCCACGCCCCGCACCTGTGCTGTTAACGAAGGGTTTACCGAGTCCATGCCGCGGCCGATCACGCCACGCGCGGTGCTGACGATCACGCCGGCGATCACGAGCGTGATCAGCACGCCTGCGAGGCCATCCGCTCGCTGAAAGCCCACGGCCACACCGCCGATGCCGGCCAGTGCGGCCAACGAAACCAGGCCATCGACGCGCGAGTGGGCGCCGTCCGCCTCCAGCGAGACGGAGCCGATGCGCCGGCCGACGCGCGTCTTGTACAGCGCCGTCAGCTCGTTGCCGGCGAAGCCGACCAGTGCCGCCGCGGCGCTGATCGCCAGGTGGCTGGGATGCGAGCCCGTAAGCAGGTGCCGCAACGACTCATAGCCGGCCGCGATCGCGCTCGCCACCATCACGATCAGCACGAACACGCCAGCGAGATCCTCGGCGCGGTGGTAGCCGTACGGGAAGCGCTCGTTCGCTTCACGCTTCGAAAGAGAGAACGCGGCCCAGATCGCCAGCGTCGTAGCCACGTCGCCCAGATTATGCACTGCATCCGCCAGCAGGCCGGCGCTGTCGCCCAACGCGAAGATGCCCAGCTCGACCGCCCCGGTGATGAACAGCGCCAGACTGCTCCAGCGGGCCGTGCGGATGCCTTCCGCGGTGCGCAGGTCGATGCTCGCGCCCGGCTCGGCGTGGCTGCGGCCGTGCCCATGCCCGTCAGCATCGCCATGGTCGTGCCCGTGACCGTGGAAGAAGTTCACGATGTTTCCCCCGGCAAGCGACGCCCGCGCCGTACACCTGGCCAAATCATACGGCACGCGCCGCTGACCGCTGCCAGCTCGTTTCCCCCAATCGCCTGGCCTGCGCGTATGCTGGCGTTGAGACGGCTGCCGCCCACGCCCGCATCTGCCCGGGGCGCGGCTGCAGCGCGGAGGCAGGCACGATGACGCAGGTGCACGAACGCATCGATCTGGCCGGGGCCATGCCGCAGCGCGAGGGCAAACTGCGCGCTGCTAGCCTTCGCGCTTCGATAACCATCAGGAGGGATGCCTTCGGCGTGCCGCACGTGCGCGCCGAGAACGAGCACGACGCCTGGTTCGGCCAGGGCTACGCGGCGGCGCAGGATCGCCTCTGGCAGATGGAGTACGACCGGCTGCGTGCCTGCGGCCGCTGGGCCGAGGCTGCCGGCGCCGTCGGCGTGCCCGGCGACCGGCTGGCGCGGCGTCTGCAACTGGCGCGAGCCGCGCAGGCGGATATGGCGGTGATGTCACCGGAGACGCGGGCAATGTTTGAAGCGTACACGGCCGGCGTCAACGCGTTTCTCAGCTCCGGTCAGTCGCTGCCCGTCGAATATGCGATCATCGGCATCCGTCCGGAGCCGTGGCAGCCCTGGCACTCGGTTGCGCTCTTCAAGATCCGCCACGTATTGATGGGCGTCTGGCAGCAGAAGCTGGTGCAGGCGCGGCTGCTGGCCATGATCGGGCCGGAGGCGTACGCGAAGCTCGACGGCCAGCCGCCGGTCGGCTCGCCCGTGATTTTGCCGCCCTCCGGCGCAGTGCTGCGCCTGTTCGAGCGCGCGGCCGACGATCTGCGCGAGGCGGCGCAGCAGCTCGGCTTCCTGGCCGAGGTCGAGGCCGGCTCCAACTCCTGGGCCGTGCATGGCTCGCGCACCACGACGGGCAAGCCGATCACCTGCAACGATTCGCACCGCGCCCTGGATGTGCCGACCGTCTACTGGCAGGCGCAGGTGGCCTGCCCCGAGTTCGACGTGATCGGCGGGACGTTTCCCGGCCTGCCCGGCTTCCCGCACTTCGGCCACAACGGCAACGTCGCCTGGAACATTACCCACACCGGCGCGGACTACCAGGATCTGTACATCGAAGAGTTCGACCCGAAGACACCCGGCCGCTATCTCACCTCCGAAGGCTGGGCCGAAGCGCAGCGCGGCGAGGAGACGATTCGTGTGCGCGACGGCGAGCCGGTCGAAGTCGAGGTCTGGCGCACACACCACGGCCCTGTGGTGCACGGCGACCCGCGCGCCGGCTTCGCCATTACACTGCGCTATACGGCCACGGACGGCCCCTGCCGCGGCTTCGAGCCGCTGCGCCCGATGCTGCGCGCCCGCACGGTCGCCGAGTTGCACGAGGCGCAGCGCGAGTGGGTGGACCCGGTAAACAACCTCGTCTCGGCCGACATCAGCGGCAACATCGGCTACCTCACACGCGGCTACCTGCCGATCCGCAGCTCGCAGGCGCACCGTCAGTTTCCCGCGCCCGGCTGGAGCGGCGAGCACGAGTGGACCGGCCGTGTGCCCTTCGAGCAACTGCCGCGGGCGATCAATCCGGAAGAGGGCTTCATCGCCACGGCGAATCAGAAGGTAATCCCCGGCGACGAGCCGTACATCTCTCACCAGTTCGCCGTGCCCTCGCGCTGCGAGCGCATCCGCGAGCTGCTCAGCGCGAACGAGCGAATGACGCCGGAGGAGATCGCGGCGCTGCAGGGAGACACAACCTCGGTCGTGGCGCGGCGCTGGGCGGCGCTGTGCGGCCGGGTCGGGCCGTTTGCCGGCGTGGCCGAGCGTGCGCGGCAAATGCTGGCGAATTGGGACGCGAACCTGCTGCCCGCCAGCCCGGCGGCGCGAGCTGGCCCGCGCGCTGTTTGAGCCGGTGGTCGGCGCAAAAGCCTGGGCCTGGCTGGTTTCAGGCGATCTGCCGCCGCTGGGACGCATGATCCACGGCTGGTTTGCCAACGTGACCTGGGCGCTCGACGGCAACGGCGCCGATATCGCGCCGGATGGCCGGCCGTGGAGTGAGTTGTTGCCGCCGGTGCTTGAGGCGGGCAGGCGCGCGGCCGAGCGCTGGGGCGGCACAGACCCCGCCGCCTGGCGCTGGGACGCGCAGCACCGCACCAACGCACGGCATACGCTGGCCGCCGGCTTTCCGGCGCTGGGCGACGAGCTGAGCCCGCGCCGTGTGGCCGCGGGCGGCGACAGCGATACGATTCAGTGCGCTGCCAACGGCTGGAACGCGGCGGCGCCCTTCGACATCGCGGCGCTCTCGGTCTACCGGCAGGTGGTGGATATGGCCGACCCGGCGCACGCGAGCTTCGTCGTACCCGGCGGCGTCAGCGGCCTGCCCGGCACGGAGCACGCCGGCGACCAGCTCGAACATTGGCGCACGCACCGGCGCATCGCGGCACACTACGCCGAAGCCGAGGTGGCGGCTGCCACGGTGCACACGCTGGTGCTCGCGCCGGCGTAGGTGCCCGCTGGGCCGGCGCAGGCCGGAACGCCCATGCTACTCGGGTCGTGAGCGCAGGCCGGCCGGGCAGAGAATCGTATGCGAGGCTTTCACGGCGGCCACGATCGCGTTGTCGACCTCGTCCTCGGGCGCGTCGGGACGCAGCGGCAGCAGCACGTCGCAGGCGAGGCGCTGCGCCGCGGCGGCGGGGTGCGCCCGCCCCTGCCGTGCCTGCATATTCTCGACGGCGATCAGCTTGACGAACTCCGCCGCCAGCTCTTCCGACTCGGCGCAGAAGCCGACGCGGCAACGATCGGGATCGAGCACCGGCTCAAGGTGCGCCACCAGCTCCACGCCCAATGCCACGCGCCAGCCGCCCGTCTGCCAGGCCGTGACGGTTTCGGCAGCGGGCGTCTCGCCCGCGTCCCAAAATGGCAGCAGTTCGCCGCGTACGGGCTGACCGCCCGTGCCGACGGGTTCTCAGAACTCCTGCCAGCGCGCCGCCCACTTGTTGTAGAGCGCCTCCGCTCCGGCGCGGCCGGGAGCGCCGGGGCTCTCCACCGCCAGCCGCGTTGCGAACTCCGGCGCGAGTTTCGCCGGGAACGTGGGCGCTGCTGCCGGCGTCTCCGCGACGCTCAGCGCACCACGTGCGCGGCCATCGCGGCCGGTCAGCCGTTTCAGCCAGACAGGCATAGCGATTGGCTCCGTCTCAGTGGGTGTGGCCGCCCGGCCCGTGCGAGTGGCCGTGGCCCGGCATGGCCGGCGGCTCAGCGCCGGCGTCTCCGTCGCTGCCGCCCTCATCGGCGCCCGTGAGGCGCGCCAGACGCGAGACGAGCGGACCGGCGGGGCGGCCGCAGGCCGGACAGGGAACAGGCTGCCCGGCAGCACTCATCGGCCGCAGCTTCTCGAAGCGATCGCCGCAGTGCTCGCAGGAATACTCGTAGATCGGCATGGCATCCTTACCGCCGCGTGGGGCTCGGCGCCCCGTGATCGGCGACAGTGTATCAGCGCCGCCCCGCGCAGCGGCAATCGGGGGATCACCGGACAGGCGCAAATTTGGCGCGGACGCCGCGCAGGCGAGACACTGACGGCGGGTGCGGCACCGTTCGCACGAGGAAGCGGCATCGATGCGCATCATCCTTTGCGCGGAGCAGACGCGACGGAGCTACGACAGCGGGCTCGGCCGCTTCACCGACGACGAGGCGATTCCCTGCTTCCGCTGCGGCGTTTGCTGCCAGCGTTGGCAGCCGCTGGTCGGCCGGCTCGAAGCCGAGCGGCTGGCAGCGTTTCTCGGCCTTTCGCTCGGCGCGTTCCTGGAGAGGCATACGCGTCGCTACCCCCTTGCAGAAGACACCTACCAGTTGCTGGGGCAGGACGGCGGCTGTGTTTTTCTTACGTTTGAGAACGGCCGCGCCGGCTGCGCCGTGCACGAGGCGCGGCCGCAGGCCTGCCGCGACTGGGACGCGAGCCTCGCACGCCGCGAGTGCCTCGACGGCTTGCGGTTGCTGCGCGCCGATACCGGGCCGCTCGCCCCGGTCACGCTGTACGACGGTCCGGATGCGGAGGTGTTCGTGCAGCACCTGCGCCGGCAACGCTCGCTGCCGCCGACCGGGTGACAGCGCCGGTTCGACGTGGCACGCTTGAGAAATTCATCACTTGCGGGCAACACACGCGGCTGCTAGCCTGTGCGCACAACTGAATAGCAGCGTTGAGGAAGAGGAGTACCGCGCTCCCGCCGATAGAGAACCGGCGCTTGCTGGAAAGCCGGGCGGCAGCGGACACGGGAAGGGCGCTTCGGAGCCGCAGCGCACAACGAAGGTGGGCGGCAGCGTGTGTTGATGCCGCCAAGCAGGGTGGAACCGCGGGATTGCCCGGCGCAGTCTCGTCCCTCGCAAGGGGCGGGGCTTTTTTCGTGTCCGGGCCGGCCTCGCCCCGCTCGTCGCGCCCGGACGAGCCGCCGGCCGCTGTCGCCGGCGCGAGAGGAGCCGCGTCCCATGACCGCACCAGCCGACCTGAACACCCGAGCTGATCTGCCGCTGGCCGAAGTCGCCATCCGCCGCTCGGAACTGACCGTGCCTGGCCATCTGCCCGACCTGCTGCGCAAGGCCGCCGCCTCGCAGGCCGACGAGGTGATGCTCGATTGCGAAGACGCCTGCCCGGTCAGCGCCAAGGGCGACGAAGTGCGCCGCACGATCGTCGAGGCGCTGAATGCGCTCGACTGGGGCGGCACAAGGCGCTATTCGTGCGCCCCAACGGCCGTCGCACCGTCTACGGCGCCGACGATCTGGCCTACATCGTCGCCAACGCCGTCGATCGCTTCCACGGCATCATCATGCCCAAAGTACTGGACCGCGACGACATCGAGCTGCTGGACGAGACGTTGACGCGGCTGGAAGACGCCGCGGGCTGGAGCTGCCGCCTGCAGATCGAGGCGCTGATCGAGACGGCGCGCGGCGTCGAGAACGCGTTTCGCATCGCCGAGGCCTCGCCGCGCGTCTCCGGCCTGATCTTCGGTATCGCCGACTACTCGGCCGACATGGGTATGAGCGACCCGATGACGAACCAGAACCAGCGCTTCGTTTTCGCCAAGCAGCGCGTCGTCAACGCGGCCAAGGCCTGCGGGCTGGATGCGATCGACAACGCCCACCTGCACATCCGCGACCTCGACGGGCTGCGCGAAGCGTCCGAAACGGCGCTGAGCTACGGCTTCGACGGCAAGTGGGCGCTCTCGCCGGCGCATGTACCCGTGATCAACGCCGTCTTCTCGCCGCCGCGGGAACAGCTCACACGGGCGGAGAAGATCGTGCGCCTCTACGCGCAGGCGGACAGCGAGGCCCACCTCGGCGCCCTGCTCGACCCGGACAGCGGCGAGCTGCTGGACGAAGCCACGATCAAGATCGCCGCGCGCCTCCTGCAACGCGGCGTCCGCGCCGGCATGATCTCGGCCGAAGTCCTCACCCGGCTCGGCCGGGCGTAAGGCGCGGCCCTCATCCGCACCCCTTCCCCGCTCCTTCTCCCTGGATTGGGAGAAGGAGCGGGGCGATCCCGCTTTGAGCGATTCGGAGGGCGTCGGGTTAGCAGGCCACTGCAGGGGCGCAGGGCGTGGGCCCCCATAGGCGTCAAGGTAGGACAGAAGGACCGCCAGGCGGTTCCTCCTTCAGCCTGGTGGTGCTGCCGCCACGCCGGCGCAGGCACCGCCCGCTGCTGCGGAGCACCCCGTTGCCCCGCGCCCGGCGCCGCCTGTGCACGCGGACGGCGGCCGCGGACCGGCCGCCCCCTGGCGCCCGACCGCGCGCGGGCGCCGCTGGCCGCCCCGCTGGCGCGGTGGGCACACGGGCCACCGCCGGCCGCCCCCTTGCTGCGCCGCTGCCCGGCCGGGTCGCGCGGCGGCGGTGCTCACGCTGCACCGGCGCGGGGACGGGGTGGCGGGCCCGCGCGCCGGCAGGGCGTGGCCGGCCGGGCGCAGCACCGCCCCCCGTGCTGCCCCACAACCCGCGCCGCTGCGGCCGGGCCGCGGGCCGGGGCGGGATCTGGGCGCCGGCGCTCCCGCCCACCGCCGCGCCACCGGCGCCAGCGGGGCGCCCTGCGGCAGGCGGCCCCTCCCGCACCGGCCGCTGACGGCTGCCCGTGGCCGCCGCCGCGCGCGGTGCGCGTGGCGCGCGGCGCGGCGCGGCCACCCGGGCGCGCCCGCGCTGGCGATCGGGCGCCGCCCGCTGCTGCGCCGGCGCGGGCAGGCCGCGCGGCGCGGCACGCGCGGCACGCGCGGGAGGCGCGCCGGGGGCCGCCGTGCGGGCTGGCGCCGCGCCGCGCCCTGGCGTGGGCGCTGGCGGCGGGAGGCCAGGCGCGGGCGCTGCTGGGCCCACAGCGGCGGCTGGCGGGGGAGGGCTGCCCCCACCGTCTCGGGCCGGCCGGGCGGCGCCGTGGGACGGCGGCGCGGCGCCGCGCCAGCGCCGCCCGGCACCGGGTGCTGGCGGGCAGCGGCCGCAGCGACCAACCCCTGCAGGCCGCGTCACTGGACGCCTATGGGGGCGCACGCCGTGCGCCCCTACAAGTCCGCGGGACCGCCTCGCCTTCAGCCACAGTCCCCGCGTAGCGATCTCTCCTTCCCCTGGTATTGGGGAAGGAGACAGGAGAGGATGGGGGCCGCGCCGCGAAGCTATGCAAACCTCCGCGCGTATCTAGCGCCGGCAGGTGCTAAGCTCAGAGCAGATTGTGGAATCTGTCACAGGCAACGCGGAGGAAACGCGGCATGCGCTACCGGCCGATCGGCAGTACGGGCCTCATGGCCTCGGAGTTCGGTTTCGGTGCCTGGACCATCGGCAGCGACTGGTGGGGGCACATCAACGACGCGCAGGCACAGCGCATGCTCAACCATGCCTTCGACCTCGGCGTCAACTTCTACGACACGGCCGACCAGTACGGCGAAGGGCGCAGCGAGCGGCTGATCGGCGAGGCCTTTGCCGGCTGCCGCGATCAAGTCATCATCGCCGGCAAGTTCGGTTACGACTTCTACGCCGGCCACAGGCGCGAGGGCCACAGCGAGTTGCCGCAGAACTTCGCGCCAGACTTCGTGCGCTTCGCGCTCGAACGCTCGTTGCGCCGGCTGCAAACGGATTACCTCGACATCTGGCACATCCACAACGTGCGCATGGAGTCGCTGCGCGACGACCGCCTCTGGCAGACGCTGGACGAGCTGCGGCGTGAGGGCAAAGTCCGACACCTGGCCGTCGCGCTCGGTCCGGCGATCGGCTGGCTCGATGAGGGGCTGATTGCGCTGCGCGAGCGGCCGATCGCGGCGATGCAGATCATCTACAATCTGCTGGAACAAGAGCCCGGTCGCTCGTTTGTGCCCGATGCGGTACAGCGCAATATCGGCCTGCTGGTGCGCGTGCCGCACTCGTCGGGTCTGCTCGAAGGGAAGTTCACACTGGAAACAACCTTCGGTCCGAACGACCACCGCAGCCACCGCAAACGCGAGTGGCTGGTGGACGGCCTGAAGAAGCTCGAACAGCTCCGCTTCCTCACCGACGACGGCTCACGCACGATCGGCCAGGCGGCGTTGCAGTGGCTCTACGCCCAACCCCAGGTCTTCTCCGTGCTGCCCAACCTGTACGGCATGGAGCAGCTCGAAGAGTTCGCCGCCGCTTCCGACGCACCGCCGCTCAGCGAGGCACAGATCAAGCGCGTGAACGAGTTGTTCGAGACGAACTACGGTCTGGCGATGGCGAGCGCGTAGTCCCTGCGCTGAACGGCGGCATGACGCCCGTGCGAACCGACGACTGTACCTGAGCCGGTGCAACTCCGAGGAGATCGAGATGGCAGATGAGCAGACAAACGGCGACGGGCAACACCGCTACGGCACCGGCCGCGTGCCGTTGCCGCAAACCAGCCACGAAGGCATGGACGAAATCAAGAAGGGGCAGTTCGTCCAGTACGCCTTCCACAAAATCGATCCCGCCTGGCGGCTGCTGCCGGCTGCAGAGCGCGCGCGGCAGAAAACCGAATTTGCCGAGGCGGTCGAGGCGCACGGCGCCGAGGTGCAGACGCGTGTCTACAGCCTGATCGGGCTGCGGGCCGACGCCGATCTGCTGCTCTGGAACGTGGGCGGCGCGCTCGACGCCTTCAGCCGGCTCGGCGCGGCGCTGCTGGCGACGGGCCTCGGCGCCTACCTGCGTACGGTCTACTCGTATCTTGCCGTCACGAAGCGCTCGATCTACGTGACGCGCCACGCGCACAACGGCCAGGACGGCCAGCGGCTGGAGATGCGTCCCTCCGGCGCGAAGTATCTCTTCGTCTATCCGTTCGTGAAGACGCGCGCCTGGTACAAGCTCACGCAGTCGGCGCGGCAGGGCATGATGGACGAACACATCACCATCGGCCACAAGTACCCCAGCGTGAAGCTGAACACGACCTACTCGTTCGGCCTCGACGACCAGGAGTTCGTCGTCGCCTTCGAGACGGACGAGCCGCGCGACTTCGTCGATCTGGTGCAGGAGCTGCGCGAGACCGAGGTCAGCCTCTACACCCTGCGCGACACGCCGATCTTCTCCTGTGTGGCGATGACGCTGCCCGAGGCGCTCGACGCGCTCGACGGCGCTCGTGCAGCAGCGCCGCAGCCGGCAGGCTGAGCGGGCACGGCCACCGATCGATCGGGGCCGAGCGGCAGGTTATGCAGGGCGTAGCGGCTGTTTACCGCAGCCCTGACCAGACGGCGGCATCCGTCCGCGGGCAGGCGGTGATATGGAACTATCCATCGCGCGGTTGCAACGACCGCTTGTTCTTGCCACGCGGCCCGGCCTTCGCCACGACGCGCGAGAGCAGTGATGTCAGCGCCTCGGATTGCTCAGGCGTGAGTCTGCCGGGGTTGTGCCGGTCGCACGTGGTGAGAACGGAACGCTGCTCAGGGGAATGGGCGCGAGTTCCGCGGCGTGCAGTGCGCCAAACTCCTCATTGCAATTGCACTATAGGCACTATAGACACTGCAGAGCACGTGAACAGACGCTCTGCTAGCATTCGTACGTGCATGCCCATGATTCCCACAACCACCTCTTTCCAGGCTTCCAGTCTGCGCTGATTGAGACGGGAGAGGCGACGATTCGTGTCAGATATGGCGGCAGTGGCCAGCCGTTGCTGCTTCTCCATGGCATCCCTGAGACGCACCTGATGTGGCACAAGATTGCCCCACGCCTCGCGCAGGACTTCACGGTTGTCCTCACCGACTTGCGGGGATACGGGGAGAGTTCGAAACCGGCCAGCACCGCGGACCATGCTCCCTACAGCAAACGCGCGATGGCACGCGATCAGGTGGCAGTCATGCGGCAGTTCGGCTTTGATCGGTTCTCGGTTGCCGGACACGATCGCGGCGCGCGTGTCGCCTATCGCCTGGCGCTGGACCATCCTGAGCGGGTGCAGAAGTTGTCCGTCCTCGACATCGTGCCGACCGGCGAGGCGTTGCGTCGTACCGACAAGGAGATGGCCTTCGAATTCTGGATCTGGTTCTTCCTGGCACAGCCCGGCGGCCTGCCGGAGCATGTGATCGGTGCGGACCCACAGTTCTTTATTGACCACATGCTCGATACCTGGTCTACCATCCCCGACGCTTTCCCGGTAGAGATACGCCAGGCCTACTGTCGCAACTTCAGCGACCGAGCAACCCTCCACGCAATCTGCGAGGAGTATCGAGCCGCGCTCACGCTTGATGACCATTTGGATGAGGCCGACCGAGGCAAGCGTCGTATCGCTTGTCCTGTCCTCGCGCTCTAGAGTAGCGTGGGGGCGGTGCAGCACTGGTATGACGCGCTCACTGTGTGGCGGGAGTGGGCGGACGATGTGCAAGGTCGGGCGCTCGACTGCGGACACTTCCTGCCGGAAGAAGCACCCGATGAGACGTACACCGCACTCCGAGCGTTTTTCGCGGAGTAGCAACTTTAACAGTGAGGGGAGCCCACCATCACCTGGCCAGGGTGGTTTGCTGGCCATTCATCGTTTTGAGTGATGCAAGCGTGCGGTGGCCGCCGCTACGGTAGTCGCATCATGCAGGCTTCGCGGAGACAACGCCTCGGCCCGTTCACCGCCTCGGCAAACCGGCGCGCGGCCACGCGCGATCGGGCGGTCGCGAGTGCGAGGCATGGTGGCCTGGTCGCGGAGCTGAGGCGGGCGCTGGCTGAAACCTGCGGCACCTTTGCGCTGACGTTCGTCGCTGCCGGCGCCGAGGTGATCGCCCGCATCAGCGGCAACCAGGTCAGCACAGACGCCCGCGCGATCGCACCCGGCCTGCTGGTCGGGGCGTTCATCTACGCGATAGGCAACATCTCGGGCGCGCACTTCAATCCGGCGGTGACAGCGGCCTTCGCGCTGCGCGGCGTGTTCAGCGTGTGGCGCGTGCCGCTGTACTGGGCGGCGCAGATGCTCGGCGCCGTGGCCGCGGGGTTGCTGCTGCTCCAGCTCTACGGCGATATCGACTCGCTGGGCGCCACGCATGCCCACCACGGCACCAGCGCGGCGCTGGTGATGGAGCTCGTGCTGAGCTGGCTGCTGATCACGGTGATCCTGGGCACGGCGACGCGGCACCACCTCGTCGGGCCGGACGCCGCGATCGCCGTGGGCGCGACGATCGCACTCTGCGGGCTGTTTGCGCTGCCGATCAGCGGCGCCTCGATGAACCCGGCGCGCTCGATCGGGCCGATGATCGTGGATGGCGATCTCAGCGAGGCGTGGATTTACCTCGTCGGGCCGTTCGGCGGCGCTGCCGCGGCTGTCGCGATCACCTGGGCGCTGCACGGCCGGCAAAAGCCCGGCGAGGGCGATGCCGCCAGCGGCGAAGGCGCACGTCAGTAGCATAGCAATGGCGTTCGGCAGGCGGGCTTCCGCCCGTCACCGGGCACGTCTGCTCAGCAGCTCGTGTCTGCTGCCGTCGCGGCCAGACCCAGAAAGTGGCCGTAGCGCTCGGCAGCGCGGGTGAGGGCCAAACCGCCTGCTTCGCTCAAGGGGCTGAACGGACGAACGCTGACGGCGACGCCTCTCCGTGTGATCGTCCGCTTCCAGGTTCCGGCGATGCGGCCGTCGACCACGACCGTCGGGGTAAACATGCCGTTGTTGCCCGGAACGATCTCCGCGGCGCGCGCCGCATCCAGGACAGCGCTGCGATCCGTATAGCCAAGCAGGTACTCATCGAAGCCGGGCAAAAGCTGGACCTCCGGCTCACGGCAGCTTTCGCGCGGCCCGGCTTGCGTGTTTGCCGCGAGCCAATACGTGTCCTGGTCCACGACTTCGTGCACGAGCGCCGGCTTTGCCAGTTCGAGCGCCGCTCTTGCGTCGGCCGCGGTGAGGCCGGACCACCAGATGAAATCGCGCAGCGTAGCCGGGCCGTGGCCGCTGAAGTAACGTCGCGCCAGCTCGGCCAGCGCCGCCTCTCGATCGAGCGGCGCCGATGGCGGCAGCCATTCATCAAGCAGGACAAACGTCTGTTGCTTGCCCGCCGCCGGGCCGAAACAGATCACGCCGTCCTGAGCCAGTCGCCAGAGGATGTGGTAGCCGCGCTGCCCGGCTGTCGAGATCTTCGCCTCTTCCAGCACCTGAAGCAGCGCGGTCCGCGTCAGCTGCCGCCCTCCCTGCAGCGCCGCGCGGAGCGCTTCCCGGCTGCGGGCAAAGACGGCATCGTCCAGCTCAAGCTGCTGACGCCGCCGGGCGCTGCCGGCGATGACGCGCGGCGTCAACAGCCCGAGCAGCCAGCGCACGTCCGCCGCCGCCACGAAGTGCAGCGTGCCGCGCATCGGCCAGGTCCGCACGATCGCACGCTCGGCAATGGCGTGCTCGACATCGGCAACGATGGCGTCCGGCAAGCGCAGGCCGATCGACCACAGCGCACCGGGATAGTCCTGCGCCTGCACGGCGCCGAGCCAGGCGACGACCTGGCCCGGCGTGGCACAGGGGTGCCGGGCGATCTGTTGGTTTTCAAGGCGCAGGTGCGCAATCGCTGCGAAATCCACAACGCCCAGTGTAGCTGACAACGGCCAGTCAGGCGGAGGGTCGAGTCCGGCGGTGCGCGGCGTTCGTTGAGCCCGCCGCGCGGCGGCGCCTATACTTGACCGAAGGCACGTCTGAATACGCCGGGCTCGGCTCCGGCTGGGAGTGCACGATGGGCACGATCCTCGAACGGTATCAACAGACGCACGCCGGCTCAGCGGCGATTCACGCCGAGGCGGCGAAGGTGTTTCCCTCCGGCGTCACGCACGACATCCGCCACTTCACGCCGTTCCCGATCTGCGTCGAGCGGGCGCGCGGCAGCCGCAAGTGGGACGTGGACGGCAACGAGATCATCGACTACGTGATGGGCCACGGCGCCCTGCTGCTCGGCCATCTGTACCCCACGGTCGAGGCAGCGCTGGAGAAGCAGATCCATATCGGCACGCATCTCGGCGCCTCGCATCCGTACGAGTTGGCCTGGGGCCGGCTGGTGCAGCAGCTCGTCCCTTCGGCGGAAAGAGTCCGCTTCACCAGCTCGGGCACCGAGGCGACGCAGATGGCCGTGCGCCTCGCCCGCTTCCACACCGGCCGCGGCCGCGTGATCCGCTTTGCCGGCCACTTCCACGGCTGGAACGACACGCTGATCGAGGCGCGCGGCGGCAGCGCGGATGATCCGGTCGCGCCCGGCGTGCCCGGCGTGGCGCTGCGCCAGCAGCTCTCGTTGCCGCAGAACGACGTGGACGCGCTGGCGAACGCTCTGGCCGAGCACGGCGCCGACGTGGCCGCCGTGATTCTCGAACCGACGGGCGCGGCCTGGGGCGACAATCCGATCGATCTGTCGTTCGTGCAGGCGGTGCGCGAGCTGACGGCGAAGGCCGGCGTGATTCTGATCTTCGACGAAGTGATCACCGGCTTCCGCGCCTCGCCCGGCGGCGCCCAGGCGCGCTACGGCATCCTGCCGGACCTCACGACGATGGCGAAGATCGTGGCCGGCGGACTGCCCGGCGGCGCCGTGGCCGGCCGGGCCGATCTGCTCGACCAGATCGCCTTCAGCGACGACCCCGAGCGCGACAGCAAGGGCCGCATTTCGCACCCCGGCACATTCAACGCCAACCCGCTCTCTGCTGCTGCCGCCGTCGCCTGCCTGAGCGAAGTCGCCACGGGCGAGCCGAACAAAGCGGCGGACGCGGCGGCGCTGCGCCTGGCCAGCGGCATGAACGAGATCGTGGCGAAGCGCGGCGTGCAGGGCTGCGTCTACGGCTACGCCTCGATGCTGCATATCCTGCTCGGTCAACCGGCGCGGCTGCCGGACGACGGCATCAGCTACGTCTGGCAGACGCAGGACCACCGCCGCGCGCCGCGCACCCCGCACGAGATCGAGTTTGCCCTGCGCCGCGCGATGCTGAACGAGGGCGTGGATCTGATGCACGCCGGCCTGATGGTGTCTTCTGTACACGACGAGCGCGACGTGGACGCTACGATCGGGGCCTTCGACCGTTCGCTCGCCGCGCTGCAGGCCGAGGGCGTGGTGTGAGCCGTTCCCGGTGACGGATTCGCTTCTAACCGCGCTGAGCGAGGTCGCCGAGCCGCTCGGCTTCGGCGATCTGACGCCGCACATCGTCACGCCGCCGCCAGGACCGCGCTCGCGGGAGTACGCAAGGCGGCTGGCCGCGGTCGAAGGTCCCGCGATTTCGACGCTCGCCAACGGCGACCGGCCGATCTTCTGGGCAAGCGCGGCCGGCGCCAACGTGCTCGACGTGGACGGCAACCTCTACGTCGACACGACCTCGGCCTTCGGCGTCGCCTCCGTCGGGCACCGCAACCCGGCGGTGGTCGCGGCGGTCGAGCAGCAGGCGCGACGCTTGCTGCACGGCATGGGCGACTTTCTGCCGCCCGTCGTGCGGCTGGATCTGGCCGAAGCGCTGCGCGCTGTGCTGCCGCCGCAACTGGATCGCGTGCTGTTCGGCCTGAGCGGCGCCGACGCGGTCGAGATCGCGCTCAAAGCCGCGGCGGTGTACACCGGCAAGCCCGGCGTCGTCGCCTTCGAGGGCGCCTTTCACGGCCAGTCCTACGGCGCGCTCGCCGTGACCAGCCGCCAGTCGTTCCGGCGGCGGTTTGCGGCGCAGCTTGGACAGCACGTCGAGCGGGCGCCCTATCCGAACCCCTACCGCCGCCCCGCGGGCAGCGACGATGAGGCGGATGTCGCGCGTTGCCTGGCGGGCGTTGAGCTGGCGCTCGGCCGGCTCTTAGAGCGGGGTTACGAACCTGGCTGCGTGATCGTCGAGCCGTTCCAGGGACGCGAGGGTGAGATCTTCCCGCCGGACAGCTTTTTGCTCGGCCTGCGGCACCTGTGCGACCAGCGCGGCGTGCTGCTGGTCGCGGACGAGATCTACACCGGCTTGGGCAGAACCGGCCGCATGTGGGCCTGCGAGCATGCCGGCGTCGTGCCGGACCTGCTCTGCGCGGGCAAGACGCTGGGCGGCGGGCTGCCCGGCTCGATCGTTGCCGGCGACGCCGCCGTGCTGGACGCCTGGCGGCCGGATACGCCCGAAGCGCCGCATTCCAGCACCTTTCTGGGCCACCCGCTCGGCTGCGCCGCCGCGATCGCCGTGCTGTGCGAGCTGCGGGAGCGGCAACTGGTCGAACGGAGTGCCCGGCTCGGCGCCGCGCTGCTCGCGGACTTGCGGGCGGCCACGCGCGACAATCCGCACGTGGGCGAGGTACGGGGCCGCGGCATGATGCTCGGCATCGAGCTGGTGCAGGACCGGACGAGCCGCGAGCCGTACCCGGAGCTGATTCCCGGCGTGCTGCAACGCGGCCTTGAACGCGGCCTGATCCTGCTGCCGGCGGGCATGTACGGCAACGTGCTCTCGCTGGCGCCGCCGCTGACGATCCACGAGAGCCAGTTGCGCTACATCGTCGAAACGCTGCCCGGCGTGCTCGCCCCGTGACCCGCTTATGTTCCCGCGCCGTTGTGAAGGGCGGGCTCAGCC
>Ga0207416_1002589_pt1 | contig 19272 bp, 19 predicted proteins | sample PaiPotPPM11metaG_FD_184107 | JGI IMG/M metagenome (GOLD analysis project Ga0207416, IMG submission 184107) | Iron sulfur acid spring bacterial and archeal communities from Banff, Canada, to study Microbial Dark Matter (Phase II) - Paint Pots PPM... ...
CGGCAACGGCAACCGTGACACCGACGAATACGAACACCCCGACCGCGACGCCGACGGTGTTCAGGCCGACCCAGCCAACCAACACACCGACGCCGACTCCAACTCCGACCGGGACGCCAATCACCGGACGTCTCCCGACGAACACGCCGACGCCGACCGCGACGCCCACGGCGACGTGCCCCGCTCCCACGGGTACGGGTCCAGCCGCAAATCCCAAGTTCATCTGCTTCTTCAGCGATGCTGGGAGCGCACAGGCTACCAGAGGAGCTGTGGAGCCGGCTCAGCCGTCCGGCCTCGCCTACCACCTCGAGCATGGCAATGGCTTGAGCAGTGGAACAGTAGCGGCCGGACCGCTGGTATTTGACGGAGATCGGGCAACCGCCCCCTTCACCATCACCGCTCCGGCAAGTACGCTTGGGCTAATGCAATCAGCCATCTGTCCGTCCACTCCGACGGCCGGGGTACCCGCCAGCTGTACGATTACCGAATCGGTCACGAACAACGGGAACCATCCGCTGGACTTCAGCCATACCGTGACCAACCATCTCGCCAGTGGTGTCCGTGCCACCGCAAGCTCGTCGACGGTCGGCGCGATGGCCGTCAGCGGCTCGACTGTGGTGTGGAATAACTTTCAGCTGCAGCCGCACACCAGCGCCTCGGCGACCATTCAGGTGTCGTTCACCCCCACCGCCGCCCAGGTGGGAACTCAGGTCGTGCTGAGCAGTGGGGTTAGCGCTACGGCGATAGACACGGTCACGGGTCAGCGCTTCACCTCCTCAGCCGGAACCCTGACGACCCCGGAGCGGATCGCGGGAGGAGCGGCCAAGCCGTCAGCTCCGGCAGCGCGTGGTGGTCCGACCACCAGCGCGGCGGCCCCCGCAGCGACCGCGGCAACAAGCCGGCTACCCACGACGGGCGGCGCGAGCCGTGTGACGAGCGGCAGTGGCCCACCCGATGCGGCGTATCGTCCTACGCCGTATCCGATAAGGCGCTGACGGTTACTTGCGTCCTGGGCGAATGTCGGGCGAGCTCAGTTGATTTACGCATCCGTGGCTCAGGCCTTTGGGCGTTGCTGCCCATACAGACGCGTCTGTGCACGGGCAACGGCCTGAAGGCCTGAGCTACGCAGCCTGAGTACGCAATGTTATCGGTCTGGTGAGGAATGGCGGTTAGACTTTCTGGAGCGTGCGCAGGCAGCGGGTGCAAATGTGCAGCGAGCGCATCACTCCGCCGATCATCACTTTCTTTTTCTGGACGTTGGGTTCGAAGACCCGGCGCTTCTTGGGCGCGCGCAGGGCCCACTTGCCGCCATGGTTGTACTGGATCGTGTGGCCAAACATTTTTGACTTGCCGCAGTAATCGCACTTGGCCAAGGAAGAGCTCCTTTTCTGGAGACCGTATAGTAGACAAAATTCGATCAATGGTAGCATGGGCGCTGACCTTCGCCCAATTGACGTTATCGCCGAGGGCGTCACGCGATTAATCGGGCATCGGCATGCTAATGTGCCGCCGTTACGGCCTCTAGCTCGGCGGCGCCAATCCAATCCGGATCGCCGTAATTGTCGACGGCGTAGAGTTCGACGTACTTCGCCGCTACCGGTTTTGGGAACTGAAACGTCTGCAGCTTGTTTTGCTGCTGGCAGGTCCCCTTATAGGCCGTGGTAAAATCCGCGTCAGCCTTTCCAGTGGTAGAGACACGGATCTCGAAGTCCTTGAGAGCGGTATTTGCCGGGTCACCCTGTGTCGCGGCGGGGTCGATCATCACCTTGGCGATCTGGCTGACCTTATTTCCGGCCAGCAGGATCTTTACCCACTGGTTGGTTGTCTTCCCGCTGGCAGATTCCCAGCCGAGGTCCAGCCTGCCGTCGATCAAGTGGAAAGCGTACCAGACATCTCCCTGGCTGGCACCGGTGTATTGTGAGGAGAAGTCCACCACCTTCCCACCGTTTGCGTCAAGGGCAAGGTTCTCGCCCAGGTCGGGAGTCGGAACTCCGTTGTTCCAGGTCGTCGCCTTGGTCGCATCGACCGGCTGTGGCGGACCCGGCGGTTGCTTTGGCACGACGATCGATTCTTGATTCGTTTTCACAATCTGCTGACCGAGGGAGTTCCTCACGCGAAGCACGCCTTTCACCACAATGAAGAACGTTCCGCCGGGAACGACCTTCACGTCAAACCTCGTCCCGATGGCGGCTGCAATGGCGGTGGCGGTCTGCACCCGATGGTTGCTCCCTGGGGCGAGAGATTGATAGACCTCTCCCTTTCGAATGTAGGTCACGTGAGGTGAGCTCAGCACCGCATCGGTACGCTGATTCATGTTCAATGTTGTTCCATCGCGGAACTTTATTGATGCGCGCTGTTTCACCAATGTCTGCAAGAAGTACTTGTTGTACAAAGGCATCTGCTTCTTGCCCTTCATGCGCTTTTGGTGCGGTGGCTGCACGAACAGCCCTCCCGAAATGAAAGCCACTTGTGCCAGCCGGGAAGCTGCGCGCGGACCGGACTGATGCATAGCCGGGCCGGCAGTCTGCGCTGCTGCATGCTGGGAGGTAAGGACGGCCGTGGCAACGGCGACTACAGTCAGGTACCGGAGCAGTGCCCGCCCAGGGCGAACCGCCGTCGCCATGTCGATTTTCCCCCCTCCGCCGTGATGCGTAACTCGTCTCTGCCGGCGCCTGGTGCCCGGAGCCGGCGCCGAGTGAAACCTGAAACTGGGCAACAGAGGGCCCACGCCGCCTCTAGCCGACGCCTTCAGGCAACCAAGTGCCTGGGAGTGCGTCCCCCTCTTCCCGTCCACCTGGCCTCCCCTTGCGGGTGCCCTCGTCTACATTCCTTGGCATAGTATACTGTCTGACCACGCACTAGCGCGTGATGGTGAATGAGATAGTGCTTAGAGTCTGGCCGTTGACGAGCACGCGCACCGTCCATCGGCCCAATGGAATTTGACTTTTTTGACTAGTCTTCTTCAGGAGAATCGCGCTCCCGTAGGCCCAGGAACGCCCGTTTTTGTCCAGGGTCGTCCTCGTGCCGGGAAATGCCTTCACCCGGACGCCATTGGGCGCGTACATCGCGAAGTCAAGCGTAACTGGGACGTTCCGTATTCCCCGTGCAGCTGGTCTAAGGCGCAAGGTTGCCACGGCCCAGATGTTGACGCTCAGCGCTTGGGCCGCCGTCAGCGTCGTAAACGGATTTCCCGACAGCGTGCCTGCCACTTCCTTGACGTTCGTGGCAACAGCGGGGTTCTCAACCTGGATTAATTTCTGCGGAGCCCAGGACTGCATGACCGGTTGCAGGTTCGTTGCGCCGCCGGCAACATCTACCGGAATCGATTGCGAGTCGTAGGTCGGCAGCGAGAGCGAAATCGTATGGGCGCCTTTCGATACCTTCGTCAGTGTGAGCGGAGCGCGACCCTGTGCCAGACCGTCGAGTGACACGGCCGCTCCAGGTGGTACAGAGGCGATGCGAATCGAGCCGGTGCTGGCACTCGAACTCCGCGTCAGGAAGATGACGGCCACCACCGCAGCTATAGCTACGACCACCGCTGCAGGAACGCCGTACCGGAGCCAGGGCCTGGCAGCTCGAACACGCTCCGGAGCCATACCCTCTCTGGTAATGACCTGAGTAGACTCCGCGGCCTGGGTCGCAATCGCCGTTCTGAACTCCTGATCTGCTTGGTCCAGCGCCACGGTTCCTGCCGGGTCTTGTTCCAGCGGGGGCGCCAGCTTGCTCAGTGCGCGAAGGAGGTCGCCTGCCGCCTGGTAGCGCTCATTCGCATCCTTTTTCAGACAGCGATCGATCACCGCGGCCAGCTCGTCCGGAATTTCTGGGACGGCCACACGAATATCGGGAACGGAGGTGTGGAGGTGCGCATACATGACTGTGACGAACTGCCCCTGAAATGGTGGGTGGCCAACGCACATCTCGTACAGGAGCAGTCCGAGCGAGTAAATGTCCGAGCGGCTATCGACGTCCTTGCCGGTGATCTGCTCAGGCGACATATACAGCGGCGTACCCGAGATGGTGGCAGAGCGGGTGGCGCCGGGATTCAGCGCCTGGGCGATGCTGAAATCAGTCAGGAATGCACGGTCTCCGCTCGCGACCATGACGTTGGCGGGCTTGATATCGAGGTGGGCAACGTCCCGAGCGTGAGCGTAATCAAGCGCGCTCGCCAGCTGCATGCCGATACGAACCACGCGGTCGATTGGGAGAGGACCGGTCCTAGCGAGCGCCGACTGAAGGGTTTCGCCTTCCAGCAGCTTCATCGCAATGTAGTGCATCCCGTCCGCCTCGCCGGCGTCGTAGACCGAGACAATATACGGGTGCTCTAATCGCGCAATGTTGCGCGCTTCGCGGAGGAACCGCCGAATGGCATCAGGGTCCTCAAGAGTGTCCGGGCGGAGAACTTTGAGCGCAACGGCACGATCCAGGCCGGTGTGCACTGCGTGGAACACCGTCCCCATGGCACCGGAGCCGAGCTCACTCTCGATTCGGTAGGCCCCGATGCTTCGGGGCAGAAATACCGTCGGTTCCGGGGTTTGCATATCAGTCATAGATCGTGTCCTCGACGTCGTCTGGAGCGCGGAGACGACTCCGTTCTAGTCAATGTCCTGGGCACAGGCTATGGTAAGTCTCTCAACAATGTCAAGAACCGATTCTATTGAGTGCTGAGGTGTAGCTGAATCTGATCACCAACCTCGATGCCGTGAGCTGCAAAGAATCCCTGGTTGGCCTCGAGCGCATACATGTACGGGGCCTTCGGCATGTGGGGCGTGGTGGTCTGCGGCTCCATGTCCTGCGTTTCCATGATGCGCCCGGTGGCATCAAGAAATGCCACGGTGAGTGGAATGTAGGTATTTTCCATCCAGAAGCTGTCTTGCACGGGTTGATCCCAGACGAAGATCATTCCGGAGTCCGGATCGAGTGTCCTGCGGTACATGAGCCCCGTCTCTTGCTGTTGGGCGGTGGCCGCGATCTCGAGCCGCACCAGTATGATATCGCCCGATTTTGTGTGGACAGTTCCGTTCGGGCTGGGATACGCAGTTGACGCGTAGTCGGGCACACGCACAGTGGTAGACCGCCGGTAGAGACCGTTATTCCAGATATAACGGATGACCGAGCGGTATCGAACACTGCCCTGGTGATTGAGATCGCGGGACAAGACCGAGAAGCCAGCGGGCCTCACGATGACGCGCTCGTCTCCATGGATCGAACCGGAAGGCCGACCGTCGATCGCGGATGCCACTCCACCGGGTCGTGAAATGAACGCTAAGAACCACTCACCGGCGGAGGCCGGATCACTCGCCGTGACCTGAAACAGACCGCCTGGTCCAGGGACGTTCACCGACGACGGAACCGCAGGTAGCTTGTGGAACCAAAGCAGCCGAGCTCGGTTCCCGCTCGTGGAGACGATTCCCAGGTACGACTCGGAAGTCTTGTAGGTGAGCGCATACTCTCCGGGCCGCCCTGGGACGGCGACAGTAGCCAGCAGGTGGGCATGCGGCGGTAAGGCGCTTTGGAGGCGAGCTGAGGCCAGGGTCGGCCGGGCAGCTCCCGCGGCAAACAGACTTATCCCCAACAGTACAGCCACAATTCGATTCGTCATATTACAGCTGCCCCCATCAGTATTCTCCTTGCATAGCCCACCAGGTACATCGAACCGGTCACGATTAGCGCGGAAGACGCCTCCACCTCCCTGAGCGCTCGGTTCAGTGCTCGTTCGGGCGCTTCCTCGGCACCGAGCCGTTTGACGTAGGGTCCAAATGCACCCAACAGCATCTCGATGCTCGCCGCTCTATGTGCGTCAGGAACCGTCGTAACAATCACGCGGTCCGCAACAGGACCAAGCTCTCTGGCGATACCGACCACATCCTTATCTGCCATCGCCGCGAAAACGACAGTCCTGTGGAGATTGGGAAGCAAACGCTCCATCGTGGATCCCAGCGCGCGGGCGGCGGCAGGATTGTGAGCACCGTCGAGAATGATCAGAGGGCGGTGAGAGATGATCTCGAAACGCCCGGGCAGCACCGCCGCTTGAAGCCCTCGTTTGATTGTGTCGTCGTCGAATTCGATTCCTGCATGGCGGAGGGCTCGGCACGCCGCGAAGGCAGTTGCTGCGTTGGTCGCCTGAAAGTCGCCTCCGACACTTAGCTGGACATCAAGCGACCGCCCGCAGCAAATGAAAGTGAGGTCCTGGCTGACGAGGCTGTCTCGGGCTACGCGGACTCGAATATCATGGCCGATTTTGAGGAGTGGCACGCCCAAATCGGAGGCTCGTGTTTCAATGACCTCCAATGCCACCGGGTCGGCGGCTGCGGTTACGGCCTGCCCTCCCGGCTTGATGATCGCCGCCTTCTCGGCTGCAATTGCAGCGATCGTGTCGCCGAGTACCTGCGTGTGCTCGAGGCTGACGTTGGTAATTACCGCTACATCTGAGTGAAGGAGATTGGTTGCATCGAGCCTGCCGCCCAGACCTGCTTCCACTGCGGCCCACTCCACGCCATTGTCGGCAAAATGCAGCGACATGAGAGCAAACAAAACCTCAAAGAGCGCCGGCCTTCCAAGCTGATAGTCTTCCAGGGTACCGCTGCGCATGGCGTCAACCACGGGCCAGACTCGGCTAAAATGGCGCACCCATTCGTCGGGCGTTATGTCGGCGCCATTCACTGCGATTCGTTCGCGATACGACTCGAGGTGGGGCGAGCGGAAGTAGCCGGTTCGGAACCCTGCTTGCTGGAAAATTGATCCGATCATGCTGGTGGTCGAGCCCTTTCCTGTGCTGCCCGTTACATGAATTGACCGAAAACAACGATGCGGATTCCCCAGCCGATCCAACAGGACGGCGGCTCGACGCAGCCCCGCCTGAGCAGCGGGTATCAGTGGCTGGCGATACAAATCTTCCAGCGCGCGGATGGAGTCGTCAAACCCGATCTTCTGGATCATGGCTCGAGCTTCTTCAGCCGCGCGAGCCGGTCATTGAGGGCCCGCTCAATACCCTGCTCACCTCCAGGGTAGTAGCGCTTGCCGTTGAGCCTGTCCGGCAGGTGTTGCTGTTCGGCGTAGTGCTGTCCGAAGTCATGGGCGTAGCGATACCCTTTCCCGTAGCCCTGCGAGCGGCCCAGAGCAGTCACCGCATTGCGGAGGTGGAGGGGTACCGGCTCATTGAGGCTCTCCGAAACATCCTGAAGGACGTTTCCGTACGTGGTGAGCGCGCTGTTACTCTTCGGGGCGAGGGCGAGGTAGAGCGCGGTCTCGCTCAACGGCAGATGACCCTCGGGCATTCCGATGACATGGACTGCTTGATGGCAAGTGGTGGCGAGGACGAGCGCCTGAGGATCTGCCAGGCCTATGTCTTCGGCCGCCAGAATGATCATTCTCCGAGTCACAAAGAGTGGATCCTCTCCAGCCTCGAGCATCCTCGCCAGCCAGTAGATGGCGGCATCTGGATCGCTGCCGCGGACGCTCTTGATGAATGCCGAGATGAGATCATAATGCATTTCGCCGGCTTTGTCGTACAGCAGCGAAGGTCGCTGCATGACATCTTCGATAATTTCAGCGGAAAGCGTCCGACATCCCCGGTCATCCGGTGGAGCGACGGCGGTAGCCATCTCCAGCGCCGTCAATGCAATGCGTGCGTCGCCATCGGAGAGCCGAACCAGCCGCCCCAATGTATCCTCGTCCACCTGAACGTTCGAGCTTCCGAGACCTCGCTCAGAATCGCCCAGGGCCCGACGAACCAAGATCGTGACGTCATCGTCGGAGAGTTTCTCCAAACGAAACACGCGGCACCGTGACAGCAGCGCGGCGATGACCTCGAAGCTCGGGTTTTCGGTCGTCGCCCCGATCAGCGTGACTGTGCCACGCTCGACGTAGGGCAGGATGGCATCCTGCTGCGCCTTATTGAAGCGATGAATCTCGTCGATGAACAGAATGGTTCGCTGGCCGCTAAGAGAAAGGAGCTTGTGCGCTGCGCTTACTTCCCGCCGGAGATCGGCCACGCCCGAAGAGACTGCGCTGAGCGAAACGAATCGCGCATGTGTCGTTCGCGCAATCACCTCGGCGAGCGTTGTCTTGCCGGATCCGGGAGGTCCCCAAAGAATCATGGAGGTAAGCTGATCATTTTCGACGGTGCGACGGACTGCTCTTCCCGGAGCGACCAGGTGTTGCTGACCGACAAATTCGTCGAAAACGCGGGGACGCATTCGTGCCGCGAGTGGGGTGTGGAAAGCGGGATCCGGCAGCTCAGCCTGAAGTCCAGACGACATCGGCGGACGCGGTAAACGATCTAGACCGGTCGCAGCGGGACCTTCTTCTCCAGACGGAGCCTTCTAATGTGCTCGTTGACCACCTGGGGCGGGGCCAGCTGGATGAAGTACTCGAGCACGACGATGGCAAGGGTGAAGTCCCAAAACTGGCCGATGACGGGAATGTCTCCGACGAAATCCAGCGGCGAGAAGATGAGTGCAAGCAGGGCCAACACGGCCGAGCGCTGCCAACGGGGGACGCGCTCGTCCCGAAAGAGGGCGTAGCCAAGACGCAGCAAAACCGGGAGCCGCAGCAGGGCTTGAATTCTATTCGGCCTCTGAACTCTGCCGCGAGTTACTCGTTTGAGCACTTGATTGCCAATGAACCGCCCGACTCCCATGAAGAAACTCCTAGCACCGAAGGAAGGTATTGTTGTTCGTGTGGTTTGTATTAGATAGTAGCCTATCAACCTGAAAAGTGATGCAGATGAATAACGAGGATGTGGCCGCCGCGCTGGGCGAAATTGCCGAACTACTGGAGCTCAAGAACGAGAGCACATTTCGCATTCGGGCATACGAGAATGCGGCGAGAACCCTGGGAGGTCTGACCGAAGATGTGCGAACGCTGGCAGCCACCGGAAACTTGAAACAGGTACGAGGCATCGGCGGCGGTCTGGCGCAGAAAATCGAAGAGCTGCTCGAAACCGGCCGGATTCAGTACCTGGAGGATCTGCGGTCGGAATTTCCCGCCGGCGTGCGCTCGCTCATGGCCGTGCCGGGCATCGGCCCTTCGCTGGCGCGGCGCGTCTATCGCGAGCTCGGCGTTGACTCTCTCGAGGGCCTCCGAGCTGCCGCGGAAGATGGCCGCCTTGCTTCTCTGCCGGGGCTGGGAGAGAAGTCGGCGCAAAATGTCTTGCGCGCCCTCGAGCGCGTCAGCAAAAAGGAGTCGCGTATTTCGATCGGGAGAGCGCTGCCACTGGTCGAGGAGCTGATCCAGCAGCTCGGCCGACACCCTTTCCTCGCCGACCTGGTACCGGCGGGTAGCTTGCGACGGTGGTCGCCTACCATCGGAGACATTGATCTGATGGCCACATCGTCAGAACCGGAACGGGTTATGGAGACATTCACGACCCTTCCGCAGGTTGCCCATGTCCTCGGTCAAGGTCCGACCAAGAGCTCGATTGTCAGCGACAACGGACTCCAGGTGGATCTGCGAATCGTGGAGGCGGAGTTCTTCGGATCCTTAGTGCAGCACTTCACGGGGAGCCGCGACCACAATATCGAGCTACGCGACTACGCGCTTCGCAAGGGACTGAGCTTGAACGAGTATGGCATCGCGGACGTTAAGACCGGGGCCAGGCGGGCGTTCAAGCGAGAAGATGATTTTTATGCCGCGCTCGATCTGGACTACATGGAACCGGAGATGCGAGAGGGAACGGGAGAGATCGAAGCAGCACGCACGCACAAGCTGCCTTCCCTGGTTACCGTGCACGACATCCGCGGCGATCTGCATGCGCACACAGAGTGGAGTGACGGCGCGACGTCCATCGAAGACATGGTTCTGGCGGCGAAACACCGCGGGTATGAGTACATGGCCATCACCGACCACTCGGGTGGCATCGGAGTAGCCAACGGACTTTCCCCTGAACGGCTTCTCGAGCAGGTGGCGCAAATACGGGCGCTCGAACGGCGTGTCGACGGAATCCGGATCTTGGCCGGCAGCGAAGTTGATATCAAGCGCGACGGCTCGCTCGATTTTCCCGATGATGTTCTGGCTCAGCTCGACTGGGTTATTGCGTCTGTGCACTCGGGCTTCAATCAGTCGGAGACTGAAATGACTGCGCGCATCATTCGCGCCATAGAGAATCCGCATGTGGATGCGATCGCTCACCCGACGGGGCGGTTGATTGGAAAACGGGCACCCTACGCGGTCGATCTCGAGGCCGTATTCAAAGCTGCGGCCCATGCGCGAACCGCGCTGGAAATCAATTCGTTTCCGGAGCGCCTCGATCTATCGGACGCTCACGCTCGAAGAGCTAAGGACCTGGGCGTCATGCTGGTGGTCGACACCGACGCACACGCTCCCGTGCACCTCGACAACATTCGTTACGGTGTCGCCATGGCCCGGCGCGCGTGGTCGGAGCCAACCCATGTACTCAACACGCGGTCGTTCCGAGATCTGATGGAATGGCTCAGGCGCGACGCGCCATAGCGCGAAGGAGCGCGATCACGAGCTTGCGCGTAGCATCGTTCTCAATGAGGGTGATCGCGGTCATCAGTCCAAGCTTCCTGCCAAAGCCTTTCCTCCCGGACTTGCCCTTGTCTTTGATGGTGGCGGTCACTCCTCCGTTCTCCCGATTGGTCAGGAGATAGGCCGTGGCCGCCGCCACGGCAATGAGCGCGCCCAGTGCAATCGCACCCAGCGGGACACTCCCGGAAATGATCGTCTTTGCGTTCTTGTCCTCGGTCATGGTCATTCCTCCTGTGGGAAAAGGTGGGCGGAGGACGTATGCAGAGGCTCTCCGAGTGAGATCTATACCATGTTCTGCCTTTCCGTCCTGTCTTCGCCATTGTACCCGAGGAACTTCCGATAGAATCAGATGAGGGATCACTTGGTACGCTTTGCCGTCATCTCTGACATCCACGCCAACCTTAGCGCCTTGCAGGCCGTTCTCCATGCCATCGAGGTTGAGGAGGAGCCCGTAGACCGAGTGATTTGCGCGGGCGATACAGTTGGTCGTGGTCCGCATCCCAACGAGGTTCTCGGACTCCTTCGCGACAGGGCAGTAGAAGTGGTTCGCGGCAACTATGACGATGCGATCGCGTACGACCGCATCGGGTCCGGGGTGGATTTCGCGGATGCGGCGTCGGAGGCAGCCGATCAGCAGGCTCTAGCGTGGACACGTCGCACCGTCACTCCACAAAATCTCGAGTACTTGCGGCAGCTACCGCGGGACGTTCGCCTTTTTCCGCTGCCCTCGGGCGTTCGGGTAAAACGCGATGAGCTGCGCAAGCGACAAAGTGAATACGGACGCAGCCTCTTCCGTCGAGCCATCTTCGGATCGTTGTACCGACCGACGCCGGAGCGCATCAAGCGCATCCTGGTGGTACACGGCAGCCCCCGAGCTCTGAACGAGCGAGTTACCGGCGAGACGGCCAATTCCATTCTGGATACCATCGCGCGGGAAGCCCAGACGGATCTCTTGATCTCAGCACACGCGGGCGCAGGGTTCATGCGTCGGGCGGTGGGGATGGCGTTCATCGGTGTGGGCTCGCTGAGCGGACCACATGTGGCGGCCGGAACCGGCGAGTATGCGCTGGTCGACGTGCGGGGAGACGAGCCGATTGTGGAGTTTTCTCGCGTTGAGTACGATCCTGCCCAACACCTCGCTGCCATGGAATCCCACGGCTTGCCATCACAGTGGCCGGCTGCTTCGATGGAGTCCTTGAATGGATATCAGAGCTGACTCCAGCAGGTGAAGGTAAATTATCGGCGCCAGCTCCCCTCACTCTCCGGCCCAAAGCCGGCAGACCCGGAGGGTACCCAGGGACCGGCCTACTAGAGATAGGTAGAGGGGGAGATTCACGGGCTATAGCGTTTCTAGTTCGTGGTACAACCTCGAGACCCCCACGACGGCACCGCCCCTGACGTAGACTCTTGGAATGCGGGGCATGAGGCTGGTCAAGATCTCGTAGCTGATTGTGTCTGCTTGCGCGCCAAGCTCGTCGGCGCTCTGTTCCGCGCCTGCCTGCCGACCAATGAGCACCGCTTCATCACCTACCTGACAAATCGGAAGGTCAGTAACGTCCACGGTCACCTGATCCATCGAGACTCGCCCGCAGATTGGCGCCGGCATGCCGCGAATGAGCACAGTGCCACGCCCGTTGCCGAGTCTGCGAGCCAATCCGTCGCCGTAGCCGACGGGAACAAGGGCAATGGTCGACGCGCGCGAGCAGCGAAATTCATGGTCATAACCCACGCCGGACCCAATAGGGACGCGCGTAACGCGCGTCACAGCTGACACGAGGCTGAGGGCCGGCCGGAGTGCCACATCCCGAGAGACGTGCGCCGAGGGATAATACCCGTAGAGGCTGATGCCCGCGCGCACCAGATCGAGATGACTGGTTGGCAGATCCAGGATCGCCGCGCTGTTTGCCGCGTGTCGGACGGCGAACTCGAAGCCGGCTTGATCGAGGGCGTGGCTGACCTCAAGGAACGTTTGAAGCTGCCTCTGGCTGAGCTGTTTGGACGGAGCGTCGGCCGATGCGAAATGTGTGTACAGACCCTGAGCTTCTAGCGCAGAGAATTGTTGAAGGCTCCGCATGAAAGACACCGCGTCCCTGGCCTCAACTCCGGCACGGGTTAGTCCAGTATCGATCTTCAGGTGGAAAGGCAGCCGCTTACTACCGTGGGCAGAGCGCTGAAGATCCCCCGCAGCTTGAATTGAGTGAATGGTTGGCGTCAGCTGCGCATCCCAGATCTGCGCCGCTTCAGCAGCCGAAAACGGTCCAAACACCAGAATGGGCGCCGTGATAGAGGCACCCCGAAGCCCCACTCCCTCCTGCACGGTGTAGACACCCAGCCAGCGAGCCCCGCCGGACAGCGCTGTCGCGGCCACTGCAGCCGCACCATGGCCGTATGCATCGCCCTTGACCACCGCCATGAGCTCCGCTCCCGGCGCCCGCTTGCATAACGAGCGAATGTTCGCGTCGATGGCATCTAAGTTAACTTCCACCCGGGTGACGCGCCCACCCCACTCGGCAGAAGTCGCGAGGGGTGAGAAGTTATGGGACGAGCCCTTGACCGCCGACCGCATCCTATTCTTCTTGTAGCAGCACTCGAATGATGTCGTCGTATCCGATGATGCCGACGAGGCGTCCCTCCTCCAGAACCGGAACAGGGTTTACGGAGTGCTCGACCATAAGCGTGGCAGCCTTGTCGACCGTACTGGCGGGATCAATGGTTACGGGCTGTGGCCTCATGAGGTCCCGGGCCGTCACGGCGAGAACGTGGCGGATTTCGTCGTCGGTGTGACGTACTCGGATGGGCACGGCATATCCGAGAATGCCCAGATAGATAGGCAGATGGACTTGCGCATGCTTTTCGACCACATCAGCTTTGGTGATCAACCCAACCATACGTCCGTCCGCGTCGACCACCGGCAAGCCGCTCAGGTGCCGTTCCAACATCAGGCGTGCCACCTCGGCGACGGTCGCACTCGGATCCACTGTCACCACAGGCGACGTCATTATGTCACGCACATTCATGGCGACTCCTCGATCTGGTTCAGGATGGTCAAGCGAGCCATGGGAAGTTTCGCAACTAGGTCGCCGGCGAGGGTGCCGGCATCACCGAGCTCCACCCGTAGGAGGTCGCCGGCTCTCCCGTGCAAGTAGGTGCCGGCGACCGCTGCATCGAAGGCAGCGCATCCTTGAGCGAGAAGTCCTCCGATGATCCCTGATAGCACATCACCCGTACCCGCTGTTGCGAGGTTTGACCCTCCGGTTGGGTTGATCGCGGCGGTGCCGTCTGGTGCAGCGACCACTGTGCCGGCACCCTTGAGCACGACGATCTTTCTCCACTTTGCCGCGTGGCGAAGAGCTATGCCGGGTCGGTCACTCTGCACCTGCTCGACTGAGAGGCCGGTTAGGCGTGCCATCTCTCCAGGATGGGGCGTTAGTATGAGATCCGCTGTGACAGTCCACCAATCCGGCGTCTGCGCGAGCGCATTTAATCCGTCGGCGTCAATCAACGCCGGCTTGTCTGCTCGTTCCAACATGGTGAGAAATCGTTCCGTCAGAGCGACTGTCACCTCTGACAAGCCCATGCCGGGCCCATACACCACGGATTTGGCGAGAGCGAGACCTTCGAGAATATCCGGAAGCCCATCCATGGAGATGCGCCCGTCGGTCTCCGGTAATGGGCGAAAAATCGCTTCGAGCACATGCGCCGCAACACTCTGCTGCACCAGGCGCGGCACGGCTGCCTCAACTAGACCGGCGCCCGCGCGGTATGCTGCAACCGAAACCAGCGCAGGAGCACCCATATAGTTGTGGGAGCCAGCGACCACCATGAGTCGCCCACTCACGCCCTTGTTGGAGGCAGCCGGGCGTTTTGGCAGGAGCCGCGCAATAAAATCGTCGGCAGGAACGAAGACCTTGATTCGGTCGGCGAGGTGGGCCGCGATTCCGACGTCGATCACCTCCGCTTTGCCGGCATACTCCGCGCCCGGATGCAGCACGACCCCGTACTTGAGAAAACCCATGCAGAGACTCTGATCGGCCTGAAACGCATCGCTGGAAATTGCGCCTGTATCGGAATCGACTCCGGTGGGGATATCGACGGCGATGGCGCGGCTCCCCGCGCTTCGGTGCTCGTTGATCGTGCGGAGGATATCTCTCAGGAGTCCCTCGGGAGGACGCGTCGAGCCGATCCCCAGCAACGCATCCACAATCACGTGACTCTCCCTTGCCACGGACCGCAGCATAACCTGACTTTCGTCCGACTCTGCCTCGATGACGTGGCCCGTGTAGCCCATCAGATCTTTGCGACGGAAGCTATGCACGACGACTCGGTATCCTCGTTGCCGAAGAACGTTGGCCGCAATGAGTCCGTCACCGCCGTTGTTACCCGGTCCGGCCAGGATCAAGATCTGGCCCCCGGCCGAAGCACGCGCCGCAGCCTGAGCGACGGCGTTTCCCGCCCTCTCCATCAAGGCTTCGAGCGAGGTGCCTTCTCGCACACACTCCTGCTCGATTTGCCGCATCTCGTCGGCAGTTACGACTTTGTTCGTCACTACTCGCCCCAGGCCACCACGAAGGCCACCGCATCGGAACGCGAGTGAGTGATGCTGATGTCGAAACTGCTCAGGCCCTCTATCTCGGCGATGCCTGCCGCCCTTCCGTGCAGAGTGACCTGCGGTTTGCCTCGGCGGTCGGGCAGAACTTCGATGTCCCTCCAACGAAGCGTGCGAATTCCCACACCCAACGCTTTGGAGACCGCCTCCTTGGCGGCGAACCTTCCCGCGAGGCTCTCGGCGCGGCCACGGCAGTGCGCAAGCTCGCCTGCCGTATAAATGCGATGCAGGAAGTGGTCTCCCCAACGAGCGCAGGCCGTCCGGATCCGCTCGATTTCGATTACGTCGATGCCGGTGGACATCTTCATCGTTTCTGTACTCTACCAATTGTGCGGAAAAATTCGGGCTACACTGTCGGGTGCGGGCGCCGGGCCCGGCGCCCGCGATTAATGGGGAGGAGGGGCAGTGAAGTCTGCGTATCTCGTTATGGGCGAGCCGGGGGTGGGAAAGACGACACTGATTCGGCAGGTTGTGAGTACGATGCGGCTCCGGGCGTCAGGGTTCTACACCGAGGATCTCCGCAGCCGCGGCGTGCGCGAAGGTTTCCGTATCGTGACCCTGGACGGAGAGACCGCTTTGCTCGCGGCAAGTGGTCATCCCGGGCCACTTCAAGTCTCGAAGTACGGCCTGGACCTGCATGAGTTTGAGCGAGTAGGCGTCGGAGCCCTGCAGCGAGGCGTGGAGCGCGGATACGTTCTCGTGGCCGATGAGATCGGTAAGATGCAGCTCTACTCGCGCGTCTTTCGACAGACCGTGTTCTTCGCAATCCGGGAAGGACATCCACTGCTCGGCACCGTTATGAGCGGCCGCAATGCCTACGCCGACCGAATCAAGGCGCACCGCAACGTCGAAGTGCTCGACCTCACGCCCTCGAATAGAGCAGAGGTGTACGCAGCGCTGCGTTCGAGATTTGTGTAGCCGCAGGGTCGATTAATTCCCGCGCACGGGCTCTTGACCCTCGGAAGGCATCGCCTGAACGCTGAGAGGAACCGAATGGATGAGCAAGTCGGAGACAAACAGCTGAACCTGATGTATACCTGCTCGACCGAACGGCAAGTTGTTGAAATCGATGACCAGGTTTGTGTCGGCTCCAGGCATCTCGACTTCGACATCGACCTGCGGGGGATCGGGAAGTATCTGCTGGCCGATCGGATCGACCATGCCGACCCGGACAGAGTGTCTCCCTCGGTCGAGCGCGAGAATGATCACCACGAAGAAGCGGGGGTACGCATTGGGGAGAGCAGGGAAATTGATGTTGCTGAAAATACCCATGGCGCTCAGCTTGCCATCGTCACTGGTCAGTGCGTAATCGCAGAGCAGCGCTGCCTTGACAACCGGTTGCATGACCCACCTTTCCGGATTCCGTCCTCATCTTAGCCTGGATTGTGTGCGGGCGAAGCCCGGATATTCCCGGCCTGAAAATGCGAAACGCGCGACCAACGGCCGCGCGTCTCTGGGAAGTCTCAAACCTGTTGCGTGCTGAGCCCGAGCCTTCCCTATTCAGTTGTCATTAGTCATAACGCCAGTGACATATAAATTGTAACGATATTTGACATAAAAGGCAATATACAAGATTAGGGATAGTTAGTCCTGCCTCACTATCCGCGCTCCAAGCCCCCGAAGTCGCTCGTCGATACGCTCGTAGCCTCGATCGATCAGCTCGATGTGGTCGATGGTGCTCGGGCCCGAGGCAATGAGAGCCGCCATTACCAAAGCGATACCGGCGCGAATGTCCGGACTTACAAACTCACGACCCCGCAGTGCCGACGGCCCAGACACGACGGCGCGGTGAGGGTCGGCCAGCACGATGTTGGCTCCCATTTGCACGAGGCGGTCTATGAAGAACATCCGCCCCTCGTACATCCAATCGTGGATGAGCGTCATCCCTTCGGCCTGAGTGGCCAGGACGATGAATATTGACGCAAGGTCGGTAGGAAACGCGGGCCAAAGGCCCGTGTGAATCTTCGACACCGCGAGCAAGCTGGCCGGGCGAATCTCCATCGTCCCGTCGTCGAGAAGGAAGTCTACTCCCATGCGCTCCAGGATGAGCAACACCATGTCGAGGTGCTCGGCCACAACGTTCCGGATTCTCACCTCGCCATTGGTGGCTGCTGCTAGAGCGGCGAAAGTTCCCGCCTCGACGTGGTCAGGCCAGACGTCTCCGGTTGCTCCGCCCAGGCCATGACGGCCACGAATCTGTATGATGTTGCTTCCAGCTCCGGTGATTTCCGCTCCCATGCGCGAGAGGAAACAGGCCAGGTTTGCGACGTGCGGTTCGCTCGCTGCGTTCCGGATGATTGTTGTGACCGGCTGCGCTGCCGCGAACAGCATGGCGTTCTCGGTGGCCGTGACTGAAGCTTCGTCCAGAAAGATGGTTCGAGCGCGGGCAGGCGTCGAAACCCGCCCGCAGTACAGGTCGTCGCAGGCGTCAAATTCCGCTCCGAGCGCTCGAAGGGCCTGGATGTGAGTGCGAATCGAGCGGGTGCCAATGGCATCGCCTCCGGGGTGATGCATGTTCGCCCGGCCACAACGGGCCAGCAGCGGCCCCATGAGCACGATGGAGGCACGGAGGCGCTCTACCAAACTCTCGGATGGGTGGTATGAGGCAACACCGGAGCAGTTGAGTCTCAAGCGATTTCGATCCACCGGTTCTACCGTGGCCCCTAGCTCACGAAGGATGGCAATCATGGTGGACACATCGGCGATGGCCGGCACGTTTTCGAGGTAGCAGTCGGCGTCGGTCAAGAGGCACGCTGCCATCATCGGTAGGACTGCATTTTTGTTGGCTGCAACTGCAATCTCGCCGCGGAGTGGTACGCCCCCTTCGATGAGAAACCTGGACATCAGAATCCCTTCTGTCGTTCTCCAGGCATTGTAGCGAGAACTGAGAGTCGGTAGATTCGGGCGTGTCACGCCCCCGAGCCGCCGCTTCGGACGTTTCAGAGCCGACGCAACAGCTCGTGAAGGCCCAAGGTTGCAATACTACCGCATGCGCTCGCGATTGCGTTTACGGCGTCATTGTTGAAGCGGCGCCAACCGCGGGTGTGACGCGTTGCCGAGCCACACAGCGTATGGGTTGTTTGCTCGGTCAAAGTGAGGCATCGAGGACAGTACCTCACCTCCTGCACGGTTGCGCCCAGAATCGAATCGATCAGGCTACCGGTAACACCGCCCACCGCTATGGCCGTTGACGATGAGAGGTCAAAGTCGAACGCGGCAGCTGATGCTATCGCAATCATTGCAGCGCCCGCGCCTGATGCCACCAAGCCCAAAATCGTCACAGCGCCCGAGCTTCCAACCGACACACGCCGCCAGGTTGCGATATCAATAGGCATCGAATGACTCCGCGCACCGACCTCGGTTGCCCATGTGTCCGCAGTCGCCGCGGCGATGGCGCCCGCGAAGGGCAACTGCCAGGGAAATGACGCATGGATCAGCGCGATGACGGCGAAAGCGGTTGGGACTCCGCCGTTCGCAAGGACCTGAACCGCGTCTCGTCTGGCTGACTTCGCGGATACACCCACTCTCTGAGACTTCGCCGCGGCAGTTCCGCGTGACAGCGCCGAAGACGTAACGAAGAAGAGCATTAGGACAAATGAGGAGCGAAGCCCACCGGCGGCAAAGACGGCCGTTCCGACGGCGGTTGATGCAACACCGCCGTCGACTGTGAGGACGCCTAGCCTCACAGCAAGCAAGGAGACGGCGGCCGACAGGGAGAGGCCGATGACAATGGCAACCCACACGATGCCAATGGTACCAGCGCAAAACCGCTTCGGCGTCGCTGAGACCGTAAAGTCGCATTGGAGGAAGTGTTTCCATGGGCGTAGCTTTGATCTGGGTTCTCGTCGTTTTTTCGATACTCATGAGCGTGCAGGCTGCCTAACCGAGGTGGGGCGCCTGGTAGACGCTCGCGGACATGTTGTCCGACTGACCGGTATCAATTGGTTTGGGCTCGAGACGTGCACCTTCGCTCCACACGGGCTCTGGGGCGCAACGGGAAGTCGATCATGACGCAAATCAAGCGGCTACTCGTATTGACCGGAAATCCGGGAGTTTGGTAGACTGCAGGAGAAGACGGCGGCAGGTGGTCGCCGGATTCTGTGTCTTTGCGCACCTTTACAATCGAAGAGAGAGATTCCAAAGAGTTTTGTGGATTGGACTGTCTGACTGATCCCTGG
>Ga0207416_1002590_pt1 | contig 19270 bp, 16 predicted proteins | sample PaiPotPPM11metaG_FD_184107 | JGI IMG/M metagenome (GOLD analysis project Ga0207416, IMG submission 184107) | Iron sulfur acid spring bacterial and archeal communities from Banff, Canada, to study Microbial Dark Matter (Phase II) - Paint Pots PPM... ...
GCAGCTTGCCGAGCTGCACGGCCCGCCAGTCGGTGATCCGCCCCCAGTCGCCGAGCGTGGGCAGCCGCCGGGTCCAGCGCAGCCGCCCGCCGATCTCGGCCTCGGCCTCGACCAGGTGCACGGCCGAGAACCCCCGCTTGCCGAGCACCACCGCGCACTCCATGCCCGCCGGGCCCGCCCCCACCACGAGCACGGCCCGGTCGGGCTGGGCCGCGCGGGTGAACACCTCCGGGTGCCAGCCGCGGCGGAACTCCTCGCCGGCGGTCGCGTTCTGCACGCAGCCAATGTGATTGAACGCTTCCTCGCGCAGGATGCAGAGATTGGAACCGGTGCATTCGCGGATCTCGTCCAGCCGGCCCTCCGCGATCTTGCGGGGCAGGAACGGGTCGGCTATAGCCTGCCGCGCGGCGCCGATCAGGTCGGCCGCGCCCGACCTGATCACCTCGGCCATCAGGTCCGGGCTGGAGTAACGGCCAACGGCGACGACCGGCTTGGTCGTCGCCTCGCGGACGCGGTGCGACCAGGGCCGCTGGCTGCCTTCGGGGTAGAACCGCGAGGTGCCGGAGTCCTCGGGCCAGGAGCCGACGGTCAGGTCCCAGAGATCGACGAGGTCGTCGGCCAGCTTGACCAGTTCCAGCGTCTCCTCGACCTCGATGCCGGGCAGCCCGTCGCGCCCGTCCACGCAGATCCGGGTGGCGATCGCGCAGTCGCCGCCGATCGCCGAGCGCACGGCCTCCAGCGTCTCCAGCCAGAGCCGGCCCCGGTCCGCCACGCTGCCGCCGTAGCCGTCCGTCCGCCGGTTCGTCACCGGGGAGATGAACTGGGTGAACAAGTAGCCGTGGGCGCCGTAGACGTAGATGATGTCGAACCCGGCGTCGCGGCCCCGCCGCGCCGCCTCGACCCACTGCCGTTGCACTCGCGCGATGTCGGCCGCGGTCATCTCCTTGGCCAGCGAGGCGAACCGGATCTCGGAGGCGAGCTGGCTCGGCGCGAGCCGGACCGCCCGCGACGCCCCGTTCAGGCTCGACGCGCCGCCGTGGTACAGCTCGAGCCCGGCCAGCGCGCCATGGGAGTGCACCTTCTCGGCGGTCAGCGAGAGCGCCCGGGCGTCGCCGTCGTCCCAGACGTTCGCGGCCACGTAGGGCACCTCGTCGGATTCGTCGGACACCGGGGCGTACTCCACGCACACCCCGCCCCACCCGCCTTCGGCCTTGATGGCCCGGAACGCCGCCTGCGTCCGCGGCTTGACGCTGCCGAACCCTGACGCGTGCGGCACCTGGTAGAAGCGGTTGGGCAGCGTCTTGGGCCCGATTGCTACCGGCTCGAACAAGATGGCGTGCCTGGGATCCATCGGGGGCCTTTCTTCGCCTTTGCGCCGGGGATCGGAGCGTAACCCGCCACCCCGCCGCCTGACCAGCGGCGCGGGGGTCCTGCCCCAGCCCGTGCGGCGGCGAAGCCGGCGCCGTCCGCGACGGCCGGCCCGGAGGGTCGGCCCGAGCGGACGGCACGCGGGGGGGTCCTGGGGGGTCGTCCCCCCCGGGCTAGCACCGCGGCCGGCCGGAGGCTGGCCCGAGCGGACGGCGCGCGGGGGGGTCTGGGGGGGTCGTCCCCCCGAGGCCAGCACAGTTCAGCGAGGATGGAGCGCATGGACCTACCTGTGATGCCGCCGGTGGCTCCGATGCTGGCCAAGCCCGTGAAGGGACTCCCGGACGGCGCGCTCAGCTTCGAGCCCAAGTGGGACGGCTTCCGGTCGATCGTGTTTCGCGACGGCGACGAGGTGGAGTTCGGCAGCCGCAACGAGCGCCCGCTCACGCGGTACTTCCCCGAACTCATGGCGGCGGCCAAGCAGAGCCTGCCCGAGCGGTGCGTGGTGGACGGCGAGATCGTCATACCCGACGCCGACCGGCGGCGGCTCGACTTCGAGGCGCTGCTCCAGCGGATCCACCCGGCCGACAGCCGGGTGCGGCTGCTCGCCGAGCAGACCCCCGCCGAGTTCATCGCGTTCGACCTGCTCGCGCTCGGCGGGGCCGGCTACATGGAGACCGAGTTCGCCGAGCGGCGCGCCCTGCTCGAGCAGGCCCTGATCGACGCCGGGGAGCGGTTTCACCTGACCCCGGCCACCCAGGACCGCGACGAGGCCATGCAGTGGTTCGAGCAGTTCGAGGGCGCGGGTCTGGACGGCGTGGTGGCCAAGCCGCTGGACGGCGTGTACGAGCCGGACAAGCGGGTCATGTTCAAGGTCAAGCACGAGCGGACCGCCGACTGCGTGGTCGCGGGCTACCGGGTGCATAAAAGCGGCCCCGACGCGATCGGCTCACTGCTGCTCGGCCTGTACGACGAGGCGGGCCGGCTAGCCAGCGTGGGCGTGATCGGCGCCCTGCCGCGGGCCACGCGGCACGAGCTGTTTACCGAGTTGCAGCCGCTGGTGACCGCGTTCGAGGACCACCCGTGGAACTGGGCCCGGCCGCAGGAGGGCGTCCGCAACCCGCGCGGGGCCGAGCACAGCCGCTGGAACGCGGGCAAGGACCTGGGATTCGTTCCGCTGCGGCCCGAACGCGTCGTCGAGGTGCGTTACGACCATATGGAAGGCACCCGGTTCCGGCACACGGCTCAGTTCGTCCGCTGGCGCACCGACCGCGATCCGAGATCCTGCGGCTTCGGCCAGCTCGAGGAGCCGGTGAACTTCAACCTGGCGGAGATCCTGACCCCCTGAACGGCCGCTGACCGGCCACGACGCGGCCGGGCGGCCGGGCCGCCCGCACCCGGGCGACGGCTTGTCCCGGCTGGCCCGGACAGGCCCGGACACGGGCCCCGATGTCGCCCAATTCGGGGTAGATCACATGTTGGCGTCTCTTAGTACTGATCATTGACGCCTGGGTCTGCCGAGGCTAACTTATGGCGTCACAGGGCTTCACAGAGCTCGCATTGTGAACGCTCACATCGGCGCCTGTGTCTGCATGCGTGCATGCGCACGGGCGCCGGAGCGGGCGCCCCGCCCTGACGATTTCCTGGAGGCCGGTAATGGAAAAGGTTCCACCCAAGGTCGATGAGGCGATCCAGACCCTCAACATGAAGGATGGGCCCACCCGGCGGAGGCTGATCGCGGGCACCGGGCTGTTCAGCGCGACGGCCGCGGCTTCCGCGCTGCTCGCGGCGTGCTCGTCCTCGAACAACCCCACAGCTTCAGGCGCGGTCGGCGACTTCCCCAAGGTCCCGAAATGGAAGTTCACCTTCGTCAACCACGTCACCGACATTCAGTTTTTCGTGCCGACCCGGTATGGCTTCGCCGACGCCGCCGCGCTGCTGGGGATACCCACGCCGCAGTGGACCGGGGCGAACAGCACCCAGTCGAACGCGGCGCCGCCCATGGTGAGCGCAATCAATACCGCGGTCGCGGCCGGCGTGAACGGCATCGCCACGACGGTCATCGACACCACGTCGTTCACGGCGCCCGTGGCCCGGGCCATGAGCGCGGGCATCCCGGTGGTCACCTACAACGCGGACGGCGCGGTGGGCGACCCCGGCACCAACCGGCTGGCCTACGTCGGCCAGGATCTCTTCCTCTCCGGCCAGGAGGTCGGCGGCCGTATCGCCTCGGCCATGCCGGCCGGCGGGACGGTGGTCGGCCTCATCGGCGACAAGAGCGCGCTCAACCTCGCGCCCCGCATTCAAGGTGCGTACCAGGTGCTCAATTCGTCGTCGAAGCACTTCAAGGTGCTGGCCGAGATCCAGACGGGCACCGAACTGACCCAGGTGACGACCAACGTCAACGAGTACCTCCAGGCCAACGGGCCCAAACTACAAGGCGTCTTCGGGGTGGACGGCACCACCAGCCAGGTTCTCGGCAGCGCGCTGCAGAAATACGGCCTGGTCGGCAAGCTCGCCTCGGGCGGATTCGACCTGAACCCGCCGACGCTGACCTCGGTCAAGGCGGGCACGCTCGGCTTCACCATCGACCAGCAGCCGTACATGCAGGGCTTCCTGCCGACCCTTTACCTGTATCTCTTCAACCTGTCCGGGGGACGGGTCACGCCCCCAGACACCGACACCGGGCTGCGGTTCGTGACCAAGGACACGGTCAGCGTCTATCTCGCGCCAACCTCCAGGTTCGAAGGATCGACCACGTCGGAGAAGTACATCACGAGGTCCGGCGCAATCGTCGCCTGACCGTTACGGGTTTTGTGCTTTTGAGAGAGACTGTCAGGGCTTGCGCTCACCGGGGAGGCCGGGCTGGGTGCCCGGCCTCCCCGCGGGCGTAACGGACGTGCGGCAGAACGGGAAGGCGACGTGAGCGAGATCACCGAGCCCAGGGCGGAAGCAGCGGTACCCGGCGGGCCCGCCCGAACCGGCGGGGAACGACCCCCCTGGCTGGAAGCGCTGCGGCGGGGCGGTACGTTCCTCATCCAGCAGCGCGAGGCCAGCGTCTTCGTGGTGCTGGTCGCGCTGGTGATCTACTTCTGGCTGAGCGCTCCCGACTTCGGGACCAAGCTCAACTTCATCAACCTCACGCAGGGGATCGGGTCGGCGTACGCGATCGTCGCCATCGGCGAGGTGCTGCTGCTGGTCTGCGGTGAGATCGACCTGTCGGTCGGCTTCATCTGGGCTCTCGCGCCGTTCCTCATGCATTACTTCATCGACTTCTACGGCATCCCGGTGCCCCTGGCGATCCTGTTCGCCTGGGCCTGCGGTGCCGGGATCGGGCTCATCAACGGCCTGATCAGGGTGGTGCTCAACGTGCCCTCGTTTATCGGCACGCTGGGCATGTCGTTCCTCCTCTACGGCCTCATGCTGGTCACGTCGAACGCCGAGGCGGCGGCCATTCCCCCGCGCGCCACGGGGTTCTTCCAGGAGTATTTCGGGGCGTATGCCTGGTCGGAGATCATCTGGGCGGTCGTGCTCGTGGCGATCTTCCACACGGTGCTGACCCGGACCCGGTGGGGCCTGTACACGATCGCGGTGGGCGGGAACTTCACCGGCGCGGCCGAGTCGGGCATCAACGCCGGAAAGATCAAGATCGGCAACTTCATGATCACCGGCTGGCTCGGGGCGGTCGCCGGGATCATGGAGGCCTTCCGGAACAACACGATCGATCCCAGCGCGGGCGGGTACACCCCGATGTTCTACGCCGTCGCAGCCGCGGTCATCGGCGGTACCGCGCTGGCCGGCGGGTCCGGCACGGTCCTGGGCGCGCTGCTCGGCATGCTCGTGCTGGCCACGCTGACGGACGGCTTCAACCTGAAGGGCATCAGCGCCGACCCGTTCAACATCATCCTCGGCATCGCGATCATCGCCGCCATGGTGGCCAACGTGTATCTGACCCGGCTGAGAAGGGCAGGCAGAACCTGATGACCGCGCAACCGCAGGACACCAGGACGGAGGGGCCGGGCACGCCGGGCACCGAGGTGCTCCGGGTCGAGCACGTCGCGAAGAGGTTCGGCGCGGTCACCGCGCTCACCGACGTGAACCTGCGCCTGGACCAGGGCGAGGTGCTGGGCCTCATCGGTGACAACGGCGCGGGCAAATCCACCCTGCTCAAGATCCTTTGTGGCTTTCACAAGCCGGACAAGGGCCGGATCATGGTCATGGGCCAGGAGGTCGTGCTCAAGTCCGTTGACCACGCCCGCTCGCTTGGCATCGACGCGGTGTACCAGGATCTGGCCCTGATCGATCAGCTCAGCGTGTACCACAACATGTTCCTCAACCGGGAACGCGTCTACTGGCCGCTGCTGAACAACCGGGTGATGAAGAGGCTGGCCCGGCAGTACCTGGACGAGATGGGGGTGCAGATCCCGTCGGTCAAGGTCGAGGTGGCCAAGCTCTCCGGCGGCCAGCGCCAGGCCATCGCGGTGGCCAGGTCGGTGTACACGGACGCGAAGATCCTGCTGCTGGACGAGCCGCTGGCCGCCATGGGCGTCAAGGAGGCGGCCCTCATCCTGGACCTGGTCAGCGACCTGAAGAGGCGCGGCAACGTCTCGGTGATCATCATCGCGCACAACTACGGACAGGTCCTGCAGGTGTGCGACCGGGTCAACCTGCTCCAGGGCGGCCAGATCACCTTCGACAAGCGCAGTGCGGACACCTCGGTGGCCGAGCTCACCGAGATGGTCGTCGCCGAGTACCGCCGCGCCCTCGAGGAACGCCAGCGCGCCGAGGGCAAGCGCCCCGCCTAGCGCGACGCCGGCGAGCTAGACCGCCACGTACTCGATGCCGGCCAGCTGGCAGAAGACCTGCCAGGACGCGGCGTGGTGGCCGAGGTTCATCACCTCGTGATGCGGGCCCCCCGCGGCGAGCCAGCCGTTCAGGCAGGCGCGCAACCCGGTGGCCGGGCGGAACTGGCCGTAAGGCATCTCCAGGGCCGGCAGGACCTGGGTGTCCAGGTTCTCGCCCTCGGCCACGACCAGCCGGAACCGCTCGCCGCCCAGCGACACCAGCGTGGCCAGCGTGGCCGGCCCCGGCTGGTACTGGAACAGGAACGTCGGCGGGTCGTCCAGCCGGCCGATGCCCAGCGGCCGCTTGATCAGCTTCACCGGGCGGTCGGTCCGGGCCACCTTCCAGTTGCCCTCGCCCATGTGGCTCATCAGCACCGAGTCGGACGGGAAGTCCATCGCGTACATCTCGGTGAAGTGCGCGTCCCCGATCAGCGTGTGCCCGGCCGAGACCAGGCAGGCGGTCAGCACGTCGCCCTCGGCGGCGTAGCCGTAGCCGCGGGCCATCAGCGTGGACGCGGCGGCCAGCGGCAGCCGGGCGAACCGGCCGTCCTCCCCGATCGCGTCGAAGTGCGCGGTGTACGCGCCGTAGCCGCCCGCGTCGAGGATGCGCTGGATCGCGACCTGCATCCGCGCGTGGTCGGCGCGTTCGGCGGCGGACAGCCGCGGGTCGATCTCGAACTGCGCGTCCTCGAACGCGATGACCTCGGCCACCGCGTCGTCGCTGACCGTCTGCATGCCGCGGTACAGGTCCCCCGGCGCCACGGCCAGGATCTCCGGGCCCAGGCTCCGGATCAGCGCGCTCTCGTCCACCCGGATGTCGCCCATGTCGTTCATCGCGTACCCGAACAGCGCCACCTTCAGCGACTTCCACGCGGTGACCGCGGCCGCCGCCCGGGCCCACCGGCCGACGTCGGCGCGGAACTCCTCGCTACGCCAGTCGTCGGTCAGCACGCTGAACCTGCGCCCCGCGCGGACCATCGCGTTGGCCGTGTCCTGCGCGCCGTGCACCCCCTGGTTGTAGGTCATGTCGGCCATGTCCCAGGCCGGGGTGACCGAGGGCTCGGGCTGGATGTTGGCCAGCAGGATCGGCAGCCGCGACTCGTTCAGCAACCGCGCGACGCGCATCGCAGGCCCGTAGGTCAGCATCACGACCATGACCCCGTCGAGCCCGGCACCCTCGAACTCGCGCATCGCGCGCTCGGCGTCCTCGCGGTACTTGATCGGCTTGCTCGGGGTGAACTCGGCCACGTCCGCCAGGTGCGCGGCGATCTCGGCCGCGTAGCCGGCCTGCCGCTCCGCGATGCCGGGGATCATCTCGTCGTACAGGTCCTGCATGATGCCCAAGATCCCGATCCTGGGGCGAGCGTTAGACATCACATTCCTCCAGAACGAATTCCGGCGCGGGTGGTTCGCAACCGCGCGGCTGGTTCGGCCATAGCTAGTCAGCGCTGCCCGTACTCCTCGGTGTACCGGCGGTGCAGCGCGTCGATCTGGGTCTGCGGGATCGCGGGGATCGGGTCGCCGAAGGCCCGGGCCAGGTGCACCGTGCGCGCGACGTCCTCGCACATCACGGCGGCCTTGACCGCGTCCCGGGCGGTGCCGCCGATGGTGAACACGCCGTGGCTGCGCATCAGCACCGCGGGCGAGCGATGCCCGGCCAGGGTGGCCACGATGCCGCGGCCGATCTCGTCGCTGCCGATCAGCGCGAACGGCCCGACCGGGATCTCGCCGCCGAACTCGTCGGCCATGGCCGTGATCACGCACGGCACCGCCTCGCCGCGCGCGGCCCAGGCCGTGGCGTAGGCCGAGTGGGTGTGGACCACGCCGCCCACGTGCGGCATCTGCCGGTACACGTACGCGTGCGTCGCGGTGTCGCTGGACGGGCGGTACCCGCTGGGGTTGAGGTCGCGGTCGTCGAGGGCCTGGCCGCCGGTGTCGCAGACCACCATCGCCTGCGGGGTCAGCTCCGCGTAGCCCACCCCGCTCGGCTTGATCACCATCAGGTCCGTCCCCGGCACCCGCGCGGAAATGTTCCCCGATGTCCAGGCGACCAGGCCGGCCGCGGCCAGCTCGGCGTGCAGGTCACAGACCGACCGGCGGATCTCTTCCAGCTTCCCGGCCGGGCCGGCGGCGCTCATGAGCGGCCTTCCGCGTCCGTCGGGGCCAGGACCCGGTCGCGCAGGTCGCGCAGCCGGTGCATGACCTCGTTGCCGCCCCGGCCGAAGTAGTCGTGCAGCAATAGGTACTCGGCGTACAGCCGGTCGTAGACGTCGGCGCTGGCCGGGTCGGGGAGGTAGACGGCGCGGCGCCGGCCGCCCATCGCCGCCGCGGCGGCGGGCACGGCGGGGTAGCAGCCCGCCGCGACCGCCGCGTGGATGGCCGAGCCCAGCGCGGGGCCCTGCTCGGACGTGATCAGGCTGAGCGGGCGGCGGGTCACGTCCGCGTAGACCTGCATCACGAACTCGCTGCGCATCAGCCCGCCGGCGATCACCAGCTCGTTGACCGGCACGCCGGACGAGCCGAACGCCTCGATGATGACCCGGGTGCCGAACGCCGTCGACTCGACCAGGGCCCGGTAGATGTCCGGCGCCCGGGTCGCGAGCGTGAGCCCGACGATGGTCCCCGACAGCGCGTGGTCGACCAGCACGCTGCGGTTGCCGCTGAGCCAGTCGAGCGCGATCAGGCCGTGCGCGCCGACGGGCTGCGCGGCCGCCTCCTCGTCGAGCAGCGAGACCACGGAGACGCCGCGCCGTTCAGCCTGGCGAATGTATTCCGGCGGCGTGGCGTGCTCGGCGCACCAGGCGAAGAGGTCGCCGACGCCGCTCTGCCCCGCCTCGTAGCCCCAGAGCCCGGCCACGATGCCGCCGTCGGCCACGCCGCACATCCCGGGCACCTCGGCGAGCGCGCGGCCGTTCATCACGTGGCAGGTCGAGGTGCCCATGATCGCCACCATCTGGCCGGGGGCAATCGCGTCCGCGGCGGGCGGGGTCACGTGCGCGTCCACGTTGCCGACCGCGACCGCGATCCCTTCGGGCAGGCCCGTCCAGCCGGCCGCCCGGCTGGTCAGCGAGCCGGCCCGGGCGCCCAGCGGCAGGATCGGGTGCTCGAGCTTGTCCGCGGCGAAGCCCGCGAACCGCGGGTCGAGCCTGGCCAGGAACTCCCGGCTCGGGTACCGGCCGTTCTGGCGGATGCCCTTGTACCCGGCCGTGCAGGCGTTCCGCGTCTCGGTACCGGTGAGCTGCCAGATGATCCAGTCCGCGCCCTCGATCCAGCGCGCGGCCCGCTGGTAGACCTCCGGATCCTCGTCCAGGAGCTGCAGGCCCTTGGCGAACTCCCACTCCGAGGAGATCTTCCCGCCGTAGCGCCCGATCCAGGGCTCGTGGCGCTCGTGCGCCAGCGCGTTGATCCGGTCGGCCTGGGGCTGGGCCGCGTGGTGCTTCCAGAGCTTGGGGTAGGCGTGCGGCCGGGCGGCGAGCCCGGGCAGCCGGCACAGCGGGGTCCCGTCCGCCGCGGTGGGCAGCACGGTGCACGCGGTGAAGTCGGTGCCGATCCCGACCACCCGCGCCGGGTCGATCCCGGCGCTGGCCACCGCCGCGGGCACCGCGTGCCGCAGCACGTCGCAGTAGTCCTCCGGGTCCTGCAGCGCCCAGTCCGGCGGCAGCGGCTCACCGGTGGCCGCGAGTACCTCGTCCATCACGCCGTGCCGGTAATCGTGGGTGGCCGTGCCGAGCTCGGCCCCGTCGCGGACCCGCACCACCAGGGCACGCCCGGACAGCGTGCCGAAGTCGACGCCGACCACGCAGGCGTCCCGGTTGTTAGCGCTAACAGCGGCGCCCCGCTGGCTCTGGTCCACTCTCGTCCTTCCCACTGAGGTTCAGCGCCGGGGCCGTGCCGCGCTGGCGCGCACGATGAGCTCCGGGGCGACCGGTAGCCGGGCACCAGGCACCGGGCGCCCGCCGATACGGTCGACGAGCAGCCGCAGAGCCTGCCTGCCGAGTTCTCCGAAATCCTGCCGCACCGTGGTCAGCGGGGGCAAGAAGTACGCCGATTCGGGTATGTCATCAAACCCGACCACGCTCACGTCGGCCGGGACCGCGCGGCCGTGCTCGCCGAGCGCGCGGAGCAGGCCCAGGGCCATCTGGTCGTTGGCGCAGAACACGGCGGTCACCTCGGGCATCGCCGCGAGCTGGTGCCCGATCTCGTAGCCCGAGCGCGCAGACCAGTCCCCGCGCACGATCTCCGGCTCCGGGGTGTCCGCCTCCTGCAGCGCCTGCGACCACCCTTCCGCGCGCTCGCGGGCGTCCAGCGTCGAGTCCGGCCCGCCCACGTAGTGCACGGTGTCGTGGCCCAGGTCGAGCAGGTACCGGGTGGCCCGGAACGCCCCGGCCATGTTGTCGATGGCCACCGAGTCCAGTGGCGCGCGGGTGCCGCAGCCCACGGCGACCAGCGGCACGTCGGTGGTGACCCCGGCCAGCGCCTCGAGCGCGGGCATCTCCGACGCGATCACGATGATCCCCTCGACACCCTGGCCCAGGAACCGCTCCACCGCATCCTGCACCGAGCGGCGTTCGAACGCCGACAGGCTGGCGATCGTCACCGCGTAACCGTCGTGCGCGGCCCGCTCGATGCCGTAGAGCATCGAGGCCGGCCCGTAGAGCGTGGTATCGAAGGTGATCACGCCGAGCGTGTGGGTGCGCCCGGTGACCAGCGTGCGCGCCGCGGCGTTGGGCCGGTACCCGAGTTCGCGGATCGCGGCCATGACGTCCGCCCGGGTCTGCGGCCTGACGTTGGGATGATCGTTCAGTACCCGGGACACGGTCTGATGGGAGACGCCGGCCAGCCTGGCCACGTCCGCCATGACCGGTCGCGCCGTCGGCCCGCTCGCCGTAGACGCCACGCAGCCCCCTAAGTTCCAGCGATCGCCAACCCGTGCGGCGCGGCGTCATCGCCGCAGCGCTTGTTACCGCTCACAGCGCTGCGATCAGGCAGCACGCCCGGGTCTCCGCTAAGAATAAGCGACATAACGTGCGCGGGCACGCCGCTCTCCCGGCCCGGCTGGCGTCACCCGCCGGCCCCGTGCCGCACGCCCGGCCGCCGACGCCGCGCTCGGCGGGCCCGTTGTCGCGCTCCCGGCCATTCTTGCCGTGGTCGCCGCGATCACGGCCACGCCGTCCGCCGGGTGCCGCGCTCGCCTCGGCGGACGGCCACGGCCCGGGGCCCGGTTCAGGTGCGGCGTCACCTGATCCGGCCCCGGTCGCGCCCATCGAGGTGATTCGAGGCGCCCGGCGACCTGGCCGGGCTGCACGCGCTGGTCCGGGCCGGCACCCGGCTGCGGCGGTTCCGGCCGGCCGGCTTCCCGGCTCGCTATGTGTCCGCGGAGCGTAGGCTCGGCGCCCCTGGTTAGCCGGCCAGGAGAACGGCTCGATGTTTCCCCACATCGGGCTATCATGTTCCAAATCTCATAGTGGGCGCCCTGGGGGGATAATGGACTATCGCATACGTTCCGGCGACACCTTGACCGGCATTGCCGCGAAATTCCACGTAAACCTCGCGGCGCTCGAGGAAGCCAATACGCAGATCACCGATCCCGACCTGATCTTCGTTAACGAATTAGTACACATACCAGGCTCGGCCGCTACCGTCACCACCACGTCGGTCCCCGCCGCCGTCGTGGTCTACATCGTGCGGCCGGGTGACACCATGAGCGAGATCGCGGCGGCGCACAATCTCAGCCTAGCGGCGCTGGAGGCGGCCAATCCGCAGGTGACCAACCCCAACCTGATCAATCCCGGGGACGTTCTCAACCTCGTGGGCGAGGGCCCGCCCCGCCCGACGGCGATATCGTCGGCCGGGGCCATCCCGATCGGCGAGGTGACCTACGCCGCGTTCGACGGCGGAGGGGACATAACGTCCTGGATCACCCAGGCCTGCGAGATCATGGGCGTGCCCGCGGCCGGCTGGCTGCTCGGTTACCGCACGCTGTGCGTCCGGGAATCCTCGTATCGCGCGAACGCGATCAACGACTGGGACAGCAACGCCTATGGCCCGATCCAGGCCGACGGCTATCCGCTGCATTGTTCCCGCGGGATCGCCCAGTGCATCCCGGATACGTTCGCGAGCAATCACGTGGCCCGGACCAGCACGGACATCTACGACCCGGTGGCCAACATCGCGGCCTCGATGCATTACGTCATGTCCTGCTACGGAGTTTCCCCCGACGGCTCCAACCTGGCCGCCCGGGTTCAGCAGGCGGACCCCGGCCGCAGCCCCTGCGGGTACTGAGCGGGCCGGCCCCGCCCGGCGGCCGGGCCGCGTCCGGGCTGGCCGCGCGGGCCCGCGAGGGCCGAGCGCGTCATTTGACACCTTCCATGACCTGACCCGAGACTTGCTCTCGGGTCAGAAAGGATGTCGGTGACCGGCATGCGGATCGCGCTGTTCGTGACCTGCCTGGCCGACACCCTGTTCCCGGACGTGGGCCGGTCCACCACGGCGCTGCTCGAGCGCCTGGGCCACCGGGTGGTGTTCCCGCAGGCCCAGACGTGCTGCGGGCAGATGCACGTCAACACGGGCTACCAGCGCGAGGCGCTGCCGCTGATCCGCCGGTACGTGGAAACGTTCGAACCCTACGAAGTCATCGTCGCCCCGTCCGGCTCCTGTGTCGGCTCGATCCGGCACCAGCACGCGATGGTGGCCCGGCGCTGGGGCGACGACCAGCTCGCCCGGCGGGCCGAGGCCGTCGCGGCGCGGACGTTCGAACTGTCTCAGCTCCTGGTCGACGTGCTCCGGGTCGAGGACGTGGGCGCCTACTACCCGCACCGGGTCACCTACCACCCGACCTGCCACTCGCTGCGGCTGCTGCGCGTCGGCGACCGGCCGCTGCGGCTGCTGCGGCAGGTGGCCGGGCTGGACCTGGTGGAGTTGCCCGAGGCGGACGTCTGCTGCGGGTTCGGCGGGACGTTCGCGGTCAAGAACGCCGACACCTCGACCGCGATGCTGGCCGATAAGATGCGCAACGTGCTCGGCACCCGGGCGGAGGTATGCACGGCCGGCGACAGCTCGTGCCTGATGCACATCGGCGGCGGCCTGTCCCGGCTGCGCACCGGGGTACGCACGGTCCACCTGGCCGAGATCCTCGCCGCCACGCAGGAGGCGGGGTGAGCACGTTCCTGGGCCTGCCGGCCAGCACCGCGCCGCGCGGGGTGGGGCACCTGCGGGGCAGCGAGCCGTTCCCGGCCGCGGCGCGGCGGGCCCTGGCCGACAGCCAGCTCCGGCGCAACCTCGGGAAGGCGACCACCACCATCCGCGCCAAGCGCGCCGCGGTCGTGGCCGAGCTGCCGGACTGGGAGCAGCTCCGCGAGGCGGGCCGGGCCGTCAAGACCGAGACCCTGCGGCACCTGGACCGCTACCTGGAACAGCTCGAGGCCCAGGTCAGCCAGCGCGGCGGGACCGTGCACTGGGCGCGGGACGCCACCGAGGCCAACGCGATCGTGACCGGTCTCATCCGCGACGCCGGCGCCACCGAGGCGGTCAAGGTCAAGTCGCTGGCCACCGACGAGATCGGGCTCAACGACGCGCTGGCCGCGGCGGGCATCACGGCCTACGAGACCGACCTGGCCGAGCTCATCGTCCAGCTCGGGCACGACCGGCCGTCGCACATCCTGGTCCCGGCCATCCACCGCAACCGGGCCGAGATCCGGGAGATCTTCCTGCGCGAGATGGGCGACGTGGACCCGGGGCTGACCGATGATCCGCCCGCGCTGGCCGAGGCGGCCCGGCTGCACCTCCGGCGCAAGTTCCTGTCCGCGCGGGTGGGGATCAGCGGCGCGAACTTCGCCGTGGCGGAGACCGGGACGCTGTGCGTGGTGGAGTCCGAGGGCAACGGGCGGATGTGCCTGACCCTGCCGCAGACGCTGATCACCGTCATGGGCATCGAGAAGGTGATCCCGACCTGGCGGGACCTCGGCGTGTTCCTGCAGTTGCTGCCCCGCTCGTCCACGGGCGAGCGGATGAACCCCTACACCTCGATGTGGACCGGGGTGACGCCGGGCGACGGCCCGCAGCGGTTCCACCTGGTGCTGCTGGACAACGGGCGGACCGCCGCGCTCGCCGACCCGGCCGGCCGCCCGGCGCTGCACTGCATCCGCTGCTCGGCCTGCCTGAACGTGTGCCCGGTCTACGAGCGCACCGGCGGCCACGCCTACGGCTCGGTCTACCCGGGCCCGATCGGCGCCGTACTCTCGCCGCAGCTCACCGGCGTGGAAGACAACGCGTCGCTGCCCTACGCGTCCTCGCTCTGCGGCGCGTGCTACGACGCGTGCCCGGTGAAGATCGACATCCCCTCGCTGCTGGTCCACCTGCGGGCCCGGCACGTCGAAGAGGCGCGCCGCGACCAACGGCGGCCCGGCGCCGAGGCGATCGCCATGGCCGCCGCGTCCTGGGTCATGGCCGATCCGGGCCGCTACGCCGCGGCGCAGCGCGCCGGGAGGTCCGGCCGCCTGCTCAGCCGCGGCGGCCGGATCCGTTCGCTGCCGCCGCCGCTGTCGGCCTGGACCCGGGCCCGGGACGTGCCCGCGCCGCCGCCCCGGACGTTCCGTGAGTGGTGGCGCGCCGAGCACCGGGACCCCCCGTGACCGGCCGGGACGAGGTACTGGCCCGGATCCGGGCCGCGATCCGCGACGGTGCGCCGGCGGCGGGCGGCGGGCCAGCCGAAGGTTACGGAGCCGCCTCGGTCGAAGCCGTTCAAAGTCAATTGATTTTTCGAACGGAGGGTGAGCTCGCTGGCCCGGCCCTGCTGGACCTGCTCGAGGAGCGGCTCATCGACTACCGGGCCACGGTCCGGCGCTGCGCTCCCCCGGACCTGGCGGCCGAGGTCGGCGCGGCGCTGACCGCGCGCGGAGCCCGCCGCGTGGTGGTGCCGCCGGGCCTCTCCCGGCTCGCGCTGCCGCCGGGCGTCGAGGCCGTGCCCGACGACGGCCTGGCCCCGGCCGAGCTGGACGGCCTCGACGGCGTGATCACCGGCGCCGCGGTCGCGATCGCCGAGACCGGGACCATCGTCCTGGACGGCTCGCCCGATCAAGGCCGGCGGGCCATCACGCTCGTCCCCGACTACCACCTGTGCCTGCTGCACGCGGCCCAGGTCGTGCACCTGGTGCCCGAGGCGGTCGCCCAGCTGGAGGCCACCGCGGACCGGCCCCTGACCTGGATCAGCGGGCCGTCCGCGACCAGCGACATCGAACTCTCCCGGGTCGAGGGCGTGCACGGCCCGCGCACGCTCGAGGTGATCCTGGTCGACCCCGCCTGACCGGGGGTTCCCGACGGAGCGGTGCGGCACTGGCCGTTGTACCTGACGACGGAAACGAGGCGGCCTTAGGGTGAAGGCATGCTGGTCGAGATCAGCAGCGAGGCGGCCGGCTTCGTCCGCGACCGGGGCGGCCGGCTGTGGGTCTGGGCGGCGCATCGGCTTGCGCGGCCGACGCCACCCCCGGGTCGAGGCATACTGGGACGGCTGCCTGATGGCGATGACGTAGGCCTCGCGAACGTTCGTCAGCTCGCCCGCGGCTCGCCGCGGTAGGTGCCGAACGACCAGTGGTTGCCCTCGGGATCGGTCACGGCGAAATCCCGGGAGCCGTAGTCGGTGTCGTGCAGTTCGCGCAGCACGGTGGCCCCGGCCGCGACGGCCCGGGCGAACAGCCCGTCGGGGTCGTCGGTGACCACGTAGGCGCCGAACGTGCCCGGCCGCAGCGGCCAGGGATCCTCGCCGCCCGCCTCGCCCGCCGAGCCGAGCATGATCCCGCCGCCCGGGGGCCAGGAAAGCTGCGCGTGGTGCACGCGGTCTCCCTCGCCGTAGACGACGGTCTCCTCGAAGCCGAACGCGTCGACCAGGAACCTGATCAGCCCGCGGGCGTCGCGCGCCCGGAGCGTCGGCCAGACTTGCGGTGGTGGTGTCTTGTCGCTCATGCCACCGAGCCTGCCCCGCCCGGCCCGCGCTGGCTTGGACGTTTCGGAAGCGCGTCCGGGACGGTCCGGAATTCCTCGGCGACCCAGGTCGACGGCGGGCAGCCGGCCAGTTCGCGGAACTCGCGGGCCAGGTGGGCCTGGTCGTAGTAGCCGTGGTCGGCGGCCAGGCGGGCCAGCGACGGCGGTTCCCCGGCGGCGGCCAGGACCTGCAGCCGCCGTCGCGCCCGGTCGAACCGGACGACCCGGGCCGCGGTCTTCGGCGTCAGGCCGGTCTCCTCGTGGAACCGGCTGCGCAGGTGACGGTCGCTCCAGCCGGTCTCGCTCGCCAGCGCGGCCACGCCGCAGCGGCCGCCGGAGGCGAGCAGCCGGCCCCAGGCGTGGCCGACCTCGGCGCTCACCGGCCGGGTATCCCGGGCCAGGCCGAGCCGCGCGCTCAGCAACCGGTCGAGGACGGCGAACCGCCCCGGCCAGTCCGGGGCCTCGCGCATGCGCTCCACGATCTGGTCGGCGAGCGGCCCGAGCACCGCGGGCCCGTCGACGTCGAGGCCGGCCAGTTCGCTGGCCGGGAAGCCGAGCAGCGCCCGGGCGCCGAGCGGGCTGAGCTGGAGCTGGACCCCCGACTGCCGGCCCTCGTGCGTGATCAGCGCCGGCACGGTGTGCAAGCCGCCGACCAGGGCGCGGTAGCTGCCCGGAAGCTGGCGCGGATCGGGATGCCCGGCCAGCGTGAGCGGGTCGTCCAGGGTGAAGATCATGGTCAGGTAGGGCGAGGGCAGGCCCCGGTGCCGGCCCGGCGGCAGGCCGGTCTGACGGTACCCGGAGTACCAGGCGATGAACGGGCGCAACGCGGGCGCCGGCGCGCACCGCACCGACTCGTTGATGCGGTGGCCCGCCGCGCCCGGCTGGATCGGGTCCATGCCTTCCATCATCGCGCGTCTGGCCCGGGACGGACCGCGGCAACCCCGGCTGACCTCGGCCAACCGGGTGCCGCGCGGGGCCGGGCCCGGGCTAGGCCGCCTGGCGCCAGCGCTCGGCCTCGTTCCGGCTGTCGGCGTGCAGGGGAATGGCGGCCCGGCGGCGCGCGGCCGCCCAGGCGATCTCCCGGCCGGTATCGGGACGCTTGAACACCAGCCACAGCGGGATCCCGACCATGGCCGCGAAGATCACCGTGACCAGCGGAATGTTCAGCCAGAACCACGTAGGCACGGCTGCCTCCTCTCGGTTGGGCCGGACGGCGCTATCCGCCGGCCTCTCGGTGCATTCAGCCTGCCGGGCTAGTTTCTGCGGCCGCTCTGAACGGCCTCGGCAGGCCCAATGAGCACGCAGAGGCATTGGTGAACAACAGAAGGTGAATGGCCCGGCTCAGGCCGAGTGGGTATTCCAGCCCCGGGGCGGCCGGGGCCAGCGCCCAGCCCGACGGCGGTCGCCGCGGACCAGCGCGCGAAGCGCCTCGTCCGGGTCCTCGGTGTCCTTCAGCCAGGTCAGGGCCGTGACGAACACGACGGGAGCGAGGCAGAGGGCGGGCACCGCCCACATGACCGCGGTGGCGAGTTCCTGGTCCGCCACCGGGCTCAGCCCCGGCGGATGCTGGTACGCCCGGAACCACACCGCCTGGGAGAACCCGAGGATGTAGGCCAGAATCCAGATCGTCCACATCGCCACGGCGGCGAAGACGGCGCGCAGCGGGCGCGGCAGCCTGGGCAGCAGCGGCGGTGCCTCGACGAGTTCCAGCCACAGCGCGGTGCCCGCGGCGGCCAGCGTGACCATCTCCGCCACCGCGAGACCGGGCCGCGTGGCCAGCGCGTCGACGCTGACCGGCAGCCGCCAGGCGACTACCGTCCCCATGAACGCCAGCAGGATCACGGCGCCGCGGGCGAACCCGGAACCCGCCGGGCCGGGCCGGTCCACGCCGCCCCGGACCAGCCGCCGCAGCCCGGGCAGCCGCCCCGGCGCGCCGAGCGCGAGCAGGGCCGGCACCACGGTCGCGAACACCGTGAACTGGAGCGCCTCGGCGAACGCGTACCGCCGGGCGTAGTTCGCCGCGGGCGGCAGCAAGCTGAGCAAGGCCACCGCGGCCGCGGCCAGGAGCAGCCAGGACCGTCTCCGCGGCAGCCGACTCATGGCAGCATCAGACCACGAGTGCCGGCCCGCTGTCATCGCCCTGGGGAGGTCACCGTCCTGGACACCGCCGCGGCGGAGGCCGTCTCCGCAGGGCTGCTGGTCGCGGTGCTGGCCTGCGCGGTCGTGCGCCCCTGGGGCTGGCCCGAGGCGGTCGTGGCGGTCCCGGCCGCGGCCCTGGTCATCGCGACCGGCGCGATCTCGCCGCATCGCGCGTGGGCGCAGGCGCAGCGGCTCGGCCCGGTGATCGGCTTCCTGGCCGCGGTGCTGGTCCTGGCCCAGCTTTGCGACGACGAGGGGCTGTTCCGGGCGTGCGGCGCGTGGCTGGCGCGCGGCTGCGCCGGGCAGCCCCGGCGGCTGCTAGCCCGGGTCTTCGTGATCGCCTCGGTGATCACCGCCGTGCTCAGCCTAGACGCCACGGTGGTGCTGCTCACGCCGGTGGTGTTCGCGACCGCGGCCCGGGTGGGCGTCCGGACCCGGCCGCACGTGTACGCCTGCACCCACCTGGCGAACTCCGCGTCGCTGCTGCTGCCGGTGTCCAACCTCACCAACCTGCTCGCGTTCGCGGCCAGCGGGCTGTCGTTCACCCGGTACGCCGGGCTCATGGCGCTGCCCTGGCTGGCCGCGATCGGTACCGAGTACGTGGCCTTCCGGCGCTTCTTCCGAAATGATCTGAACGCCACCGCGGCGCCGCCTCCGGCCGCCGAGCCGGCGGAGGTTCCGCGGGTGGCCCTGGTCGTGCTGGCCGGCACGCTGGCCGGGTTCGCGGCCACGTCGCTGGCCGGGATAAACCCGGCCTGGGCCGCCGCGGCCGGAGCCGCGGTGCTCGCCGCGGCGGCGCTGGTCCGGCGGGAGACCACCCCGGCGGCTATCTACCGCGCGGCGGGCGTCCCGTTCCTGGTCTTCGTGGTTTGTCTTGGCCTTGTGGTGGCGGCCGTGACCGTGAACGGGCTGGGCGGGGCGCTGGGGCGGGTGATGCCCGCCGCGCG
>Ga0207416_1002591_pt1 | contig 19268 bp, 15 predicted proteins | sample PaiPotPPM11metaG_FD_184107 | JGI IMG/M metagenome (GOLD analysis project Ga0207416, IMG submission 184107) | Iron sulfur acid spring bacterial and archeal communities from Banff, Canada, to study Microbial Dark Matter (Phase II) - Paint Pots PPM... ...
GTGGGATAGCGAGCGGCAGGCCACACGACCGCGGGCAATTGCCTCGCCTACCGGCGGTCGATCAGGCGGCCAGCCATCCGTACGGAGGACGGCTAGCCGGGCGGACGGCAAGCCGACGGCTGGCCGGGCGGGCGAATGGGCAGGGCCAAAACGGTATTGGCGCAATGGCCCCTTGGCGCAGATCTATTGGCTCGTTGGCCCCTTGGCCCAAAACGGAGTTGACCCAAAGGGACAAATGGGCCAACTGGCCTACACCTGGACAGCACCGAAGGGAGGCCCAGACAGTCCTTTATGAGTGGTTTGCCGGGGATGCCGGTTGGCACCCGCGGCCTTAGGCGGAAACTTTGCACTAAATGGAAATTCCGCATGCATATTGCAGACTTTATTTCCGCTTAGTGCAAAGTTTCCGCGCTATTGCCCTGGCTGAGGCGGGCGGCCGGGACCGACGGCGGGCGGTCGCGTCCCGTGCTTTCCCGTTAGCCCCATAGTACTCGTTTAGCCCCATAGGATTCGTATAGCCCTATGGGGCTCGTATAGACCTACAGTACTTGTGTAGCCCCATAGGGCTCGTGTAGTCCCATAGTGCTCTTGGCGAAAATTAGAACCGGGCTGTCTCGTGTTGCGTGGGGCAGCCCGGTTCCGCTAAGCGGCCTTACCGAGCGAGGTCGCTGGCGAACTTGGCGAGGTTCGGGACGCCGAGGCCGGTGGCCTCGTTGTACTGCTCGCCCGGGTTGCCGGTGTAGAAGATGTTGTCGTTGTTGCTGCTTGCCTGGTTGAGCGGGGTGACGGGGCTGGAGGGACCCGCGGCGAGGGAGTAAATGCTCGGGTTCCACAGCCCGATGCGGTGCCCCAGGTAGGAGTCGATGACCGCGGTCGAGCCGTTGAACTGGGGCGCGACGAAGCTGGTGCCGCCCCAGCCGCTCTGCAGCGTCGGCTGGCCGACTCCGGCGAACGACGGCTCGTACAGCAGGTAACCGGACTGCGGGTCCGCGTCCGCCGACAGGTCGGGCTCCGCCCGGCCCGAGCCCCGGCCGCTGACCAGGGGCGGCGTGGAGGTGACGTTCCATGACGTCGGCTCGACGAAGTTCGTGCCGGTCACGATCGTCTTGTAGTCGGTCGGCGTCAGGTACTGCTCGCCGTGGTAGTTCGCCGTTCCCGAGACGAGCCGCTGGTAGGAGGGCTCGGGCTCGGCCGTGCTGAACCCGCCGCCGCCGCCGACCACGTCCGCGGTCGCGGCGGTCGCGTACGACACGCCCGCGGAGGTCGCGATCGCCGACCACAGGTAGTCCCAGCCCCAGGCGCGCTGGCTCGTGACGCTGACCGAGGCCGACCCGGCGGACCCGGTCAGCGTGCCGCTCCACGGCGTGGTGGTGCCGCCGGACGAGGTGATGTACGGGCTGTCACCGGGGGTGTCGACGGCGAGGTTGGTGGTGCCGAGGTCATTCGACGGCGAGGCCTGGTAAGCGCCCGCGTCGCCGGACGAGACGAACGCCGACTGCCCCTGGTCGGCCAGCTGGAGGAACGCCTCGTCGAAGGCGGCCACGTAGGCGGCCGTCTCCGTGCCGCCCGCGACCGCCGCCGAGAGGTAGGTCTCCGACTCGCCCCAGCTCGATGAGACCGTGTCGGCGACGTTCTGGCTGGCCGCACTGAAGAACGCGTCGGCGAAGCCCGGGTCGGTGTTCGGCGCCTGGTAAACGATTATGTTGGCGCCGGGAGCCAGGCCGCCGGACTGCTCGACGTCGAGGTCGGTCTCGCCGGTGCCCGAGGCGTCGCTCGGCGCGCCCGGGCCACCGTCCACGTTGTCCACGGTCACGGTGCGGCCGGTGGCCGGCACGTGGGCGATGTTCTGCCAGAAGTACTCGGGCGCGCCCTGGTCGAGCGCGGCCAGGGTGACGATGGCGAGCGTCTCACCGGACCCGTTGGCCTTCTTGTACAGCGGGTTGAGCCCGTAGTTAGCGGCGAAGTCCGACGGCAGGTAGCTGCCGGGCGTGTCGCCAGAAGTGGACGCCGCGTGGGTGGTGGTCACGGAGTTCAGGTGCACCGCGTGGCTGCTGAACGGCGCGTAGTTGGTCAGACCGAGGACGGCGAGCACGTACTGCGAGAGCCGGTAAGGAAGCTCAGGCGCTCCGGTGGCGCTGTAGACCGTCTGAGCGGGGACCGAGTTACCGTCGGCGCCCTGCCGGGCGGGAACGTGGTAGTCCCGCTGGGTGACGGTGAGCGCCTGGTCGAACTCGCCGGCCGTGCCCGAGGCCGACACGTCCACGTTGCCCGGGTAAACCGACGTCGTGATGCCAAACTTGGCGAGGTAGGCGGTCAGCGCGGCGACCACGGCCTGGCTTTGGCCGTACTTGCTCGCGAACTGGCTCACGGAGTCGAACCTGCTCAGGCCGCTGGTGACCGACGACTCCAGCTGAGACTTATTGCGTTCCTTCAGGATGAAGGAGACCTGCTCAGGCGTGCTCGGCGCGGTGTTGCCGAACACCGAGGCGCCGGGCAGCGACGAGGCGAGGACGCCGGTCGCTACCTTCTCAGGCGTGTTGGGCCCTGGGGTGGTTGACGCCTGGGCGGCGCCGCCGGTCGCGGCGACTGCCGCCGCGGCGGTCAGCGCCCCCGCGGCCAGTCCCGCCCCAAGGCGCGAGCGAACAGAGAGAGCCATGCTCGGGGCACACTCCTCACGTTTGGTGGCGACCGCTGTGCTACAGTCGCCTGCGGCTTCAGTATGAACGTGCTGTGACTTAGCCGACTTTGTGGTCTCTAAGTCCATCAATGTGGTACGAGCACGGTGATTATCACACGGAAGCGGGCAAACTGACGAGTACCTTCCGGGCCCTTCTGTTTATTTTAGTGATTCTTACGGAAAACGGACATGCCCCTACTGCTGGACCCCAGCCCCGGCGGCGACGGCGGTGACGCTCAGCTGGTGCGCGGAGGAGACCGCGCAGCCGGTGGTGGAGAACGGCACCTCGATCGCCTTGGTCTGGTTCGGCGGGAAGACCCTGAGCTGGGACGACGAAGTGGGCTTGCAGTCCGCCGCCGGGTAGTTCTCCGCGTTGGCCACGCCGAGCGTCGCGTTCGCCTTCGCGCCAGGTGCGAGCGTCACCAGGGCCGAAGGCTTCGACGGGTTACGCGTCGCCGCGGCACCAATTTGCGCACCGGACGAATTAGCCAGCGATACGCCGGGATATCCGTAGACGGTACAAGGCGCGACGCCACCATTAGTGAAATCAACGATGGTGAAATCGGTACCGGCGCCAGCTCCGCCTGAGGAAAGCGAAATACGCAGATTTGCGCTTGAGCAAGCCGCCGCGCCCGCGGTTGCGGTGCCGCCTCCCGTCGGGCTCGAAGCCGTGCCCGTCGCACCGCCCGAAGCCGCGCTTGAGGCGCCGCCCGTGGGCGTGCTAGCAGCGGAAGCGCTTGAGCTCGGGGCCGACGCAGTGGCCGTCGGCGCCGCGGAGGAGGTCGAGCTCGATGAGCTGCAGCCGGCGGCAAGAATTGCCGCGGCGACCGCGACTCCACCAGTCACCGAATTCCGGATGATACGCACGTTGACCGCCATTTGCCCAATCCCTCCCGTTAACCGACCCCAGAATCTCAGCTCCGAGGCACAACCTATACGACGGCACTAAGCCGACACCGGTTGCCGGAATTTTTCGCGGGAGATCACGGCGAATGGCGTCAGGGTCGCGGCGAAGGCGAGGGCCGCCACGGCCCCCACGACCAGGAGCGCGGGACCGGCCGGGATGAAGGGCACCGAGCTGCCGGTCACCGCCCTGGTCAGGCCGATCAGGGTGCCGACGCAGACGGTCGCGCCCGCGGCGACGCCGACCACGCTCACGAAGAGCGCCTGCCAGCAGAAACCCGCCGCCAGCTGCCCCCTGGTCGCGCCGACGCGGCCGAGCAACCGGACCTGGCGACGCCGTTCCACGGTGGAGACCACGAGCGTGTTGATCATCGTCACCGCGGTCAGGACGGTGATGATGCCGAGGATCACCAGGTTGGCGAAGCTGTTCTGCTGCGCGTTGCTCGCTACTTCGGAGTTGTAGACCGCGCGGTCCGCCACCTGCGTGCCCGGGTGAGCGGCGGCCAGGGCGGCCAGTTCCCGCTGCGTGCCCCCGCGGACCAGGATCTGGCTGTATTCGTCGGGCGTGCCAGTGTGCCCGGCCGCCACCGCGGCGGGGATGAGCAGGTCGCCGACCGCGAGGGAGCGCTGGTAGAGCGCGCTGACCGTTGCCCGGTACGGCGTGCCGTCCGGCAGGTAGACGGTGACCTGCTGGCCGAGGTGAGCACCGAGGCCGTTCGACGCCTCCATGGTGCTGACCGCTATCTGGCCGGGCCCGAGTTCGGATAGCTGGCCCGCGGTGACGTTCAGGTTGAGCACGTCGCTCACCGGCCCGGCCGAGACCGCCTCGCCGTTGATGAATTCCAGGTCCGAGTCGGTGACGCCGATGCTGAGCGGCGCGACGCCGACCGCGGCGCGCACCCCGGGCAGCCGCTCGACGCCAGTGAGCATCGAGGGAGGGAGCGTCGCGGGGGTGAGCCCGCCGCCGGAGAGCACGTGGTCCGCGGTGACGGTCTGGGTGGACTGCACGACCGTGGCGTGGGCGACGCTCGTGTTGGAGAACGCCACCGCGCCGATCAGGCCGACCGCGAGCGCGACGGCGACGACCGCGGACCCGGTGCGCGCGGGCATCCGGCGGATCCCGGCGAGTGCCAGCCGGGCCGACGGCCCGGCGGCGGCGAGCGGCCTCGCGGCCATCGCCACGACGGCTACCAGGACGGGGCCGAGCAGGGCGACCGCCGCCATGCCGCACAGCAGCGACGGCAGCGCCAGGGCCACCAGGGCGCCGGGGCCGTTCTGATGCAGCGCGAGCACGTCCAGCGTGACCATGCCTGCAGCCGCCGCCAGGCCGAGCAGGACCCGCACCGGGCTCGGCCAGGTGCGCTCCGTGTGGGTGCCCTTGACCGCGCGGGCCGGGCTGGTCCGCGCCGCCCGGTGGGCGGCGACCAGCCCGCTCAGCAGGCAGATGGGAAGGGTGACCCCGCAGGCGACCCCCGCGTCCCACGGGCCGGACAACGCGGTCGTGCCCGCCGGGAACAGCCCGTGCGCCACGAACGCGCGGACCGCCATCGCGCCGAGCGCGATGCCGGGCAGGGATCCGATCAGCCCGCCCGCCACGGCGATCAGCGCCTGCTCGGCGAGTACCGCCCGGCGGATCTGTCCCCTCGTCGCGCCGACGGCGCGCAGCAGCGCGAACCGCCGCCGCCGGAGGCTGACGGAGAGCGCCGTGGTGGCGGCGAGCGCGAACAGCGCGGTGGTGATCAGCACCGGTATGACCGCGATGCCGAACGCGTGCCCGTTAGCGCTCTCCACGGCGTTGTTCAGGTCGGCCACGCCGCCGCGGGCCGCGCCGGTCGCGACCGTGTAGCCGGTACCCCCCTGCTTGGGATCACTTGGCAGCTCGGCCTTGATGCGCGCGGCGAGCGTAGCGGTGCTTGTCCCCCGGTCGGCGACCACCGCGATCAGGTCGACCATCCCCGGCCTAACGATGCCGCCGGGGAATCCGCTCTCGCCGGTCGCCGAGGCCACGCCGGGCACCCGGGCCAGCTGGCCCGCCAGCACCGCGGGCACCCCGGCGTAGGCGGGCAGCGGCACGCTCTCCTGCTGCGCGTCGTCTCCGCGGCCGACCGTCACCCGCAGCTGCGTGCTGGCCGCCACTACGACGTCCGCCCCCGCGAGCCGGCCAAGCGACGATGGCGTGCTCGACGCGGCCACGCCGATTCCCGCGACGGCGATGGCGGCGGCGGTCGCGGCGGCGACGAGCGTGCCGACCGCGGGGCCAGGGTTGCGCCGCAGCCCGGCGAACATCCAGCCGCGCATCACGCCGCCCCGATCGTCGCGAAGTCGCCCTGCGCGGCCCGCGCGCCGAGGGCATGCAGCCGCGCGGCGACGTCAACCGGGTCCGGGCGGTCCACGATCCCCTCGACCCGCCCCGCGTACAGGAAGACCGCCCGGTCGCAGAACCGGGTGACCTCGGGCTGGTGCGTCACGATCACGACGGTCGTGCCCGCCGCCGCCTCCCGCAGCAGCCGCATCACGCCGTCGGCGGTGTGCGGGTCGAGGGCGCCCGTCGGCTCATCGGCGAAGATGACCTCCGGGCCGGTCACCAGCGCGCGGGCGATCGCGGCGCGCTGCTGCTGCCCGCCGGACAACTCGGAAGGCAGACGGCGAAGCTGGCCGGGGCGCAGGCCGACCCGGGCCGCCGCGTTCTCGATCGCGGCCCGCTGCACGCGCTGGCGGCCGAGCCGCAGCGGCAGCGCGATGTTCTCTTCCGTCGTCAGCTCGGGTACCAGGTTCAGCTCCTGGAAGACGAACCCGACGTGCCTGCGCCGCAGCAGCGTGCGCTGCCGGTCCGACAGGCGCTTCAACTCGGCGCCGCACAGCCGGACGGAGCCCGCGGTCGGCTGCTCGAGGCCGGCGGCACACTGCAGCAGCGTCGACTTGCCGGAACCGGAGACGCCGAGAACGGCGGTGAAGGAGCCGGAGGGGAAGGCAAGCGACACGCGGTCGAGTGCCGCCACCGCGCCGCGCCCGCGGCCGAATCGCTTGGAGACCCCGTCGAGGACCACCGGGACCTGGATCATCTGCGTAACAACGCTCATGCAGTCGAGCCAACCAGCCGGCCGGCCGCCAAGCACTCCGACCAGCAGCCGGAAACTAGGTGGGGTAATCCCTACGTCAAGCCGCCGCTCAGCACTGGCTCGCGAGCGCTCGCAGGACGTCGGCGGCCGGGCCCGCGGCCGCCTGCCGGTAGCCGGTTCCCGCCCACAGGTGCACGGACCCAGGATCGCCCGCGGCGGCCGCCGCCCTCCTTATCGGGCTGGTCAGGTGGTGTAGGGCCGGGTAGCCGAGCGGTGCGATCGCGTCGTAGGAGTCGATGAACTCGTTGCGGATTCCGCGCGCTGGCCGACCGGTGAATGACCGGGTCAGGACCGTCTCGCGGCCCGCGGGGTCGGCGATGGCAGCCTGGTGGACCGCCGAGGCGCCGCTCTCCGTCGTGCGCAGCAGCGCGGTGCCCGCCATGACCGCCTCGGCGCCCGCGCGGATGACGTCCGCGACCTGAGCCGGGGTGGCGAGCCCGCCCGCGGCGATGAGCGGAAGCCTGGTGACGTTTCCGACCGCCGCGACGAGCGCGGCGGTCGGGATCGGCTCGGGGAGCCTGCTCGGCGTGAGGGTGCCGCAGTGGGCGCCCGCCGCGAAACCCTGGACCGCGAGCATGTCGACCCCGGCGTCGGTCGCGGCGCGGGCCTCGGCCGCGTTCGTGACGGTCTGCACGACGACGCTGCCCTGCGCCCGCAGCGACGCGATGACCGGGGTCGGCGGTATCGCGAAGGTAAAGCTCACGACCGGCGCCGGAGCCCGGCGCAGTACCTCGAGTTTCTCCTCCCAGTGGTCGTCGTCCGCGACGGGTTCGGCCGGCACCTCGACGCCGTAGCGCTCGGCGAGCGGACGCAGCGCCTCGGCGTAGCGGCGGTACTCCGCGGGCTCGATGGTGATCGGGTTGGGCGCGAACAGGTTCACTCCGAAGACCCGGCCCGCCGCGCGGACCTCGGCGAGCTGCGCGTCGAGCTGCTCGGCGGTCTTGTAGCCGGCGGCGAGGAAGCCCAGGCCGCCGGCTCGCGCCGCCGCGGTCACGAGCGCCGGGGTCGTGGGGCCGCCCGCCATGGGCGCGGCCAGGACGGGCGCCGTGACGCCGAGGCCGACGAGCGGCGAGGTGCGCGGTGGCTGGACGGACATCGGATCAGTCCTTTTCCTGCTCGGTCTCCTCGGACGCACCGGAGACCGAGGACTCAAAAGACTCAGAAGACTCAGAGGACTCGGCGAGCCGGGCGTAGGCCGACGCGAGCAGGTCGCGCAGGTCGGTGCCGCGGACGCGCCGCTCCGGCGGGTCCGCGATCCTGAGCAGCAGGTCGGACGGGGTCGCGGGGCTTGCGGGCAGCGCACGGAGGCGGGCCTGGCTCAGGCCCGGCGACCAGAAGTCGGCCACCGTCTCGGCGAGCGGCGCTCCGGTCACGTCGGCCAAAACGGCCGCGGCGTGGCTGGTCCCCATGGCCTCGCGGCGCTCGCCGCCCGCCGCCGCGCCGACCCCGCTCGCCGGGGCGGCCCGGCCGCCGCGCAGCGCGGCCAGCAGTTCGTCGCGTCCCCGCCCCCGCCAGGCGAGCATGGCGAACGGGTCCGCGTCGAACGCCTCGGCCAGCACGTAGCAGACGGCGGCCAGGTGCTTGCACGGCACGCCCCAGTCCGGGCAGTTGCAGCTCATCGTCAGGTCGTCCGCGGACGCGGGGAACAGCGGCGTCCCGCAGGAGGCGAAGACCTCCTCGATCTCCGCGGGCATCTCGCCCGCGAGCAGCCGGGCGCGGAACAGCGCCTGGCCGGCCAGCCGCGATTCGACCGCGCGCCACTGCGCGGCCGTCAGCGGCCGTACCGTGATCGACACTCGGTACGGGTCAGGGCGCGACCCCTGCACCCTGGCGGTGACCTTGCCCGCGGCCAGCGAAAACTCCAGCACCTGGCCCCGGCGGGCGTAGGAGCGGCCCCGCTGCAGCCTGCTGCTCAGCCCGTAGGAGTCGAGCACGGCGATGAACCGCCGCGACCACCACTGCTCGCCGATCGCGCCGCGCTTGCTCTTGGCCTTGATGCCGCCCTCGACGGCGATCGGCCCCGCCGACTCCCACTCGTACCAGGGGCTCACGAGGACACCGCCTCCGGCGACAGGGCAAGGACCTCGCGCAGCGCCGCCGTCGACAGGTCGGTGAGCCACGACTCGCCGGTGCCGACGATCTGCTCGGCCAATGCCTTCTTCTGCTCGATCATGGCGTCGATCCGCTCTTCCAGGGTGCCGACGCAGACGAACTTGCGCACCTGGACGTCGCGGCGCTGGCCGATGCGGAACGCGCGGTCGGTCGCCTGGTCCTCCACCGCCGGATTCCACCAGCGGTCGACGTGGATGACGTGGTTCGCGGCGGTCAGGTTGAGCCCGGTGCCGCCCGCCTTCAGCGACAGCAGGAACAGCACCGGCTCATCCGCCGACTGGAAGCTGGCGACCATCGCGTCCCGCTGCTTCTTGGTCGTGCCGCCGTGCAGGAAGAGCACCTGGCACCCGATCCGCGCGGCTAGGTAAGGCTGCAGCATGCGGCCGAACTCCGCGTACTGCGTGAAGCACAGCGCCTTGTCGCCTTCGGCGGCGATCTCCTCGCACAGCTCCTCGAGCCGGGCCAGCTTGCCCGAGCGCCCGGGCAGCCGGGAGCCGTCGCCCAGCAGGTGCGCCGGGTGATTGCAGACCTGCTTGAGCTTGGCCATGGTGGCGAGCACGAGGCCGCGCCTGCTGATCTCGTCGGATGCGTCCTCGATCCGCGACAGCATGTCCGTGACCGTGGCGGCGTACAGGCTGGCCTGCTCCTGCGTCAGGTTGCACCAGACCTTCATCTCCTGCTTCTCCGGCAGGTCGGAGATGATCGACTTGTCCGTCTTGAGCCGGCGCAGCACGAACGGCTGGGTGATCCGGCGCAGCTCCGCCGCCGCCTCCGGCGACCCGTGCCGCTCGATCGGCACCGTGTACCTCTCGCGGAACGCCTTCTCCCGGCCGAGCAGGCCGGGATTGGCGAACTCCATGATCGACCACAGCTCGGACAGCTGGTTCTCCACCGGCGTGCCGGTCAGCGCGATCCGCGAGGCACCACCGAGCGACCTGACCGCCTTCGCCTGCCTGCTCAAGTGGTTCTTGATCGCCTGCGCCTCGTCGCAGACCACCCGCGCCCAGCTCACCCCGGACAGCGCCGCCAGGTCTCTGACCGCCGTCTGGTAGGTGGTGATCACCAGGTCCGCGCCGGCCACGGCCGCGGCGAACTCCGCGCCCGCGAGCCGGTCGGCCCCGTGGTGCACGTGCACGGCCAGCTCGGGCGTGAACCGTTCCGCCTCCCGCTGCCAGTTCCCCACCAGGGACATCGGACAGATCAGCAGCGTTTGCCGAACACCATTATCCCGAACGACTTCCGGCTTCATGCGGTCCGCCCACAGCATCGAAAGGAGCTGGACGGTCTTTCCCAGGCCCATGTCGTCGGCCAGGATGGCACCGATGCCGAGCCGGCCGAGGAACGCCAGCCAGGCGAGCCCGCGCTGCTGATAGGGCCGGAGGGTGCCGCGGAAGCCCGGCGGCGTCGCCGCGGGCGCGAGCCGCTCGTCGGCCCGGCCGGACAGCAGGTCGCCGAGCCAGCCGTCGGCGTCTACCTCGGTCAGCGGCAGGCCGTCGCCTTCCGCACCCAGCCCGCCGGATCCGAGTCCATCCGCGCCGAGAGCCGCACCGAGCGCGTCGGCGGCGGTCATCGTCCCCGAGCGCCTGCCCGCGAGGAACTTCATCGCGGCCTTCATGTGCCGCTCGTCGAGTTCGACCCACTGGCCGCGGACCCGGACGAGCGGAACCTTGCGTTCGGCGAGCTCGGCCAGTTCTTCCGCGGTCAGCACGTCGTCCCCCAGCGCCACGTCGTACCGGAACGACACGAGGTCCTGCATCCCGAACAGGCTCGGCCGGCCCGAGGCGGACGACCCGCTTGAGGAAGACCGCGTGGTCAGCTTCAGACCGAGCCGCGCCTTGCGCGCCCAGTCCGGCATGAGCACGCCGAACCCCGCCGCGGAAAGCAGCGGGCCCGTCTCGCGCAGGAACGCGAGCGCGCCCGCGGTGTCGACCGTGACCTCGGCGGGCGCGGCCTCGTGCAGCGCGACGTCCAGCGCGGGAAACAGCCTGGCCGCCGTGCCCAGGCCGGCGAGCAGCTCCTCTTCCGGGTGGCTGGTGTTCTTCGCCGGAGCGCCGGCCAGCCAGCCTGCCGCCCCGGCCCACACGTCCGCGGCGGGCAGCATCAGGCTCGGGTCGGCGGACGACTGCAGCGAGAACTCGACCCGCCAGGCGTCGCGATCGGCGTCCGGGTCGGCGTCGTCGTCTCGGGCCCCAGGTCCGGCGGGGGCGGGCCCGGCAGGGACGGGTCCGGCGGCGGTTCCCCCGTCGAAGCCGGCCAGGTCGCCGACGAGCGGCTCGCCCGTGGTCGCCTCATGGGCGGGCGGCTCGACCAAGCGGAAGCAGGTGCGGACCGCGCCGACGGGCAGCGCCGCGCTCGCCAGCCAGTCCGCGAACTCGGCCGCCAGGTCCAGCGCTTCGCGCTCGTCCGCGGCGTCCGCCACCTCGAGGAGAGGCTGCGGGCCGGTGAGAGCAAGGAGCATCCGTTCTGCGATATCGATGCGAGCGGGGCGGCGACCTCGGCGCGCGGGCAGCAGGGCACCGGGGAGCCGGGTGCGCACCGCCGCGTCCGCGAGGGCGTCGAGCATATCGGCGAGCAGCGGCCCCGGCCCTGTGCGATCAACCACGGGGCCGTCAACCACGGGGCCGTCAACCGCGGTGCTATCGGCGGCGGTGCGGTCGGAAGCGGTGCGGTCGAAAGCGGTGCGGCTAAATACGGGGCGGCTAAGCACGGGGGCCCCCGGGCCAGCAAACACTGCGCGGCAGGCGGGCGGCATGGCCGCGGCCAGCTCGCGGGCGTGCTGCGCGTCGGCGGCGGCCAGGACGGGCCGCCAGCGCGCGGCGTATCCGCCCTCTTCCGCGGCGAGCACCGGCAGCACGCGGCCGCGGGCCGCGAGGTCGGCGGCGAACCTGGCGACGGCGGCGAGGTATCCGATCGAGCCGCTGACCACCGTGACGCCACGCCCAGTGTCGCCGGCCGGCCGGTCCGCGAGCGCCTCGAGCAGCGGCGCGGCGGCGGCGGGCTCGAAGACCAGCGCGGGCACCCGCCAGGGAGCCAGCGACGGCCTGCGGGTGGCGGGGACGTCGGCCCACCCCTCATCCGCGGGCGCGGACGGGCGGACCAGCTCGGGAGCGGCGAGCGGGCCGTCGGCCGCCGACGGCAGGCGCAGCGTGATCTCGTCGTCGACCGTCTTGCGCGGCAGGTCGGCGAGCGGCGCGCCGGCCAGGGCGTCCGTGAGTCCGTCGGCGAGCACGGCGGGCGCGGCGGCGAACGGGTGCGGGCGCGGCGCCCTCGATGGCCTCCCGGCGCGCGGCGGCGCCTGCGCGGGCAGCGCGGAGTCCTCCGCCCAGACCTGCAGCGCACCGTACGCCCAGATCCCGTGGATCACCAGCACCGTCGGTCACCCCCGATTAGGAGGCTAGCAGCGCCGCAAGGAAGGAACCGCCCATTGTGCGCACAGTGCCTCCCGCGCGCGCCTTCGGCTCGCGCTCAGTGCCTCCCGCGCGCGGTGGTTGTCGGTGGGCCGACACCCACCGTCGTAACCGTTCGCAGTATTGTCACCCCAAGAAGTTGCCAGCAGGAGTCACGGAGACTGGGGAGACAGCGGTGTCCAAGTTCATGATTCTTTACCGCGCGCCGATGTCCGCGCTCGAGCAGATGGAGAACGCCTCTCCCGAGCAGAAGCGGCTGGGCATGGACGCCTGGCGGGCCTGGGCGGCCAAGGTCGACTACGCCATCGCGGACCTGGGCGCCCCGCTCGCGCACACGTCCCACATCGGCCAGGGCGCGTCGAGCAGCGACGGGGTGGCCGGTTACACGATCATCAACGCAGGCTCCGCCGATGAGGTCTCGACCATCCTCGATGGCCACCCCCACCTGAGCATGCCGGGCGCCTCCATCGAGGTGCTCGAGATCATCCCCGTGCAGGACCTGTAGCCACCTACAGGCACTGCGGGGAAGGAATCCCGCCGCTCAGCGGTTGTAACATAACGAAACGAAGGGGAGTAGCTCCCTCGTCGGCCCGTCGACATACTGGCCCCTTACCGGGGGCCCGGCGCCCGAGAGCCCTTGGGGCTTGAGCGAGACCTTCAGACCGAAGCCGTTGGCTGTCGTGCCTGAAGGAGGCGCCCCGTGAGCATCGCCGTCGCCGCGACCGTGTTCGCCGTTATCTTCACCGCTGAGCTGCCGGACAAGACGGCGCTCGCCTGCCTGGTCCTTGGCAGCCGGTACCGCCCCACGTGGGTATTCGCCGGTGTCGCAGTCGCGTTCGCCGTGCACGTGGGCCTCGCTATCGCGGCGGGCAGCCTGCTCGGGCTGCTGCCGCACCGCCCGCTTGAGATCATCGTCGCGGCGCTGTTCGCGGTCGGCGCCGTGGTGCTGCTGCGCGGGCGGCACGGCGACGACGACGAGCACGTCGAACTGAACGGCCGGGAGCCGGGATTCTGGCGCGTCGCGGGCACGAGCTTCATGGTCATCCTGGTGGCCGAGTTCGGCGACCTTACCCAGATCGCGACCGCGACGCTTGCCGCCCGCTACCACGACCCCGCAGCGGTCGCCACCGGCGCGGTACTCGCGCTCTGGGCGGTGGGCGGGCTCGCCATCGTCGGCGGCCGCGGCCTGCTGAAGCTCATCCCGTTGATCTGGATCTCCCGGATCGCCGCCGTGATCATGCTGGCCCTCGCCGGCGTTAGCCTGGCCGCCGCGCTCGCCTGACCCTCCCGTGTGCGACGGTTGATGTCGAGGCCCGCGAACCCGCTCCGTACCAGATAGCGAAGGCGCCCCGCCCGGGCGCCGCATCGACGACCGAGGAGCACGACCGTGAAGTACATGCTGATCATCTACGGCAACCAGGAACTGTGGAGCTCGATCGAACCGGGAGACTTCGCCCGGGAGCTCGCCGCCTTCGACGCGTTCAACCAGAAGTACCTCGAGAGCGGCGAACTGCTCGGCGCCTACGGCGTGGCGGACGCGGCGGCGACCAAGCTGGTGCGGCTCGCCGACGGCCAGCCGGCGGTCACCGACGGCCCGTACCTGGAGACCAAGGAGTACCTGGCCAGCTGGTACCTGCTCGACGTGGAGAGCGAAGAGCGCGCGCTCGAGATCGCCGCCGAGCTGCCGTCGGCGAAGTACCGCCCGGTCGAGGTCTGGCCGATCCTGCACGAGGCGCCCCGTGCGGCCGGCGCCGACCCGGGCCTCGGCTGACCGCGACCGGCGGGTGACCGGCGACCCGAGCACCGAGGACCTGCTGCGCGAACTCGCGCCGCAGGTCCTCGGCATGCTCATGCGCCGCTACGCGGGCCTCGACAGCTGCGAGGACGCGGTTCAGGAAGCGCTGCTCACCGCGGCGACGCAGTGGCCGTCCTCCGGTCGGCCCGACAACCCGCGCGCCTGGCTCCTCACGGTCGCTAGCAGGCGGCTCGCGGACATCCTGCGCAGCGAGTCGGCCCGGCGGGTGCGCGAGGACGCCGTTTACCTCGCGACGCCGCCCGCAGTCCTCGCGGGGGCCGACTCGTGGCTGGCCGAGGCAGGCCCGTCCGGACCGCGGGACAGCGACGACACGCTGACGTTGCTTTTCCTCTGCTGCCATCCGGCGCTCACCAGTTCTTCGCAGGTGGCGCTGACCCTGCGCGCCGTCGGCGGCCTGAGCACCGCGGAGATCGCGCGAGCGTTCATCGTGCCCGAGGCGACGATGGCGCAGCGGATCAGCCGCGCGAAGCAGCAGATCCGCGCGGCGGGCGCCCGGTTCGCCCCGCCGGATGCCGCGGACCGCGACCAGCGCCTCCGCGTCGTCCAGCAGGTGCTCTACCTCGTGTTCAACGAAGGCTACGTCGCCTCGGCGGGCGCCGCGCTGCAGCGCGCCGACCTGTCCGCGGAGGGAATCCGGCTGGCGAGGCTGCTTCGCCGGCTGCTGCCCGACGACGCGGAGACCGCCGGCCTGCTGGCGCTCATGCTGCTCACCGACGCCAGGCGCGCCGCCCGCGTCGCCCCGGACGGCGCGCTCGTCCCGCTGATGGACCAGGACCGCACCCGCTGGGACCGCGGGCTCGTCGCCGAGGGCGCCGGGCTTATCGCGGCGACGCTGGCCAGCACCAGCGCGCTCGGCCCCTACCAGCTCCAGGCCGCGATCGCCGCCGTGCACACCGAGGCCGCTTCGGTCGCGGACACCGACTGGGCGGAGATCCTCGCGCTCTACGAGCTGCTCGCGCGCGTCTCACCAGGACCGCTCGTCTCGCTCGGCAAGGCGGTCGCCGTCGCCATGGTCCACGGCCCGGCGGCCGGACTGGCCGCGACCGACGAACTCGCCGGCGCTCTGGCCCGGCACCACCGGTTCCACGCGGTGCGGGGTCACCTACTGGAAATGTCCGGCGACACCGACGCGGCCGCCTCCGCGTACGGCCTGGCCGCCCGGTACGCCACGAATGCAGCGGAGAAGCGCTACCTCGAGCGGCAGCGCCGTCGAGTTCGCGACGGCTAGGCCGGCAGTTCGCCGCTGCCGCGGGTCCGTCTCGCGCGGATGGCCTTGGGCACCGCCCGGCCCAGAACCAGCAGCGGCGGCACGTACAGGATGGTCACGATGATCGTGTGCGCCGCCGCGGCCGACATGCGCCCCATGCCCAGGGTCTCGGGCAGCATGCCGAACGACGGGCCGGGAGCGGCGGCCACCAGGATGATGAGCGGGTAGCAGGCGGCGGCGAGCAGCAGGCTCGCGCGCCAGCCGAGGCCGAGGGGCAGCGGCAGGAGAACGGCGAGTAGAGCCAGCAGGCATCCAATTGCCATGATCGCGTTCCCGGACGTCACGTGGACCATTGTCACGTGGGTCACGATCTTGTGCCCGGATGTCACGTGCCGGTCGCCGCGGGTCGACACGTCCAGGAACATCACTTCGCCGATTCTGGAAGCATCGAACGAAAGCGCCAGCAGTTGCGCCGCGACCGCGAGGGCCAAGGCCGGGAACACGTACTGCCAGCCTTCTCGGCGGCGGGCCGCACGGGGATCGGCCGCGGCCAGCGCGATTGCTTCAAGCAGGAAGACCGGGATGGTCAGGAACATTATCGTGCCCGCACCCGGATGGAACACGTGGAAGGCGGTCCACTGCGTGTAGTCGGCCAGCGCCGCGATAACCAGGGCCGCCAGGGCCGTGCGACGCAATCCGGCGAGAACCGCCGCCGCGACGATCAGGTGGCCGGCCACGAGGACCAGGAAGGCTGGCTGGCCGAGCCACTGCAGGCCGCCGACGTGCTGGGGCACAAACGCGGACGGCCCGATGCGCGCCGCGGACACCCCGTGCGCTTGAAGGACGCTGATGCGGCTCTGCGCGGCCGCTCGGCTTTCCGAGTAGGGGAAAGCCACCTGGAGGATGTCCGTTAGTACCAGGAACAACGGTGCTACCAGGGCGAAGGCCGACAGGGCAAAGGACCAGCCGCCACGGGGGCCGCGCAGGCGCTCCCGCAGCGAGCCCCGGATGATGTCGCTCACGTCGCCGCGCGCAGGCCGGTTCTGGCCGACGGCCGCGCTCGCCATCAGCACCCCGATCATCTCGTCGGTGCGCCGGGCGCGGAACTCGCGCGGGTACAGCCTTAGCAGCCGCCGGTAGCGTTGCTCGAGTTCCGCGTGCGGCGCCCCCGGGATCAGGAAACCGTCGGCCGCACTCATACCGCGCCGCCAGCGAGACCCGGACGGATTGCGTCCAGGCGCTGCAGCGCGGTCGCCGCGCTCTCCTGCAGGCGCCTGGCCTCCTCCGTAAGGCGGGCGCTGCCCTCGTCGGTCAGCCGGTAGTAGCGGCGCAGGCGCCCGTCGACGACCTCTTCCCGGTCCATGGCGATCAGCCCGTCCGCGTCCAGCCGCTCCAGCGCTCCGTACAGCGTCCCGGCCCGCAGCGCGACCCGCTCCCCCGAGATCCGCCCGACGTCCTGGATGATCCCGTACCCGTGCTGCGGCCCCTGGGCTAGCGCGGTCAGGATCAGGAACGTGGTCTCCTGCATCGCCCGCTTACTCATACATTCTTTATATTCTGTTCAACTGATTATTGTCAGCGGATGCAGGAGACTGCATTCGGGATCTCGGGCGGGAGTCACGCGGGGCGGCGGCGGATCAGCAGGACCGTCGCGGCGATGAGGAAGAGTGACGCGGCGAGCAGCCACCCGCCCTCGGTTAGCTGAAACTGCCACCAGCGGCTCGCCGGCTGGTACGACCACCACTGGAGGTAGTGGTGCGCGGCCAGCAGGGCGGGGCTGGGGGTGACTCCGAACGGGAGTCGCCCAACGGCGCTGAAGACGGTCGCCTGGTTGACGGGCACGCCGCTGGTGGTTGTGAACCAGTTGCCCACGACCAGGTTGCCGAGGCCGGCCGGTTCGTTGCCCGTGACGACGATCGGGGTCGCGTAATGCTGGCGCAGCGCCATCATCGTGACGACGTCCGCCGTCGTGAGGACGACGAGGGAGGCCGCCATCGCGGGGACCGTCCGGCGCAGCAGCACCCCCGCGAACGCGGCCACCGCGAAGCTGAACAGCGTCCACGCCGCGAAGTCAGTGCCCATGGTGCCGAACAGTTGCATCGGGTACTTGCCGGTGACCCCGGCTTGCACGAACGGGCCGATGTACCAGGAGAGCAGCGCGCTGACACCGTACGCGGCGGCGGTGAGGACGACCGCGAGCGGCACCAGCCGGGCGGCCGCGAGGCGCACCCGGCCCGCGCCCTGCGTCCACGCGAAACGGAACGTGCCTGACTCTAGCTCGCGGGCCAGCACCGGCCCGCCGACGAAGGCGCCGACCAGCACCGGGACGGCCAATAGCAGGAACGGGACCACCTGCGCGTTGATACCGGACGACGCCACGGAGCCGCGCCCGCTGCCGTAAAAGGACATGAAGGCGCGCTCGAGCGCTCCGCAGGCTGGCGTGACCGCCGGTGGTCCCCCTGCCTGCCGCATCGCCGGGCCGCGCAGCGAAGCCGGCAGGCAGGCGTTGAGGGAATCGTAGGCACGATGGATCTCCCACCCCATATACGCCAGGTAGGCCGCGATCACTCCGAGGAGCGCGCCCGCGCCGGCCAGTGCCGCGCGGTGCTGCCGCCACGTGACCCAGGCCAGCCGGGTCCAGGTCACCGGCCGGACCGCGGCCCGCTCCGGTCGGCCGGGAATGGCCGCCGCCGTCATCACCTCACCCCCTGAGTGTGACTCTGCGAGTCCGCCCGCAGCGCGGACAGGATGACCTTCTCCGGGCTCTCCCCGCCGTGGGCGGCCGTCAGCTCGGCCGTCGGGCCGGACAGCAGAACCTCTCCGTGCCCGAGGACGATCAGGTAGTTGGCGACCTGTTCCAGTTCGGCGACCACATGCGTGGAGAACACGGCCGAGATCCGGTCCGCGGCAACAGCCTCGCGGACCGACTTCATGAAGTCGGCCCGCGCGAGGGGGTCCAGGGCGGCGAGCGGCTCGTCGAGGACCAGCAGCTCGGGCCGGCGGGCCAGCGCGATGGTGAGCGCGAGCTGTGCCTTCTGCCCGCCGGACAGCGCCCCGACCCGCTGCTTCAGCGGAATCCCCAGGCCGTCCAGCCTGGAGCTGGCCCGCCCGTGGTCCCACCGCACGTTCAGGTTCCTGGCGACCCGGAGCATGTCCCGGACCGGCAGGTTCTGGTACAGGGGCGCGTCCTGGGCCACGAACGCGGTCAGGTCCCGCGCCGCGAGCGACCCCGCGGTCTCGCCGGCCACCCGGACCGTGCCGGCGGTCGGCCGGATCATGCCGACCGCCAGGCTGAGCAGGGTGGTCTTGCCCGACCCGTTCGGGCCGACGAGACCCGTCACGCACCCCGCCGGGACCGACAGCGTGCAGTCCCGCAGGCCCCACTTCCGGCCGTACCGCTTGCCGAGGCCGACCGCCTCGATCACATCCATGCCGGGCCTCCTTCTGGAGCCGCTGGCAATCCCCGTTCACTCATGCGATCTTTATATACCGCTGAACTGACTATCGTCCGCCGAACGGACCAGACACACCCGCCTTTGCGGCCTCCGGGGCTTCGCGGAGAAGCCCGCAACCCGCAAGCTCCCTGCGCGTCCGCCCCCTGGGCGGCCGCGGAGGCTGCCGAGTGCCGAGATCGCGGGTCATGCGCGGGAAACCGCCGCCCAGCGCAGCGCTTTGCCCGCTTTATCGGCATTTATCGACGAGATCTACCGGCCAGTAACACGATTGCGTGACGCTTGGGGCGATATCCGCCCCATATGACCCGCGGTCTTTTTCAGGGACCTCGCTCCCGGCATGACGGGTGCGGAAGGCGGAGCCTCCGCCCGTTCGCGGTCACGATGCGGGTGGTGGCATGAGCGGACGCGCCCCCGGTCAGTGGTGACCGTCGCAGAAAAGGCCGAAAGGGTGGTTGCGGTTCGCGGTTGGCTTGCGTTCGTGGCTGAGGCCGCCGGTTGGGTGCGGCATCGCGCCGCTGCCCGCCGTGGTCGCCGCCCCGGTCGGCATGAGGTACCACCGCTGAGCCGAAGAG